>Ga0163163_10006750_pt1 | contig 10060 bp, 9 predicted proteins | sample S65metaG_FD_119766 | JGI IMG/M metagenome (GOLD analysis project Ga0163163, IMG submission 119766) | Switchgrass rhizosphere microbial communities from Kellogg Biological Station, Michigan, USA - S6-5 metaG | ecosystem: Host-associated > Plants > Roots > Rhizosphere > Soil | place: USA: Michigan... | reverse complement strand
CCTTCGAATAGGCCACAAGCGCCCCCGCACCGGCCGCGTGCAGTGTCGTCATCCGTCGCCGTTCGGACGTGAACGTGATTTCATGAACGCGCGGGTGAAGTCGATTGAGTGTGGCCTGATCGAGGTTGGCCTTCTCCGATGCGACGATGAGCGCCCCCTCGGTCGGATCGCCTTCGACTCGCCATCGTCCTTGCTGGCCGAGGGACACGCGCGCGTCCGAGGCGAGTACTGCGGCGCGCAGCAGCTCGCGGACAACTGGCGACGGTTCGACGGGGACGCCATCAGTGCTGAACTCGCCGACCGGGTCGTAGCCGACGCCGCTGACTTCGACGAGAGCCTCGGCCGTCGTGATCCGCCGAACCGTCATTTCGTTTCGAGTCAGCGTCCCGGTCTTGTCCGAGCAGACAACCGAGGTGCTGCCGAGAGTTTCAACCACCGGGAGCCGGCGAACGAGCGCCTGCCGCTTGACCATGCGGCGGACGCCCATGGCCAGCGAGATCGTCACGACCGCCGGCAGCGCTTCAGGCACCACGGCGACGGCGAGCGCGATGCCGAAGACGAACATGTCGAGCGGCGGCATCCCGCGCCACATGCCCAGTGCGACGATCAACGCCACGACGACCAGCGCTGCTTTGCCCAGCGTGGCACCGAGTCGATCGAGGTTTTCCTGGAGCGGCGTCCGGCCTGATTGAACGGTCTGAACCAGCCCGCTGATGTGGCCGAACTCCGTCGACATGCCGGTCGCAACCACGACCGCGTGACCGCGGCCGCGCGCGACCAGCGTGCCGGCGTACGTCATATTGTGGCGATCGCCAATCGGCAGGTCAGACGACTCGAGCGCACCGGAGCCCTTTTCGACCGCCGCGGACTCGCCGGTCAATGCCGATTCATCGATCGCGAGATTGACCGCAACGGTAACACGGGCGTCGGCCGGGACTCTGTCGCCCGCGCGCAGGAGAATGACGTCGCCAGGCACGAGCTCGCGTGCTGGCACCGTCGTTTCCACCCCGTCCCGGACCGCGTGCGCGATGGGCGCGGCCATCTGTCGCAGCGCCTCGAGCGCGCGCTCGGCGCGGAACTCCTGCACGAAGCCGAGCACCACCGCGAACAGCACGATGACGGCGATGACCACGGCTTCGAGCCCGTGGCCGAGTATCCCTGACAGCGCGGTCGCTGCGAGCAGAATGATGACGAGCAGATTCTTGAACTGGGCGGCGAGCGTATGCCAGGCGGAGCTGCGAGCAAGCGCCTGCAGCTCGTTCGGCCCGTATCGGTCGAGACGCTGGCGCGCATCAGCCGTGCTGAGCCCGGTCGAGGGTGCATCCAGATCCGCGAGGACAGCCTCGACGTCGTGACGGTGCCAGTCGGTTTGTCGCTCGGTGTCGACAGCCATTCGCGTCGGTGTTTATGCGATCGCCGCCGCGACGCTTTCGGCGTCACACCGTTGCGCGTCCACATCGACGCGGAGATACCGGCCCGAGCGATCGCAGCACAAATATCCGCTCGCCACGAGGGCGGTGAGCACGGTGTCGGCTTCGCCCAGCGAAAGCCCACACAGCCGGCCAGCCTGAGCCATCGTCAGGCGCAAGCCGGGAAGGTCGCGGTATTCGGCCGTGAGCCGTGCGAGCGCCCCGAGGCGGCGATCAAGGTCCAGGGCGATCATGAGTCAACCGTACGCCTCGGAGTGTTCATAGGCAAATAGATACTTTGCGTGGCATTCATCGAGTTTTTCTATAGTATGTTTGCATCATCGTGCAGTGGCTCAATTACCATCACCTGCTGTACTTCTGGACCGCGGTTCAGGAAGGCAGCGTGTCGAGAGCGGCGACGAAGCTGCGGCTGTCGCAGCCAACAATCAGTGCGCAGGTGCGAATGCTGGAACACGCGCTCGGCCAACCGCTGTTTGTGCGGAAAGGCCGCGCGCAGGTTCTCACCGACGTCGGACGCGTCGTCTACCGGTATGCCGACGAGATTTTCAGCGTCGGCCGTGAGCTGCTCGAAACCCTCGACGGTCGGGCGCCCGGCCGCGGTCTTCAGTTGACCGTCGGCGTCGCCAACGCGGTGCCGAAGCTGCTGGTGTATCGGCTGCTGCGCCCGGCGATTCAGCAGCCGGAGTCGATTCGCCTGGTGTGCCGCGAGGACAATCCCGAGCAGCTCATTGGCCAACTGGCCACCTACGCGCTGGACGTCGTCGTCGCCAATACGCCGGCTCCAGGGTATCTCCCGGTGAAGGTCTTCAATCACGCCGTCGGCGAAAGCGCGATGGCGTTCTTTGCCCCGGCATCGCTGGCCGCTCGGATCCGACGACGCTTTCCCAAATCGCTGGACGACGCGCCGATGGTCCTGCCGACGACCAATAATCCGCTGCGGCGCGCGCTGGAAGACTGGTTCGAGCGCGAAGGAGTGCGACCTCGCGTGCAGGGAGAGTTCGAGGACTCGGCGCTGATGACGGTCTTCGGTCAGGTTGTGGGGTGCGTCTTCCCGGCGCCGGTCGCGATCGAACGGGACGTCAGTCGTCTCTACGGAGTCCGCGTGGTCGGACGAACCGAGGCCGTCCGCGAGCGGTATTACGTGATTTCAGCCGAGCGGCGCCTGAAGCATCCCGGAGTCGTCGCCATGACGACGGCGGCACGCGATCAGTTGTTCGGGTAGCATGAGTCGCAACGCTTAGAGCGGCCTATCACATGCCCTCAGCAGATCCGGAACCCACCCTCTTCGTCCCCGCCTATCGCAGCGTCTCACTCTTCGATCGCGCGACCACGGGGTTTCCGCCGGACCTGTTGAATCGCGCCGCCGCTCGCTTCCAGGCGCTCGCCTGGCTCTATGCCTTTACGTTTTTCATGGCAGCGTTCTTTCCCTCGATGGTCAGTGAGGGCCAGCGCACGATCCTGGTCGAACACCCGGCGAACTGGGTGCCCGGGTCAGTTTCGATCGCGATGGCGGTGGCAGTGGCGCTGACCATTCGCTTGGCCCGGCTGCGGCCGGCGGCGGTAACCGTGCTCGCCCTGGTATTCGAAGTGGTGAGTAGTTATGGCATCGCGGCGGCCGAGTTTCTCCAGCCGCGAGGATTGAACGCCGGTGTGTCCTGGGTCGGGCTATCGTGGGTTTCGATATGGGTGCTGCTCTTCAACGTAGTCGTGCCCACCGCGCCTCGTTATGCGGTGATGGCGGCACTCGCATCCGTCACGTCAGTTCCCCTGATGGTGCGGCTTTCGATCGCGCTGTTTCCGGCGGCGGCACCCCTTACCGGATCCATGATCTTCTGGGCCTTTGTTTTTCCAAACGCGTTGGTCGTGATCATGGCCTATGTTGGCGCCCGGGTCGTCTACAGCCTGGGCACCGAGGTGGCTCGCGCGCGTGAGTTGGGAAGCTACCGGCTCGAGCATCGGCTCGGTGAAGGAGGGATGGGGGAAGTCTGGAAGGCTAGCCATCGGCTGCTTGCGAGGCCGGCGGCGATCAAACTGATTCGAGCGTCGCTGGCGGGAAACGCGCACGGCACTTCAGACGATATGCGGCGGCGGTTCGAACGCGAGGCGCAGGTCATCGCCCAGCTCCGATCGCCGCATACAGTGACGCTGTTCGACTTTGGAATCGCTGACGACGGAGCGTTCTATTACGTGATGGAGCTGCTCGACGGCGTCGATACCGATGCACTGATCAAGCGCTTCGGCGCGATACCGCCTGAACGCGTCGTCCATCTCCTTCGGCAGATCTGCCATTCGTTGTCTGAGGCGGAATCGCGGGGGCTCGTCCATCGCGACATCAAGCCGGCAAACATCTTCCTCTGCCGGTATGGCGAAGACTGCGACTTCGTGAAGGTTCTCGATTTTGGCCTCGCGAAGGCCGCCCACAAGGCCACTTCCGATACCCAGACGGCGATTACGGTCCGCAACGTGATCCAAGGCACGCCAGCCTTCATCGCGCCCGAGCAGGTGCTGGGTGACGGCGACGTTGACGGACGCGCTGACATTTACTCGACTGGCTGCGTGGCTTATTGGCTGCTGACAGGGCAACACGTCTTCAGCGCGGATACCACGATGAAAACGTTGCTGGCGCATGCGCAGTCTCCTCCGGAACCGCCGTCCGCCAGGACGACGGCACCGATTCCGCCAGACCTAGATGCGTTGGTGCTGGCGTGCCTTGCCAAGGATCGTGAGCATCGCCCAAGGTCTGCACGTGATCTGCTACGGCGACTCGACGCCGTCGTGCTCGAGCACCCCTGGACGGAGGAGCGAGCTCGACAGTGGTGGACGACGAATCTGCCACCGCTGAACCCGAACCAACCGAGCGGGAAGGACAGTTTCAAGAATGCCGATTGAGCGTGCCGCCGACCGTGGATGCCGTCGCCTGAAAGTGGTCACGAACTGACTTCAAACGGTCCACCGGGAGTAGGCGGGTCGCTTCCGTCATGTCAATGACGTCTCCGCTCGCGTAGTAGAGCATCAATCCGGCAAACGACTGCTGCAGAGAGTCGGTCGCGGCACCATGTTGCGCTCGAAGTGCCTCCACCGGTACGTGCTGCACGCTCACTGGCTTGCCGATAGTCGTCTCCACGACGCGTACGACTTCCAGCGGACTCAGCGCCTCTGGACCGCCGAGTTTCACAGTCGCGTTGACCGCCTGCTGGTTGTCCACGGCAGCCACAGCGAACCGCGCGACGTCCTGGAACGAGATCCAGCTGATTCTGTTCTGGCCATTGCCATAGATCTGAGCCGTGCCATTCGCCGGGTCAAAGCCCAGTGCCGGGCTGAGCCACACCTCCATAAAGAATGTGGGCTGCAGAATCGTGTGGGTCATCGCGCTTCGCCGCAGCCGGTCTTCGACGACGCGTTTGGCGGACTGGAGAGGAAACTCGATCGACGCATTGGGAAATGAAATCAAAACGAAATGTTTGACCCCCGCGGTTTCCGCTGCCTCGATCAGATTCAATTGGCCCTGCCGATCGACGCTGTCGATTGAATCCCCTTCCTGTCGTGACAACGTCGAGGAGGCGGTTGAAATCACGGTGTGTACACCGCGACAGGCGGCCTGCAGCGATTGCAGATCTTTCAGGTCGCCGCGGACGATCTCTGCGCCTCCCTTGCGCAGGTCAGCGACCTTATCCGCGTTCGACGAGTTTCTTGTGAGCGCTTTCAGCGGCGTGCCGCGATCAGCAAGCAGCGCGCAGATGTGACTTCCCAGCAAGCCTGTTGCGCCGACCACCAGAGTCATGCGATACCTCGCAGTCAGAACGAGCGTTGATTCGACGACAGGTCGTCGTGGTGGCTACATGGCGACGCGACGACCGACGGGCCTGGTGAAATAGGAAGCGGCCAGAAGCCCGAGGAGCACAAGCGGCATTAACCATATTTGTCCCGGTTCGGACAGGTAGGCCGAGATCGATGCCATCACCCACGCGAACGTGGCGCCGGCGTACGCCCACTCCTTCAGCAGCGGCAACCCTGGAAGCAGCAGTACGATCGCGGCTGCAGGCTTCGCAACACCGAGCACAATCCGAAGATGCTGAGGGTATCCGGCCTTCGTGAACCCGGACACGATCTGTTCGCTTCCCGTGAGGTAACTCAGAGAGCCAAGCAGCGCCAGCGCCACGAGCGCCGTGCTTCCCCAGTAGAGATATCGAGTCATGGCTTCTTTCCGCTCTTCGCCGTGGCTGCGGCGGGTGAGGCACAGACGAAGTTTGCTGCGTCGTCGCTGCTGCCTGATCCCGTATGTCGCGCGACCGTTGGATAGGGACAAAGCGGACGCGTGAACGCGACGCCGTCTGCTGGCGTTCTCCCCTTGTATTTCGTCGCAACGATAGTGGATGGCGCGGTTCCCTGCTCGACCCATCGCACCATCGCCGCGCTCATGTTGCGTGCGGGGTCCGGCTCCGCCGGCGGAAATCCTGGCAGGATGCCGAAACTATCCGCCCCAGGCCCGCCGGAACAGTGCTGTACGCCGGGCATCATGTAGGTTCGAATGAACGACTCGGTCTGCTGCTGCCCAAGCCTGGCGACGACATTCTTGTAGTAGTCGATCGTGGCAGCCGGAGGAAGCGCCGCATCGCTCCAGCCGTGAAACAAAATCAGCTTGCCCCCGCGCTTCTGAAACGCGCCGAGATCCGGATTGGTCGCATTGAGCGTCTGACCCAACGCCGCGTCGGCGGCCTTGAAATCGCGATCCACATCGAAGGTGCGATAGTCCCACGATGGATTCTTGTAGACCATGTTCTTGAAGAACTGAGTCGCAAACGCATACTCGAGGCTCGCGTCGGGTGCGGTTCCCGACAGCCACGTGCCCCATCCTCCGGGCCCTGACTCCGCGCCCGGGATGAACCCTGGAAAGATCCCTTGGCCCTGTCCTGTGCGCAATCCTGCATACAACTTCTTCAGCGTGGCGATTTGCGGCGGCGTCAGGCATGCGTCGCTCTCCTCGTTGCGACAGAGCAACACCGTCGGATCGAACGCGCACCTGGCCGGTTCGGTCACCAGGCCGTCCTTGAGGCCATCGCGAGCATCGCACGCGGCGACGACCGCGGCATCAACCGCGGAGAACTTCGCTGCGGGGATGAACGTCGACCGGTCGCCGGTGGCGAGGAGATTCGAGGCGAACAGCGCCGCGGTGCGGGTGAAGTCGGCAGCGGGCGCCCCCGCAATGATGCCGTCATAGTCCTCTGGAAAGCGCTGGGCCTCCATCAGCGCTTGACGTCCTCCATTCGAGCAGCCGGTGAAATAGGCATACTTCGCCGGCTGTCCATAGAAGGTGCGAATGAGCGTCTTGGCTTTGTCAGCGGTCTCATGGATGGCGCGGTATCCGTAATCGACAATTTTCTCCGGATGGCCAAGCGCCCACTGCGCGTCCGTGCCGCCGGCCTTGTGACCGGTATCCGTGGACGCTGTTGCATACCCCACGCTCAACGCGGCGGCCAACTGCGAGTAAGTGATCGCGCCGGCGAACCCGCCATTGCCGACACCTTGGTATTTGCCGTTCCAGCCGGTGGCGGGCATCCAGACTTCGAACTCGATGTGTGAATCAGTTGATGGCGCGATCACGCCCTGCACCCGGCAGAAGGCCGGCAGCGTCTTGTAGTCGGCGCTCCCTCCGGCCGGCCCGCCGAATGCGCCTGCCGCAATCAGGTCGGACGCCGTGATCGTCGTGTTGGATAGCTGAGTCGATTTCAGGCTTTCACAAGGGGACGCGGCCTGAGCGCGCGTGGGGTCGGTCTCCAGAAGGGAATACGCGAGAGCGACCGCGACGACGACTGCGAACGGCACCGACGTGCGATGTGAGCCATTCATAATCACTCCGTTGCCACATCACATTGGGAGGATTGCCCAATTGGATGTTCTCCGGTGCGCGGATGTTAGCATGGCGACGACTCCATAGGTTCAGAGCCAGCAATTGGTGAATCCGCTCACACCTCGAGTGTTTCGCGTCGGTTGTCTGTGGGCCGTCTGCCTGTTCGGCGCGTCGGTCCTCATGGCGTTCGATTATTCCGGGGAACGCTCGAAGGCCACCCGGGCGTGCGAAGCCATCGCCCGGTCGGATTACCAGAGCGGGTTGTACTTCAACCCCGAAGGCTATCGGTCGTACTACGTCCGATCGAAGTGCTTCCAGGAAGCCGCGGTGCGGTTTCGCGATCCCGACCTTTGCAGACAGGTGAGACGGCGGTGGTCGCTGCTGTCATCGAGCTGGGGCTATACGTCCGCGCGGTGCCGTCAGCTCGTGGACGAAGGCACAGCCGTCGATCGCGCCGAACTTGGGCGAACGAAAGCCGCGTACGTCTCCGGGGGAATGAAACTGCGCGATTTCCGCGTCGAGCGAAATGGCAACGGCCGTGATGTGGATATCGTCCCCACCTTCGTCGGGACGTACGGTCACGGATACACGCTCACCTTCGAGATCCTTCCTGCCCCCTCTGGCCCGCCCGCGCTGCTGCACACGTTGGGGTACTACGTCGGCGAGAACGCGAACATGCGAGTCTACGTTCCTCAGGCTGACATCAGGAAGCAGTTCCCCGCATTCTCGCTGAATCGCGTGTACACCGTCCGCGCAACGATCACGCTCGATGTTGGCCACGGCGGCCAGTCTGGGTATTGGAGCCCGGCGTTCATTGAACACGTGTTTCCAGTCCGGGAGCGGTCACAGTCAATCACCAAACAGGCGTCGTTCTGAGGCAGTCGCTCGCGGAGCAGAGCGTGCCCCTCGGTTAGGTTTAGAATCGTCGCGAACAGGGTGGTAACCGCATGACGTTGAACGACGTGCTGATTGAGTCGGCGAAGCTTCCGTACCAAGACAGACGCGGCCGCATCCGGCAATGCGTTGAAGAGGGAAGGCACCGGTGGGACGCGCTGCCGAGTTGCGTCGCATCAAGCGGAGAGAAGGCGCGCTATTGTGACCAGTGCTGGAGCGTGATTGATCGCGAAGGCCACACCTGGAGTTGGCCGCCGGCAGAGACTGTTTCGGCCTAACGCGCGGCGAAATCTTCGTGCCGCATCTCGAGGCGGCGTTCGAACGCGCTGTTGAAGGGCGTCCCCCCTCCCAAGTCTTTCAGGAGCGCAACGATGGCATCGATGCCGCGCTGCTCGATTAGACGCCGGACAGCCCGGGTAGCCGACGCGTACGCGGCTTCGGCATCCTCTCTGGAGAGGTCGACGAAGGGTTGATCCATCTTCGAGAGGTTTGGACTCGCACGGGTTCGCGCCGCCGTTGTTTCCCCGTTCTCCGAGCTGGCCGGTTCGAGCGCCGTCGCGAGGCCCTCATTCAGCCAGGCCGGGACAGTACGTCCCGCCACGGTGGCCACCAGGGCATGGACGAATTCGTGCGACAGGATTCGATCGAGCTCGTCGCGCTCCGGCCAGGTACCGGCAATCGGTACTCGAATGCGACCGTCGTAGGCAGCCGCCGACCATGAGGCGAGCCGCGTAATCGTGCTGAATTGTTCCCGCGTGTAGAGCACCACCGTGATTCGCTCAGACGGGTAGACGCCGAGCGTCCGCCCGACTCGCGAGTAGGCGGTCTCGAGTCGATCGGCGGCCTCACGAGCCAGTGGCTCGTCGGAAAGCGACTCGAAGAACGTGCTGAAATGTTCCGTGCGTACTTCGCGCGACCGATCGTGGAGCTCCTGTTCCTTGCTCCACGTCGCGAGCTGCGCTTCGAGGTCGCTCCGTCTCGCGGAGCGCCGCAGCGTCATCTTGTAGATCGCGATCGCCTCGGAGAGGCGCCCGGCGCGATAGTGCAGATCTCCGAGCCACACCGCTGCGTCGAGATAGTCTGGATTCAGCGCGAGGGCGCGTTCGAAACGGGTCTGCGCCGTTTCATCCTGGCCGAGCATGAAGGCGGCGACGCCGGCGCCAAAGCAGAGAGTCGGGTTCTCCGGCTGCAGCGCCAGCGCCTTGGTGAATGCGTCCAGGGCTTCGCCGAACCGTCGCTGCTCGATGGCGGCGGTGCCCTTGCGCGCCAGTGCGCCCACGTCGTCGTCTTTGCCAACGCCGGCGGCTGCCGGGGCCGCGCCCGTCAATACGGTCAGCGTGATCAGAAGGAGCAGTCGCAGAGTAATCCGCGTTGTGCAAGAACAGCACCCCGGACCGAGGTTGCAACTTCCTGGCGTTTTCTCGCGGATCCAGGTCCGCAGTCTATCTCTGCGCGCCCAAAAGTCGCCCTCACGGGTGCCCGCGCGCGCGGTAGTCGGGGCCAAACCTTTCTCCCCAGGGCTAATATCAGCCCAATGACCTCGCAGTTGCTCTCGCGAAGCGGCTCACGGACGCGCTGAGGTGGGAGTATCCGCTGCTGCGACCGATAACACCACCATAATGGCGCACGAGCTGACACCGAAACCTCAGAATCCGCCTTTGCCGTTCGATGAGGTTGTTCGGCGGCTACGTGATTCGTTCGCCCACATCGAGCTGGATGAGGGGCGCGCCGCTCAGGAACTGAATGAGCGCGCGCGCTACATGGCGCGTACCGGGTGGCCGCATTTCAAAGCGGAAGACATCGAGCGCGAGCGGCATTTGGTTGGTCGCGCCACTTATGTGGTCGTTGCCGACGACCCCAACACGGATCTCGCGTATCTGTCATTCAT
>Ga0163163_10006749_pt1 | contig 10061 bp, 12 predicted proteins | sample S65metaG_FD_119766 | JGI IMG/M metagenome (GOLD analysis project Ga0163163, IMG submission 119766) | Switchgrass rhizosphere microbial communities from Kellogg Biological Station, Michigan, USA - S6-5 metaG | ecosystem: Host-associated > Plants > Roots > Rhizosphere > Soil | place: USA... | reverse complement strand
TGCGGGATGAATGTCCGGATGCGCGAATCGTATTCCGAGAGATCGATGCCGAGATGCGACGCCACGCTCATCGGGTTAGATTACTTCAGGGCAGGTGGGGCAGGTGGGTTCCGTTGGTATCCTGAGCACTGTCGCACCGGGAGGACCGGGTACCGCGGAAAGGCCAGATCGCGCTCCGACACGGTGCACAGGACGAACGTGGAGCCGCGCGACGAGGTAATGACCTCGGCGAATCGGCACGATGCGCAGAGCCCGGCCCGGTCAGGCGGCGGAGCAACCATGGACGCCGTAGCCTATCGCCGTCTGATTGAGGTGGCGGCGGGCTTCGCGTTCGTTGGGACTGATGGCGAGCGCCTCGCGAAAACGTCCGCGCCTCTCGATCGGCGGCGAGTGGCGGCTATGGATCGTCACCGCGTGCGGGTGATTGATGGAGGAAAACGAAGAAATGAGTGGTGGACCGCGCGAGGCTCGAACTCGCGACCTCTGCGTTGCGAACGCAGCGCTCTCCCAACTGAGCTAGCGGCCCGTGAAACCCCAATTCTAACACTTCCTGCTAAACTCAATCCAGATGTCGGCGATTTCTCGCATCGGCGTGCTCACCGGCGGCGGTGACGCGCCCGGGCTCAACGCGGTCATCCGCGCCGTCGTCAAATCAGCTGCCAACGGCGGCATCGAAACGGTCGGCATCGAAGACAGCTTCGACGGTCTGCTCGAGACGGATCGATCACGCGTCCTGACGCCGCGAGACGTCACCGGCATCCTGCGTCTCGGTGGAACCGTTCTCGGCACGCTCAATACCGGAAATCCGATCACGTTCGAGGTGCAGACCTCCGACGGCCCGCGCCGTTATGCCGATCGCGTGCTGGAAATGTACGGCCGGCTTGGGCTCGATGCGCTCGTCGCCATCGGCGGCGACGGCACGCTGGCGATCTCCCACGAGTTCTGTCGGATGGGCATGTCGATCGTCTGCGTGCCGAAGACGATCGACAACGACATCTTCGGCACCACCAACTGTTTCGGATTCGACACGGCGGTCGCCTTCGCGACGGACGCGATCGATCGGCTGCACACCACGGCGGAGGCGCACAAGCGGATCCTTGTCGTCGAGGTGATGGGCCGCTACGCGGGTTGGATCGCGCTCTATGCCGGCGTCGCCGGCGGCGCGGACGCCATTCTGATCCCGGAGATCCCGTTCGACATCGCTCTGGTCGCGCAACGGTTGCGCGAGCGCGACAAATGGGGCGCGAAATTCAGCATCGTCGTCGTGGCGGAGGGCGCGTTTCCGAAAGGCGGCACGCTCTCGCTGATCGAGGCCGCGCACGGGCGTAGCGCGGAGCGGCTGGGCGGCATCGGCGCACAGGTCTGCGAGGCGCTGCACGGCGAAACGGGGAAGGAGACGCGCTCAGTAGTGCTCGGCCACTTGCAGCGCGGCGGCGCGCCGACCAGTTTCGACCGCATTCTTGCCACGCGGTTCGGCGGCAAGGCGGTCGAGCTCGTTCAGCGCGGCGAGTTCGGCACGATGGTGGCCTTTGCGCCTCCGGACATCATCGCCCGAAGAATCGACGATGTGGTCGGCAAGCTCAAAACCGTGCCGATGGATTTCGATCTGTTGATGACCGCCAAATCGCTCGGCGTCACGTTCGGCGACTGAGTGTCAACACCCATACCACGGCGCAAGACTGGCCGAAACGAGGGTCCGTAAGACAAAAGGCTCCACGAAATCGAACTTCTGCGCCCCTGGGAACGCTAACTTATGGCCCATCCGCGATCGGGATTGGCTTTACTTTTGCGGTAATTCGTCGCGTTGAAGCGCTCACGGTTCGGCGACGGCGTCCTTCTGATCTTCATCCTCGCCCAGGTGGCCGATGGCGTGTTCACCTACCTTGGCGTCTCGACCGGAATCGCCTCGGAAGGTAATCCCCTCGTCGCGTGGTACATCGCGACGTTCGGCGTCGGCGTCGCCGTCGTGGGGGCCAAGACAGTAGCCATCGCGCTGGGCGCCGCGCTCCACATGCGGGCGATGCACCGCACGATCGGCCTGCTTGCCATCCTCTATCTGGCGGTCGCCGTCCTGCCCTGGACCCAGACCCTCTTCAACTGATCACGTCGAGGTACTTGAGCGCGCCTCCGGTGTTGAACAGCACGACCGACTCCTGCGGCTTGATCGAGCCGTCTTCCACCAGCCGTTGAATGGCGACGAGCGCGGCGCCGCCTTCCGGCGCGGCGCTGACGCCCGCGTGCTTGCCGATCGCGAGCATGCCCTCGACCATCGATCGATCGCTGACGGCGAGCGCCGTGCCGCCGCTTTCGCGCACCGCGCGCAGGATCAGGAAGTCGCCGATGGCGCGCGGCACGCGCAGGCCGTCGGCGATCGTCGATGCGTTCTCCCACATCGCCGCCTTTTCCGTACCCTGCTGAAACGCGCGTACGATCGGCGCGCAATGCTCGGCCTGCACCGACACCATGCGCGGCCGCTTTGACGGCTTGACCCAGCCGATGCGCTCGATCTCCTCGAACGCCTTCCACATGCCGACCATGCCGGTGCCGCCGCCGGTCGGATAGATGATCCAGTCGGGCCACTCCCAGTTCATCTGCTCGGCGAGCTCGTATGCCATCGTCTTCTTGCCTTCGATGCGGTACGGCTCCTTCAGCGTCGACACGTCGTACCAGCCGAGCGGCCCGCCGGTCTCCGCGCAGATGCGGCCGGCGTCGGTGATCAGGCCGTCGACGAGCGTGACGCTTGCTCCATAGAGGCGGCATTCATCGACGAACGGCTTCTTCGCGTCTTTGGGGATGAAAACCTGACAGGCGAGACCGGCCGCCGCCGAGTAGGCCGCCGCCGCATTGCCGGCATTCCCGGCGGTCGGCAGCGCGATCGTCGTCGCGCCGAGATACTTCGCTCGTGTGATCGCGGCCGATTGTCCGCGCGCCTTGAACGAGTTGGTCGGGTTCAACGACTCGTCCTTGATGTAGAGGCGGTCGAGCCCGAGCGTCGCGCCCAGCGTCCGTGCGTGGAACAGCGGCGTGAACCCTTCGCCGAGCGTGACGGGCGTTTCCCCGTCGAACAGCGGCAGCAGTTCGCGGTAGCGCCACATGTTGGGTTCGCGTCCGGCCAGCGTGTCGCGCGACCAGGCACGCGCCTTGTCCAGATCGTAGCGCGCCAGCAGGGGAGCGCCGCAGACGCAGAGATGATGAATCGCGCGCGGATCGAGCACCGCGGCGCCGCACGGCACCGAGCATTCGAGGTGGGTGAAGAAAGACATGCTCAAGTTGAGAGTTGCTACCTTCCGAGGAGCTCGGTGTCTTTCTTCTTCTGGAGATCGTCGATCGCCTTGATGTGGGCGTCGGTCAGCTTCTGGACCTCGTCCAGCCCCTTCTTCTCGTCGTCCTGCGACAGGCCGTGATCCTTGAGCATCTTCTTCAAGCGATCGTTCGCGTCGCGCCGCACCTGACGCACGCTGTTGCGGCCGTCCTCGCTCAATCTGTGGACATGTTTCGACAGCTCCTTGCGCCGCTCTTCGGTCAGCGCCGGCAGCGGGATGCGCACGACCTTGCCGTCATTGGCGGGGTTGAGGCCGAGCCCGGCGGACCGGATCGCCTTCTCGATGGCGCCCAGCTGCGTCGGGTCGAACGGCTGCGCGACGATGAGCGTCGGCTCGGGAATGGAAAGGCCCGCGACCTGGTTCAGCGGCATCTTCGAGCCGTAGGCCTCGACGTGCACGTTGTCCAGAATCGTGACCGACGCGCGCCCGGTTCGCACGCCTGCGAACTCGTGCTGCAGGTGATCGATCGCCGCTTTCATCCGCTTCGCGACTTCCGCGAACAACCCTTTCAGGTCGGTGACATCCATGAGTGCCTCGCTGAATTGTGTCTACGCCGTCACCAGCGACCCGATCGGCTCGCCCGTGATGGCGCGCCTGATGTTGCCCGGCGTGCGCAGGTTGAACACCACGATCGGCAGCCGATTGTCCATGCAGAGCGAAATAGCCGTCGCGTCCATCACTTTCAGCCCCTGCTCGAGCACCTGCTGATAGGAGATCTGATCGTAGCGGACCGCGTCCCGCTTCACCATGGGGTCGGCATCGTAGATGCCGTCGACTTTCGTGCCTTTCATGATGACGTCGGCCTTGATTTCCATCGCCCGCAGCGCCGCCGCCGTGTCGGTGCTGAAATACGGATTCCCCGTGCCGGCGCCGAAGACGACGACGCGCCCCTTTTCGAGATGGCGGATGGCGCGGCGGCGGATGAACGGCTCGGCGACGGCGCGCATCTCAATCGCCGTGACGACCCGCGTCACGACGTCCTGCTGTTCGAGCGCGTCCTGCAGCGCCAGCGCGTTGATGACGGTGGCCAGCATCCCCATGTAGTCGGCGGTTGCGCGGTCCATGCCGCGTGCGCTCGCCGCGACGCCGCGGAAGATGTTGCCGCCGCCGATGACGATCGCCGTCTCGACCCCCATGCCCTGAATCTCTTTGATGTCCTTGGCGATTTGTGTCGCCACGGCGGGATCGATGCCGTAGGTCTGCTCGCCCATCAGGGCTTCGCCGGAAAGTTTCAGGAGAATGCGTTTGTAGGCGGGGCGGGGCGGGGGGGTCACGAGCTGAGATTATAGCCCGCGACGTGCGTGGTGCGAAGGTGCGTCGTGCGAGGCGGGCGGGGTGCGTCCTGCACCTCGCACCGCGCACGTCGCACCCCGCACCTACTGAGCCGCTTCGCCGACTTTGAGACGGACGAAGCGCGTCACCGACAGCTCCGCGCCCAGCGTCTTGTTGGCGGCCGCCAGGACGTCCTTGACGATCGTCTTCCCGGTCGTGTCGCGGATCGATTCCTGGTCCGGCAGTACCACCTGCTTGTAGAAGCTCCCGAGCTTGCCTTCGATGATCTTCTCGAGCACATTGGCCGGCTTTCCCGAGTTCTCCATCTGGGCGCGATAGATCGCCTTCTCCTTCTCGAGGAGCTCGGCCGGAACGGCCGCGCGCGTCGCATACTGAGGGCTCGCGGCGGCGATCTGCATGGCGATCTCTTTCACCAGCGCCGTGAACTCGTCGCGCCCGCTGACCGCCGGCGTGACGCCGGCAAACTCCAGCATGACGGCGATCTTTCCACCGAGGTGGACGTACTGCCCGACGTAACCCTGCCCGGCGTACCGGACGAAGCGCGGGACACCCATGTTCTCCCCGAGCTTGGCGATGACGGGCGCCACGAGCTTGATGACCGGGCCCTGCGGATCCTTGAGCCAGGCGTCGTCGGCGGCGTCGCCGGCCTTCTCGATTTCGGCCAGCACGTCGGCCATCAGCTGGACGAAGTCCGGCGTCCGCGCGACGAAATCCGATTCGCAGTTCACTTCTGCGAGGATGCCGGACGAATGATCCACCGCGACCTTGTTGGCGATCAGCCCCTCGTTGGCGGTGCGGCCGGCCTTCTTCGCGGCGCTGGCGAGGCCGCGCTTGCGGAGAATGGTCACCGCCTCTTCAAAGTCGCCGTTCGCCTCGACCAGGGCGTTCTTGCACTCCATCATCCCCGCGCCCGTGTGGTCGCGGAGCTTCTTCACATCTGCTGCGGTAATCGGCGTCGCCATGACTGTCTCTCCGTTTGTGTCCGTACGAAAAAAAAGCGCCGGCTCGGTGAGCCGGCGCCTCTGATAAGCCCTGAGCCCTAAGCCCTGCTGGTTCCTTAGGCCGACGCCGGCGCCGGCTCGCGGCGGCGTTCCGGGCGCGGCGTCGATCGCCGCCCTTTGTCTTCGCCTTCCTCGCCGTTTTCGCGCGGGCTCTCGGCTTCGGCCGACTGTTTCATGTCGCGGCCGGAGATGACGGCGTCGGCGATCTTCGACGCGAACAGCCGGATCGCCCGGAGCGCATCGTCATTGCCCGGAATCACGAAATCGACCTGATCGGGATCGCAGTTGGTGTCGACGATGCCGATGACCGGAATCTTCAGCTTGCGCGCCTCGTCGACGGCAATCTGTTCCTTCTTGGTGTCGACGATGAAGACCGCGTCGGGCAGCCGGGTCATGCCGCGGATGCCGTCGAGGTTCTTCGCCAGCTTCTTGCGCTCTTTCTCGTTCCGCGCGATTTCCTTCTTGGAGAGCGTGTCGAAACGGCCGTCGGTCGCCATCGCCTCGAGGTCGCGAAGCCGGCCCAGGCTGCGCTGAATGGTCGCGAAGTTCGTGAGCAGGCCACCGAGCCACCGTTCGTTGACGTGGAACATGCCGCAGCGCTCGGCTTCCTCCGCGATCACGTCCTTGGCCTGGCGTTTGGTGCCGACGAACAGGATGGTGCGCCCCTCGGACGCGAGGCGGCTCACGAACTGCTCCGCGGTGTTGAACAGCTTCACCGTCTTGCCCAGGTCGAGGATGTAGATGCCGTTCCGTTCGCCGAAGATGTAGGTCTTCATCTTCGGATTCCAGCGCTTCGTCTGGTGGCCGAAGTGCACGCCGGCCTCCAGTAGTTCCTTCATCGCGATCGCGGCCAATCTTGCTCTCCTCACGGCAGGCCCGACGGCCTGCGCTGCTTCGTTAACGTTTGCTGAACTGGAACCGTTTCCGCGCGCCTGCCATCCCGTACTTCTTGCGTTCCTTGGCGCGCGCGTCGCGCGTCAGGAGCCCTTCGTTCTTCAGCGCCTTGCGCAGCTCGAGATTGTAGGTGACGAGCGCGCGCGCGATGCCGAGCCTGACCGCGCCGGCCTGGCCCGACACGCCGCCGCCGGCGACCGTCGCCAGGACGTCGAACTTGTCGGCGGTCTCGGTCAGCACCATCGGCGTCTTGATTTGGGTGCGGAGTGCTTCGGTGGGGAAGAACTCTTCGAACGTGCGGCGGTTGATGGTCAGTGTCCCGGCGCCGGGCCGGAGAAACACGCGTGCGGTCGATGTCTTGCGGCGACCGGTTCCGTAATATTGCACTGCTGCTGCCACGTTACGCGACCTCGAGCTTGGAAGGTTTCTGCGCCGTGTGCGGGTGATCCGGACCGGCGTACACTTTCAGTTTGCGGTACATCGCTTCGCCCATCTTCGTCTTGGGCAGCATGCCGTGGACCGCATCTTCCACCAGTTTTTCCGGCTTGCGCGCGCGGACCAGCCGGGCGCGCTCTTCGCGCAGACCGCCCTCGTATCCGCTGTGCTGCCGGTAAATCTTCTGATCTTCCTTGCGGCCCGTGAGCTTCACCTTCTTCGCGTTGACGATGACGACGTGGTCGCCCGTGTCGATGAAGGGAGTGTAGGTGGGCTTGTTCTTACCCTGAAGCAACCGCGCCGCGACAGTGGCGATGCGGCCGAGCACCTGGCCGTCGGCATCGATGATGTGCCACCGGCTGCCTGCGGCTGCCGAGTCGGCACTGGCCATGAACGTAGACATCCCTGAAAAAGCCCTTTCGAAAAACAGACGAACCGATGTTGGGGGATTTCCCGGCCGGACTCGCAGGCAGTCGGTCAGGTCCGAGCAACGGTAAACCCAAATCATACTGGCGTTTCTGGGCACTGTCAAGCTGAGTGCCGCCTTCCGATGCTCGGCCCGCCGCTCTGATGCCCGGCCTGCCTCGGGCCGATAAACCGGACCGGAGAGGATAGATCGGATACACCCGATCCGTAAGTCGCTGACGAATCTGTTACGACGATTTGCCTGTTTTGGTGGTTCACCTCCGATTTCCGACGTTTTGATCGCAGTCGAGGTAGGCACCAGTCTTGCGGAACAGCCAATCTCTCACAGTTAGGACATAACAACGTGTTTGGTCTCCGCAAATCAAAGGCGGTCGTCGGCCTCGACATCGGATCGAGCGCCGTCAAGGCCGTCGAACTCAAGGCCGTCGGCAAGGGTTTCAAGGTCGTGGCCTTTGCGATCGAGCCGGTGCCGCCCGACAGCATCGTCGACGGGGCGATCATCGACGGCGCCGCGGTCGCCGACGCGATCCGCCGTGTTTTCGAGAACAAGGCGTTCAAGACCAAGGAAGTCGCCGCTTCGCTCTCCGGCAACGCGGTCATCGTCAAGAAGATCAACCTGCCGATCATGACCGAGGCCGAGCTCGCCGAGTCCATCTACTGGGAAGCGGAGCAGTACATCCCGTTCGACATCCAGGACGTGAATCTCGACTACCAGATTCTCAACTCCGGCACGGGCGAGGAGTCGGCGGGCACCATGGACGTCCTGCTGGTGGCGGCGAAGAAGGAAAAGATCGCCGACTATACCGGCGTCATCTCCCAGGCCGGACGCCTGCCGGTAATCGTGGATGTCGACGCCTTCGCGCTGCAGAACGCCTACGAGGTCAACTACGGGCTGGAACCCGGCGCCGTGGTCGTGCTGCTCAACGCCGGCGCCAGCGCGATCAACATCAACATCATTACCGGCGATCAGTCGGTCTTCACACGCGACATCTCGATGGGCGGCAATTCCTACACCGAGGCGGTGCAGAAAGAGCTGAACCTGCCGTTCGAGAGCGCCGAGCAGATCAAGCGCGGCCACCCGGTCGAGGGCGTCACCTTCGAGGAAGTGCAGCCGGTGCTGCACGCCGTGACGGAAAACGTGCTGCTCGAGATCCAGAAGACGTTCGACTTCTTCAAGGCGACGGCGTCCTCCGATCGCATCGACCGGATCGTCGTCAGCGGCGGCGCGTCACGCGTCGACGGCTTCACCGCGTCGCTGCAGGAGCACTTCAGCACGGGTGTCGAGGTCTTCGATCCGTTCAAGACGATCGGGTTCGACCCGGCGAAGCTGGGGATCACCGACCCTGAAGGGCTCAGCGCCATGGCGGCGGTCGCCGTCGGTCTCGCGCTGCGAAAGACGGGCGACCGATGATTCGCATCAACCTCCTCGCGGCGGAGCGCGAGACGTCGAAGAAGAAGGCGGTGGTGCTCGGCACCGCGGGGCAGAAGCTGACGATCGGCTGCAGCCTGATCCTGATTCTCGCCGTCCTCTTCGTCGGCTGGCGTTACTGGGCGATTTCACGCGACTCCACGCAGATCGACGCCGCGATCGTCGCGGCGCAGCAGGAGACGACGCGTCTGCACTCCGTGATTCAGCAGGTACAGCAGTTCGAGCAGCGGAAGGCGCAGCTCCAGCAGCGCGTCGTGCTGATCGAGCAGCTGCGCAAGGGGCAGACCGGCCCGGTGCACATGCTCGATCAGATCAGCCGGGCGCTGCCGCAGATGCTCTGGCTGACCGAGTTGAAGCAATCGGGCACCGACGTCATCGTCGACGGCAAATGCACGACCCTCACCGGCCTCTCGGAGTTCGTGTCGAACCTCGAGGCGTCCGGGTATTTCAAGCGTTCGATCGAAATCGTGGACACCAAGACCGAGCTGGCTGGAACGCCGCCGAGTGAGCTCATCAGGTTCACCATCAAGGCCACCTTCCAGCAGCCCGGCGAAGCGGCCAAACCGGAGGCCGGTCCGAAGGCGGGCGGGTAGCGCGATGCAACTGACACTCACAAAACTCCCCTGGTACGCACAGGTTGGCGCGTTTGTCGCGCTGGCCGTGGTGGGCTGTGGACTTTTCTATTACTACTACGAGCAGCCGCTGCGCGCCGACATCGCCGGCCGCCAGACCCAGCTTGAGGCGCTGCGCGCCGACATCGCCAAAGGGCTGACGACCGCAAAGAAGCTGCCCGAGTTCCGCCAGGAGGTGTCCGACCTGGAAAGCCGGCTGGCGAACCTCAAGGCGATTCTCCCCGAAGAGAAGGATGCGGCCGATCTGCTCAACCGCATGCAGACGGTGGCGGCGCAGTCGAGCATGACGATCAAAGGCTTCAAGCCGTCGCCGACGGTGACCAAGCAGCTGCACGCCGAATGGCCGATCGCGCTCGAGCTCGAAGGCACGTACCACAACCTCGCGATCTTCTTCGACCGCGTCGGCAAGTTCACCCGCATCGTCAACATCAGCGGGCTCGACGTGAAGGGCAAAGACAAGCCCGACGCCAACAACACCATCGCCGCAAGCTGCGTCGCGACCACGTTCGTTCTGCTGGACAAGCCGGCGCCGGCGCCCGCCAAACCGGGCGCACCGGCAGGCGCGGCTCCTCCGGCAAAGGGCAACTGATGCGACGCGCATGTCTTGCGTTCGTCATGCTGACCGCCG
>Ga0163163_10006747_pt1 | contig 10062 bp, 6 predicted proteins | sample S65metaG_FD_119766 | JGI IMG/M metagenome (GOLD analysis project Ga0163163, IMG submission 119766) | Switchgrass rhizosphere microbial communities from Kellogg Biological Station, Michigan, USA - S6-5 metaG | ecosystem: Host-associated > Plants > Roots > Rhizosphere > Soil | place: USA: Michigan... | reverse complement strand
TCATATTCGCCGGCGCCGGTCGAGATGGGGCGCACCGTCATTACCACGATGTCGTAGCGGCGCAAATTGGTTTTTTCGAGCACGCGCTTCAGGTGCTCCATGCGATGGTAATCCCGCACCGCCACCAGCACGCAACCGGGACGCGCGTGCAAGCTGCCGCCGTCGATGTGCGCCTGATGATCCAAGTTGAACTGCTCCATCCCCTTGGGCTCGGTCTGCTTGCGGCGCAGATTGATCTTTTCTGAAATCGTAAACATCACGAACAAGCCCAGCGTGAACGCAATGCCGTACTTGGTGGCGATTTCCTTGGTGAACAGGTTGGCAATGGCAACCAACCCCAGTACCAGAGTGGTGAGGCCGAGGCCGACCGGGATTTCGCGGCCGCCGATGCGGAAATTAAACGGCACTTTGTATTCCTGATCGGTGCGCTGGAAGCGCAGCACGGTCACGCCCAGCGCCTTCATGAAGAAGCTCCACACCACGCCGAACGCGTAGGCTTCGGCCAGGATCGTCATGTCGCCGCGGCTATAAATGATGGTCGCTATTTGCAGCAGCGTGATCATGTTGATCATGCGGAAAGTTGTTCCGAAGCGCTTGTGCGGCTCGCGGAACCAAGGGACCAGAACATGATCCTCGGCCACGCGGTTCAAGACGCCGTTGGCTCCGATGATCGAGGTATTCACAGCACCCGACAAAATCAATCCGCCCACGATGACGACGAAGATGTGAAACCCCAGCCGCAGCAGATAAGGACCGCTGAGGTTCATGGCCAGGCCGCCGATGAGGTTGTTGATGTACATCGGCCGGACATTGTCGGGAATGATCATCACGGCGAACAGCGAAATCACGCCGGTGCAAAGTACCGCGTACCAGCAGGTGAGGTTCGCGGCGATTTTCAGATTCTTCATCTTGGGCGAGGCGATTTCGCGATACACCTGCGCCAGAGTTTCGAATCCGCTCATCGAGAGCAGCGAATGTCCGAAGGCGATGATAATCACCACCATAGGAATCTGCATCCACATCGTGCCTTGGAGCCAGCCCTGCGCGCTCTCCGAGAACACCAGGTTTGAAGGCTTGGGCGCCGGCGGAAAGTGCCAGCCTTTGGTTATCAGCAGCGTGATCGGGCACCAGATCAGCAGAATGCCCACCATGACGGTGGTGATCTGCATGATGCGCAGCGCCTTGCCGCTGGATTCATGCACTCCCTTGATGTTTTGCCACCAGAAATAAATGGTGATTAGAATACCCGCGCCGGCCGCGAAGAGATTCACATTTATTTGATAATTTTGGTGCAGCAGCCCGCTGATCTCGTTCAGGAGCGCTCCCAGATATTGCCCCGCGCTGACCACGCTGATGGGTCCGGTGAGAATGTAATCGAACACCAACGCGGAGACGGATAGCTTAGCCATCACCGGCCCCATGCTGTCATGCACCACCACGTACACGCCGCCGCGCACATACATGCTGCAGCTTTCCAGATACACGCTGCGCACCGCAAAGCTGAACAGCATCACCGCCAGCACGAACCACGGCGCCGCCTTGCCCACGGCCGCTTCCGCCGCGCCGCCCGCATAAAACATGGAAGACGCGAGGTCGCTCAGGACGATGGATGCGCCGCGCCAGAAACTGATGAAGGAAAGAGCTACGGTGGTCGCGACGACGACTTTAGGATTCGTCAGCGCCGCAGCCAGCCGGCCATCTTGTGAAGACATCTATATGAACTCTATTCTAAGGCTTTCAGTACATCCATGCTCCTCGCGAAGGCAGCGCTAGAGTCCCTCGTGGAGACGAGCCGCGAGGAAATCGGGTAAGCCCGCGGCCCGTATTTTGGCCGCCGCCCGATCGACGTCGTAGGCAACGCGGCGAAGCTCCACCGTGCGCTCCTCCGGTGAGTATACCGCGTAAGCTGCGCGCGGGTCAGCATCCCTGGGCTGCCCCACCGATCCGGGATTCACCAGGTAAAAATAATCCGGCTCGAGTTCGAGAGTAAACTCCGGCGGCAGCATCTTGGTGGTCCGCCGCGACAGCCGGAAACCGCCCTGCTTATGCGTGTGGCCAAAGAAAGTGAGTGTCGCCCCGAGCGAAGGCAGTAGCGGGGCGGCATCCCCAACGGTGACCACGTACTCGTCTTCGTCGGCCGGCGAACCGTGTACCAGATCCACTCCCTGGTAGGGCAGAGGGCCGCGCGGCAGGGCCTCCAAGTACGCGCGATGCTCGGGGAGCAATGTACGGCGGGTCCAATGCGCAGAAGTCTGCGCCGCGGGATTGAAACTTTCAATGGTATCGAAGCCGCTGGGATCTTCGGCCGCACTCGCCCGGTCGTGATTGCCGCGGATCACGACCGCTACGTTTTCACGAGTCCACTCCACAATCGCGTTGGGATCCGCGCCGTATCCCACCAGATCGCCCAGGCACAAGATGCGGTCGTAGCGGCCCCGGGCGTCGTCGAGGACCGCCTCCAGCGCTTCCAGATTCGCGTGAATGTCGCTCAGGATCAGGAACGGCATAAACGCACGAGCGATACCTCGGGAGGGGCTCCCAGCCGAGCCGGAATGGCGATGGTTCCAATGCCACGGGAAACGAAAATGGAAGACGTGCCGCGGCGATAGACTCCGTCCACGTAAGGCGTGTAAAAACGGCCCGGGTTGAGGCCGGCGTTCAGAAACTCCAACCGGATCTGCCCGCCGTGGGTGTGGCCCGAAATCGTCAAGTCGTAGCCTTGGCGCGCCGCCACGGGAAACACATCCGGGTTGTGCGAGAGCAGCACGTTTAGCGCCCCGGGCACCACCAGCTTTTCCGCGCCCACCAGATAACGCCGACGGATCCGCTGATAATCGACGCCCGCTAAGTTAAGGACGGCGTTGCCGAAGCGCAGCGGCGCGGCGGCCGAACGCAGGAACCGCATTCCACGGCGTGCGCCTTCGCGTTCCACATAGCCCTCGGCACTGGCATAAATCTCATGATTCCCCATGCAGCCGAAAACGCCGGCGTCGGCGCGGAGCTTCGCCAAAATATCCAGGCAATCGTCCAGCGGATCGTGAAAAGTGGTGATCAGATCGCCGGTCACCAGAGCGACATGAGCGCGGGCTTCGTTGGCCATATCGACGGCGCGCTGCAGCTCGGCGCGGCTTAGAAAAGGGCTGAGGTGGATGTCCGTCAATTGCACCAGGCGCAATCCGTCCAGTTCCGGCGCAAGGTTGGGGATCACCAGGTTTTGCTCACGCAGGGATAGTCGATGGCGCTCAATGAATACACCATAAGCGAGCACGGCCGGGGGCGCAGCGAATACCGCGGCATAGGCGGTCTGGAAGAAACGCCTGCGCGCGGGACTGTGTCCCGATGCGACGCGCGATGCGATCCACACAGCGAAGCAGCCCGTCAGCCAACACAGCGAAAGCATGGACCAGGTGATCGCCAGGCCGGTTCCCCAGCTGGTCCACCAGCCGGGAAAATGCCGGGCTACGCGGTGAAAGCGCAGCAGAAACGTAAGCAGGGAAGCCGCCATCGAGAGCGCGCCTACGGCGACGATGAACGCTTTAGTCCGGCGGCTGGCACGCGCCGCCCTCAAGCGAATAAGCCAGGCCACGCCAATAATCTGGCCCAGCAGGGAGGCGATCAAAACGACCAGATCGGGAAGCGCTCGCAGGAGACGGTCTAACACCACTTCCATCTTATCGGCTCCATCGCAACGACAGCTTACTCTACAATCAAGAGATGTCCTTAGTGGTGGTGGGCTCGGTGGCCTACGATGGTGTCGAAACGCCGCATGGCCGCGTGGAGCGGATGCTGGGCGGGGCCGCGACTTATATCGCGCTTTCCGCCAGTTATTTTACGCAGGCGCGCATCGTGGCCGTGGTGGGCGATGATTTCGCGGACGCTGATACGGAACTGCTCGCCAGCCGCGGCATCGATCTGGAAGGCCTGGAGCGCGTGCCGGGGAAGACGTTCTTTTGGGCCGGCAAATACACCGCTGACATGAACGATCGTGTCACTCTGACTACCGATCTCAACGTGTTCGCGGATTTTAATCCCAAGCTTCCTGAGAGTTACCAGAATGCGCGCTATCTGCTACTCGGCAACATCCAGCCAAGCCTGCAGCGTAGCGTGCGCGCCCAGATGAAGCACTTGCGCCTGGCCGGCGGCGACACCATGAATTACTGGATCAGCGATTTTCGAGCGGAGCTGCTGGAAACCATCCGCCATTGGGACTTCCTGCTGATCAACGATCATGAAGCCCGCCTGCTCGCGGGTGAAAACAATCTGCGCAAAGCTGCCGAGAAGATCCTGGACATGGGGCCGCATACCTTGGTAATTAAGCGCGGCGAGTTCGGCGCAATGCTGTTCCGCCGCGACTCTTATTTCATCGTGCCCGGGTACTTGCTCGAAAACGTTTTTGATCCCACCGGCGCGGGCGATGCTTTCGCCGGCGGATTCATCGGCTATCTGGCCGAGCACGGCTTCAGCCTGGAAGGCGACCACATCAGCCGCGGCATGCTCAGCCGGGCGGTGATTTACGGGTCCGTCATGGGAAGCTTCTGCTGCGAACGCTTCGGCGTAGAGCGCTTCCGCACGCTCACGCGTGAAGAAATCGATGCCCGATTTGAAGAGTTTCACAAGTTCACTTCGTTCTAATCCGCGAAAAATGGCCGGAGCGATGCCGATGCTGGTGGCTCTGCTTCTGACAGCCATCAGCGTGACCGGCGTCCTGTGGTGCTCATCGCGCGGCTACACGTTGTATTACGGAGATGCCGAGGCGCATCTGAACATCGCGCGCCGGATTCTGGATTCGCGGAGCCCCGGCCTGGAGCAGCTAGGCACGGTCTGGCTGCCTTTGCCGCACCTGCTGATGATTCCTTTCGTGACGCAGGATAGCTGGTGGCGCAGCGGCTTGGCGGGCGCAATCCCATCGGCCGCCAGCTTCGTGATTGCGGGTACGTTTCTGTTCGCCGCCGCACGGCGCCTGTACTTGTCGACTGCCGCCGGAGTGGCTGCCGCTCTGCTGTTCGCGCTGAATCCGAATATGCTGTACCTGCAATCCATCCCGATGACGGAAGCGTTGTTTGCGGCCTCGCTCGCGGCGCTGCTGTGGGCGACGATCTGGTTCCGTTCCACGCAATCGATGTGGGCGGTACTGGCGGCGGCAGTGGCGTCGGATGCCGCGTCACTCACGCGCTACGAAGGATGGTTTCTGATTCCTTTCGTCGCGCTGTACTTTTTGATAACGGCGCACCGTAAATCCGTCGCTCTGATCTTCGCGGTCGTAGCCGCGCTGGGGCCCCTGGCGTGGATTGCGCACAATCAGTATTACTATTCGAACGCGCTGGAGTTTTATAGCGGCGAGGGGTCAGCCAAAGCCATCTACGCCGGCGAACTGGCCGCGGGCGGTGCTCCTTATCCCGGCGAGCACAACTGGCGACTCGCGATCTCGTATTACTTCACGGCCGTCACATTGACGCAAGGCTGGATTTTGGTCCTGTTAAGCACGCTGGGCGCGGTGATGGCGCTGGTGAAAAAAATCCGGTGGCCGCTCATCCTGCTAGGGCTTCCACCCGCGTTTTACGTGTGGAGCATCCATTCCTCCGGCACACCGCTGTTTGTGCCGACACGATGGCCATTCAGTTGGTACAACACGCGCTATGCGCTGGCTGCTCTGCCGCTGGCCGCGTTCGCCGCCGCTGGCCTGGTCGCACTGCTGCCGGTGAAGTTGCGGGCGGCCGGGGCCGGTGTCCTGGTGGTGGCAGGGACGCTGGCGAGCACGCCGGTCTGCTGGAAGGAATCCACTGTGAACTCAGTCGCGCGGCGCGCGTGGACTAAGCAAGCCGCGTCCTACCTGGCAACCCATTATCAGAGCGGCGATGGCATCATATATTCTTTTGGCGATCTGACCGGCGTTCTGCGCGAGGCCGGTATCCCGCTGCGGGAAGGGCTGCATCAGGGCAATCGCCCCAGCTGGGACGCCGCGGTGCTGCGTCCCGATCTGTTTTTTCACGAAGAATGGGCGCTGGCGATCGCGGGGGATAAAATTGCCGAAGCGGTCTTGAGAACCGGCGCCCACGGCGCGCACTATCAACTGACGAAGCGGATTAAGGTAGAAGGGGCGCCGGCGATCGAGATCTATCGGCGACAGATCTATCGACAACAATCGACCGGCTCCCATGAAGATCCCGTTTACTAAAGCTCACGGCGCGCGCAACGATTTCCTGCTGACCTGGCGAGACCAGTTGCCGGCGGGGCTGAGCGACATGGCTGGCGCGGCCGTTGCAATCTGCGATCGCTATACCGGCGTGGGCGCGGATGGTTGGCTGCTGATCTCGCGGGGTTCTGGAGACGAGGAAGATGCCGCGATCGAGCTATGGAATTCCGATGGCAGCCGCAGTGAGATTTCCGGCAACGGCACACGTTGCGCCGCGGCTTTGCTGGTGGAATCGGACGCCGCACAGGGCCATTCATCAAAAAACGAGGTACGCATCGGCACTGGAGCCGGCGTCAAACATTTGCGCCTGCTCGCGCGCGATGAGCGCTGCTTTACTTTCGAGATGAATATGGGCGCGTCCTTGATCGAAGAGCTGTACGCGTCGATCGAGGGTCGCGATTGCACAATCCTCAACGTCGGCAATCCGCAGTGCGTTTTCTTTGTCGAGAATTTCGATTTCGAATGGCAGGCTTTCGGCGCGCGCATCGAGCGCCATGCGCGATTTCCGAATCGCACCAATGTTTCATTCGTGCGCGTGGTGGATGGCCATACCCCCGCTGGTCACACCCTGGACGTCCGTTTTTTCGAACGCGGCGCGGGGGAAACCATGAGTTCGGGAACCGGATCGACGGGCGCAGCCGCGGCCGCTATGGCGCGCGGCTTGGTCGAGACCCCGGTGCGCGTGTTGACGCCTGCGGGGCCGCTTGAGTTACGTTGGGAAAACCAGTCTATTTTTTTGGCGGGACCTGCCGAACTTATAGGTACCGGCGAGTTTTTCTGGAAGGGGAATCAAACCAAGTGAGTCATTTCGATGATCTTCAGAAGAAGATCGAGTCTAAAACCGCGCACGTGGGCATTGTCGGACTGGGCTACGTAGGCCTACCCTTGGCCGTCGAGTTCGCCGCAGCCGGCTTCACAGTGACGGGAATCGACATCGATGCGAAGAAAATCGCGGCGCTGAATCGCGGCGAGTCCTACATTCAGGACATCCCCACATCGGTGCTCGCTCCGCTGGTGAAATCGGGCAAGCTCAAAGCCACAACTGATTTCAGCGCTGCCGCCACAATGGATACCATCAACATCTGCGTGCCTACTCCGCTGCGCAAAACCAAAGATCCCGACATGAGCTATATCGTGAATGCCTGTCAGGAGATTGCAAAATATTTCCATCCGGGCGTGCTGGTGATCCTAGAATCCACCACTTATCCTGGCACCACCAACGAGCTGATGCTGCCCATGTTCGAGCGACCCGGCTTGAAGGTCGGCGAAGACTTCTTCCTGTGCTTTTCGCCGGAGCGCGTGGATCCCGGCAACGTGAACTTTCAGACTCGCAATATTCCCAAAGTTGTGGGCGGCATCACGGCGGCGTGCACTAAGATCGGCGCGGTGTTCTACCAGCAGGCACTCGAAACCGTGATCCCAGTGGGCTCGACGCGGGTGGCGGAAATGGTGAAGCTGCTCGAAAACACCTTCCGCATGATCAATATCGGACTGGTGAACGAAATGGCGATGCTGTGCGATCGCATGGGCATCGATGTGTGGGAGGTGATCGATGCGGCCTCCACCAAGCCCTTCGGTTTCATGCCGTTTTATCCCGGCCCCGGACTGGGCGGCCACTGCATTCCCATTGACCCGTTCTACCTGTCGTGGAAAACCAAGCAAGCGGGCATCGAGGCGCGCTTTATAGAACTGGCTGGCTACATCAACGGCAACATGCCGCACTTCGTGGTGGATAAAATTCAGAACGCGCTGAACGATTGCGCCAAGCCGCTCAAGGGCTCGCGCGTGCATCTGATGGGCGTGGCTTACAAGCGCGGCATCGACGACGTTCGCGAATCGCCGGCGCTGGATATTATTCACCTACTGGGTAAGCGCGGCGCCAGCGTGACCTTTAGCGATCCGTTCGTCCCGCAACTTCACGCGGACGGCGTCGTGCCCGAAATGGCGGCGATCGATGCGGATAAAGGGGCGGCCGAGGCCGACTGCGTGGTGATCGTCACCGATCACAAAGATTTCGATTATGCGCGCATTGTCGAACGCTCGAAACTGATCGTGGATACGCGCAACGCGCTTAAAGGCAACACGTCCGATAAAATTGTGCGGCTGTAATGACTTTTGTAAGCGCATCTGCTGAAAACTCGCAAGTCCGAATAACGTGTTGGAGGCCCCTTCCGCGGCACCCGCTTCGGAGGCGTTTATAGCAGCCCCGCGCCCGCTTTTGGTATCCCGCCGCCGCTGCTTCCACACGCTGTCCTCCACCCTGTTATCCGCGCTGATATCTTAGATTGCATGAAAACTTTCGAGCGGAGCGTCACGTCATGGCTACTGAGCTAAAGCCGGTGGACGTGGCGGTGATCGGGCTGGGCGCGGCCGGCGGCGTCGCGGTCCTGCCGCTGGCCCGCGCCGGCTTGAAAGTCGCCGGCATCGAAGCGGGCACCTGGATGGGGCCGAAGGACTATCGCGCCGATGAAATCTACAACAACGTCCGCCGCCGCGTCACTTCGGTTCCCAAAGCCATGCGGGAGATTCCTACTGCCCGGGCGAATCCGTCGGATACCGCGCGCCCGGCGGCGGCGCAGCATCCGATGATGAACGCCATCGGAGGCACCTCCATTCACTATTGGGCGCAGAGCTGGCGGCTCAAGCCCTGGGATTTCCGCTCACGCTCCGAAATCATCCGGCGCTACGGCGCGGGCGCGCTGCCGGCCGGATCGACGCTTGAAGACTGGCCCCTCACCTACGACGACCTAGAATCTTTCTACGACACCGTGGAATGGGAAGTGGGCGTCTCCGGGAAAGCCGGCAATATCCAGGGGAAGCTCGATCCGCGCGGCAACATTTTCGAAGGCCCGCGCCGCCGCGAATACCCAATGCCCGCGCTGCGCAGCACTGAATTCATCGATCATATGTCCGAAGCGGCGCGGCGCTTGGGCTGGCACCCGTTTCACCCGCCCGCCGCGATCAATACGCAGCCGCGCGATCACCGTCCCGGCTGCGCATATCACGGATATTGCAACGCTGGCGGATGTCACGTCAGCGCCAAAAGCTCCACCGCGGTCACGACAATTCCGGCCGCGCTCGCTACTAAGAATCTGACGATCTTCGATCTCGCGCAGGTGACACGCATCGTCGCCGATTCGAACGGCCGCGTCGCGGGGGTCAGTTATGTGCGGAATCGCGAAGAGTTCTTCCAGCCCGCCAAGGCCGTCTTGCTGGGTGGATACACTTACGAAAACTCGCGCCTGCTGCTGCTATCGAAGTCGGGTGCCTATCGCAACGGGCTGGCTAACAATCACGGCCAGGTGGGAAGGCATTACTTCGCGCATTATCAGACCAGCGTGACCGGGCTTTTCCCATTCGACGTGAACATTTGGTACGGCCTGCCGGCGCAAGGCATCGCGGTGGACGATTTCGCCGACGACGCGTATGACCACGCCGGCCTCGGCTTCGTCGGCGGCACCAGCTTGCACGTCCGCACCGAGCGCCATCCGATTGAAGGCGCGTCCATGGATACTTACGGCAAGGCTCCGCTTTGGGGCGCGGCCTGGAAGAAGTTTGTCCACGAGAGCGCGGCCCGCGTGGCGATGACCTATCTTCAGACATCGACGTTTCCCTACGAGAGCTGCTATCTCGATCTCGATCCCACGGTGACGGATCCGCTCGGCGATCCAGTTTGCCGGATTACCACCGGAGGCGCGAAGCAGAACGAGGATCGCGCCACGCGCTACGCCCAGACGAAAATGGCGGAGTGGTTCCGCGAGGCGGGCGCCGTCGCCGTCCAGCCCGCGGAGATCGCCGTGCCCGCTCTGAGCACGCACGCCTACGGGGGAACGCGCATGGGCGACAACCCGGACACGAACGTAGTTGAC
>Ga0163163_10006746_pt1 | contig 10062 bp, 9 predicted proteins | sample S65metaG_FD_119766 | JGI IMG/M metagenome (GOLD analysis project Ga0163163, IMG submission 119766) | Switchgrass rhizosphere microbial communities from Kellogg Biological Station, Michigan, USA - S6-5 metaG | ecosystem: Host-associated > Plants > Roots > Rhizosphere > Soil | place: USA: Michigan... | reverse complement strand
CAGCGCGCGCACTGCGGCGCGCGTCGTTTCACCCGGTATTTCCTTCATGCCGAACAACGATCCGAGCAGCGAGGAACCCTGCGGCGCGAATTCCGTATTAATCGAGCGCTTCGGCCGCACGACGCGATCGAGGACGAGTTGCGAGGAGACGATGCGCGCCTGGCTCTCGACGAGATTGATATAGCCCGTGGAATCCAGCGCGTTCGACGGGTCGCGCTCGGCGCCGGGCATACCGCGCGGATCGAGATAGATTTGCGCAACTGCGACGTAGCGCGGCAGCAGCGTCTTCGAGAGGACGACCCCGATGACGGCGCCGACAAGCATCAACAACGCAAGGAAGAGGCGATGTGCAATCGCGAGGCGCAGGAGCTGGCTTACCGGCGAATTGTCGGGGGCCCGTTCGGCCGGCGGCGCCGCAAGGGCAGGGGCCTCTGCGCCTATCTGGCCGCCACTCCAACATGATTCCTCAGGCGATCGGCTCATGCGCGGGCGATCCCACGCGAGGCTAAAGGATCGCGGATTATGCTTAACAAAGGCTGGATGGGCTCAGGGCGATGCGGGCTCGGCCTCTGCGGGGGTCGCGGCGATAAAGTGCTGCGCCAGCAGCTCATAGGAGCGCTTGCGTGCAGCGTGATCGTAGATCGCGCTGGTGATCATCACCTCGTCCGCCTGCGTCGCTTCGATGAGCGGCGTGAGGCGCGCCTCGATCGTCTCCGGCGTGCCGACGAAGAGCCGTTCGCGGCTTTTGCGCATCCGCGCGCGATCCTGCTCGGTATACGGATAGGCCGCGGCTTCTTCCGGGCTCGGCAGCGGATGGTATTCGCCATGCGCGCGGCGCAGCCAGTTCAGGTCCATGCTGGAGGCAAGCCGCTCGGCCTCGGCTTCCGTTTCGGCGCAGACCGACGCGATTGCCAGAATCGCGTGCGGGCGCTCGCGCCAGCCGGACGGCTGGAAAAGCTCGCGATAGCTGCGCATCGCCGCAACCGCATCATAGGTGGCGAAATGGTGCGCGAAGGCGAAGCCCATGCCGATCCGACCTGCGAGCTCGGCGCTGTAATCGCTTGACCCGAGCAGATAAAGCGGCGGCAGGTGGACGTCGGAGGGCATCGCCACGACATTGCGGAACGGATGGTTTGCCGGCCAGGCGCCGGTTTCCCACAGCACGAGTTCCTGCAGTCGCTCGAGAAAGTCGTCGCCTTCGCGCCGGTCCTGCCGGCGTCGCAGCGCCACCGCGGTCACCCCGTCCGTGCCCGGCGCACGACCGAGGCCGAGGTCGATGCGGCCGGGAAACAGCGCCTCGAGCGTGCGGAAGCGCTCGGCGACGACGAGGGGCGCATGGTTCGGCAGCATGACGCCGCCCGAACCCACACGAATGTTCTTCGTGACGGCGGCGATCTGGCCGATCAGGATGTCCGGCGTCGAGATCGCGACCGAAGGTAGATTATGGTGCTCGGCGATCCAGTAGCGGTGATAGCCGAGGCGGTCGACGTGCCGCGCGAGATCGATGCTGTTCTTGAGCGCGGCCGAAGGTGGCGTGCCGGTCGTGACGAAGGCGAGATCGAGGACGGAAAGGGGAGGCATGAGGCACTTCCGATCGGCGGCACGTTCGCGATGCATATAGGCATTGCCTTTCGAAGCGCGACCTGCCGTGGGTTCCGTGCTCCGCTTATCGAGAGGCGCCAAGCCGGGCTTAAATTCCGCCCGTCGTACTCGCTGTCGGCCTAACAGAATCCGGGATCCCCGATGGACCAGCCGATTTCCCTCGATGCCGTCATCGAATTCCTCGTCTCGACGCCGTTTTTCGACGGGCTCGATCCGTTCGAACGGACCGGAGGTCGTCCGCATCATGGAGGTTATCCGCCTGCAGGAGGGCGAAGAGGTCTTCCACGAGGGGACGAGCGGCGACAGCTGGTATGTGATTTTCGAGGGCGAGGTGCGGGTCCTGAAGGACGCGGATACCGAGGCGGAGAGCGAGATCGCGCGGCTCGGCCCCGGCAAATGCTTTGACGAGATGGCCATTCTCGATGGAATGCCGCGCTCTGCGAGCGTGCGGGCAGCGGGACCGCTGACGATCTTCCGCTTCCGTCGCGATCGCTTCGATGGGTGCTGGCGCAGGGAAGTCTCGGCGCCTACAAGTCCGGCCAACAGGTCGAAAATCTGATGCGTGAGTTGCCGATGGCGGTGCGACAAGACCCGTGCCATCGCCGCAACAAGCGCAGGCGGCGAGCGCCAGCGTCGATCGCTACCAAGTCTCGGAATGAGGGTTGGCTAAATCGCTGCGGCGAGTTCTCCGAGCGCGTGCTCGACGGCTGACGTCTTCGCGTGCCGCACGAAGATCGAGATCCGTCCGGCCTCCCCGCGGGCTCGACGAGAATATCTCCCATTTCGCGGCGCATGCGTTCGAGCCGGGCGGATATGTCCGCATTGCCATTGCCGGCGGGAAAGAACAGCGCGCCGGACGCAAACGGGCGCGGGATGGGCGCAAAAAGCCCGTTGACGACACCATTCGCCCAGGCGCGATACATGTCCGCTTTGTGCGCAAGCCCCATCAGGGTGACAACGTCCGCATCCGGCGGATTTGGCGCAACGCCTGAGATCACGACGCTGCCGTCAGCACGTCGCGTCCATGTGATGGTGGACAGGCCCGTATCCGTCTCGAGCGTCCGCAACGCTGCAAAGCCCTTCTGACGCACGTCCGCACCGGCGGGATCGTCGATCTCGCGGGGCAGGACGATCATACGCGCGGCGCCGTTGGCATTGCGCCGCGTTGCTGCAAACCAGGCAGGGACGCCACCAATGCTCATCACTTCGAGCGAGCATTGTTGTCCTTCAATCTCACGGGCGGGTGCGACGGTGAGACCAAGCTCTTGCAATGTTCGCGTCACATGCGCGGTGTCGAGGAAGCGACGGGCCGCCTGCGGGCGCATGCCGCGGATGCGGAGCGCCTCGCGCGCCTCGGCCAGCGCAACTTGCACATCCGCCGTTCCAAGCAATGCGTCCAGCCGGCCGATCAAGGCTGTTGCACGCTCGACCGCCTCGAGAACGTCGGACGTTTGCTTGAGCGACATTTCGAGATGCGCGGCAAGCCGCTCGCGGATGTTTTCGGGGAGCGAAGCAGCGCTATGCTCGCTGACGAGCGCGACACGCGCGCCCGGCTGACACAGAACGGCGTCCACGAAGGGCAGCGCGGCCGGCGTTACCACCGGCGCGACGAAGACCACCGTGACCTTGGCGCCTTTCTTGGTCGCGCTCTGCCCGCGCAAAGCCGGATGCATCGCATGCAGTTCCGGCAGCGGCGCGGAGAGAACGCGGCCGTTGCGCAGGAACAGCCGCCGCCAATCGGAAGGGTCGAGCGGCAGAAGCGAATGGCGCTTGCGCCGCGTCGCATCGATTGCAGGGGCGCGCGCCTTGGTATCGAGGCCGCTTGCGGCGGCGATCTCGGCAATGCGTTCGGCGCCAAAATTGATCGGCACCGCCTGGCTGTATTCCTGCGCGACTCCGAGCCAGCCCTGCGTGCCTTCCCTGATGCTTTGAGCAAGATCGCGGACCGCGGCCTCGGGAGTGGCGCCCGCGTCGCGCGCTTGCCAATAACGGAGCACGCCGGCGCTGTGCCCGACCATGCCCGTCATCGCGCCGCCGCTTGTGAGGAAGTGCCCATTGCCAAAGGAATCACCGCCGACGACGCCGTTTGTTGCAACGCGCGCCTCGTCTCCCATCTTCTCGATGAGGCTGAACATTTTCGGTCCGTAGACCATCTGAACTTTTTTGAGTTCCTTCTTCGGCAGTTCGAGAATGTGCGATGCCTGCTCGATGTAATAGTCGTAGACGAGCAGCTGATAGGCGGCGAAATATTCCGGCGAGTCCTGGTCGATGTCGGCGCTGACGAGACCGGCCTCGATCGGATCGAAGGTCTTGAAGTCCGGCACCTGGATCAATACCCAGCGGACTTCGGGATCGTTCTCGTGACCGACGGCAATCTGCCGGACCCAGTATTCCTTGCCGTCCGCATCGAATTCCGAGCTGATGCGCTGGCGCAAGCGCCCGCCGACCAGCATTTCGATCAGTCCCGCCAGGAAGTCGGCTTGTGCAACCACGGCGCCGCGGCCGTCGCCGTGATCGACGGCGACGTCCTGTTGGCGGAAACCAAGCCGGCTCGCATCGTTACTGTCGAACCCCTCGGCGACCATGAAGAGTTCCGGAACGCCGAGATCGATCGGCGAGGTGCCGGGCATGCGGACGCGCAGGAGCTTGCCACGAAAATCGAGCTCCTGCAGATGCTCGACACGAATTTGCACGCGGCCGTCCTAATGACGGATGAAACCATCGTCTTTGCCGGGCACGACGCGATGGCGCGTGAGCAGGCGGACCCGCGGCTGCTCCATGCCGCTCTCAAGGTCCATCGCCTCGATGCCCTCGAGATAACGGCGCAGCAGAACCAGAATCGCCACCGCGCCGGCCTGGAAGGTCGAGGGGCCGTCGAGCACCGCGACCATGTCGGTGCGAATTTGTCCGGGTTCGGGTTCCTCCGGCGGATTTGGCGGCTGCAGCAGCGTGACGACGCGGTGCGGAACGCCGTCGCGCCAGCGATCGTCGATGAATTCGACGTGGTGAATCGTGCCGACGATGTGCTGGTGCGTATCGAAACCGTCGATGATCTCGTCGGGAACGATGTCGCCCGCAACCGTGTCGCGATTTTAGAACAATCGGCGAGCCGGAAGATTATGCCGTTGGCGCGCTTCGGCACGCCGGCCTCGCCATAGCGCTCGAGCATCATGCGGTCGATCAGTCCGAGCTGATGGTAGAGATCGACGCGGATGTTCCAATTTCGCCGAGGAACGGATCGCCGCGCATCTCGATACCGACGGCACGGCGTCCCGTCGCGACGCTCCACAGCATCGTCATCATGTTGGTGCCGCCGAGCCCGATCGCCAGGAAGTCGGCATTGGCCAGGCCGCGAAGGTCCTCGTCTAACTCGAAATCATGTGTCAGCGCCGACATCGCGTATCCCTGCCTCAGGGAGCGGCAGAATAGACCATCGGCTCGGCGAGGCTCAATACCCGTCGCGGCGGCGCGCTGCCGGGCTTGATGTAACGGCTGTTTTGCGGCCGCGGCGACCGCCTTCGGCCCGGCAGGAAGGGCCTCTCGGCCCGTCTATTTAAGCGAGCTTAGCCTGTCGCGATTTGTCGGGATATGGCGGCCGTCGATAGAAGCGACGGTGTCATGATCCTGGAGGCGGTACTCGGGGAGTTTTGCGAGGATGATCTTGATTGGATCGTCCTTCCACGCATGCGTCACGTAGCTGGCGTGGCTTGCCTCCCGACCGGTGGCAATAAAAGTTGCGCCGCCGCGCGAAAGTTCGTCAGGCAAGTCTTTGTTGAGCGGCACTCCACGGCTCGCCATCATGCTCTTCAATTCGGCATTATGTCCTTGCGTATAATGCGTATAGGCGCTCAGGAAGAATCCGGACTTGTCTCTCGCAATCCAGTTCGCGAATGTGTCCAAGCCGCCATAAGCGGCATCGAGCAGAACGAGGCCGCGGATTCGCTCCGTCGCGCCGCCATCTCGCAAGACATAGGAGGCGGGTAAGAAGCCGCCGCTATAGGCGATGAGCACGATAGACGCGCTCGAAAAGGCTCGTTCCGAGGCCGCATCGCCATAGAGCGCCGCAAGCTGTTTCGATGCCTCGTCGAGGAAACGGCGGAATCCGTTCGGCTGCCAGAAGCGGCCGGCGCTGGAATCGCGCGCGTCGACTGCAAATTGCGGCGCGACCAGAACGGCGTTGGCGCCTGAGGCGGTGACCTGCGCTGCCACCTTCTGCCGCGCCACGATATCGCGCGTGAGCGTCGCGCTCCAACCGTGAAAGAACACGACCATGACGGCCGGCCGCTTCGGATCGAACCCGGCAGGAATATGCAAGAGAACGCGGTTGTCGCTGAATGTCTGATCTTCCCACAGGATTTGCCGGCGGGCGGTGCGATGACCCTTGCGTCCCGCCTCGCCGGCATTGAGGAATGGCCCGCCGCCGGGTTGCGCACCGTGATAGGGAAATGGCGCCGTGTCGAACGCGACCAGTTTCGTCAGCGAGTCTTCCGGCGCGGTAGTCGGCGAAGGAGGAGTCGGCATTGAAGGAGGAGCCGGCGTTGCCGGCACTAGCTCCGCCACGTTTTCCAGTATGGCGGCCGTCGTCTCCGGCATGTCTTGTACAAAAGCCGTCGTGCTGCTCGGCCGGCGCGCGCGCACGGCGAGCGGCGTCGGATTGAACACCCCCTCGGAGCCGAGGAATCGCGAAATATGCAAGTTGCCGTACATTTTTGAATCGGCGGCCTGCCCCGGCTTGTTTTCCGAGACGAGTGGAGCTCGCGTTTCATTCTCCGACGGCGCTTGGATCGAGGTTCCGCACGCTGCGGTAAGGGCCAAGATACCGAGCATTGCGATGAGTGCTGGCACACGCCGGGAGGTCGGTTTCCGGCACGCTGTTTCCTGCGCATTGCGCGAGCGGATCGCCGGCTCGAATTCGTCGCCCGTAGCCGTTTCATATGCGGCAAAATCTGGACCGAACGAGGAGGTGCGAAACCGCGCCATCGGTATGTGCTCTACGCGCATGCCCTTCCTAGTTCGAACGTCGGTCCGCAGTAGCGAAATTTCGCAGTAAAAATGCCATGACTTGGTTACTTTTTAATTTCCAAGCAAAACCGACTGTGACTCTCAGGACACACTTGTTGGATTGCTTGGAGCCGCCGCGAAATACAAGTTGAAATGCACTTGGCTATGCTGAATTCTCTATGTGGCCTTTTGGAGGCTGCCGAGACTCGGCAAAGGACTTGTTCTGCTGTGGATCGCGCGCGCCAGGCCACCGTCACAACGCTCGCTGGGACGGCAATCGTGATCGCCGATATGGTCGGCGTCGGCGTCTTCACGAGTCTTGGTTTTCAGGTCAAAGACGTTACCTCGAATTTCGCGATTCTTCTGCTTTGGGCGATCGGCGGAATCGTGGCCCTTTGCGGCGCGTTCTGTTACGCGGAATTGTCCGCGATGTTTCCGCGATCGAGCGGCGAATATAACTTCTTAACGCGCGCCTATAGCCCCGGGACGGGATTTCTAGCGGGCTGGCTGTCGGCAACCGTAGGCTTTTCCGCGCCTGTGGCTTTGGCGGCGATGGCATTTGGCGACTACTTCAAATCGATCCTGCCAAGCGCGCCGCCGCTTGTCTCCGGTCTCATGGCGATCTGGCTGATCTCCGCCTTTCATCTCATTGGCATTCGCCAGGGGAGCGCGTTCCAGATCGCTTCGACGGTTCTGAAACTTGCATTGATCGTCGGCTTTATCCTCGCCGGCTTTGTCATTGGCGGCGGTCAGGACGTCAGCTTCATGCCGAAGCCTGGCGACTCGGCTTTAATCTTCAGCGCGCCATTTGCGATGAGCCTCGTTTTCGTAATGTACGCGTATTCGGGCTGGAACGCCGCGACCTACATCGTCAGCGAGATCAAAGACCCGCAGCGCAGCCTGCCGAAAGCGCTTTTCATCGGTACCGGTACCGTGCTCGTGCTTTATCTCGCGCTCAACGCAGTCTTCCTCTATACGACGCCGGTGGCGGAACTTTCGGGCCAGCTGAATGTGGCCGAGATCGTCGGCACGCACATTTTCAACCGGAGCGGCGGCCGTATCGTCGGCGGGCTGATCTGTATCGGTTTGATCTCGACGATCAGCGCGATGATGTGGATCGGCCCGAGAGTGACCATGACGATGGGTGAGGATTTGCCGATGCTGCGGCTCTTCGCGCGACGCTCGGCGAACGGCGTGCCGGCCCCCGCAATCTGCTTTCAGTTGCTCGTTGCAAGTCTGCTGCTGCTGACCGGCAGTTTTGAAGCGGTGCTCGACTTCATCCAGTTCAGTCTGACCTTCTGCTCGTTTCTGACCGTGCTCGGCATGGTGAAACTTCGCTTCACCCGTCCGGACTTTCCGCGCTCCTATCGCGCTTGGGGATATCCTGTGACCCCGATCATCTTTCTCGGTGCAACTTCGTTGATCATGTATTACCTGATCACAGTACGGCCGCTGCAATCCTTCGCGGGCTTTCTCATGATGCTTGCGGGCTTGTTGCTTTACGGATTAGGCAACCTGCAACAGGCGGCCGCGCGCAGAGCACCTGCTGAATGAGATTGCGCTTTCTTGTCATAGGTCTGCTGGCACTCTCTTTTCCTGCCTGGGCAGCGGACAGCGCCAGTCCGGACGACACGGCGAAGTTCCTCGCCGGCATGCCGGTTTCAACCGACTCGCCGCTCGCCCCGCTGACGCGCGAGCGCAGTTGGCAGGCCCATGCGGCCTATTTGAATTCGACGTTCCGCCGCGTTGAGGACCGCCAGCTTTCGCGGGTGCGACGCTGGTCGAAGGCGAACATCACCGTTCAGCGGCCGACGCTGTTTTATATGTTCAGCGGGCCGGATTTTCTCTACGCGAACAGCTTTTTTCCTGACGAGACCACCTATGTCTTGAGCGGTCTCGAACCGGTCGGTTCGGTGCCCGATCTAAACAGAGTCTCCGGCGCCACGATGCCGCGCGTCTTGCACACGCTCGATCGCTCGATGGTGACGCTTCTCAACATCAGCTTCTTCATCACCAAGCACATGAAAAGCGAGTTGCGTGCGAGTCCGGTCAGCGGCACGCTGCCGCTCCTCTATGTGTTTCTCGCCCGCTCAGGCAAAACCATAACTGAGGTAAGCCTCGTGCGGCTCACCGAAAACGGCGATGTGGTGGCCCCGGCAGGACCCGTGTCGCCAAGCACCGCACAAGGCGTGAAGATCACGTTCTCGTCTTCGCCCGGAGGACCGGCTCAGACGCTTTATTATTTCAGCACTAATCTCGCCAACAATGGGTTCAGGAAAAGTGGCTTCGAACAATTCTGCGACAAGCTTGGAGAAGGTGTCGCCCTGGTGAAAAGCGGGTCCTATCTTCTGCACAGCGGCGGTTTTTCCGACGTGCGGAACTTTCTCTTGAAGAAGCCGGTCGCGATCGCGCAGGACGATACCGGAATTCCGGTTCGTTTCTTTGGCCCGGACTGGCAGCTGCGGCCCTTCGGCCATTATCTCCGGCCGCTTGGTATCTTCCCCAATGCCTATCAGCCGGGACTTGCGCAGATTTTTCGGCAGGGCGACGCGCTCGATTTCGGCGTCGGCTACCGATGGCGCCCGCACGAGTCGAATCTTCTGCTCGCGGTAAAGAAGGGCGCCGCAACGCAGCCGGTGAAACCCGAACCGGCGCGAACCGAGCCGCCGAAGCCGGAGCCGCCGACCGAGAGCGCAAAGCCCGCGGAATCCGCAATACAAGGCTCGAAGAGGTCCTAGGGACGGGCCGGTGCGGTTGCAAGACGATCGGCTTCGCTGATATCAGGAGCCCGGCCGCGGGTGTAGCTCAATGGTAGAGCAGCAGCCTTCCAAGCTGAATACGAGGGTTCGATTCCCTTCACCCGCTCCAATCAAATCAGACGTTTAGACCTTCTCCCAAACTTGCGTTTTTCCCAATTTGGCTGCCCATTCGGAAAACTCTTCAGCCTTTGTTCTTTCGACGACGCCCTTCGAGCCGCGCTGCATCAGCCTGCCTAACCTTTTCCAGATCCACCGGATTGTACGTCTTGAACAGCACGTTCGAGTGGTCGATGGTGTTGCCAAACTTCTCGGCCACATCCCGCGCATCCCCGCCGCCAGTGAACGTCTCGACCACACCAGAGCGGCGCATATCGCGGAGCTGGCGCTTGTCGCCCGGCATGACGATTGCCCGAACGGTTGCGAAATCGTTTCCTAGGCGGCTTTGGCCGTAAGGCACGCCGGTTCGCATTCGGAAGAGAAAGGACTCGTCCGTGTGCTCTGCCCCAAGTTCGGGCAAGTAGCGGCGGACAAGGTAATCGCCAAATGGCGAGAGCGTCCCGATTACGGCGATACCGGTCTTGCCGTGGCCTCCCTCGGTGCGGTCGAAGAAAATACGGCTGGTCTTCCCGTCGAGCCGCTTGTGCTTGCCCCGGAGCGTCCGCGCGTCCTGAGGCGAAAAACCCGAATCCCAGGTTACGAT
>Ga0163163_10006744_pt1 | contig 10063 bp, 13 predicted proteins | sample S65metaG_FD_119766 | JGI IMG/M metagenome (GOLD analysis project Ga0163163, IMG submission 119766) | Switchgrass rhizosphere microbial communities from Kellogg Biological Station, Michigan, USA - S6-5 metaG | ecosystem: Host-associated > Plants > Roots > Rhizosphere > Soil | place: USA... | reverse complement strand
GTCGAGGGCACCGTTCCGATCATCAAGCCGCCGTACGGCACCCTCACCGCGATCGATCTGGCCAGCGGTGCACAGCTCTGGCAGGTGACCATGGGGGATTGGCCCCGGATCCGGAATCATCCGCTCTTCCGGGGACTCAAGCTCCCGCCGGTCGGAGTGGTCGGATCGCCCGGTCCGATGGTGACCGCGGGCGGGCTGGTGTTCGTGTCCGGTGGCGACGCGGTCCTGTACGCGTTCGATGCCGCCACCGGACGACTGCTGTGGCAGGGCGAGCTGGGCCGCTACGGATACTCGGTGCCGATGACCTACCGGACCCGGGGAGGACGGCAGTTCGTGGTCATCGCCAGCGGGGGCGACGGGGAGGACGGCGTTCTCAAGGCGTTCTCGTTACCTTAAGAGCCCCTACCGGTTGTCCGTTGCCGGTCCCTGCTCACCGTCTCCCGCATCCCATTCCATGCTCGTACCTGGCAACAAGGCGCCACCATTCACGCTCGTCTCCGACTCGGGCGAGCCGGTCAGTCTCGCCGGTCTCAAGGGGAAGCAGGTGGTCCTCTATTTCTATCCCAAGGACGACACCGCCGGCTGCACCGTGGAAGCCTGTGAGTTCCGCGACAGCTGGGCCGCCGTCCGGAAGGCCGGCGCCGTCGTGCTGGGCGTATCTCCCGATGACGTGGCCTCGCACGTCAAATTCAAGAAGAAATTCGCGCTTCCGTTTCCGCTGCTGGCCGATCCTGACCACGCCACGGCCGAGCGCTATGGTGTGTGGGGAGAAAAATCCATGTACGGACGCAAGTATTTCGGGATCAACCGGACCACCTTCGTGATCGATGCCGAGGGCAAGATCCGGACGGTATTCGAACGGGTCAAACCGAAGGGACACGCGGCGCAGGTTCTGGAGGCGTTGCGATGAGCCCTCGCCTGGTTCTGATCGCGGCGCTCCTGACCGGCTGCGCCCACCCCGGCGGAGGCGGTGCCAGTACGGTGTTCCACCAGCCCGAGGCGGGGGAGCGCCATCTGCGTAACATCCGCCAGCTCACCTTCGGCGGCAACAACGCCGAATCGTACTTCTCCCGGTCCGGGAAGCAGCTGATCTTTCAGCGCACCGAGAAGATCGACGAAGGCTGCGACCAGGAATACCTGATCAACATCGACGGGTCCGGATTGCGGCGCATTTCCAACGGGTGGGGCCGCACGACCTGCGGCTTCTTCTACGACGGAGACCATCGGGTGCTCTATGCGTCCACCTTCGCGCATGATCACGCCTGCCCGCCGCGGCCCGATCGCTCCCAGGGCTATGTCTGGCCGATCGGCAACCTGGAGATCTATACCTCGAAGACCGACGGCTCGGACCTCCGGGCCCTGACCAGCAACGGGGCATACAACGCCGAAGCCACCGTCTCTCCCGACGGCAAGACGATCATCTTTACCAGCACCCGGGACGGAGACATCGATCTGTACACGATGAATCTCCAGGGTGGAGACGTGCATCGGATCACGTCCCGGGTGGGCTACGACGGAGGCGCCTTCTTCTCGCCCGACGGGAAAAAGATCGTCTGGCGGGCCGCCTATCCGATGACTGCGGCGGACTCCGCCGACTATCTCCGGCTGCTGCACAATCACCTGGTTCGCCCCGCGCGCGTGGAGCTGTGGGTGGCCAATGCCGACGGCAGCAATGCGACCCAGATCACCCATCTGGGCGGCGCCAACTTCGCGCCGTACTTTCACCCCGACGGCAAGCGCATCATTTTTTCGTCGAACTTCGAGAGTCCGAAGAGCGGCGCCTTCGATCTCTTCCTGATCAACGTCGACGGCACCGGCCTGGAAAAGGTCACGACCCATCCCGATTTCGACAGCTTCCCGATGTTCAGCCCGGACGGGAGGAAACTTGTCTGGGCATCGAATCGTCATGGCAGGGAGTCCGGGGAAACCGATGTCTTCATCGCGGACTGGGTTGACTGACTACAAGTGAGGATGCGAGGCGAGTGCATGTCGCCTCACTCTATGGGGAGGGTCGCTGGAGCATGAAGTCTTTCGGTAAGTGGTTACTCGACTGGGCCAAGTCGATCGCGGTTGCCCTGATCGTCTGGTTTTTCCTGCGGACGTTCCTGGTGGAGGCGTTCCGGATCCCGTCGGGAAGCATGGAAAACACCCTGTTGGTCGGAGATTTTCTCTTCGTCAACAAGCTGCTGTACGGCGCGGAGGTGCCCCTGATTCACAAGCGGCTGCCCGCGGTGAGGGAGCCCCGCCGGGGTGAAATCCTGGTATTCGATTCGGTGGAGGACAAAGGGCTCAAGGTCGTCAAGCGGCTGATCGGCGTCCCCGGCGACACCCTCGCGATGAAGGACGGCCAGCTCATTCGCAACGGCCGTCCGGTCAGCGAGCCGTGGGTCATCCGTACCGACCCGAATTCCAGCGTCGATCCGGTCCAGCGGGAGCAGATGCGGCGATGGCAGTCGGTTCATCTGGTCCGGGGCACCAATCCCGATACCTACCACCCCGACCTGAACAATTGGGGACCCATCGTCGTGCCACCCGATTCGTTCTTCATGATGGGCGATAATCGGGATGGGTCCTATGACGGCAGATATTGGGGTTTTCTGCCGAGAATCAACGTTCGGGGCCGCCCATTGCTGGTCTATTACAGCTATGACGTCAGCACCTACAGGCCCCTGCCGTTCTTCACCAACATTCGGTGGGGCCGGATCTTCTCCGTTCCGCAGTAGCAATAGTTTCCGGGATCCACCGGATTCTCGCCTGCAGGCATTTTCGGCCTTCATGCGGGGTTTCATGCGCAACTACTAAGTTGCCCCGCCAACTTTCTTGACCTGCCAACCCCCACTTTATACGTTGCCCCTGCCAATTCGGGCAACGGGTCGAGGTAACGGTGGCAACGGAGCTTGGCGGGACACAGATCACTTCGCTGATGGAGGTGCTGCCCGGGATCGCGCAGGTCCTTCGGAGCCCGGTTGCGGACGCAATCGTCAACCTCATCAGAGCAGCCTGCCGCGCCCGGGAATTCGATCTGGCGGATGCGGACGAAATGCTGAACTATGCGGTGCGCCGAAATCTCATGGCGGCTGAGGAGCGGGAGCGGGTCCTGGCCGAGGCCCGGGCCTTCGTTCAGAAGCGGGCCGAACGGGCTGCCGAGCGTGAGAAGCCCAAGAAGCCGGTGCCGGCCAAACCCAAGCCGAAGGCCAAGGCCGTGGTGGTCAAGCAGGCCAAGCCCAACCACCAGTCAACCAACCACATGAAGCCCCGGCCGGCGGCCAAGCCCGCTATGGTCGCCAAGGGTCACCTCAAGCCGGCCAAGAAGAAGAAATAGCCGGTACGGCGAGGGCACTTCGAGGGGAACGCCGGGCCGGTCAGTCCGGCTTCTTCGTTTTCAGGGCCCGTGGCTTTGTCGGTGTCTGGGGCGGTGGGCCGAGGGCATCCAGCAAGGGGCCATCGGTCAGGGTAACGGCCGTTTCCTGGATACCGGCGTTCTTGTGCTCGATGAGTCGGAGCATCTGCCCCTTCCTGACCCACTGCCAGCTCTCCGACATCCGGTTATCCGTCTTGTGATTGGGCGTCCCGAAATCCCGGGTCAGGGTGTGCTGCCACTCGCCGGCGACGGTTTCCTTGACGGTCGCCGTGAGCACGATGACCGCCGCGGTGTCCCGAACCGACGAGATCAACAGCTGCAACGGGGGAACCCCTTTTGATAAGGGCATGACGCCGTTGCATTCGCGTAGTCTCGGATCGGTGGTAGCCTTGCAGGTCAGATGCCCCCCGGCCGCGCTGACCATGGCCTTGGCATCGTCCATCGGCATGTGCGCGCGAAACCCGAGGAACGTCAGTGGCGGGAGCTGCTGTCCTGACGCGATCAAACCTGGCGGTGGCGATGGGAGGGGGATCGGCATGGCGCGAAAGGTACCAACGAAAGCCGCCGGCGTGGCGAGGAGCGAAGCTGATCCCCTACGCGCCGGCGGCCGACCCAGCCTTGGCGGGAATGCCGATCAGGCCTTCTTGACGTTCGAGGCCTGAAGCCCCTTGGGTCCGTCGACGATCTCAAATTCCACCGCATCGCCTTCGGCGAGCGACCGGAACCCGTCCGCCATGATCGCGGTATGGTGGACGAAGACATCCTTGCCGCCGTCCTGAGCGATGAACCCGAAACCCTTCGCGTCGTTGAACCACTTTACAGTACCCTTCGCCATTGCCACGACCTCATGTGCTGGGAGCCTTTCGGCTCGGGGAACACCGGCACGCCGCGTCGACCGGTAACTGCCGGCACGTCGGCCAAGACTCCAGAGAAGTTCCCTCCGGTTTCGGATTTGTCAATATCCGATCTGGACCTTAAGCTTCGATTCATGGCCACCCCCGGAACACTCACCGTCCGCACCTTTCTCGACCGAACCGAGGGGTTGGCGCATTTGATTCTGCGTGCCGACCAGGCCCCCCGGCTGCTGGCCTTCGACGATGTGGCGGGGTGCCCGGTGGAGACCGCCCTGGCCGCGCTGGAATGGACCGCTGCGGTCGGCCTCCTGCCCGACGATGACCTGCTGCACGCGGCTCGGCTCACCAGCGAAACCGCGGCCGCGGTGGTCGAACGGAAGCTGGCGGACGGGGGTCGTCAGTTCGTCTATCTGGGGCCCCGACTCGACGCGCCTCCCATGGACGTATTCGAGGGACGCGTCCTCTTCGACGAACCCGGCGTGAAGGCGGTCGAGTTCTCGCAGCGAGCCCACGCTCTCGCCCATTTCCTGCGCGCGACCTCGGGTAATGGCGCCTTGATGGCGTTGCTGGGCCGCCGTGCTCCCGAGATCCGCCACCTGCGTCGGTGGTTCCGACCCATTGTGCAGGCCCTCGGCGTCGAGCACTTGCTGATCGGGGGGTGGTTTGCGGCCAGCTCGGCGGGGGCGCTCTTCGGAGGAATCGATACCGAGCCCACCTACAGGTATATCGAGGTCGGGATGGAGTCGTAAGCCAATGTTCGGATGTTGATCCACATTTCCACAGCATGTGTCGGGACCGCAGTGACCGCTGGAACTACACGACTTGCCACTCCACAAAGTGCCCACCGCTAGCGGCGTAACCCGAAGAAAATCAGGCACTTGCAGGATTCTGGGGCTTTCCTATCTTGGATGCGCGCCGGTTGAGAAGGCCTCCCTCAGAGGCTTTTGGAGAGCGGCGACGGTTTGGGCGGTTCGGCAGGGGAGATGGCTTGGGCGCTCGCTCGTCCAGGACATCGATGAACTTGGTGATCACCCGGCCCAAACAGGTAGAGCCTGTCGCGCGTTCTACCCGCTCCGACGTAGCGCCTCGGAGTGCAGTGCGAAGGGTCGGTCCGCGACCCGATCCGACTCGCAGCGCTGGCGTGAACGAACCAGGTGGGATGGCCATCCGGCCTGGGAATCAACACTGGAGCCTTCCTTCGCCCTCCCGATAGGCGGAACAGCCAACGGTGGCGAGGAAGAGAAGAACGGCGGCGAGAGCTCCGACTCCAGCCGGTTTGCGCATGGGACGGCCGTGACAGCGAAAGCTGTGCGGCCGTTCCTGTTTTCAGGACCCCCAGTCGCTGCGGCCCCGGTATAGTCTCCGACGATCGACCTGCCAGATGCCGGCCCTGCTCACCTGGGCTCCATCGGAAAAATGACCGGCGGTCCCGAGCGCCTGACTCATGCTCGCGGTCTTGGCGCTGGCGTTGTCGGCGTGATGAATGACCTCCCCCTCCAGGGTCCGCGGCGGGACCGGCGCGCCGAATTCCTGGCCGCCATGGTGGGACAGGATCAGATGAATCAGGATCGAGAGCTCCAGCTCGGTACAGGGCGGATGGGGGCAGGCCCGAACGGTACGGTCCAGTAGCATCGCACCGAGCACCACGTGACCGTGCAGCGCATTCAGGTCGGTTGCCTCGAACACGCCATCCCACCGGTAGGCCTCCAGTTTGCCGATATCGTGCAGCAGTACGCCCGCGACGACCAGCTCCCTGTCCGCGCCGGCGGCCGAGGCAATGCTCAGCGCAATGGTGGCCACCTCCGCCGTGTGTTTGAGCAGGCCGCCGAGCCGGGCATGATGTCCTTCGATGCTGGCCGGACATTCCTCGTAGCGCCTGCGGAATTCGGGATTTTCATAGAACAGATCGAGCACGGCCCGGAGCCGCGGCCGCTCGACCTGGTGCCGGAGCCGGTCGAGACAGGCCCAGTGCCGGTGCAGATTCCCCACCGAAGGGAGCAATTGTAACGATTCGACGACGCCCGTCGGGAGCACCTGGATCGAAGTCACATTGAGCTGGCGCCGGTCCCGATAGGTGGAGACTTCTCCCGTGACATGGACGACGGTACGCCGGGTGATTCCGGCGACTTTTGCTTGCTCGGCGGACCAGAACGGAGCCGTCGGAATGGCCCCGGTGCAGTTCCCTAATGTTAAGACCGTGTGCGGATGGTCTCCCCTGCGCGTCTCCACTTCCAGGACGAGGAATGGCTCGTGGACCCGGTCGCCGGGTGCGAGGCCCGGAAGGTCTGAGGGTGTTGGCACATCCGGGGGGGCAAGTGGTGGCCGGGCCGCGATATCGGGGATTCTGACCGCCACTCGCGCTCCGGATTTGCTCGACCTCATCGGCATGCATCTATCGCGGAAATACGGAGGGTACCCATGATTGACATTGGAAGTCGGCCGGTTCTGGTAGTGAGCAACGATCCTTCCCGGGCGGAGCGGGTGGCCGAATGCTTGAGGAAAGAGGGCGGGAGAACCACCATCGAGACCCGCGGGGCCGATGCGGCCGCGCTGCTCGGTGAGGGGGGCGATGCCGCCGCCGGTATCCTCGTGCTGGATCTTTCCCTGCCGGAGCTGGATCGGCAGCGGCTGCGGGAAGCGATGGGGGAACATGCCGCGCCGCCCGAGCCGCTCGAGGCAGTCGAGCGGAGGCAGATCGCGGCCATGCTGCACTACACCGCCGGCAACCGTCGGAAGGCCGCGCAGCTGCTGGGTCTGGCCCGCTCCACCTTGCTTGCGAAAATCCGGCGTTACGAGCTCGAAACCCCGGTTGATGTCGCTGTCTAAGGTACGCCTCGGGGCGTACCTTCTCCTGGCGGTGGGAGCCCATGCACCGCTCGCTGCCGGGCAAGCCTGGCCGAGTGCGGATGTTCGGCGTGCAACGCTCAGCTTCGATGGTAAGTCGACGCTGGGCGATTTTACCGGTACCACAGACACAGTCCGGGGTCACATGACCGGCGGCGCCGCCTTGACGGACGTGCGCGGCTGGGTGGAAGCCCCGGTCAGGACCCTGGTGACCGGCAATGACCGGCGGGATCGCGACCTCGTCAAGACGATGGACGCCGCACAGTACCCGAACATCCGATTCGAGCTCGAGGGCGTGTCCGTCGACTGGGAGCGGGGCGACAGCGCCGGCGTTCTGCTCGAGGGCAAGTTCGTGATCCATGGGGTTTCGCGTCCCGAAAAAGTGAAGGCAACGGTGGTTCGGCGGAACGACGGCATTCACCTTGCCGCAAGCCTTCCCATGAACCTCCACGACTATAAGATCGACCGGCTGACCCGGTTCCTGGTGTTCAAGATGGATCCGGACATTGTGGTGCACGTGGACGTTCTCTTCTAAGGCAGCACCCGCACCCTTCCCAACCGAGACACCACCACCTGGCGACTCGCCTTGCCCCGCCCGAGGACGTGCGTGGTATTGGCCAAGCCTACGGCAGCGCCATACGGAGCGAACACCGTGGTGTGCGGTGCGCCCTGGATCGATACCCCAGCCAGCCCGGGACCGGGCGCCAGCCAGGCGAGCAGCGTATCGGGGGCTCCGGCGCTGCTCACCGTCCAGATGGCCAGGGAATCCGCAGTGACCCGGAGCAGTGCCAGCCGGTGCTGCACCCGCGCGGTGAGCCAGGCCGAGCGGTAGGCCACCAGGAGCCGGCCGGCCTCGTGCTCGACCGCCAGCCGGTCGGCCAGGGAGCCGGCACTGGGTGCCACGATGCCGGCCAGGAGGCCGATCACCACCAGGACGATCAGGAGCTCGAGCAGGGTGACGCCGCGTCGCATGCCCCGATGGTAGTTTGCCGCCCCCGGAACACCGCACCATTTCCCCGCGTCCACCATCCGTTCGACGCCTTAACCTTTCGACCCTTGGTCCCGGGCTTCAGGTTGCGCCGGCGGGTCCGGGTCCGCTTCTTTCTCCCGCTTTGATGAGCGGATCCGGCGCCGCCGGACCGCTTCTTCCCGCTCCGGAGGCCACGCATGGGTCTGGTGATAATTCTGGTCGTCGCGGTGCTGGTCGGGTTGTGGGTGATGGGCGCCTACAATTCGCTGGTGTCGCTCAAGAACCAGGTGATCAACGCCTGGAAGCAGATCGATGTCCAGCTCAAGCGGCGTCACGACCTGATTCCCAATCTGGTGAACACCGTGAAGGGGTCGATGGAGTTCGAGCGGGGCACCCTGGAGGCCGTGATCTCGGCCCGGAACAAGGCGGTCTCGGCACAGGGGGTGGCGGGTACGGCCAAGGCGGAGGGCGAGCTGACCCAGGCGTTGGGCCGGCTCTTCGCACTGACGGAGAATTATCCCGACCTCAAGAGCTCCGCCAATGTGCTGCAGCTCCAGGAGGAGCTGACCAGCACGGAAAACAAGATCGGCTTTGCGCGGCAGCTCTACAACGATGTCGCCACGCAGTACAACACCCGGCAGATGCAGTTCCCCACCAACCTGGTGGCCGGGCTGGCCAAGGCCTCCCCCGCCGAGCTCTGGGAGATCGAGGATGCGGCGGAGCGCGCGGTGCCGACCGTCGATCTCTCCTTCAATAAACCGCCGGCGTGAGCGAGAGCGATCAGAACCTCTTCGCCCAGCAGGAGTCGAACAAGCGCAAGTCGGCCTGGCTGGTCGCGGGGTTTCTGTTGTTTTTTGCCTGGATCGGGTTCGGCGGAGACCTGGCGCTCTACCTCGAGACCAGGGATCTCCCGCCGGAGCGTTATCACCATGTGATTCCCTTCATCGGGCTGATCGCGTGCAGCATCTCGGGAGCGATCGCCTGGTTCGCGTGGAGAAATGGTGCCGGACGGGTGCTGGCCGCCACGGGAGCCCAGGAGCTCATCACGCCGGCCACGCCCGAGCTCAAGCAGCTCGACAACGTGGTCGAAGAGATGGCCATCGCCGGCGGGATTCCCAAGCCCAAAATCTGGATCATCCCGGACCCCGATCCCAATGCGTTCGCCACCGGGCGCGACCCGCTCACCGCCCACATCGCGGTGACCGAGGGGCTCCTTGCGGTCCTCGACCGGGACGAGCTGCAGGCGGTGGTGGCGCACGAGATGTCCCACATCAGGAACTACGACATCCGGCTGATGACGCTGCTCGCCGCGATGGTGGGCGTCGTGGCGCTGATGTCCGATGTGATGCGGCAGTTTCTGCGGTTTGGCGGGGGACGGGGCCGCGGAGGCGGAGGCAAGAAGGGGAATCCCCTCGCGCTGATCGTGCTGGTACTCTGGCTGATCTCGCTGGTGCTCGCCCCGCTGATCACCTCGCTGCTATCGATGGCGGTCAGCCGCAAGCGCGAGTACCTGGCCGACGCGACCGGCGCCCAGCTCACCCGGAACCCGCTGGCGCTGGCCAGCGCGCTCGGGAAAATCGAGGGTGCCACCGCGGCGACGAAATGCATTGCCCGGGGCGCGGCACACCTCTGCATCGTGGATCCGGGAGAACGAAAGATCGCCGATCGGGAGGGGTTCATGGCGGATTTCTTCGCCTCCCATCCGCCGATGCGGCTCCGGGTCGCCCGGCTTCGGGCCATGGGCTACGCCGCGGAAAAGCAGGGCGGCGGCACCGCGCCGGTTTTACCCGCGTAACAGGTCCGCCGAGCTGGGGGGAGGAGTGTTTCTACCGGGAGCGACCGTCGAGGGCGGCGAGGACTTCTTCCCGGAAGGCGGACGGATCGTAGGGGAGGGTCAGGACCAGGTCGGCCCCGGTCGAGCGCGCGGGCCCCGGATCGCCGGACACCAGGAGCACGAGCGCGTAGGAGCGCTGCGGACTCAGCCGGAAGCCGTGCAACGGATCCGCGGCATTGCCGGGCACCGACAGCACCACC
>Ga0163163_10006743_pt1 | contig 10063 bp, 10 predicted proteins | sample S65metaG_FD_119766 | JGI IMG/M metagenome (GOLD analysis project Ga0163163, IMG submission 119766) | Switchgrass rhizosphere microbial communities from Kellogg Biological Station, Michigan, USA - S6-5 metaG | ecosystem: Host-associated > Plants > Roots > Rhizosphere > Soil | place: USA... | reverse complement strand
CCCGTCGGGCAGGTCGCTCTTACCTTGCTGGCCGAACTACCTCAATAGCCCGCCGCTTTTTCATGCTGGCGCGCCTGCGATTTCCGGTAGAGCGAAGCCGGGGGCGGCAATACCCCGAACCCGAACACCCCTACCGCAACGCTTTCCAGCGCGACCGCGACCGCGTGATTCATTCCCGTGCCTTCCGGCGCCTGGAGGCCAAGACTCAGGTCTTCACTCCCGGCCTGTCCGACCATTTCCGCAATCGCCTGACCCACACGATCGAAGTCGCCCAGGTCGCGCGCACCTTAGCCAACGTCCTGAAACTGGACGAGGATCTCACCGAAGCTCTGGCGCTGGCTCACGACATCGGGCACCCACCATTCGCTCACGCCGGGGAGGAGGCGCTGAACGCCGAAATGAAGCGGTTCGGCGAAGGCTTCGACCACAACCTCCACGCCCTGAGAATTGTCGAAAGCTTCGAACAGCGGTACGCCCGTTTTCCCGGGCTGAATCTGAGCTTCGAAGTCCGTGAAGGGATCGTCAAACACTCCCGCGACTTTGTGCTTGGCGAGGGCGCCCAACTGGACGCTTACCTCCCCGGACTGCGCCCACCGATGGAAGCCCAACTGATCGACCCGGCCGACGAGGTGGCGTACAACACGGCCGACCTCGACGATGCATGGTCCGCCGGCTTGATCACGGCACAAGACGTGGCGGACGCTGTGCCGCAATATCGTGAGATCCACGAAGCGGTGGAAACACAGTTCCCCGGTGCAACGGAGCGTGAACGCTTCCACGAAGCCCTTCGCCAGTTGATTGACTTACTGGTCTCCGGTCTGATCCAGGGCACCGTCACTGCTGCCGTGTCCAGCGGCGCTTCCAGTTTCGAGGACGTGAGGGCCCATCCCTCCCGACTCGCCCAATTCACCCCCGAAGTTGCCGAAACCAGCCGCGAACTGAAGCGTTTCCTGTACACCAGGGTTTACGCCTCGGACGCCCTGGGCAACGACCGGCAAGTCTCCATGGCGCGCATCGCCGAACTGTTTCGCTTCTTCCTGGCGCGTCCCGATCGCCTGCCCCAGCCTTATGCCCATCAGGCATGCGATGAACCGGCGCACCGCGTGGTCTGCGATTATATCGCGGGTATGACAGACGCGTTTTTCCGTCGCACTTATGAACTCTTGCTGGGACCTGACACCGTGTCCGGCGGCTAATCGTCCGCTTTCGTGAAGTTCGTCAGATCACATTCCCGTACCCCGTAGAATTTCATAATTTGCCGGCAGATTTCGCGCCCCAATCGCTCGGGTTGCTCGTCCCGGTCATGCTCGACTTCGACTTTGAAGAATAGATTGGTCCGGATCATCCTCCTTCTATACTAAGGAAATGGAGTGCGCGATTTGTCAGACCCGCCGTCCGCGACGTTTCTGTCCCGGTGTGCACGGCGAGATTTGCACCTTGTGTTGCGGCGCCGAACGCGAGGTCACCGTGGATTGCCCGCTGGATTGCGAATTCCTCCGGGAAGCGAGAAGGCACGAGAAGGCACCGGAACCCAACGCCGCCGAATTCCCCAACCGCGATATCCAGGTCTCTGAGAAACTGCTGCGCGCCAACGAACAACTGCTCACCTTCCTCTCCCTCACGATCTTTCACACCGCCATGCGGGTGCAGGGCGCGGTCGACCGCGATGTCCTGGAGGCGTTAGACGGCCTCATCCGCACATACCGGTCTCTGCAAAGCGGCCTCTATTATGAGAGCCGCCCCAACAACCTGCTGGCCGCCCCGATCTTTAGCGCGGTCCAGGATGCTCTCGCCGAATATCGTAAGGGAGAGCAGGAAGAGCTCGGCTTGACGAAAACGCGCGATGCCGATGTGCTTGGCCTCCTCATCTTTCTGCAGCACTTCGCCCTGTTTCGCGACAACGGCCGTCCCCGCGGCCGTGCCTTTCTGGACGCGCTGCGCGAATTTCACCCGGACCCGGAACCATCCGAATCTTCGCCGTCCTCGGCGATCCTGCGCTGACTCGGCGTCGGCCGCACCAGTTCCACCAGACAGGCGCGTTTTTTTCCGGCGCTCACCACTTGGCCTGTAAACTTGTGGGAACCATTGACAGTCAGCTCGATCGGCCGGTCCACGGGGAAATCGAAGACCAAGAGGTTGCCTTCGCGCAACTCCAGCAGATCCCGCACAGCAAGCGTGGGCCCTTCCATCCGCGCCTCCAGCCGCAGTGACGCTTGGCGGAGCACACGCAGTACGCGTCGTTGCTCCCCTTCGCTGGCATGCGTCTTTCGCACCGACCATTGCTGGTCGAACTTCTGGCGCATCATCTTGATGACGATCGAGGGCATGGCGATGTTCATCATCCCCACTGCCTCCCCGATCCGCACCTCGATGCCGATCGAGACCACGGCTTCGTTGGGTGCCATCAGATGCAGCAACTGCGGCTCGGTCTCCATGCTTTCGATGGTGAAATCCACGCTGGTGACCGCTTTCCACGCCTCCCGAAGATCCTGCAGAATGATGCGGAACAGACCGTCCAGCAGCCGCTGCTCGATTTCCGTAATGTCTCGCTGGATCGTCGTCGAGCTCTTTCCGGTCCCACCCAGGAGCATTTCGAGGATGGGAAACACCAGGCTGGGGTTGATTTCCAGCACACCATTGCCGTCGTACGGGCTGAGTCCGAGGGAAACGATGCAGGTAGGCGAGGGAAGCCCGTCCAGGAATTCCGCATACGACAACTGCTCCACGCTCACCAGGTTGACCGTAAGGTAGGAGCGCAGGTAGGCGGAGAGGCTCGAAACCAGGTTGCGCACGAACGTGTCGTGCAATAAGTGGATAGCGCGAACCTGGGATTTCGGGATGCGGTCCGGCCGGCGGAAGTCAAACTTTACCGCGGGGGCCTCGCGCTTGTGGCCCTGCAGGTTCTGAAACGCTGCGTCGATTTCCTGCTGCGATAGTTGTCGGCTCACTCTCCACGCTCCTGAATCCTAAATCGGCCTAGCGTTGAAGAACCTTTAGCGCCTGGCTGCCGGCATATATCCCCCACATTTCTTACGCTATCGAGTTTTTTCTGCCGCCTATCTAACGAAAAGTCCGTTCCCATCCGATGAATAACTGTGTAAGGAGGCAAATGGATTCCGACATTTTGGTTGTAGATGACTCTGCAGCGATCCGCAAAATTTTGACACGGGTGCTCCGCCAGACCGGCATGGCCATACAGACTATTCATGAAGCCGGCGATGGGCAGGAGGCACTGGCGGTGATGGCGCAGCATAGAATCGATCTCGTTCTGAGCGACATCAACATGCCGAAAATGGACGGTCTGCAGCTCTTGGCCTCCTTGAAGGCATCCCCTCAATGGCACAGCATTCCGGTGGTGATGATCACTACCGAAGGCGGCGAAACCAAAGTTGCCGAAGCGGTCCGGCTCGGGGCCGCCGGATATGTTCGCAAACCGTTCACCGCCGATCAAATCAAGGAGAAGCTGGTGGGAATTCTGCAGCCGGCGCCAACGTTATGAACCTTCACGACAGTATTGCCGAATTCCTCATCCGATCGGCCAGGGACGTATTCTCGACCATGCTGGGTGGCGAACTGTCCGGCGGCGAAGTCACCGTCGAAACCACTGCTTCAGAACCTAACGACGGAGTCGTCTCGTTTATTGGCATCGCCGGAAGCTGGGCCGGTACCGGAAGCTTGACCTGCTCACCGGCAATGGCCTGCCGTATCTGTACGGCAATGCTCATGGCCGAGGCTCCGTCAGTCAATGAAGATGTGCTCGACGCCGTGGCCGAAATTACCAACATGATTATCGGTAGCGTCAAGACCGATCTCGAGAGCGAACTCGGCCCGCTAGGGCTTAGTATTCCCACCGTGGTATTCGGACGCAATTTCAAGACCCGCAGCGCCGGTACCACCGAGTGGATCCACGTCCGCTTCTTTTGGGACGAAGATCCCCTGTTGATCAAGATGTGCCTGGCGCCCAGTGAGAAACCCCATGCCGTCCATCATGGAAATTCAACTTGCCCGCTAGAAATTTGACAACCTTTTCCCTGGAGCAATCTATGTCAACGACGATGACTGTGAACGAAGCCGCCGGCGTCCAATCCGACGCGCGAGCCGGCAAATATCTCACCTTTCACCTCTCGAGTGAGGAGTTCGGCATCCGCGTCCTGAAAGTGCGCGAAATCATGGGTCTTCAAGAGATCACCGCCGTGCCGCAGACGCCTGCCCATATCAAGGGCGTCATCAACCTGCGCGGCAAGGTCGTCCCCGTGATTGATCTGCGCCTGAAATTTGGACTGTCCGCGGCCGAATATACGCAGCGCACCTGCATCATTGTGACGCAGGTGCAGGGAGAGTCAGGTTCGGTTCTCATGGGAATTGTAGTAGACGGCGTCTCCGAAGTCCTGAATCTTGCCGGCTCCGAGATCGAAGACACACCGGACTTCGGTGAGGAATACTCCGGAGGCTACTTACTTGGGATGGCCAAGGTCAAGGGCAAGGTGAAGATTCTGTTGGATATCGAGCGCGTCCTCTCCACTCAGGACTTGCATAACTTGAACTCGATGCTGCTTTAGCCGAGACCCGTAACGAAACGACTCAAATGAAAAGAAACACTCTTGCTTTTAGCACCAAGATCAACTGCACCTTTGCTGCGCTTGCCGCCGTGCTGGCCGTGACCGTCTGGTATGGATTTCACACGGCTGGGTCTCTGTCCGATTCGCTGGAGAACGCTACCGGAAAGACGACGCGAAAGATTGAGCTGTTGGGAATCATTAACACGGCGAAATCGAATATGGCGGTGGGCAATCGAAGTATCCTGCTATTCACCTATGCCAAGGATCCCAGTCAGATAACGTGGTCAAAGCAACTCTTCCGTGAGAGTTCGGAAACGTTTCGCAAGGCGCTTACTGAGATCGGCCCTCTTCTGGTTACCGAACATGGGAAGCAACTCACGTCGCACATCGAAGCAGCTTTTGCTGCGTGGCTAGGGGCCTTTGCGGAACTGGAGCAACTGGCCGATGCCGGCAATCCGGATGGAGCTGTGAAAATAATGTTGGAGAAGATCAAGCCCCACTATCTCGCTATTGGCGATGATTGTACGAATCTGATCGAGATCAACAACAAGCTAGTCGAGGACGAGCGACAGTCAGCACGCGATCACGTGGCTACCAGCCGGTGGATCATGTTGCTGTTGGTAGCCGTCGGCTTCGCGGTTACCGCTGTGGCTCTGTGGATTGTTCGGAGCGCGAACCTGACGCTGCGCCAGTCTGCAACCGAACTCCTGGAGGGCTCCCGCCAGGTGGCCGCCGCGGCCGGACAGGTGGCGTCCGCCAGTCAGTCGCTGGCGCACGGCACCTCGGAGCAGGCCGCGACGCTGGAAGAGACCTCTTCCTCCACCACCGAAATCACGGCGATCACCCGCCGGAATGCGGAAAATACGCGCACGGTGTCGGGCCTGATGTTGGAGACCTCACACCGCGTGCAAGATGCCAACCACAATCTGGAAGAGATGGTCCAATCCATGAAAGAAATCAATGCCTCCAGCGAAAAAATCTCCAGGATCATTCGCGTGATCGATGAAATCGCTTTTCAAACCAACATTCTGGCGCTGAATGCCGCCGTGGAAGCCGCACGGGCCGGCGAAGCAGGGATGGGCTTTGCCGTAGTCGCCGACGAAGTGCGCAATCTGGCGCATCGTAGCGCTCAAGCCGCCAAAGATACGGCCGCATTGATTGAGGAATCGATTGCCAAATCGAACGAGGGCAATAAGAAGCTACAACTTGTGGCAGGTTCGATTCAACAGGTCACGGGCAGCGCAACCCAGGTGAAGGTGCTGGTGGACGAAGTCGATGTGGGTAGCCAGGAACAGTCGCGCGGCATCGAACAGATTGCAACGGCAGTAACTCAGATGGAGGCCGTGACCCAGCGTAGCGCCGCCAACGCGGAAGAAAGCGCCGCCGCAAGTGAAGAATTGGCCGCGCAGGCGCAGACTCTCTACGATGTCGCCGAACGCGTCCGCGCTCTGGTCAACGGCAGCAGCTCAACGTCTACTCCAGGGAATGGGGTACACCGCTCGGCGTCGCCGGCACGCGCTTCTTCGCACAGGGCCGACAGGACGATGGGGCCATCAAGGGTGCCGGTCGCGAATTCGTCACGCTGCCGGGACGCGTTTCCGCTGGATGACGACAGCAACTTCTAAAAGGGGATCATGGTGAACCAGCTTGGCGAGTTGCGGCAACAAATTGAAGACATGGCCCTCCAGCTAGTAGTTGGAGAGCCGGAGAATAGCGCGAACGCGTCCGCATGGTTGCCGGTGCTGGAGACGATCGCCGCCGCTGCGACCCGTGAGCATGCCGAATCGGTGCTGAGCGCGGTTGCTGTGCTCGGAGATTCTCTTCGCGCTCTGGCAAAGGTCCCTTCGGATGACCCCTTCGCCGTCTCCTCCGTGTTGCAGGAAGGCGTGGCAAATCTCCAGAAGGCTCTGGAGGTGCCCGCTCAGACGCTTCCCAAGCAGGAGACGTCACTGGCGTTGGACCCGGAACTGATGTCGGATTTCATTGTCGAAAGCCGCGAGCACCTGGTCAACATCGAATCCCAGGTACTCACCCTGGAGCGCGAACCCTCCGATAGCGAGGCCTTGAACGCGGTTTTCCGTGGTTTCCATACCATCAAGGGGCTCGCCGGCTTTCTCGAATTATGGGAGGTCCAAAAGCTCGCTCACGAAGTGGAAACCGTATTGGACCGTGCCCGCAATTCCCAATGGACGATCAATCCTACCGGTATCGATGTCATCCTGGAAAGCTCCGATTATCTGCGGCGCTGGCTGGCCTATATCGAGTCGGCCCTGCATCACGAACCCTCCGTAGCGCCGGCCCGCGACGAGGCTCTCCTCACCCGGATCATGCGGCTCAGCGCCGAGCCGGGTGTCGCCGAATCTGCCGGTCTGGCCGCACTGGCAGATGCGGTGTCCGTACACCAGGAGGAGCCGGGGGCAGACTCGCCGACTCCTGCCCTTCAGGTAGCCGAGGCGAGCGGCGAAAAGGGATATGAGCCGGTGGCAAACACTTCCACGACCGCCGCCCCCGCGGCGGGCCGCCGCCAGGAGACGATGGCGGTCAAAGTCGATACCGCCAAACTCGATTATCTGGTCGATATGGCCGGTGAAATGGTGATCGCCGAGTCGTTGGTGCGCCACGACCAGGAATTGGCCGCTCTCAAGAACCCGCTCCTCCACCGTAAGATCGCTCACCTGACCCGCATTACGGCGGAACTGCAGAAGACCGCCATGGCGATGCGCCTGGTGCCCATCGGGCCGCTCTTCCGGCGCATGGCGCGTCTCGTCCGCGACCTCTCCCGCCAATTCGGCAAGCAGGTGGAGATGGAAACCCAGGGCGATGAAATCGAACTCGACCGCACCATCGTCGAAGAGTTGGCCGACCCGTTGATGCACATGGTGCGCAATTCCCTGGACCACGGCATCGGAACCCCTGCCGAACGGCAGGCAGCCGGCAAGCCGGTAACGGCACGGCTGTTGCTTAAGGCGAATCATCAGGCCGGCCAGGTGGTCATCGAAATTACGGACGACGGTCGCGGCCTGAATCGCGTAAAGATCATTGAAAAAGCAATTCAAAGAGGTCTGATTGCGTCAGCGGACGGTCTCGCCGACAACGAGATCTACAATCTGATCTTCCAGCCCGGTTTCACCACCGCAGCGCAGGTCACCAATGTCTCGGGCCGCGGTGTCGGCATGGACGTGGTGCGCCGCCACATCGAAAAGCTCCGCGGCCGCATCGAAATCCGCTCCACCGTGGGACAAGGCGCTACATTTTTGTTGAAACTGCCGCTCACGTTGGCCATTATCGACGGGCTCGTGGTGGGCGTCGGGCAGGAGCGCTACATTCTGCCTCTGTTTGCAGTTCGTGAGATGTTTCGCCCCACCGCGGAAACCATCTGGACAGTACAACAGCGTAACGAGATGGCGCTGGTGCGCGGAGCGTTATTGCCGGTCGTGAGGCTCTATCGCCTTTTTGGTGTGCAGCCGAAGAACGAAGATCCACTGGCCGGTGTGCTGGTGGTGGCCGAAGTCGAAGGGCAGCGCTTCTGCGTCCTGGTGGATGAGCTCATAGGCAAGCAGGAAGTCGTCATAAAAACTCTTGGCGAGACCTTCAAGAATGTGACAGGAGTAGCCGGCGGCGCCATCCTGGGCGACGGCCGTGTCGGCCTCATTCTGGATCTCGACCGGATCTCTAAGGTTAAGGGCTCGTGATGCGCCACGTGGATGTGGCGGAGACAGACTCGGTAAGGCCCCTGGCACCCCAGGAGTTCGAGCAGTTCCGGCAACTCGCCTATCGCACGTTCGGACTGGACCTCAAATCGGGAAAAGAGGAACTGGTTTCGGCGCGTTTGAGGAAACTGGTGCGCGGCGGTGGCTTCCACTCGTTTCAGGATTATTACCGGAGTATCGTGCAAGATCGCACCGGCGAGTCCCTGCTGGCCATGATCGATGCCCTGGCGACGAATCATACATCCTTTCTCCGCGAGCCTGACCACTTCCAATTCCTGCGCGATCAGGTAATCCCGGCGCTGGGCACACGCGAACCCGTCGAGGTCTGGACCGCAGCCTGTTCCACCGGCGAGGAAGTGTGGACCCTCGCCATGGTCCTCAACGAAGCGTTGGGGCAGCGGCGGGTCCGTATTACCGCGAGCGACATTTCGCACAAGGCGCTACGCTTTGCGCAGCGTGCCGTTTACCCCGCGGAACGCTGTCATGGTGTCTCCGCCGCCTGGCTCGCCCGCTATTTTTCCGCTGAGGGACGGCCGCCGGTAAGTTACCAGATTACGCCGGCCCTTAAGGCCCAAGCAGTGTTCCGCCGCGTAAACCTGGTCGAAACGTACTCCTGGCCGCATCAGTTCCCGATCATTTTCTGCCGCAACGTGATGATCTACTTCGATCGGCAGACGCAGGAGCGGGTCATCGCAGGACTGAGCCAGCACCTCGAACCGGGGGGCTACCTGTTTGTCGGGCACGCCGAGAGTCTGACGCGCGTTTCGCATGCTCTCGAATACGTGAGGCCGGCCGTGTACCGAAAGCCGGGAAGGAAAGAGGCCAGGTGGAACAAATAATTGTGGGCATGGCGGATTGCAAAGTCGGCCACATTGCCGGCCAGGTGCTGGCGACCTACGCGTTGGGAAGCTGTATCGGGCTCTCCGTCTACGACCCCAAAGCAGCTGTCGGCGGCTTGTTGCACTACATGCTTCCCGACTCGACGATCGATCCGGCGCGTAGCCAGCAGAACCCCTACATGTTTGCCGATACCGGTATTCCCAAACTGCTCGAACAGGTCTGCGGACAGGGCGCATCCAGGCGCCGCCTGGTGGCGCATGCGGCCGGAGGAGCATCGATCATGGATCCGCAGGCGATCTTCGACATCGGCAAACGGAACTATCTGGCCCTACGCAAGATTCTGTGGAAGGCCGGCATACTACTCGCCGGCGAGGCAGTGGGCGGCGGTAATGCCCGTACGGTTCGGCTGGAGATCGGCAGCGGCCGGCTCTGGCTTCAGGAAGGCGGCGGACAAAAGGAACTGGTCCCCTCTTTCCCTCAGAAAGGAGGAACTACATGGCCTACAGGGTCCTGATCACCGACGATTCGCCAGCCATGCGGTCGTTCGTACGCCGGGTCATAGAACTTTCCGGCTTCGAACTCTCGGCGTGCTACGAGGCAGGTGACGGCGCCGAAGCGCTGGCGGTTTTGAAGAATGAGTGGGTCGATGCAATCCTGACCGATATCAACATGCCAGGAGTGGATGGGGAGGAATTCTTGCGTCGCCTGGCGGCAGACGAGTTATTGTGCGGTATCCCGGCGATCGTGATTTCCACCGATGCCACGCAGAACCGTATCGCTCGATTGCTGGCCCTTGGGGCGCGGGGTTATGTCACCAAACCCTTCCGGCCGGAGACTCTGCGCGCGGAACTGGAACGCACTCTGGGGGTGCCTTGTGACTGAAACGACGATTCGGGCCGCACTCGTTAGCGCAGTGGGAGACGTGCTGGAGAGCATGTTCTTTCTCGACACACT
>Ga0163163_10006742_pt1 | contig 10064 bp, 15 predicted proteins | sample S65metaG_FD_119766 | JGI IMG/M metagenome (GOLD analysis project Ga0163163, IMG submission 119766) | Switchgrass rhizosphere microbial communities from Kellogg Biological Station, Michigan, USA - S6-5 metaG | ecosystem: Host-associated > Plants > Roots > Rhizosphere > Soil | place: USA... | reverse complement strand
TGATCCATTCGGCCAATCGTCGGCGCCGTCGCTCTTGGCTTCACCCTAGTACCGCCGGTGGCTACTCGTAGCTTCAGCAGGTTTGAGCGGAACGCGCTGGGTAGCCGGCCGGGCTACGGCCCGAGAGCATCGCGCTGACCGACGCCTCAGGCGAGGTCACCGGAGCGGTCCTCATCATCGGCGACAGCACCGGCTGAGATGCTGCCGCAAGAAAGTGGCATATCCGGCGGCCGCTGGGGTAAACCATCCACTTCAGCTCCGGAGGTCGATATGACTGAGCTCCGCACGGCGATCGTCCGCAATCTGGACACGGACGTGACGACAGTGCGAGCCAATGGAGTTCTCGACCTACGGACGGCGGCGGAGATGCGGGCGGTGCTGCTCAAGGTGATCTCAGAGTGCCCGTCGGCCGTGGTCATCGATGTCAGCGACTGTGCGGTCGCCCACCCTGCCGCGCTCGCCGTGTTCGCGGCAGCGATGCGCCATCACGCGTGGCAGCCGGTCGTAGCAGTGTCACTGGGCGGGGCCGACCCCAGCTTCTTCGCCCACGGCGGCCGGGCCGCGCTCGGCAACGTGCCGGTCTATGCCTCCACCCGGTCCGCCGCGGAGGCCGCCGCTGAAACCCGTACAAGGCAGCAGAGGGAGCTCGTCTCCCTGCCACCGGAGCCTGAGGCACCCGGTCTGGCCCGCGTGGTGATCGGCGAGGCGTGCCGGCGGTGGGGTCTGCCTCAGTTGGAGACGCCGGCTGCCCTGGTCGTGTCCGAACTCGTCACCAACGCGATCGTGCACGGCTGTGGCCGGGTGCTGATGGAGGCCACGCTCCGAGAGTCTTTCGTCCACATCCGGGTCCACGACGGCAGCACCCGCGAGCCCCTCCTCGGCCCACCGCTCGACCACGCCGACCCGCACCGGGACAACGGACGGGGCCTGCGGCTGGTCGAGCGCCAATGCTCGGCGTGGGGTTTCCTGCCCAGGGCCGATGGCGGGGGCAAGGTGGTCTGGGCGACTCTGCGCGCGCGCCCGATCGCCGCCGTCTAGCTCCCGGTCTGCCCTTCCGGTGGATGGGTAGCTCGGTTCGCATCCGATCCCGAGCCCCCGAGAGGCAACCTCTTGAAGCTCAGCCGCTGGTTGCGACCCACGACCGTCGCCCACGCCCACTGCGACCTGCCCGGCGTCTACGACCCGGCACAGGCGCGGATCGAAGCGGAGTCACTGCTGGCGATCGACCAGAAGTATCCAAGCAGGCGGGGTGAGCCTCAGTCGCCCCTGATCTGCAGGGCCACGAGCGCGATGTCGTCCTCCGCCGCGCGCAGGTCGATGCCGGCGACGATAGCCGCGCACAGCTCGTCGGCCGGGCCGGGGCGCACGAGAGCCCGTAAACGGTCCAGGCCGACATCGATGACCTCACCGCGCCGCTCCACCAGGCCGTCCGTGTACAAGACCAGGCTGGTACCCGGGGCGACGTCGACGACGATGCTCCGCCTGTCCACGTTGGCTCCGACTCCGACAGGGAGGTCGGCCGGGACGATCAGCAGGCGTGACTCCTCCCCCGGCGGAAGGATGACCGGCGGAAGGTGTCCGGCGCTGGACATCACGATCTTGTCCCGGTCGGGACTGATCATCGCGTAGACGATCGTGGCCATGCTGCCGGCCTCGAAATGGCGGATCTTGCGGTCCAGCCGCGTGAGCACCTCCGCCGGGTCGTCCCAGTCGAGCGCGTACGCGCGCAACGCGCTGCGCAGACGGCCCATCACCACCGCCGCGCGAAGGCCGTGCCCGGACACGTCGCCAACAACGATGCCCAGGCATCCGTTGGGGAGCACGAACACGTCGAACCAGTCGCCGCCGACCCCGAGCGCGTGCCCGGGCAGGTAGCGCGCGGCGAGCTCGACCCGATCCACCCTGGGCAACCGGCTCGGCAGAAGGCTTCGCTGCAGTGCCAGCGCGGCCATCCGATCGGCGTGCGTCTGCTGGGCCTGGCTGGCCAACGCCGCCCGGTCGGCCACGAGTTGCAACAGCGCCACGTCCTGCTCGGTGAAGCGACGCGGTGCGAGCGTACCGAGGTGCAGCACCCCGACAAGCTCAGCGCCCGCCAGCATCGGCACGCCGATCAACGTCGTGACCCCGGTGGCCCGCAGGATCGGGCTGACCACCGTGTCGTCGCTGACCCTATCGATGATGACCGGTTCCTTCGTCGAGGCGACCCGGCCGGAGAACCCTGCCCCGACGTCCACCCGGAAGGCCAGCCGCACCTCCTGCTCGAGACCGATGCCGGCGACGGTGACGAGCTGCTTGGCCTCCGCGTCGAGGAGCATGATGGCGGCGATGTCCGCCCCGAGGAGTATCCGGACGCGGTCGAGCAGCTCGGCGAAGGCCTCGTCCGCGTTCAGGCCGATAAGGGCAGCGTCGGTCACCGCCAAGATTCGACGCAGACGTTCGTCCGCGTTGGCCAGGCTCGGATCGATCACGCACGAAGCGTAGCGGGCCGGCGGTCGTGCCGCTCTCTGGTGGGCTCGACCGGCCAACCCGTCGTGGACGGACGGAACCGCCGGTCAGCCGACGTTCAAGTAGTCGCCCAAGCCACCGAAGTCGACCACGATGCGCCATACCGCTGGTTGCAGGTTCACCGTTCGAAGTAGCCAGCCCCTCTGGTCACACAGTTGCCGCAACTTCACCAGCACGCTGATCCCGGACGAGTCGCAGAAACCCACGCCGGTCAGATCGAGGGTCAGCTCGCCTCCGCCCGGGTCCACAATCGGGATCGCCCTATCCATCACCAGGGGAGCACTGGCCAGGTCGAGGTCGCCCTCCACCTTTAGCGTCGCGCCGGTGGAGTTCCTGATGACGTCAACTGCCGTCGCCCGAGCGGGCAGGTTCATGGCGCAACGCTAACCCCAACGGCCTGCTCGCGCCTGTCGAACGGCTCGCTACGACTGGCCCAGCCGGCGGGCCAGCTCGTCCCGACCCATCGTCGACCGGCCGGGTGGTATACCGCGCTGTTCGCTGTCGCGTCGTCTAGGACCGGTCGCGGGCGCCGGAGCGCAGCCGGTCGGGTGGCACCTCCCGCATCGGGAAACGGCCGAGGTACTCCGCTTCCAGATCGCCGAGCCGTTCGCTGTGGCGTATCAACGCCCGGGCCGAGCCGTGCCGGAGCGTCTCATGTCGCGTGCGGTGCAGCTGGGCCAGCTCGCGGACCAGGTCGTCGTCGCCCAGGTCGGCCGCTGGAACGCCGGGCCCGTCCCGCGACTGCGGATCGGGTTCCTGGCTCAGCTCCGCCAGCGCGGCCAGTATCTCGTCGGCGTCGTACTCACCCTCCGGCAGCCGGTCCAGCCTGGTCAGCGCCGGCGCCGGCAGGTCGGCCGCCACCGCCTGGGCGTACACCTCGTCGCGGCTCTTACGCTCATGTCGGTGGTAGACCTCGTCGAGCAGGGTCTCGATACCGTCCATGCCGGAGCCTACCCATCACTGGGCCGGCCAACCTTGTTTCAAGGAATCATTGGACGAGTGCGTCGATGGCCTTCTTGAGCGCGCTGGGCTGGTACGGCTTACGGGGCGCCTTCGGCCGCAGCTGCTCCATCCGGGCTCCCATGTCCTGAAGCTCCTTGCGCCCCAACGCTTCTCGGACCTTCGGGAACCAGTCGTTCTCCTCCTCGGTCATGTGATGGCCGACCGACTCGATGAGAACCGTTGTCTTCGCCTCGAACCGATCGTCGTCGGCGTCCATCGTGGACAGTTCCATGCAGAGCACGTCGGCGACGTGGTGCTCCTCGTACGACTCGAGGACGTCCTCCTCCAGGTCGGGCACCAGCCGCCGCACCTCGGGATACATGACCTCGTTCTCCAGGTAGGTGTGGACGGTCAGCTCCTCCAGGATGCGTGACACGATCCGGTTCTTCGTCTCCTTGGCCCTGGGACCCGCCTGTTGGAACTCCCGGAACAGCTTGCGCATCCGGGCGTGGTCGTCCTTCAGCATCACGATGGCGTCGGTGGACACGTCGTCTCCTCTCCTTCGGATTCCTCGGGGTACCCGGGCGGTCTGGCGTCAAACGGGCCTGGCTAAAGACTTCCCGGTCAGTCGGGCGGCAGCAGGGTGCCGAGCGGGCCCAGGTCGAGGTTGAGATCCTCCGGTGAAAGCCCGAAGTGCTCCCGCAGCCGCACCATCTGCTCGTCGAGGGCCATCAGCGTGGCACCGATCTGTTCGACGCGGTCATCGGTGAGGTCGCCCCGGTCGATGCGGCGGATCGCCTGCCGTTCCATCAGTTGCCGGACCAGCTCGACGATGGTGAGGACGAGGCTGGCCAGGCTGCGCTCCGCCCCTTCCCGGTCGATGTCGAGGTGCCGGCGGGGCGCGGTCACCACGCCTCCCGCACCACAGGTCCGGCCGCCGGCATCGGAAGCGGACCGTCCGGACGTACCGAGGCGATGATCGCGTTCAGGCTGACGTAGACGAGGTCCACGTCCGCAATGGAGAGCGTGATGTCACCCGTGATGACCACGCCGGTGCCGAGCACCCGGTCCAGAAGGTCCACAAGGGACGCTCGTTCCCACGTGGTCGGGGCGCCGCCGTCGGTGCGGGCTACGTCGGTCATGGGGTCACCTCCTCGATCACGGCGAAGGAGTACGGGGGCCAGGGTCCGGTCAGCTCAACCGAGAGCTCCGGGTGGGCGTCGGCGAGACCGGTGACCGTATGGGCGAACGCATCGGCTTCGTCGGCCTCCACCAGGTACGCGTCGTTGAGCACCATCGCCCGGGTATCCCCGCTCAGTTGCGGATCCTGCGGCCGGTGCCGGTGAACGTCGACGGCGAGTGGAGCGAGCCGCTCGGCGAGGGAACCGGCGCCGGCGCTCACCTGATGCTGCGACGCCTCCCGCGCCCGTAGTGCGGCTCGGCGCTGGCTCAGGTAGGCCGTACCCGTCGCCGGCGCCGGTCCGGCCGGCTCGGCCGCCGGGCCGGGGCGCGCGGCGACGTAGGCCTTGACGCCCCACTCGAGGCGTCCCGCCACATGGTCCAGCGCGCGGGTCAACGCCTCCCGGTGATCGGCGAGCATCTCCCGTACCCCGTCCTCGTCCTCGAACACGGTGGCCAGACGCGCCGGGGCGGTCGGGCGGTTGGTCGCCACCGCCTCCACCACGGCATGGTGAGCCCGGGCGATCGCCGCGAGCTGGTCGAGGTCGTTGAGGCTGCGTCGCAGCGCGTCCGCGCCGAACCGCGCCAGGTCCACTGAGCCCACGACGGCGGTCAGGTCGTCCCCGACCACCGCGCGCGGCGCCTCGCCGTCGACGCCACGCACCGTGCCGAGCACCTCGGCATCAACACCGCGGCAGATCGCGTATACCCACGCTCCTCGGGCCATGTCATTCATCGGACGAGCGCCCGCGTCGCTCGGCCTCGCGATGGCGCCGCGGGACCGGGTCCACGTCGATGACCGGCGCCTCGCCCGCCTCAACCGGGGCCGGGCGCGTGCCCTCCGCGCGATGACGGTCCCCGACCTCGGCCGTCCGCGGACGTCGATCGCCGTCCTCAAGCGGCTCCCGGGCCCGGGAGGAGAGCCACGGATCATGCTCCCACCAGTCGATGCCGAGTTCTCGGGCGGTGTCGACCGAGGCGATCAGCAGGCGCAGCTTGATGGTCAGCAGCTCGATGTCGAGCAGGCTGACCCGGATGTCGCCGACGATCACGACTCCCCGGTCGAGCACCCGCTCGAGGATGTCGCCGAGGCTGGCTGGCTGGTGCCCGCCGCCGCCCGCCGGCGCGGTCTGGTTGCGCGACTGGACGGTCACTGTGGCATCTCCCCGCTGTCGCTCTTACCGCGGGCGTACCGGCGCTTGCGCGCGTACGAGAGAAGCTCGCCCTCGCCGTCGAGCTCGATTTCATACAGGGCGAGCACGTCGGTCGACGACGGAATTCGTCGATCCTCGACGATCTCGACGCCGACGACCCAGCCCTCCTCGGAGGGCTCCATCGACACGATGCCCTGCGGCTCCCGCCCGGTCAGTCCCGCGATCTGTTGCAGGGCCGCGGGTGCGGCCTCCGCGGGCCGCAGCCGGTCGTGAGCCGTGGGACGCCGCCGCTCGGGTCGGTCCTCGACCCGGGTGCGCGACTCCGGCGGTGGCCGCCTGCGATGCGTTTCTCGCTCCTCCCCCATGGCTGTCCCCCTTCAGCCTGAGCGTGCACTCAACGCCTGACGAGCCGGTTCACCGCCTCCTGCTTGCGCGCCTCCGCCTCCTCGTCCGACAGCGCCTGGATCGACTGCTCTTCCTCGATCTCCTCCAGCTCGCGGCGGACGCGGTTCGGGGAGTAGAGCTCCTTCTCGCCCTCCTCCTCGAGCACCCGGGCCAACGCCAGCAACCCCTTGAGCGGTGCGAACGGCAGCCCAACTGTCATCGTCACCAGGTCCATCGCACACCTCCCTACTGGGTGGTCACCACGAAGTCGTAGGCCGCCATCGGGCCGAGCAGCCGTACGTTGGCCCGCCCGGCCCATTTCTCAGCCAGCCCGGTCAGGGCATCCTCCACATCGGAATGCTCCTCGATCCGTTCCAGGAAGGCCACATGGGCCGCGTCCAGCTCGTGGGTCGGCGGTCGGATGTTGATCGTGACGCTGACCGGCTGGAGCAGCTCGACCAACGCCTCGGTGTCGCGGTCGCGCTTCGCCTCGACCGCGGCATTGATGATCTCGCCGAGCTGGATCTGCTGGGTTCTGCTGGACTCGCCAGGATCGGGACCGATCTTCTCCCGCAGCCGCGCCGCCCTGGAGTTCTCGGACAGGATCTCCCGCAGGATCGCCTGCTCGACGTACCGGGCCCGCACCACATACTGCGCCTTGCCGTCGAGCTCGCGCAGTGCGTTCGCGAACTCCTCCTCGTGCGGCTCGAGCAGCTCCTCGACGACCGCCTCCTTCGAGTCCAGCACGGCGCCAAACCGGAACGGAAGCACCGGGGCGTCGACCGCGGTCGCGTCGAGCAGATCCTTGTGGGCGTGCAGGTCCTCGGGCGTGCCCAGCGGCCGGTCCAGCTCTATGGTGCTGACGAGGGCGCAGAGCCGCTTGTCCCGGGCGATGTCGACGGGCGCGTCGGCGACGCCGGTCCGCCCGGGCACGACCTCGACATCGGACTCGACGATGCCGTACACGTACCAGCCCTGCTCAGGCTTCCCCGGCATCTCACTCCCCCTCCGAACGGGACCGGTGCCTGCTCGGGCGGGAACCGTCGCTGGCACCAACGAAGTCCTTCACCGAGTCGCCGGCCGCCTCCAGAGCCCCCTTGGCCGCCCCCTTCACCTTCTTCTGCGCCCCGCTCTCCTGGGCGCCGCTGAGGACCTCCGGGAGGCCCTTGCTGTCGCCCGTCTGCGTGAGATCAAGCCGGTTGACGGCCTCCGCGAAGCGCAGGTACGTGTCGACGCTCGCTATCACGATCCGGGCGTCGATGGTGAGCAGTTCGATACCGACCAGCGACACCCGGACGTATGCGTCGATGACGAGCCCCTTGTCGAGGATGCTGTCGACAACCTCGGCGAGCCCCGAGCCGGATGGACGGTCCAGGGCTGCGCCCCCACCGCCGCCGGACGGCTGAACGGACGTCATCACCATGCCCCCCGTTCTTTGTTGCCCTGGTGCTTATGCGGCCTGCCTGGCGTGCCGCCGCGGCTGCTCGCGTCGACGTGGCGCGCCGTGCCGCTCTTCGTGCCGGCCCTCCTCGCGGCCCTCCGGCCGGCGCTCTTGCCGGCTTTCCTGCTGGCCCTCCTGCTGGCCTTCCGGCTGGCCTTCCTGCTCCTCCCGGCGGGCGGTCTCGTCGTCCTTGGCCACCTCACCGTCGTGGATCTCACCGCGCCAACCCTGGATCTCGTCCGGGTGCAGCACCGACTCGGTCATCACGTGTCGTTCGAAATGCTTGAGCTCCAGCCGTGCGCGGCGTCCCTGCGCCCGCCACATGCTGGCCGTCTTCTCGAAGAGGCCCTGCGGGTGGTACTGCAGCACGACCATGATGCGGGTCAGCTCAGGCCCGATCTCGTGGAAGGTGACCGCGCCGTCGACGTAACCCTTGGCCCCCTCCGACTTCCACACGATGCGCCTGTCCGGAATCTGCTCGAGGATGGTCGATTTCCAGTTCCGGTGCGACAGGAAGATCTGCGCCCGCCACTGGGTGGTGACCTCGTCCTCCTGCTCCACCGACTCCACCTTCTTCATGAAGCTGGGGAAGTCCGCGAACTGGGTCCACTGGTCGTAGGCGAGCCGGATCGGAACGCCGACGTCGATGGACTCGACGATGTTGGTGACCTTGAACGACTTGTCCTTGCCGCCGCCGCCACCGCCGCCGCCCGTGATGGCCGACATCAAGCCCGAACCGCCACCGCCGGCGACGTACTCGGTCAATCGCTTGGTCGTACCACCCATCCGGTCGGTCACCGAGGAGAGCATGCGCTTACCCACCGCACCGGCCAGGCCCTTGGCCCCATGCGCCAGGCCGCCCGCCACGACGCCGCCGAGCCCGCTCTGCTTGTCCGCTGCCATCTTCGTCACCTCCTGGACCCGGTCCGGCGTACGGCCGAGCCGCGGCTCTCACGACCGCTCCGGGCGGCCGGCTGCGGCTCTTCTTCCTTCTCCTCCTCTTCGTCCTCCTCGTCTTCTTCGTCCTCCTCGTCTTCTTCCTCTTCCTCGTCCTCGGCGTTCTGGTCTTCCGGCTCGTCCTCGTACTCTTCGTCCTCGTCGTATTCGTCCTCGGCGTCCTCATCGCGAGCCGTGGCGTCCTCATCGCCCCGCTGGTCGCCCTTGCGCGGCTTCGTGCGCTCGGTCAGCTTCCCGGTCGCCTTCTCGCCGGCGGAGCCAAGCTGATCCGCCTTGTCGCCTAGGGCATCCGTCAAGGACTCCGTCCGCGACTGCATCGCGGACACCGCCGCGGAACGGCCAGCCTGCAACAGACCGGTGGCGGTGTCGGCCAGCTTGCTCATCTCGGGGCTGGCGCGCAGCATCTTGCTCCCACGTTCGAGTGCCTGCGTGGACAGGCCGCGCATCTGACCGGTCGCGGCGGCGGTGCCGAGAAGGACCGCCCACCTCAACTTGTGGGACCGCCCGAGGACGTACCCCACCCCGATAGCTAGCGCGACTGGAGCCGCTGAAGGCATGATCAGGTCCCCCGTTTCCAGCCGAAGTTTGTTCACCCGGCAGCGAGCGCTACCCACGGCCAGCGGCGCTAAACAGGTTCGTTCGGTTCGTTGCGTTCTCATCGGTCTTGGTCAGTGACCGCTGATGCTGCTGGGGCCGGAGAGAGCTTGCCACGATTGGGTGTTCCCTCCGTCTCCTGCGCCGGACGTCCATCGCCCCGGCCGGTGTGGTCCGAGGATGAGGTTGGACACCTCAGGCTCGGATGGGAGGACAGCCATGACGCAGTGGGTCGAGCGACCGGGAGCGGGCGGCGAGACGCACCAGTACGTTGACGACGGGTACCCGACTCTGACCACCCAGCAAGGGATTCCGGTCAGCGACGACCAGAACAGCCTGCGGGTCGGTGAGCGCGGCCCGCTCGCGATGGAGGACTTCGGATTCCGGGAGAAGATCTTCCACTTCGACCACGAGCGGATCCCCGAGCGGGTGGTCCATGCCCGAGGCTTCGGGGCGCACGGCTTCTTCGAGGTCTACGAGCCGCTCGCCGAGCTGACGCGGGCGGACGTGTTCCAGCGCCCCGGCGAGCACACGCCGGCGTTCGTGCGCTTCTCCACGGTCGCCGGCAACAAGGGCTCCAGTGACCTCGCCCGCGACGTGCGCGGGTTCGCGGTCAAGTTCTACACCAAGGAAGGCAACTGGGACCTCGTCGGTAACAACATCCCGGTCTTCTTCATCCAGGACGCCATCAAGTTCCCCGATGTCATCCACGCCGCGAAGCAGGAGCCGGATCGCGGGTTCCCTCAGGCGGCGACCGCGCACGACAACTTCTGGGACCTCGCCTCACTCATGCCCGAGTCCACCCACATGCTGATGTGGATCATGTCGGACCGGGCCATCCCGCGGTCGTTCCGCTTCATGGAGGGCTTCGGCGTCCACACGTTCCGGTTCGTCAACGCGCAGGGCCG
>Ga0163163_10006741_pt1 | contig 10065 bp, 2 predicted proteins | sample S65metaG_FD_119766 | JGI IMG/M metagenome (GOLD analysis project Ga0163163, IMG submission 119766) | Switchgrass rhizosphere microbial communities from Kellogg Biological Station, Michigan, USA - S6-5 metaG | ecosystem: Host-associated > Plants > Roots > Rhizosphere > Soil | place: USA: Michigan... | reverse complement strand
AGAACTAAACCGGTTACTTATGAGCGAGACATCCTGTATCTTCGACTCATAATTTACTTTTTGTATTTTAAATAGCCCTAACTTTTTCCACGAGCAGGGGCTATTTTTTTGTTCGAACGCAATTTACGCGCAATCCTTCCTCTACAACACTTTCAGCTAATTTTTATTCCCTACTTTTAATGTGACAAAGTAGAGTTAATTAACTTTATCTAGCAGTCGAATTTCTAATCTTCATATCTGCCCTGTCCTTTTCTTCATAGCAGTTTATTTTACAGACCCGGTTATATCGATCAAACGACCGCTCTCTCGAACCACTTGTAATTTTTTTATCTTTCTCACGATAATTCGAACTTATTCGAAAACCGGTTCAGTTATATCGCCAGGCAGCATAGAGTTATCCTCATATTCACGTGGATAGTCAAAAGAAAAAAGAACCAAAAAAGAAAAGGTAGTAATAGTAGTAGTTGTTAATCAAGTTTAAAAACGCATTTGTCCTGTCCTACGGACATGGTACACTAAATACCTACATAGAATAAAAGTTATCATTTTCTTTAGTATACCATTCTCCTTCAATAAAGTAGTAATGATCCTTTTCAATAGTAACGACAGGAACATCCATTTCTTTATATTTTTTCTCCTCTCCGTTATCTTTTGACTGATGGAACATGTAGTACCCATTTAAATGCTCGTACGCACTAAAAAAGACTTCTCGTTTTTTATCAAAGGACAAGAGCTCAATTCTATTATAGTTATGATTTAACTTGCGGTTAGTGTCGGACCGCTGTTCATTATGGATATTTAGCTTTAATTTGTACGTATCATTATTATTTCCGGTCAATGTTGACTTTACTTTAAAAAGATAATATTCGTTTAGCGAACCTTTCATATGACTTACATTTCGAAAGTCATAATTTGTGTATGCATTGACATGTAATGTCTGGCAAAGTTTTTCTTGGGCTATATGTAACAACAATAGGTTACCAAAACCTTCGTTGGATCCCCCTCTTTTTGCATAGTTAATTTGCAAAAACTTCTTATTCAATACTTTAACGCTGTCTGCTGCCAAATAGTTGTCGATCACTAATGTGTCTCCCAAACAACTAATTGTTAATATTCCGCTTGCCGACTCATAATATAATTTAATATTTTCTTTTTTTCCATCGAATGATTCAATTGTATACGATTGAGCACTTGCGAAATTAGTCAAAGAGTATAGTCCTACTAATAATAGAAGAATTGTTTTTCGAATCATAGGTTAACAGTTTTATTAATTTATTATTTAAATCCAAAAAAGGTTGAATTGCCGGCTACTGTAGTCACTTCAAATACACCAGCATTAACTTGTTTAAAGTTATTATCTCTGGCCTTTGCAGCTGCATTTAATGGCGTAGCGCTCCAGCTAATAGCTCCATTAGAGTAGTCAGTCTCGCCCCAGGCATTATAAGCTTGGAGGGCCCCTTGAATATATCCCAAATCACTATTCATAATCTGATCGATCGTCATGCTCATAACCTTTTTATACTCATATTGGGTAGGATGTTGTAGTATTTGATAGTTGCCTTTAACTGTTCCGCCAAGTCCTTTAATATGTATTGATGCCCTCATCCAATTAGGGTCAAACAGACTTGAATTTGCTGCATCAATTCTATTTATCAAAGTACTTGCTATCGCTCGTGCGGCAAGGCGGTTCCCGGCAGCTTCTCCTGCAGCAATTGCAATAAAATCCTTTAATCCAGGCGGATATCCATCGGCGCTTCCGCTCTTAAGTATTACTCCTTGGACATCCGTATTAAGCGTGTTTCCAGAACCATCGTTAATTCCGTAAGAATAATCGATTCTAGTAACGGAACTGCCCTGGGCATTGACATAAGAGCTGAAATTCGCTGTATATTCACCGCCAGCTGCAAGGTTGGCGGAAACATTTGCCAAAAAGCTTTCGGCAATGTCACCAGTGAGTGTTACCCCACCGTAGTTGTTCACTACATAATCAACCGCGGTAGCTGCGTCAACGATATCTCCATCCGGCAACTTATAGCTGCCGTCTGGCTGGTAAATTGGGCCTAACAAATTAGCCCCGCCACCTCCAAAATCACCACTCCCAACGCCACCTGCTCCACTTGCACCGCCGCCGCCGCCGCTACCAGCATTCATGTCCAAAAGCGGATTCACAGGATATTGTTGGGATGCAGCTTGTACTGCCTGAGGTCTTGCCTCACCTGTCGGATCATTTAAAAGTACGGGATTATTTCCCACATAGGCATAGCAGGATATACCCAAATCCTGATCGGCCAGGGGATCAATTTGCCAAAATCTGCCTATCTGCGGATCAAGGCTCCTGAAACTGGTCTCATAAAGTTCTAACCCGGTTCCATCGCTAAATTCCTTATTCTGCAGTTCGCTACCATTATTATACCTGTACTTATTCTCAGCGTAGTTGGACTTAATGGCTTTATCGGATATCCCCGCCATCCCTAATCCGAACGGATAGTAATGGTTTTCCTCTACCAGCGGCCCGCTGTAATGTACAACACTCAAATTGTCAAAGAACACGTCCGTAGGTGTCGCATTGCTAACGTAAATATACAAATATCCACTGGTTGTAATCGGTATTCCTTTTTGAGCCAGGGGCGATTGCAACTTGCCGTTCGCCTGTATACCGGAGGCCCCTACCTGCTGCGCTCCCGTTTGAGGATAGCTGCCGACCAGATTGAATTGATTGTCCAGTAACATCCAGTTCAAATAGGCACTTGGCTTGTTTGCGATGGTGCTGGTATCGTTACTGGTCAGAAAACTCGTCAGTGCTCCCGGTAGAGGACTTGAACCTCCTGTAAGCGCAGCCAATGTCCCATGTGAAGCACCTGTCAGGGATGCGAGGCCGCCGGCCAGCGAATTAAGAAGGTCTGAAGCGTTTAATTGTTGCCCCCCGGAACCGCTGAAATTGTTGTAATAATAATTGGTGGAGATGTCCACAACATCACCACTCATGACTTTAAGGATGATGGCAGGCCCTTCCTTCTGACCTCCGCCATTGACCCGGGCCACGCTATCGTTGGGATTACTAAAGGTAGTATCTACCGGATATCCGGGGACAAGTGTCCTTGCATAACTGGTAGTTGGAATATTGTAGAACAACTGATCTTCGGTGGACCGGTAAGCACCTTCCATCGTAGCCACATATTTAGCCGTGTCCTTTTGCTGGGTTAGCAGGATACGGCTATTGCCCTGGTGATCCTTTTCGTAGAAGTCATATTCGAATCCATACGCAGAAGTGCCATTCACGTACTTGTGGAATGCCCATCGTACCCGTCCTTCTTCGTGGGCGATGAACTGAAGTGTATCGATACCCCCGCCAGGATTGGTGATGGTGTCGACCTGCTGATAGACAAATCCCCCGATATATAAAATGGTGGTGGAGCGCCTGGACAAGCTGTCCGTAATGGTCTTTTTCCATCGCGTACCATTGGCGTCATAAGTATAGACAATCGTGCCCTTGCCTTTCATATGCACATATGTCGGCAGACTCAGGTAGTTGTATCCGATCGAGTCTATGCCCTTATTATTATCGAGTTTCAGATTGCCGTCAACGTCGTAGGCATAATCAACTGCCGATGGTAGCTTCGTTGCCTGGTGATAATGGAAATCGCCTAGAGTCGATGCCGTATCGTTTGCCGCGTCCGTAACCTGGGATAACTGATTGGTATTCTGATATGAGTAAGCCAGTTGATCAATCAGCCCGTTAGGTGTGCCGACCTTGAATCCATATTGATTCATGGTTAATATGTTGCCGTTGGCATCATAACTCAACGAATCGACCGTATAGTTCATGGCATCAGTATTCCAGGTCATGCCGCTGGGATTTTGGAGGAAATTCGCTCCCGTCAGCCTGTTGTTATGGTCGTAGGTAAAATCATATTTCCGATTGATGCCGTCGCCGGCGCTCTTCCAGATGACGCCCGTCAGATTGCCACTATACTGCGCGGCAGCGTAGCTGGTTGTAGATACAGAGGTTTGTTTATCATAGGCCAGTTCCATACCGAAATAATGATTCGCCGTCCCGGCCACATACTTCTTGTTGATGCCCGTTAACCAGCCCCGAACATTGTAGTCGTAGATCAGGCTATCCAGGTTATTGCCCAGGTATTTGGCCCGCCGCTGTCCGAATTCATTATATTGCAGGCTGTCTATGAGCTGGTCACCAGCCGCCCCATCTATATTCTTGTACGTGCTCTTCAACCGTAAACCTGCGTCATAATTATATGTTGTTAATACTGTATGTTGCTGTACAGCAGGAGGGCCATTCTTCCGATGGACAAGGAGATTTCTCAATGGCTCGCCAGCATAGCCATATTGTGTGGTAGAAATGTCCACACCGCCAGAAATATTCTGGTTTTCAGCCTGGATGATCCGGTTCCGGTCATCATAAAATGCAACAGAATACAGCGCTTGCGGAGCCGTCGACGACAGCACATATTGCGTGGTTCCGGTGACCTGACCCCTGGTAATCGGGAAGGCCACGATAGGTACCGCATAAGTAGGGGAAGTATTATAACTGGTAATAAAGTAGCTGTTATTACTGGTATAGGTAGTCGTCAGCGACGGACTTAGGCCACCAGGGACCCAACTGTAATCATCGTAATGGGTCACAGACTCGACTACATATGGATAGGCGGTAATATTAGGGTAGTTCGTGCTGTTGCTTGCCAGATTCTGCTCAAAAGAAAGGTCATGATTATCCGTAATGATCCCGGTCGTATCCGGCCGGTTCTGGGAATCATATTGACGCACCAGCCATTGACTCTGTTTGCGCAGATTGCCGTCAGCCATCATTACGAGGCGTTTGCGGGCATCGTAAACAGCCCAGGTCTCCCCGGCTCCCGGAGTCTTTTTGATGATGACCAGGTTCCGCTGGTCGTATTCATACCTGTAACAGAGATTGCTATCGATAACAGCATTGATCGACCAGGTGCCCTTGATGAGTGCGACTGCTTGCGGTGGAATGACGTATCGAAGCCGTTGCAGTGTATCATAAACATAATAGGTATTGGCCCAGCCGGAGGGTCCGGCACTGACTACCGGTGCTAGTTGAACCTTCTTTAATATCGTTCTACCCTGTTTATCCTGGTATTGAACCACCTGGTTGCCCTGTTCATCTACTGAGACTGTCTTATAGAGTTGGCCGGGTTGATAAGGGCCTGAATTGAACGGTATACTTTTCTGAGCGGAATTTATGTTCCAGCGTTGTACGCTATCATTTACGGCATTTATCAGATACATCTTGCTGCTGCTCCGGCCAGAACCCACCCAACTGCTGCCGGGCGCACTGGCGCTGGTTACCCGATCCAGATTGGAAGCTTCATAAACGGTCTGTGAATAAAAGTCTTGTTCATCCGGAAACACAGTCGAATAGAAATTTTTTTGCTCGCTAAAAGGATCACTCTTGTAATTACCATCGTTGGTAAGGGAGGTATACGGCAAATAATTGATGGGCTGCCTGCCGAAGCCATCATAGACTTGCATGGTCACCACATCCATTTGCAGTGGACTCGCTTGTTTAGCTACTGTCTGCACTGGCCGGCCAAGTTCATCAAAATACTGCGTCGTCTGTTGCACATCGTAAGGGCTCGTTAGCCCAGCTGCCGTCAGCGTGTCCGTTACACCAGGCTTGGTGACAATCCGGGTGCGGGTATAATTCAGGCTATTGGGGTTGGGAGGTGTACCAATTGGTATCATCTCGATATTTGTATAGGCCGTATCGGTCCCGCAGACTGCCCGGCGTCGAAAATAAGTGGTGGTTGCCAACGTACCAGGATCATAGGATTCACCGGTTGAGCTACCACCCGCCTGATTGAAGCTAATTCCATCGCTGCTTAGTTGCCATTGATACGTATTAGCTCCGTTGCAAATTCCGCCCGTGGCAAGACTGGCCGTCAGCAATCCCGGGTCACTCCCTGCCGGGAGGGTTGGTAGTGCAGGAGTTACTGCCCCGCCATTGAGAGGCAGGTAGATGGACACTGTCGTGGAATTTCCCGAAGGACTGTTACAGCCGTTCGCCGACGCAGACACGCTAAGTATAACATTACCCGAATACAATGGATTCCAGGTGAAGACAGCTGAACTACCCGTGCCTGTCGTGCTGCCGGCTTCGGTGGGACTGACGACCCAGGCGTAAGTGGTAGCATTGGCGGCAGTGGACGTATAAGTGCTGGTGCTGCTATTATTATCTATGAAAGCAGGTCCGGAAGGGGCGGAAGGCACTCCTACCGTGGCCTGAACTGTGATCGCTGATGTCGTCGGTATAGCAGAGGCGTTACAGCCTGTTGCCGCTACCCCGATCGTTGCCGTACCGCTAAAAGCAGCATTCCAGGTGACGTTCGCCGAAGTTCCACTACCGCTGACGCTTCCCGCAGATGATGGTGTGAGCGACCAGGCATACCCTGTAGCATTGTTAACAGCTCCGGTAGTATAGGTCAGCGGAGCACTCCCCTGACAAATCAGGGTAACTCCGGAAGGAGGCGCGGGTGAACCTACGGTGGGAGTGACCGTGATGGTCCGCGAACCAGCAGCACTGGGGCCGTTGCAGCCATTGGCCGACACCGCAAGGGTGGCCGTACCTGAAAAACCAGCCGGGAAGGTTATCGTATTGCTGGCCCCCGTACCGCTGACAGCAGAGCCGTTCAAGGTCCAATTGTAACCCGAGGCATTGCTGGCGGAAGTGGTATAGGTGGCGGATGATCCCTGGCAAATCGTTGCGCTTCCACTGGGACTGACAGGAATTCCTACCGTTGGTTGTACCGTTACGGTTGTCGACAAAGCCGAGGATGTCAGGCTGCAGACCGTTCCGCTAACGCTTACCGTGGCCGATCCCGAAAATCCGCTGGCAAACGATAAATTTGAGGATGACCCGGAGCCCGAGAAGGTGCCCGCAGAGGACGGACTTACCGACCAGTTGTAGCTCGTCGCATCACTTGAACTCGTGGAATAGTTTACCACCCCGCCCTGACACACGGAAGAATTGCCGGATAGCCCATTCATTACTGGCGTGGTCCATACCGGAATGGTTATCGTGGTCGTTGTAGCCGAGGACGCCGGACACCCGTTGAATGCCGCCATGCTTGCAGTACAATAAACAGAAGTAGTGCTCGTAATCGCCGGGGTGAAAACGGGTGAATTGTTGCCCACGTTTACTCCATTTTTGAACCAGGTATAAGTTACATTAGCAGTACCGGTACCCGAAATTGACGGGTTGGCGGTGAATGTCACAGATGTTCCGGGACACACGGTAGACGTTGTACTTGCCGTAATAAGACAGGTCTCTATCGCAGCGCAGTTGGGAGGTGGAAGGACGCCAAACGGCTGGATTTTCGCCGGTTGTTGAGTCGTATCCGTTGTGATATGAACGCTGTCTGTCTGTGCCGTGGCGTACTGGAAGGCCGCTGACACCAAAAATAGCGCCACTATAAAGATGATCTTAGTCTTTTGCATGGTATCAGGGTTATTGTCCTTTATAATGGTACTGGTATGTTTTGATAATATTATGATCCTGGTCCAAAAGGACCTTTAGCCGGCCAAATCCATCGTATTGGTAATAACTCACCCGGTTGTCCGCATCGCATTCACCCGATTTCCCGATCAGGGGGGTGTAGGTAAATGTCTTCATCTGCGCAGTTGTCGGATAAAGCCGTAGTTCATCGATGTAACTGGTGCCAGTGATAGTGACGGCAGACTGCCCGCTGATCTGGTGTTCAAAATAAGTCCAGCCGTTGATGGTTTTGCCTGTAATCGGAAATCCCGACAGTGTACCTCCAATGGAAAGTGGGCTGGCGCCTTTTATCCAGTAAGACACGACATAGGTGGTGGCAGGGGTTAACCCGGTTTTACTGATGCCGCCAGCCTGACCGGCGTAATAGCAATTATTGCCTGTAGGGGTCGTAGGATCTGCCGTCACTGACCCGCTGAACACCCAATTGCCCTTACCGTCCGCTTCAAAGGAACTAAAGGCAATATCGCCCTGGACAGCATTGCTGACTTCAGCAACCGGTGCCGTATGCCGGTAGTCCCAAATGTAACTGGTGGGAATATCGGACGCCTGATTGGTCGTGCTGATATTGGCATTGCCATCAAATAACGTTTGGTTGAATAAGGCGTATTGGGAAGTGCTGAGCAGGCTGGAATATAACCCTCCGCTGGTTGTTTCGTTATTCAACGCCCGTAGCGGTGCTGTAACTTGAAGCGTATAGGTAGCAGTCGGCTTGAAAATAGTTTGATCAAATTGGGTGACCTGCCCGGAAATGAGTACAGAATCTGTCGCATCTTGCTTCAACCAAACCTCTTTTTCCATCGTCGGACTTAAGACCCGTGCAGTTAGCATATTGCCGGTCAGCGTCGACACATAGTCTTCCGGATATTTGAATTTGGTGGTGAGGGTCTGTCCATCCGAGGTCGTCTGCTGGATGGAGGACAAATTTCTGGTATTGTGGTTATAGTTGTAGCTGGTTGTTGTTGTCAGGCTATTGCCCGTAGAGTCATAGATCGTGGTTTGCGCAGAGACGGGACGTAACCAATAGGTAGGAATGGTGCCCTGATCTGCACTATAGGAATAGGAAATGTCCGGCCTTTTCTTGTAGTTGGCAATTGTACTGGCAAGATAAGGTGTCTCGAAAAAGAAACTGGTATCCTGCGTGAAGGCATAGTTGGTAGTCGCCGATTGGAGAGGTGTGAAGATGTTGGTGCCGGGTACGTTTTTATAATCCACCTTTTGTATCAGTTGGGCATCTGAATATAATTTGTTGTAGTTATTGAAATAATAGCTGGACTTATGGATTTCGTTCTGGGTGCTGATTTGTTCTGTTACTTCCTGATAATAAAATAACGGCGGAACCCCGCCAACGCCCGAACTGTTCGTGTTTGCCAGATAAACAGTAAAAGGATAATACTGTGGATAAGTGCCCACCAGGGGTGCGTCTTCAATTTCCTCCATGTATGCAGATAATTGATAACTGGGTGGGTTCATAGAAATACCTGACGTTTGACCGGTAGCGTCAGCCGTGTAGGTATAATGCCTTGCGATGAGTGGCGTGCTAGCATTAGAGCCAAAATCGGCGGCTGAGGTAATGCAAATACCCGGGCCGGGGACAGAAGAACCCGAATGCATATAAGTATTCCCGGTATAACTCAATACCGTGCTTACCCCAGTGGGATAAACAATGGTGTCCAGCGCGCATAAACTGGAATATTGGAAATTACTGCTCCTGTTACTAGTGCTGAAATTGTCGAGAGGTTTTGACTGGTAATAAATATCGGTGTTTGTGGGCAGTAGGGACGTGTTGAGGTCGTTCCCATTATAATAACCCCAATCATCGATGCCAAGGGTAGTTTTCTGCGGCAATCCCTGGTTCTCCCCAATATAACTGAACCGGTAGGTAAGGGTATCGTTGGATAAAGTCGTGTTCCAGGAAGCAAAGGACTTCAATTTCAAATGTTCCACATTCTGTGGATTGGTAGCGGTGAGTCCGAAATATCCGTAAGAGAATGTATTTTTTTTGACCACATGACCAGTGAGGCTGTCAATAATGTCTATTTCGCGAAGCCTTGGGTAGGAGCCAATGACATCGGTTCTCAATGTTCCATCCGGAATAAAACTCACCCGTGTCGTCCGGCAGGTGATGGATTGTAAGACCTGGGTCTGAATAGAAGGATTGGCGGTGTAACTGGTAGGGTTAGAACCCAGGTCGGGATAAGTACCTTGTTGGTCGGCTATGGCATACGAAGTTTGATAATTTACAGGTGTCTGTTGCCAGGTATAAGGCGCGTAGGTCAGTACAATGGTATCCTTCTTGTCCGCCGAAACTACCTGGCTTAACTGCCACGCGGAAATATAGCTGAATACAGTCGAATCCCCGGATACCGCATACGTCTTCGCAGAAGTGGTTTCTGTGGTGGCGAAAAGATAAGTAGTACCATCGGTCGTGGTTACGGTCATGCTGTTACCGTCAGCGGACCAGGTAGCGTTGAATCGCTTGTCATAATCCAGCGGATAAGCTTTGCCATTGTAATAGATAAATTGGT
>Ga0163163_10006739_pt1 | contig 10065 bp, 11 predicted proteins | sample S65metaG_FD_119766 | JGI IMG/M metagenome (GOLD analysis project Ga0163163, IMG submission 119766) | Switchgrass rhizosphere microbial communities from Kellogg Biological Station, Michigan, USA - S6-5 metaG | ecosystem: Host-associated > Plants > Roots > Rhizosphere > Soil | place: USA... | reverse complement strand
CCAAGCGGCTGCGGCAAGTCTACGCTGCTCGACATCATGGCAGGGCTCACCAAGCCCGACCGGGGCCGTGTCATCCTGGACGGACGAACGGTCCAAGGTCCGGGGCAGCAGCGCCTAGTCGTGTTCCAGGAACCGGCGCTGTTTCCCTGGCTAACGGCGGAAGAGAATGTCGAATTCCCGCTGGCATTGCGCGGCACCTCCAAAAGCGATCGCCGCGCCAAAGCCCAGGATGCACTCAGGCTGGTCGGCCTCGACGGTTTTGGCAAACGTCATCCGCATGAACTCTCGGGCGGCATGAAGCAGCGCGTCTCGATCGCGCGCGGGCTGGTGCAGGATCCGCCGGTGCTGTTGATGGACGAGCCGTTCGCCGCCCTCGACGAGCAGACCCGCATGACCATGGGCGACGAGTTGCTGCGCATCTGGGCGGCCACCGGCAAGACCGTGGTGTTTGTGACGCATAGCTTGACGGAAGCCGTCTACCTCGCCGACGAGGTGATCGTGATGTCGCCGCGGCCCGGCCGCATCGTCGATCATCTGCAGGTCCAGCTTCCCCGCCCGCGCACCTATGAGATGCTGAGCGGCGATGCTTTCGGCCGGATGCGCGACCGCATCTGGCAGCACATCAAGAAATCGGCGTGAGGCTGACATGAAAGCAGCAACGCTCCGAAGATTAATCGTGATTTGCCTCTTCGTGCTTTGGGAAGTGCTGCCGCGCGCCGGATTCATTCCTCAACTGTTCTTGCCATCGCTGTCCTCGACGCTCGCCGCGGGCTGGAATGAGGCGCGTGAATACGGCCACGCGCTGGCGGTGACGCTCTATGAGGTTGCGATATCGATGGCGTTCGCCTGCGGCGGCGGCATCCTGTTGGGTGCCATCGTCGGCAGCCTGCCGCGGCCGCGCATCCTGATCATGCCGATGGTGTCGAGCCTCTACGCGGTGCCGCTGGTCATCCTCTATCCCGTCTTTACGGTGTGGCTCGGCATCGGCTCCGAATCCAAGATCGCCTTCGCCTCGATCTATGGATTTCTGCCGACGATGCTGGCGACAGCCGCAGGGATCCAGACTATCGATCCGCAACTGCTGCTCGCCGCCCGCAGCATGGGCGCAACGCTGAGCCAGCGGCTGGTTCGCGTCATAATTCCGGCGGCGATCCCGACCGTGCTGTCGGGCCTTCGCGTCGGCGGCGCGCTCGTCATCGTCGGCGTCGTCGTATCGGAAATGCTGATTTCGTCCGCCGGCATCGGTTATCTGATCTCGCGCTACCGCACCATTCTGGACAGCCCGCACGTCTTCGCCGGCGTGCTGCTGGTGCTGGCAATGGCGATCGCCTTCAATGCCATCATAAAATGGATCGAGCGCAGGGCTGCGATCTGGCAGACCGGCACCCGCGCCGGCCAAAACGCGGCTGACGATATCGCGGCCGGCGCCTTGCAGCCTGCGACCTGAGGAAACATCCGTGTTCGATCTCACGCTAACATTCGATAATGGACCCGAGCCCGGCGTGACGCCACGCGTGCTCGATATTCTCAGCCAACGCCACATCAAGACGACGTTCTTCGTGATCGGCGAAAAATTGGCCGATCCGGAACGCCGCAAGCTGGCGGCCCGCGCCCATGACGAGGGCCACTGGATCGGCAATCACACCTTTACGCATTCGATCCCGCTCGGTCAGCAACGCGATGTGGACACGGCGCAAAACGAAATCGGCCGCACGCAGGGCATCATCGGTAACCTCGCGCATGCGAAGCGCTGGTTTCGGCCGTTTGGCGGCGGCGGAAATCTCGACGACCGGCTGCTGAAGCCCTCCGTCGTTGACTACCTCTCACGCAATAAACATAGCTGCGTGCTCTGGAACGCCATCCCGCGTGACTGGGACGATCCCGATGGCTGGAGCGGCCGGGCGCTGCAACAATGCCGTTCGCAGCCATGGAGCCTGATGGTCCTGCACGATCTGCCGAGCGGAGCGATGGACCATCTCGAGGATTTTCTCGACCGTGCGCTCGATGCCGGCGCGCGCTTGCATCAGGATTTTCCGCCCGATTGCGTTCCCATCTCATCCGGCGAAATCGTACGATCCATAAAACCCTATGTTTCCTCCATCGAAGAAGGTGTCACACAATGAAGATCGCAAGTTTCAAGGCGGCCAATGCATCAAGTTACGGCATCGTCACCGACGCGGGCGTCATCGACGCCGGCAAGCGGCTGAAGGCCTACCCCACGCTGAAGACGCTACTGGTCAAGGATGCGCTGGGCGAACTCAAGGTGTTGCAAGGTGAACGCGCCGACTACGCGCTGAAGGACATCGAACTGCTGCCGACGCTACCCGACCCGGACAAGATTTTCTGCATCGGCGTCAACTACGCCACGCACCTCGCCGAGAGCGGCCATCCCACGCCGCCGCATCCGATGATCTTCACCCGTTTTGCCAACAGCCAGGTCGGCGGGGGCCAGCCGATGATCCGGCCGCTGGAATCCGAGCGCTTCGATTATGAAGGCGAGATGGCCGTCATCATCGGCAAGGCCGGCCGCCGCATTTCTCGCGAAGCAGCACTGAAGCATGTCGCGGGTTATTCCTGCTACAATGACGGCAGCATCCGTGACTGGCAGCGCCACACCTCGCAATTCGCACCCGGCAAGAATTTTGCCGGCACCGGCGGGTTCGGGCCGTGGATGGTGACGACGGATGAAATCCCCGACATCAGCAAGCAGACCATCGCGACCCGCCTCAACGGCGTCGAAGTGCAGGCTGCGCCGATCTCCGACCTGGTGTTCGATGTCCCCGCGCTGATCGCCTATTGCTCGACCTTCACGGAGTTGGCGCCCGGCGACGTCATCGTCACCGGCACGACCGGCGGCGTTGGCGCCTATCGCACGCCACCGCTATGGATGAAGGACGGCGACGTGGTCGAGGTCGAAGTTTCCGGCATCGGCGTGCTGCGCAATCCGGTCAAGGACGAGGTTGCGGCCGCAGCAACACGCGCGGCCTGAAGCGAAAAGCAACAAGAACAAGAGCGAGGAGATTCCCTGTGAACCTGCCAAAACATCTGTTGCCGACCACCGTGGTCGGAAGTTATCCGCAGCCGGAATGGCTTGTCGACCGTGCGATGCTGTCGAAATCCGTGCCACGCACCCGCATGCATGCGATGTGGCGGCTGCCGGCGGAGCATCTGGAGGAAGCTCAGGATGACGCCACCATCGTCGCGATCAGGGACATGGAGCGTGCCGGCATCGATGTCGTCACCGACGGCGAAATCCGCCGCGAAAGCTATTCCAACCGTTTTGCTACCGCGCTTGACGGCGTCGATGCCGATAACCCCGCCATCATCACTGCGCGAAACGGAACGCAGACGCCGGTACCGCGCGTGGTCGGTCCGGTGAAGCGCAGTGGACCGGTCGAACTGCACGATATGCAATTCCTCCGCAAGAATACCGATCGTGCCGCCAAGATCACCCTGCCCGGCCCGTTCACGATGAGCCAACAGGCCAAGAACGAATTCTACAAGGACGACGAAGAGCTCGCGATGGCGTTCGCGGAAGCGGTCAACGCCGAAGCGCTCGACCTGCAAAAGGCCGGCGCCGACGTGATCCAGCTCGATGAGCCTTGGGTGCGCAACAACCCGGACCTCGCCCGGCGCTATGCGGTGAAAGCCATCAACCGTGCCCTTCAGGGCATCACGGTGCCCACCGTGGTCCATCTGTGCTTTGGCTATGCCGCGGTGGTGCCCGGCTCGACAAAACCCGCCGGTTATTCCTTCCTCGCCGAGCTGGCAGACACCAACGCCGAGCAGATTTCGATCGAGGCGGCGCAACCAAAACTCGATCTCGGCGTGCTCAAGGATTTGTCGTCGAAGAAGATCATGCTCGGCGTGCTCGACCTCGGCAATCCCGAGATCGAGACGGCCGAGATCGTAGCGAACCGCATCCGCAACGGGCTCAAGCATGTCGCGGCCGACCGGCTTGTGATCGCGCCTGATTGCGGCATGAAATACATGCCGCGCCATGTCGCGTTCGGGAAACTGAAGGCGATGTGCGATGCAGCGGCGGCCGTGCGGAAGGAGATAAGCTAATCCGCGTCGCTTACAGAAGCTTCGCGCGCACGAACAGCGCGCGCAGCGCGTTAGTCGCCTGTACCGTCAGCATCGCATTGCCGGCGGCGCCCTGAAGCGAGCTGACGGCGTCGGCGTGGAGCGAGCGAAACTCGATCCATTCGACCGAGCTAAGGGTGGTGATGAACCGGTAGGCCTGGCCGACGGTACCGATCGCTACCGTCTTGCCGTTCAGGTTGATCTTGAACGTCGCCCGCAACGGCGTGTCGGAATTGCCTGCTTCGCTCGCGGCCGGCATCATGATGGCGACGTCGAACGCCGCGACGCTGTCAGCCCCTCGTTGAGGTTGGGCACAACGATGAGGCGCTTCACTTCGCCGTTTCTGTAGGCAGCCAGGAACGTGTCGTATTCCTTGATCGACACGCAGCCGTTGGAGTCGCCGTTGGGGCCGAGCATGTAACTGTGCACCAGCAGGCCAGCTCGCCCGTACGTCTCGTTCTCGCCAACCGGCGTCATGCGGAGTGCCGGAACGCCGTGAAACAGTTTTTCCCGCGGCTTCAGATCATAGATATTCGGCGGCGTCGCCCCTGCATTTCGCTCGTTCACGTGGCCGAGATCGTCCATCAAGGGCCCCAGGCCTGAATGCGCTTCGAGCTTCGAACCGTTCGGCAGATAAACCGCGCGAGCCGAGATGTCGTAGACGGCGGTGAGATTGTCGTAGCCGAGCGCCGCGAGATCCTTCTTCTTTTCGCTGAACAGCCCATCGCCCAGCGTCAACGACGCCAGCGTGAACTTCGCGGGCGGCATCAAATCGGCAAGCTTCTGCAACAGCGTCCGGTTATCGGCCTGAACCGGCGGCGGATCGTTCCTCGCCTGAAGATTGGCCTCGACCGGCCGGGATCTTGGCAACGGAATCGCGCCTTCGGCAGATGTCGTGGTCCGCTCGGGTTGATCCGTCTGCCCTTCACGCAATTGGCCGGCTAGCTGGCTTTCGATGTGCCCAAACTCGGCGGCAAAGGTCGACCGAAGCGAACGCAAGATCGGACGCGAGGGATAGTTGATCGAACCGGAATTGCGCACCGGACCCGATCCAAAGCGATCATCGAACGAGAAGGTCCGGGCGCTTCCGGCCGGTTGGGAATTTTGGATGCCGTCGGACGGCTCGAAATCGAAAATCCACACGGCAAATGCCGACGTCACTGCGAGCGCGGCGACGGCGAATACCGCCCTGCCGAACCACACAATGCCCCGGCGCGAAGACGGCCCGGCAGAATTCGTCGAGATGTAACCCATCCGTCCCCGGCTCGGCGCTTTGGAATCACTGCTGATTCCAACGGATTCACCGAATAAGTGCCGTTATATTGAAAGCCAAAGTAAGGCATAATCGAGACAGGCGACAAGGGCCATCGTTGAAGGCCGGATCGCGTTGCTCTGAGGCAATTATGGTAAACCGGCCAGCGGTTCCTGGTGTGGCACGAAACGCACGCCCTCAGGGGTGGAGAACCGGGTTGGTATTCGGCACGGGAGCCGGCTCCATCTCGGCCTCTTCCGGCAGTTTATCAGCGTGCACGGCGAGCGCGGGCCCAATCCAAATCGGATCGGCAAGATGGTCGCGGCGCGGGTTAGTGGTATTGGGATGGACCAGAACGCTCAATTTGCCGTGGTTGAGCATCAGCCAGGGCACTAGTTCGGGAAATATCTCCCTGGCAAAGGCCACCTGATACATAGCCTGATCGTGGGGACCGACCTTGACGTCGTGCCAACGCCCGAGCGTGACCGAAAAGCGCTCGCCGATCCATGTGCGCAATTGCTCGGCCTCGGCCCGCGTCGCCGCCGGGTCGTAATAGACGTGCGCATGGTAGCTTGCGATCTCGCCTGTCGATCGCGGCCCCGCCTCCGCCGCACCCGTCATGTTGGTCGCTCCACGCCATCGCCGTTCGCCCCGGAAGATATCAAAGGCCGGTCGGGATGATCGCTGCAACCGGCGGGTTGGTCAATCAGTCAGCGGCCGCCGACTTCACGGATCGGCTCGGACCCATCCCAGCCAGCGGCGGCTTGTCTGATACGCTCGAAGAACTTGCCCTTGCTGCCGCTGATGTCGGATATCTCGACCACGGTGCCGGGATGGGATTGCGTATCGAAATAGGCGAACCGGCCCTGCTCGCCGCCGATCTGGCCCTCGTGCCCCACTTTGTAGCCGAGCGACAGCGCGCGGTCGTACAGTGTCTGATAATCCCTGGTCCAATACGACATGTGCTGCAGCCCTTCGCGGCCGGAGTCGAGAAACTCCTTGTACATCGAGGGCGCATCGTTCCTTTGCTGGATCAGTTCGATCTGCAGATCGCCGGAATTCGCCAGCGCAACGCTCATCTCCAGGCCCGAATCTTTACCGCGGTGCCGGAAATAGTCGGTCTTGACCCGGTCGATATAGAACCAGGGGCCAACGCCCATCACGTTGATCCAGTGATCCATGGCGGCGCGGATGTCCCGCACCACATATCCGTTCTGGGCGACGGCTCCGAAGATACGGCTCATACTCGCCTCGGATGTCTAGAATATCGTGACCGCACGATATCAATTCCCGCGACCGTCACGATAGAGCCCAGCTTCCGATAAACCGCTCAATTCCCCTTGCCGAACAGCACCGGCAACTGGCGCGGGCCACGCACGGTGCCTTCCGACCAAGTCACCGTGCCGGCCGGATCGAGTTTGAAATCCGGAATGCGCTTCAGCCACTCCTCGATTGCCACCGTCATTTCCATGCGCGCAAGGTTGGAGCCGACGCAGCGGTGGATGCCGAGACCGAAGGCGGCATGGCGGTTCTCCTTGCGATCGATCAGCACCTTGTCGGCATCGGGGAAGACAGCGGGGTCGCGATTGGCGGCCGGGAACGACAGCAGCACCATGTTGCCAGGCTTGACCGGACAGCCGCTGATGGTGGTTTCCTTCATCACTTCGCGCGCCATCGTCACCGGCGAATAGGCGCGCAGGAATTCTTCGATCGCCGTCGGCATCAATTCCGGTTCCGCGATCAGCCGATCGCGGTCCGCGGGCGTTTTCGCCAGATGCCAGAGCGAGGAGCCGATCCCGCTCCAGGTAGTGTCGATACCGGCGATCAACAGCAGCCGCAGCGAGCCGAGCACGTGGGAATCGTCCAGAGGCTGACCATCCTTGCCCCTCGCCTTCATCAGAGTGGAGATCAAATCGTCGGTCGGATGCTTTTTGCGCTGCTCGATATGGTCGGCAAAATAAGCGCTCATCTCCTTGACCGCCTGCATCAGCTGGCTTTCGTCCTTGATGCTGAGTTCGAGGATCTGGTGAATCCATTTGATGAAGAGCTCGCCATCCTTCTCGGGGATGCCGAGCATATGAGCGATGGCGCGCACCGGGACATGTTTGGTGTAGCGCGCCGCCGCGTCACATTTTCCGTCGGCGATGAACTCATCGATCAATTCGTTACAAATGGCGCGAACCCGCGGCTCCAGCTTCTTCATCGCATCCGGCGTGAACGGCGGCAGCAGCAACTGCTTGGCCGGCTTGTGGTCCGGCGGATCGGAAGTGATCGGCGGCGCGGCATTTCGCGTTATCTCCTCCGGCCTCACGTCACGTACGATGACGCGGCGGGAGGAAAAGTGCTCGGTGTCGTAAGCGATTTCCTTCACCGCTTGATAGGTGGTGGGCAGGTAAACACCGAGGAAGCGCTTGGTGTGAACCACCGGACATTCGGCCCGCAATTCCTCCCAGATCGGAAACGGATCTTCCGTCCAGCGCGGATCGGTGTGGTCGAAATCGTTGACCCAGTCAGTGACCGGAGGATGGGCGGGCATGATGCTGGCGGAATCGGACATCGGACAAGTTCCTTCTGCTGCATTCGCTCAAATTTGAATGGACTGGATGACTTCGGACCGGACTATTCCTCGGTCACGTCGATCGCGATCTCCGGACAATTGGTCTGTGCGAGCCAGGCCTTGTCTTCCAGGCCGGCGGGGACGGAACCGTCGCCGACTTCGTGTGCGTTGCCGAATTCGTCGAGTTCGAACAGTTCAGGCGCCAACGCCTTGCAGCGGGCGTGGCCTTGGCATTTGTCCTGATCGACGCGGACTCTCAGCTTGGACATTGCGAGCATTCTCTCCTGTCACGCGCAGCTTGCCGCGGCACCCGAAAATCATTGCAATGCGGGCTTACAGGCCGCGTCTTATGTTATAGTGTATTACATCGGTGCTGCGGTTGTACTGTCAAGCGAAAAGTTATAGATCATTACATTAAATGTCGCCTCGCCCTTCACGCAAAGCCGTAGATGCCTACCACCACGGGGATCTCAGGGATGCCCTGGTTCAGGCTGCGCTTCAGCAGGCGGAACTCGGCGGCCCGGAAGCCATCAACATCAGCGCGCTCGCCAAGATACTCGGCGTCTCGCAACCGGCTCCCTACAAGCATTTTGCCGACCGCGAGACATTGCTTGAAGCAGTCGCCGCCGAGGCCTTCCACCAATTCACCGCAACACTGCGGGACACAATTGCGACGCCGTCCAAACGTTCAAAGCTTTCGCTCTTGGCGCAAGCCACGCTGGAATTCGGGCTTCGTCGCAACGGCATCTACCGCCTGATGTTCGCCTCGCGGACCATGGCATCCGCGCCAAAGGGCAGCGATCTTCACAGCGCGGCGATGGAAACCTTTGCGTTGCTTCTGGAAGCGCTGGAGGCGCCCGCCGTTGGATTCCTGCGCGAACGTAGCGCGTTGCACATCTGGGCCGCACTGCACGGCGTGGTCATGCTGGCGGAGCAAGGGCTGTTCACCGGCCAACTCGCCCATGTCAGCCGCGAAGAAATTGTCGAAGATATCGTGGAGCATACCAAACTGGCGCTGTCGGTCGCGATCAAGGCGGCCGGCGCGAACCGCGGATAGTACCGGGGCGCCGTTACTTGCACCGGTCTGTTCGGCAAGAAGCCGCCTCCGGTTGCGCAGCGATACCCGGGCTTTTGGCTTCCGGGCACCTCAACGGAGTGCTAGCGTTGCTGCTAGCGGTCTTTGAGAGGGAACGGCGATGGCTGAAACGACGATCGATGTGGACCCTCCCCAATCTGTCGCAGTTGCAACAACGCGTTCGATCGAATTGTCCCAGGTCGCGACGCGAAGCGAACACGATTTGTTGGGGGACACCGACGTCCCTTCGGACGCATATTGGGGTGTCCACACCTTGCGGGCCGTGGATAATTTCCCCATCACCGGCGTTCCCGTCGGTCATTTTCCGGATCTGGTGCGCGCATTGGCGCTGGTGAAGCAGGCCGCCGCACGCGCCAACCGGCGTCTCGGGCATCTGGCGCCCGCGAAGGCCGACGCCATCGACCGGGCTTGCGATCTGATCGCGAAGGACGGCCGCTTTCACGATCAATTCGTGGTGGACGCCATTCAGGGCGGCGCCGGAACGTCCACCAACATGAATGCCAACGAGGTGATTGCCAATGTCGCGCTCGAACTCATGGGAAAAAAGAAAGGGGATTACGCAGCCCTTCATCCCAATGACGACGTCAACATGGCGCAGTCCACCAACGACGCCTATCCGACTGCCTTGCGGCTTGGGATCATTTTCGCGGCCGCGCCATTGATCGCTTCGCTCGACGAGCTTGCCTTCGCTTTCAAGTCGAAGGCCGTCGAGTTCGGCGATGTCCTCAAGATCGGGCGAACGCAGCTTCAAGACGCGGTGCCGATGACGCTCGGCCAGGAGTTCGACGCCTATTTTGCAACGATCAAGGAAGACGTCGCCCGATTGAGAGAGGCCGCGGCGCTGTTTCGCGAGGTCAATCTCGGCGCAACGGCCATCGGGACCGGCATCAATGCCGATCCTCGCTACGCCGCGCTCGCCATCGAGGAGCTTGCGCGGGCCTCCCGTGAACCGATGGTGCCCGCCAGCAATTTGATCGAGGCGACGTCCGACATGGGAGCGTTCGTCCTGTTCTCCGGAGTCCTCAAGCGTGTCGCGGTCAAGCTGTCGAAGATTTGCAACGATTTGCGCCTGCT
>Ga0163163_10006738_pt1 | contig 10066 bp, 8 predicted proteins | sample S65metaG_FD_119766 | JGI IMG/M metagenome (GOLD analysis project Ga0163163, IMG submission 119766) | Switchgrass rhizosphere microbial communities from Kellogg Biological Station, Michigan, USA - S6-5 metaG | ecosystem: Host-associated > Plants > Roots > Rhizosphere > Soil | place: USA: Michigan... | reverse complement strand
AGTTCGTTGAGGCTTTCGGCGTCGCCGGAGGGATTTACCTTCACGCCCGGCGGCAAGCCTTTCATGACTGGCAATTCGTTGATCTTTCGGGTTGCCTCACCGAGCGCTGCCGTACCCACGAGGTCGGCCGCCACGGTGGCCTGCCTTTGGCGGTCGAACCGGTTGATGCTGGTCGGGCCCTGGTCGAGCCTGACATTGGCGACAACCGAGAGCGGTACCCCGCCGCGGCCGCCGCCGAGCGGCACTCGCAGCTGCTCGAGGACTTGCAGGTCGCCGCGCGCGCTATCCTCGAGCTGGACGCGGATCGGCACCTGCCGGTCTCCCGCATCGAATTTGGCAAGCGCCGGGCCCACATCGCCGATCGTGGCGACGCGAATTGTCTCCGACAGGCTTTCGGTGGAGACGCCGAGCCGGGCGGCGAGATCCGCCTTCGGCTGGATGCGAAGCTCCGGGCGATCGAGCGCGGTTTCGGAGATAACATTGGCGATCAGCGGAATACGCTTCATCTGGTTGGCAAGTTCGCTGGCAACGTTATTGACGATATTGCTGTCGCCGCCGGTGACCACAAGCGAGATCGCGCGCAGACCATTTTCGTCCAGGAACCAGTAGCGGATGTCGGGAACGTTTTCGAGGTCCCGGCCTATTTCGAGCTCAAGCTGGCGCTGGGTGATGCTGCGCGCGGTTTTTGGGGTGTAGTTGATGATCAGGGCGGCGCGGCGCACCTCAAAATTTCCCGGCGGCACCCTTCCGCCGTCGACAAAGACGTTGCGGACTTCGGGGCGTTTGCGCAACCGCGCGACGATTTCCTCGGTGACATTCTCGGTTGAATCGAGCTGCGAACCGGGCGGCAGCTCGATGGCCAGCAGCGACCGCGCGGTGTCCTGCGCCGGCAGGAAGCCCTGGGGAAGCAGTTTGATGCTCCAGATCGACGCGGCAAAGATGCCGAATCCGATCAGCACGGTGACGAAGTAGTGTTTCACGGACCATGTCACGAGCCGCGTATAGGTTTGCAGCACGCGACCCGGCGGCGGCTCGTCATGGGCGCTGTCCTTCAGGAAATAGGCAGCCAGGACCGGCGTCACGAACCGCGCGGCGAGCAGCGAGAAGAACACCTGCACCGAAACCGTGATGCCGAATTGCTTGAAGAATTGCCCGGCAATTCCCGACATGAAGCTTGCCGGCGCGAAGATCGCGATGATCGTCAGTGAAATTGCGATCACGGCAAGGCCGATCTCGTCGGCGGCTTCAAGGGCGGCACGGTAGGGCGACTTGCCCATCCGCATGTGGCGCACGATATTCTCGATCTCGACGATGGCATCATCAACGAGAATGCCGGTCGAAAGCGTGATAGCCAGGAAGCTGACGAGATTGAGCGAGAATCCCAGAATATCCATCGCCCAGAACGCCGGAAAGATCGATAGCGGCAGCGAGATCGCCGCGATGATCGTGGCCCTGATGTCGCGCAAGAACAGCAGCACGATCACCACCGCCAGAATGGCGCCCTCGAACAGTGTCGAGATCGCGGCCTCGTAGTTGCCCCTGGTGAACTCGACGGAGGTATCGATCAGCTTAAGGTCGACTTCGGGGTGTTCGATCTTCAGCGCATCGATGCGCTTCTGCACCGCGGCGGCGACCACGACGTCGCTGGCGCCTTTTGACCGTTTGATTCCGAGCGCCACCACCGGTTCGCCATTGAAACGGGCGAAGGTCCGCCGGTCTGCGATCGTGTCGGTGACGGTTCCGAGGTCATCGAGACGTACCTCTCCGCCAGCCGGCAGGCTGATCATGGTGCCGGCAAGTTCGTTAAGCGTTTTGGCGCCCGCGAGCGTCCGTATCGCCTGGTCGTTCTTTCCGATTTCGGCCCGGCCGCCGGCAAGATCGACATTGGTGCCCCTCAGCCGACGGCTGACGTCGACGGCGGTAAGGCCTGCGGCCTGCAGGCGATCGGGATCGAGAGAAACCAGAATTTCGCGTTCGACACCGCCGATGCGCTCGACCTGTGCGACGTTGCGCACGCCCTGCAGGGCCCGCTTGACGACGTCGTCCACGAAATAGGAAAGCTGCTCGGGGGTCTTGCCCGGCGAGATCGCTGCGTAAGTGACGATAGGCAGCCCGATTACGTCGACACGCTGGATCAGCGGTTCGTTGACGTTTTGCGGCAGGTTTGCCCGCACCCGCGTCACGGCGTCCTTGACGTCGTTCAGCGCGCGATCGGTATTGGTTTCAAGCGCGAACTGGATGGTCGTAACCGACAAGCCGTCCGTGATCGACGACGATATGTGCCGCACACCTTCGACGCCCGATACGCCGTCTTCGATTGTCTTGGTGACCTGCGCTTCGAGTTCGGCTGGTGCGGCGCCGAATTGGGAGACCGCAACCGAAATCACGGGGATGTCGGCGCTGGGCAGCCGCGTCACGGCGAGCCTGGTAAAACTGATCCAGCCGAGTGCCAGCAGGATGATCGAAAAAACGATCGAGGGAAGCGGGTGTCGGATCGACCAAGCAGAGATATTCATCGCCATCAGCGCACCTGCGTTCGATCGCTATCTTCGGCGAACGTCGTCCTGATGTGGTCGCCGTCGTGGAGCGAGGATCCGGCGTCGGCAACGACGGTTTCATCAACGTCGAGCCCTTCGAGTATCTCCGTCATCTTGTCGGATGTCAGCCCGACCCGAACCTTTCGCGTCTCAACCGTGTTTCCTTTGACCACCTGAACGGTCAGATGGTCAATGGCGGTCCGCGGGATAGCGACGCCGCAGCTCCGCCGCGCATCGATACTGGCTTGAGCGAACATGCCGATTTTCAGGGAGGGATTGCCGGTGAGGGCAATCCTGACGTGTCCAAGTTGGGTGTTGCGGTCGATTTGCGGCAAAACCTGTCTCACCCGCCCGACGATATCGGGCCCGTTTTCGCGGTTGATCCGCGCCGTGGCGCCGGTATTGAGCTTGGTCATATGAATCGCCGGGACCTCGGCATCGAGATCGATTTCATTGTTGACGGCGATCCGGAACATCGGCCCAGCCTGGGGCGAGGCCGGCGCTCCGACAATGGTGTTGACCTGGGTAAGGAGACCAGCGGCCGGGGCGCGCAGCGACACCGAAACCGGCGCATTGGTCCGCGCCCCGCCGACAGTCGCAGACTGGACCGGAGGCAGTGCGAGCCGGGCGAGTTCCTGGTTTTCCGCGACCATCTCGCCTTCCCGCACCATCAGGTCGGTGACCCTTGAACCCTCCTGGTCTACTCCAACCACCGCCTCCCGGCGGGGCACGACAAAGCCGGTAACCCGAACCAGGTCGGAAAAGCAGTCGCGGGTCGATTTCGTGACGATGACAAGCGCGTTGTTGGGTGTGTTCTTTTCCTCCGCCCGGGAGCGGTGTTCGAACCAGTACCAGCCCGCGCCGAGGACTGCGAAGGAGACGACGGCAAGTGCCGGCTTGAGGTATTCAGAGAGGTTCATCGCCGGATCAATCCAGACCTGAGGTTCGAGCCCCTTCATTTGGAGGGGAGGATGGTTTCACAACAGAAAAAAACGTACCGCAAGGGGCAGGGGGACGGGCGTGAAACTCTGCTCCCTGCTACACCGGTTCAAACGGGCGGGCGACCCTCATTTTCCGGGTTGATGGCCCCTACGCTGCAGGCGCGTCTAACCCGAGGGTTGACGGCATCCCTTCAGCCCGGTCTAGCCGTATTCGAGCGCAGCCTGAAGCGCGGCCGCCCGAGACCCGATGAGGCCGTGAGGCCGTCACCGTACGCCGTAACTTTCGAATTCCTTTGCGATATTCGGATCAATCGCCTTCGCATTCGCTATGTCCTGGTCGCCTTCTGAAGTCGCGCCGTTGCGCAGCTTGGCCAATCCGCGGCCATATAGCGATGAGGTGAGCCGCGGATTGATTTTCAGCGCAGCATCGAAATCGGCGATCGCGTTCTTGGTCTGCCCGTTCTTGAGGTTGACCAGGCCTCGGCTGTCGAGAGCATCGACAAAATTTGGGCGTAGCCGAAGAGCCTCATTGCAGTCTCTAAGCGCTGGTTGCAGGTCGCCTACTACGGTGCGAACCCAGCAGCGGTTGTTATAGGCCTCGACGTCTTTCGAATTGAGCCGGATCGTGTCGTCGAAATCCTTGATGGCGAGCCGGTAGGCGCCCTTGCTGGCATAGACCTGGCCGCGCCGGTAGAGCGCGGCCCCGTCGTCAGGATTTTGCGCAATCCGCGCGCTCAGGCTCTTGATGGTCGGATCATCCTCAAGCGAAGGCTCGCCCGGAGACGTCGGTTGCAGGTCAAGGCTGGGCCTCTCCGGTGGCGGCGGAGGAGGGAGTTCCACCTTGGCCATGGGAGTCGGCGCTGGAGATGGAGGCGGTGGCGACGAAGATGGTGGAGACGAAGATGGTGGAGACGAAGACGCTGCCGGCGACTGCGGGGAGGGCGCTGCCGGCTCCGCCAGTGGAATCGGCGAAGAATCGCTGACCTGCGACTGAGGCGCCTTTGCTGCCGGCTGTGCGCCCGGAACGAACGAAAAATCCTCAGCCAGCGACGACGAAATCCAGGGAACCTGCTCGCTGTGGGATGCTCGGGTAACGCTGACCCGCGTCCGGTTCAATATTTCATCGGCCATCAGGTCGGGCGCGCGGATTTCCTTCAGCAGTTCCTGAACGAACAGGCTGTGATCGCCACCGGTATCGGAGATCACCGAGCCGGGCGCCGCCGAGTACATCACAAGCGTGCCGTTTGGCGCGATCACCGGGGCAAGCCCGGCCGAGAAGCTACGGAACCTGCGCTCGAAAGGATTGCGCCGCGAGGCATCGATCAGCGCAATCTTGACACCGGCGCCTCGGTTATTGATTTCGCTCAACGCCGTCTCCAGGCTGATACCGTCGTGCCGGATATCGGCCTCGGTCCAGATTTGTGCGTCGACCGGGATCAAATAGCTTTGCCGGTTTGATTGGACGCCATATCCGCTGAAAAAAATCAGCGCGACGCTACCCGACTTGATATGCCCGTAGAAGCGATTAAACGCCTTGCGCATCCCATCGCCCGTCAGATTCTCGCCGGCTTCGACCACGAAGCCGTCGCGTTTGAGTTCGTCGGCGATAACACGCGCGTCGCTGACGGGCTCCTTCAACGGCGCATCGGCGTCCGGATATTTCGCGTTGCCAATGACGAGAGCAAAACGGTCTGCGGCCGTTCCCGCAGACGGAAACGCCGCCAGAATTGACAGGACCGACAGCGCAAACAGCGGAACGCGGATTCTCATTTTCGATGTCAGTCCGGGCGGAGCGGCGCCGGTCCCTCGCCTGGCGCCTCGGCGACCTTACCCCACGGTATTTGCATTATCAAACCGCGCCCGCGGGCGCTGTCAATGCCCCGACCAAGCCCCGATCGTCCGCAACAATCGACCGCGCGGGAGGGGCGATCGATGGTGTCAATATCATGACGAAAGCCGACGATCCGCGATTTCGTCGAAAGGGATGGGTCTCAATCAATTTGACCTTTTTGCGCGTCGGTGGCTTGCTTCGGCGGGTAAACCAGCAAAGAAATCGCCACCATGGAAAACGCCTACGAGATTTATGCGCTTCGCTACGCGACGATGTCACCGCGTACCCCCCACATGAACTACCTGTCTCCGGACCCGCACGAGACCGCCGCATCCGATCTCGACTACTTCGTTTGGCTGATTCGTGGCGGTGGCCGCGATATCCTTGTCGATACCGGCTTCAATGCGGAGGAAGCGGTCCTGCGAAACCGCAAGCTCACGCTCAATCCGGTTGATGCGCTGGCGCGCTTCGGCGTCAAGGCCGAAGCCATCCAGAATGTGGTCGTGACCCACATGCACTACGATCACGCCGGAAACCTGGACCGATTTCCAAACGCGCGGTTTCACCTGCAGGACCGCGAGATGAACTACGCCACCGGCAGGTGCATGTGCTTTGCTGCTCTGCGGCATCCGTTTTCGGTGGAACATGTGACGCTGATGGTGCGCCACGTCTACGGCGAACGCGTCACCTTTCATTCCGGTGACGGCGAGATCGCACCCGGCGTCACCGTGCACCGCGTCGGTGGTCATTCGGATGGATTGCAGGTGGTGCGGGTAGCGACAGCACGCGGCCCGGTGGTGCTGGCCTCGGATGCCGCACATTACTATGGAAACCTGCATCGCCGCAGTCCGTTTCCGATCGTCTACAATATCGGGGACATGTGTCAGGGCTGGGACACCATCGAGCGGCTTGCCGGCCACCCGGATCGCGTTATTCCGGGTCACGATCCCCTGGTGGGCGACCTCTACCCACGCGCCGGCGAGAATGCGGATGTCTTTGCGTTGCACAAGGAGCCGGTGCGCTCCTTTGCCAAATAGGCTGCCGGAATGGCGTCGCGCAGTTCCATCGGCTTTATCGGCCTTGGCGTGATGGGTGAACCGATTTGCCGCAACCTTGTCTGGAAGAGCGGCACGCGAGTGATCGCGTTTGATCTGGCCGCGGAGCCGCTGGCAAGGCTCGAGGCCGAGGGCGCGGGGGTTGCCACATCTGTCGCCGACCTCGTCCGCAAATGCCAGAAGGTGCTTGCTGGGTCGATGCGCCGATTGCGCGCACGCGGCAGGTATCGGGGTCGATCTCGAACCGCCGCATAGTGTGGAGATCGTGGTGACGGCGGTCAAGTAAGGCCACAAGCGGCAAGACGGGAAAGGCCGACAAACAGAAGTGAGAGCGTTTTCCCGCTTGCTCCGGGCTATGGCGGAGTGGTCGATTGCTTTAATAGCCGCCCGCTTCTCCGGCTTGCTCGATGGTCTGTACGAGATCGAGACTGCGCTCGATCTTTGCCAGCATGCGCGAAAAATCCCGCTGTTCCTGCTCGGTGAGACAATCCATGATCTCTCGCTCCTTGCGCAGCAAACGCGGAATGAGGCTTTCATAGAGCGCTCTTCCCTTGCGCGTCAGGCGCAAGTCGAATTCGCGGCGATCGTCCTTATTTTCGACCCGTTCCAAGAGCTGCCGCTTCATCAGCGCGGTGACGGCACGGCTGATGGTGCTTTTGTGGGTTCGGGTACAATGAGCAATGTATTGGGCACTGCATGCTTCGCTGCGCAAGCCGAGCGTCGCCAGCACCCGCCATTCTGGAATCTCGAGCCCATAACGTTCCCGATACTCGCCGGATAGCGCCGCGGAGACCTCCGCTGCCAAGCGGTTCAAGCGGAATGGCACGAATCTGAACAGGTCCAATCTCACCCTGGCTTTTGGGCCGATACGGGATGCGGGTTCCGCACGCCAACCGCCGTTCGCCTTTCTCGCTTTTGGCAAAATCGCTCCGATTTGAGTTGACGTAGATGGACGGGTGGAGTTTAGATCAATCGTTGCAGATGCGACTATCGTACCGGCAGCAGGGCCCCTTGGCCAGAGCAATTCGAGCATGGCGCAGGCAAGGATCCAGTCAAACTTCGGTTATCACCGGCACGCCGATCAGGATCGGTTCGGCGCCGACATTTCCGAATACCCGGTGGTCGTGATCGGAGCCGGTCCGGTCGGGCTGTCGCTTGCGATCGATCTGGCGCAGCGCGGCCAGGCCGTCGTGCTGCTGGACGATGCCGACCGCATCGGCGAGGGGTCGCGTGCGATCTGTTTCTCGAAGCGCTCGCTTGAATTCTGGGACCGGCTTGGCATCGGTCAGCGCATGGTCGAAAAGGGCATTGTGTGGAATGTCGGCAGGATATTCCACGGTGCCTCGCAACTCTATCAATTCGATCTGTTGCCCGAGCAGGGTCACAAGCGGCCGGCTTTCATCAATCTCCAGCAATTTTATGCCGAAGCCTACCTGGTGGATCGCGTGGGGGAATTGCCGGCGATCGATCTGCGCTGGCGCAACAAGGTGACGGCCTTGGAGCAGCGCAACGACGGCGCGGTCCTGACGATCGAAACGCCGGATGGCCCCTATCGTATCGGCGCGGCATATGTGGTTGCGTGTGATGGCGCTCGCTCTTCACTGCGGCAGATGGTTGGGGCGGACTTTGCCGGCAAAGCCTTCGAGGATCAGTTCCTGATCGCAGATGTCCGTATGACGGCCGAATTCCCGACCGAACGCTGGTTCTGGTTCGATCCGCCGTTCCACGCGGGGCGATCGGCCCTGCTGCATAAACAGCCCGACGACATCTGGCGTATCGATTTGCAACTCAATCCCGATGCCGATCCGGTGACGGAGAAGCTGCCGGAAAATGTCCGCCCGCGGATCGCGCGCATGCTCGGGCACGACAGGTTCGAATTCGAGTGGATATCGCTCTATAAGTTCCAGTGCCGGCGCATGGCTAAGTTCATTCATGGCCGCATCATTTTTGCTGGCGATGCCGCGCATCAGGTCTCGCCGTTTGGCGCCAGGGGGGCCAATTCCGGTCTGGAGGATGCGGAAAACCTGGCCTGGAAACTGGATCGCGTGTTGCGAAAGCAATCGCCCGAAAGCCTGCTGGAGAGCTATCATATCGAGCGCAGCGCCGCGGCCGACGAGAACATCCGTGAATCGACGCGGTCAACCGATTTCATGGCGCCCGCCACGCGCCAGGAGGCGCGGTATCGAAAGGCGGTTTTGCGGCTTGCCAAGGAAACCGAATTCGGCAAGCGCATGGTCAATGGCGGGCGCCTGTCGGTTCCCTCGACCTACGACTCGCCCCTTTCGAGCGCTGATGGCGACGAATGGCGCGCAGGTGTGCGGCCCGGCGCGTCCATGGTGGACGCACCGCTCAGGTCGCCTTCAGGTAAAGATGAATATCTGACGGACGTCTTTGCCGAACGCGGTTCGCAATTCACGCTGCTGGAGTTTGCGAACGGCGCTGGGATCGATCTGCCGGACGGAGTCGGAACGATCCGAATCGGCGATGAGAGCGGATTTTCCGATTGCGCGGGTCTTGCGTTCCCGCGTTACGATGCCAAACCCGGCACCTCGTATCTTTTGCGTCCTGATGGCTATGTCGCGGCACGTTTCCGGAGCCCGGACCGCGATGCCGTCGAAGCAGCCTTGGCCCGTGCCGCCGGAAACAATTGAGGTCTCCAATGGCTCTATCGACCGCTTCGAATTTCGCAAGTCCGGACGACGCCTTTCGCGCGGTCGTCGAGGCGCATCGCGGATTGAGCGATCAGCAGAGCGCCGATCTCGATGCGGCATTGATTCTTATTCTTGCCAACCATATCGGCGATATCGATGTCCTGCGCGAGGCGATCTTGCTGGCAAAGCGGCAAATGCTGGAAGCGAGCCAGCAACAGCAGCAGCAACAGTAGCGAAAAGGAACGGGATTGATGGCCAAGGGCTTTGCATCAACGTCGGACGTGGCCGAGAAGAAGATCACGTTTTCCGAGATCGGCAGCGATCTCTATGCCTTTACCGCGGAAGGTGATCCGAATTCGGCCGTCATCATCGGCAATGACGGCTGCCTCGTGTTCGATGCCCAGGCAACGCCAGCGATGGCTGACAAGGTTATCGAACGCGTACGCGCCGTCACCAACGAGCCGATCAGATACGTCGTGCTCTCGCACTATCACGCGGTGCGCGTGCTCGGGGCCTCGGCCTATCATGCGCAGGCGATCGTGGCTTCCGAAGAAACGCGCCGCCTGGTCGCCGAGCGCGGTCAGCAGGATTGGGATTCCGAATATGGCCGCTTTCCGCGCCTGTTCCAGGACGCGCAAAGTATTCCCGGGCTGACCTGGCCGACGCTGACCTTCGAGGGCAAGATGTCGCTCTATTTGGGCAAACGCGAAGTACGCCTGCTGCAACTCGGAATGGGCCACACCTCCGGCGATATCGTGGCCTGGGTGCCGGATGAGGATGTGATGTTTTCCGGCGATCTGGTCGAATATCACTCGGCCTGCTACTGCGGTGACGCGTATCTACGCGAGTGGCCGGCGACGCTGAACGAAATTCGCGCGCTCAATCCGAAGGCGATCGCGCCGGGGCGGGGTAATGCGCTCAAGGGCCTCTCGACCACCCGCGAGGCGATCGCGATGACGCGCGATTTCGTCACAACGTTGTATGGCGCCGCGGAGACCTCCGTCGCCAAGGGCCGCAACCTGAAGGAAACGATGGCGGCGACCCGCGAGGT
>Ga0163163_10006737_pt1 | contig 10066 bp, 7 predicted proteins | sample S65metaG_FD_119766 | JGI IMG/M metagenome (GOLD analysis project Ga0163163, IMG submission 119766) | Switchgrass rhizosphere microbial communities from Kellogg Biological Station, Michigan, USA - S6-5 metaG | ecosystem: Host-associated > Plants > Roots > Rhizosphere > Soil | place: USA: Michigan... | reverse complement strand
ATGCTGGCCGCGCTTCGAACGCCGGACGGCGAACCGACCGACCTGACCCTGACGACAAATGGCTCGGCGCTCAAGGCGCTGGCGCGACCGTTGGCCGAGGCGGGTCTCCAGCGCATCACCGTCTCGCTCGATTCCCTTGACGACGCGACCTTCCGACGGATGAATGGCGTCGACTTCCCGGTCGCGCGCGTCCTCGAGGGGATCGCCGCGGCCCGCGACGCCGGCCTCGCGCCGATCAAAGTCAACGTTGTCGTGAAGCGCGGCGAGAACGAGACGAGCATCCTGCCGCTCGCGCGCTGGGCCCGGGCCGAAGGGCTGATCCTGCGGTTCATCGAGTACATGGACGTGGGCAACGCGAACGGCTGGCGCCTCGACGACGTCGTGCCGGCCGCCGAGATCATCGAGACGATCGGGGCGGAGATGCCGCTCGTGGCCGCCTCGGCCGGCTATCGCGGGGAGGTCGCCGAGCGGTGGCGCTACGTCGACGGCGGGGTCGCTGGCGAGGCCGGCGAGATCGGCGTGATCGCCTCGGTGACACGACCGTTCTGCGGCGACTGCACCCGGGCCCGGCTCTCGGCCGAGGGCAAGCTCTACACGTGCCTGTTCAGCGCCGTCGGGCACGACCTGCGGGGGCCGCTGCGCGCCGGCGCGGCGGACGCCGACCTGGCCGACCTGATCGGGACGGTGTGGGCCGGTCGCGACGACCGCTACTCGGAGCTGCGGGCCGCATCGACGAACCACCTCCCGCGCATCGAGATGTTCGCGCTCGGCGGTTGATGACTTGTCCACGAGATGTCCACAGCGGTGCGTAACTCGTGGAAAGCTCCGGTAACGGTTCCGTGCGTCTGGTGGATAACCGCGTTGACCCCGTCCGACCCCAATTCGTACCGTAGGCATTGCCCGAAGGGGCCGCCAGGGAACCGGGAACCGAGATCACATCAAGGTTTCACGGACCAGGGCCGGTCGCTTCGGGCGCTTCTGTACCCGGTCGCGACGACATCCCGATGCCGTCCCCGGGGCGCCCGGCGGGACGTGACCGGCATCCCGGTGTCGGTACTCCCGTCGGGTCGCAGAAGCAGCGGGCCACCGGCCGTCGACCCCTGGACGAACCCCTGGAGGCCCGCATGAGCGACGGTCGCCTCATGGACCCGGACCCGTCCGCCGTCATCCGCCCGATCGACCAGCCGGCTCGGCTCGATGCGCTCGAGGCCGCCGTGCGAACGCGCTCGACGCTCGTGCCGGAGATCGGCATCGTGCTCGGCTCTGGCCTGGGAGCCCTGGCCGACGACCTCGAGGACGCGACGGCGATCCCGTTCAGCGAGCTGCCAGGCTGGCCTTCCGCCACCGCGCCGGGACACCACGGCCGGCTCCTGCTCGGACGGCTCGGCGGTCGTCCGGTCGTCATGCTCCAGGGCCGCTTCCATCTGTACGAAGGCAACGACGTCGGGCTGGTCGTCGAGCCGGTTCTCCTCTTCCGCCGCCTCGGGGCCTCCGCGGTCGTCCTGACGAATGCGGCGGGCGGGCTCGATCCCGCCTTTGGACCCGGGACGCTCATGCTCATCTCGGACCATCTCAACCTGACCGGCCGAAGCCCGCTGATCGGCCCGAATGCCGACGCGATCGGGCCGCGGTTCCCCGACCTGACCGATGCCTGGAGCCGCCGCCTTCGGGTCCGGCTGCGTGCGGCCGCGGAAGCGGAGGGCGTCGCGCTGGAGGAGGGGATCTACGTCGGCCTGGTCGGCCCGAACTACGAAACACCGGCCGAGGTGCGCCTCTACGCGTCGCTCGGCGGGCATGCGGTCGGGATGTCGACGGTGGTCGAGTGCATCGCCGCGAGGTGGGCCGGCCTCGAGGTCTGCGGGATCTCGCTCGTGACGAACGCCGGCGCCGGCTATACCGGCGAGCCGCTCAGCCACGAAGAGGTGATGGCCGCCGGCGCCGAAGCCGGCCCTCGCCTCGGCCGGGTGATCCGGCGCTTCGTCGCGGAGTACGAACCGGCCTGATTCCGTCGCCAGCCGGGCTGGCCGCGCCTAGGTGACGGGCAGCGCTCGCCCGGCGGCCCGAGCCGCCTTCGCCTTCTCGGCCCACGCCTCGAGGACCTGGTCCTTGTGCGGCCGGATCGGGCAGTGGCCGTCGCGGTTGTTCATCTCGTCGCAGTAGCCGAGTGGGACGCACTTCGGGGCGAGGAACGAGCCGAGGAACGGCGACACCTGGAAGATCTCGTGGCGGATGAGCTGGAAGAGCCGCCGGATCTCCCATTGGGCCATCGTGCAGAGCCGCAGCCCGGACATGTGGATGAGGGCCCGCAGGTTGACGGTCATCACGAGGTTCGTCCGGGTCGCGTTCGGGAAGACGAACCGGGCGTCCTCGCCGGGGATCCCGGCGGCGACGAGGTCTCCGTACAGGGCCATCGAGCCCGCGACCTGGTCCTCGTAGCGCTCCCGCAGGTCGGGGTCGCCGTCGACGATCGTCTGGGGCTCCATCGTCGCGGCCTGCTTGTAGGTCACGTAGCGCTGGCTCTGCTGATCGAACGCGACGCCGGCGCGATGGCGGACGAGCTGGTGCGAGAGCGTCCGCGAGACGCCGCTGATCCCGAACGTGAAGACGACGTGCTCGATCGTGCTGCCGTGGCCCGACTCGATGACGTTCGAGATGAGCCGCTGCATCTTCGCCTGGTCGATCTCACCGAGCGTCGCCTTGCGGAAGATCTCCTGGGGCTCGAGCTCCGAGTAGCACGTCCGGCAGGCCGTGTAGATGAGCGGGACGTAGTACTGCTCGACGACCTCCTTCGACGGAAAGAGGAGCGTCGCCTTCAGGCCGAGCTCGGCTCGTCCGGGGTTCTTCGGAATGCCCGTCTTCGGGGCGTCTGGGGAGCCGGTCGGGGACGCCTGGACGGTCATTCCGCGAGTCTAGCCGGACGGCGTTCAGGCGGCGGCCGGCGCGGCCTCGACGGGCATGTGCTCGACGTGCCGGAACCAGTGCCAGTACAGGAAGGTGGCGATCGAGTACAGGACGATGATCGTCGCGAAGTTCAGGGTGTAGCCCGCGTCGAAGCCGAGCACGGCGTGGACGATCGAGTAGTAGGCGCCGGCGATGACCCAACCCGCGGACCACAGCAGCGACATCGCGGCGGACAGCGTCGCCCGCTCGGCGCGTGACACGCGATCCATCGCGAAGGCCGTGAAGATCGGGTTGCCGGCGTTCATCAGCGAGTTCCGGACGGCCATCGCCGCGATGACGGTCCAGAGGAGCGGGCTGAAGCCGAGCACGAGCAGGAACGGGATGCTCGCGCCCTGGACGAGCAGCACCGAGCGGAGCCGGCCGAGGCGCCGGGCGATCGTCGGCTGGAAGAGGATCGCGACCATCGTGCCGAGGCTCGTGATCGCGAAGACGCCGTTGAGCGCCGCGAGATCGAGCCCGAACTTGCCCCGGATGAACAGGTTGAGGAACGGAATGACCTGGCCGGCCCCGATCGAGATGAGGAAGCCCGGCAGCAGGATGCGCGCGAACGCGCGGCGGTCGTGGATCGTGAGGCCGAATCTCGCCGCGGACCAGCCACCCACGCGGACGGGCGGCGGGAACCGTGATGGCTCCCCGGCCGCGACGATGATCCGGCGGCGGAGGACTGCGGGACGGTCGTCGGAGAGGCGAACGACGACGAACAGCGAGAGTGTCAACAGCGCCGCCATGAACCCGAGGATCAGGCGATAGGTGTCGGCACTCTCCGGCGCGAAGGCGAGCCGTTCCGCGAGGACCCGGGCGCCGATCCCACCAACCGCCGCCGCGAGCACGTTCGTCGCGCTGTTGAGCGCGAACTGGAGCGCGAAGAGCTCACTTCGCTGATCCGGGCGCGAGTGCTCGGTCATGTACGGCGCGGCCACGACCCCGACGGACTGCGTTCCGGCTCCGAAGAGCGCGGCCAGCACGACGATCGCGAGGATGTCGCCCGCGAACGCGAGGCCGAGCACCGCGAGGACCGCGGCGGCCGTGCCGCTGAACATGACGACGCGGCGTCCGAGGCGGTCCGACAGGCTCGAGGCCGGCAGCGCGGCCAGCGCCGAGGCAATGGATCCGACTGTCGCCACCAGGCCGATGCCCGATGGCGAAATCCCGCGGGCGGCCAGGTACAGGTTGAAGTCGATCCACCACAGGCCGGTCGCGGTCCCCGCCACGATCGTGAACAGCAGATAGCGCCGGGCGTCGGGCTCGAAGCCACGGAACTGGTCGAACCACCGGCCGAGCGATGGCCCGCGGCTCGGCATGGTCACGCCCCCGCGAGGCCCTCGACGGATCGGGCCAGGTCGGCGACCGGGATCTCGAGGCCGTAGGCGACGGCCTCGTCCAGGGTCATCGCGGCACCCTCGGCCGCGAGCCGGTCGAGGTCCTCCGGCGCGAGCGCGGTCCGGACGTTCCCACGGACTTCGCTCTGGAACGTGTCGTCGACGAGCGTCGCCAGCTGCGCGCCGGTCGTGCTGACGAGGTGACGCGCGGCACCCCACAGGCGGGCGCCTCGCTCGAGATCGCCGAGGGTGATGGCGAGCGCCGACAGGTCGTCGAGCACGAGCGTCACGCCGGCCGTGTCGCTCGCCGCGTAGAAGTTCCGGAGCGCCTGGTACATGTGGGAGCGGGCGTCATCGACGCGATCCTGTCTGAGGAGCGCGCCGCCGAGCATGTGGAGCGACCAGGCTTCCATCGTCCGATCACCGGTCTTCTGAAACTTTTCGAGCGCCAGCGCGAACTCGGCGGTCCCGGGGTCCGGGTCGTTCGAGAAGTAGCGCATGTTGCCGAGCCCCCAGAGGACGTTCGCCTCGCCCCGTTCGTCGCCAAGGGATCGATACAGGCCCAGGGCCTCTTCGAACAGACACCGTCCGGTGCCCGCGGGATCGGCCGTGCTCGCGCCGGTGGCGCGGCTGTCGGGAACGGTGTAGGCGAAGGCGCCGTTGTACAGCGCGTTCGCGAGCTCGGCGGGGTTGTCCATCGTCCGCCAGATCGCGACCGCTTCCTCGTAGGCGACGGTCATGGCCTTGATGTCGCCCTGCCACCAGGCGACGCCGCCGAGCGCTTCGTCGAGGCGCGCCCGTTGGACGGGCAGCGTCCGCGACCACGGCGCGGCGGCGATCGCATCGAGCCGCCGGCGGGCTTCATACAGGTGGCCGCGCTTCTGCCAGAACCGCCACGAGTAGAAGGCCAGGTCGATCGCCAGCTCGGGATCCGCCCGTTCGACGGCACGATCGAGGGCCACCCGGATGTTGTCGTGGGCGTGCTCGAAGCGGTCGAGCCAGCTTCGCTGGTCGTTGCCGTTGAGCTCGGCGGCTCCGCGCCTCGCGAAGTCCCGGAACCAGGCGCCGTGGCGGCGTCCGATCTCGGCGAGCTGGCCGCGCCCATCGAGCATCTCGGTCGCGAACTCGCGGATCGTCTCGAGCATCGCGAAGCGTGTCGCCTCGGGATCCTCGATGGCCCGGATGAGGCTCTGGTTCGCCAACGAGACGAGGCCGTCGAGGACGTCCTGGCCGAGCTCCGACGCCGGGCCGCAGACCGCCTCCGCCGCGTCGAGGTCGATGTCACCGGCGAAGACCGACAGGCGATCGAGGAGGAGCCGGCAGGGCTCGTCCAGGATGTCGTAGCTCCAGGCGATCGCGCCACGGAGCGTCTGCTGGCGTTCGGGCAGGTCGCGCGATCCGGCGGCCAGCACGTTCAGCTGGTGCTCGAGACGGCCGAGGATGGCGTCGGGCGACAGGAGCTTCACCCGGGCCGCGGCGAGCTCGATTGCGAGGGGCATCCCGTGGAGCCGGGCGCAGATCGCGGCAACAGCCGGCGCGTTCTCGTTCGTGACCGCGAAGCCCGGCTTGACCGCGCCGGCCCGGGCGATGAACAGCCGGACAGCCTCGTAGGTGCCGAGCACCGCGGGGTCGAAGGTCCGGACGGCGGCGGGAAGCTGGGCCCGCTCCAGCGCGCTCATCTGGCTCGGATCCGGTGGCGTCGGCAGGCCTGGCACGGGGTATTCCTGCTCGCCGGAGACATGCAGCGGCGCCCGCGATGTCGCCAGGACCTTCAGGCCGGGCGCGGCCCGGAGAAGGTCCGCCACGATCGGGCCGGCGTCGATGACCTGCTCGAAGTTGTCGAGGACGAAGAGGACATGCTTGCCCGCCAGCCACTCCTGGAGGACCTCCACGGCGGTCCGGCGCGCCGTCTCCGCGATGCCCACGGCAGCGGCGAGTCGCGAGGGCACGAGGACGGGTTCACGCACCGTCTCGAGCTCGACGAAGAAGATCCCGTCGGGGAAGTCCTCGGCCGCGTTTGCGGCGACCTGGAGCGAGAGGCGCGTCTTGCCCGTGCCGCCCGGTCCGGTCATCGTCACGAGCCGATTCGCGGCGAGGAGCGCGCCGGCTTCGGCGAGCTCGGCCTCCCGTCCGACGAACGACGTCAGCTGGGTCGGCAGGTTGTTCGGCCGGGCATCGATCGATCGCAGCGGCGGGAACTCCGCGGCGAGGCCATCGGCGACGACCTGCAGGAGCGGCTGGGGCTCGCCGAGATCCTTCAGCCGATGACTGCCGAGAGATCGCAGCGTCACGCCGTCCGGGAGTCCGGCGCCGGTGAGGCTCCGAATCGCATCGGAGACGACGACCTGGCCGCCATTCGCGGCCGCGGTGATTCGCGCCGCCCGGTTGATGTCGAGCCCGACGAGCGACCCGCCGGCGCGGGCGGCCTCGCCCGCGTGAATGCCCATCCGGACGCGAATCTCGGCGCCGTCCGGCCAGGTCTCGGCCCCGAGTGCCCGTTGGGCGTCCACGGCTGCCGCGATCGCGTCCACGGCGGCCGGGAACACGACGAAGAAGGAGTCGCCCTCGGTGCCCTCCTCGCTCCCGCCGTGGGCCGCGAAGGCGACCCGCAGGAGCTCGCGATGGCGCTGCAGGATCGGTGTGTAGCGAGCGGTTCCGAGCGTCTGCTCGAGGCGGGTCGAACCCTCGATGTCGCTGAACAGGAACGCGAGCGTCCCGGAGGGCTTCCCGTCGGTCATCAGTGGCGAGCCGATTCGGTGACCTCGCGGAGGCGGGCGGCGACGCCTCGCAGGATCGCGAGCGTGAGTGCCGGCTGCTCGAGCAGGACCGCGTCGAAGTCCCACGAGGCGAGAGCAAGGCAGCTCGTTGGCTCCTCTGCCGCGACCATCGCGTTCCGGGGCATCCGATCGAGCACCGACAGCTCGCCGAAGAAATCCCCCGCGGCCAGTCGAGCGACGGTCTCGCCATCGCGGACGACGCGCACGCCGCCCGAGACGATGACGAAGAACCCCGTCCCGATCTCGCCCTGACGGGCGATGACATGGCCCGCGGGAAAGTCGACCTGGGTCGCCCGATCGGCGAGCATCGCGAGCCCGTCGGCCCCGATCCCGCGGAACAGCGGGCAGCCGCCGAGGAGCTCGGCGCGATGCTCCGGTGTCAGCGCCATCGGGTCTCCATCGACCGGATCGTACGCGATGCCCGTCCCGGATCGCGCCGACGATGCACAATCGGGGTCTGCGGCGTCGCCGCCGGGCAAAGGAGGGCGCAATGGCCACCCGTGACGAGATCGCCGACGCGATTGCCGGCATGGCGATCTTCGCCGACCTCGCTCGGCCCCAGCTCATGGGCGTCGCCAGCCGGTTCGAGGAGGCCTTCTTTCCGAAGGACGCTCGCGTCCTGCGCCAGGGCCTCACCGGCTCGGGCTTCTACGTGATCCTCGATGGCGAAGCCGACGTGGTCGCCGACGGCCAGAAGCGGGCGACGCTCGCTCGCGGCGACTTCTTCGGCGAGGTCAGCGTCCTGCTCGGCGAGCCGCCGATCGCGGACGTCGTGGCCACCCGGCCGCTCCGCTGCGTCGTCCTCGGGGGCCCGGCCGTCGAAGGTTTCCTCGTCGACCATCCCCGGGTCATGTACCGGATGCTCCAGGTCTCGGCGCGGCGCCTGCGCGGCGCAAACCAGCGCGCGGCCGCTTCCCAGTGACGGGGAGCGTGACCGTGGTTGACGAGCGGCCCTTTCCGCCAGGCGAGTACCCGGTCGTCGTTGTCGGCTCAGGGCCGGGCGCCCTCCAGACGAGCTACTTCCTGAGCCGCTACGGAATCGACCACGCCACGATCTCGGCCGACCCGAGCGCCGGCGGCATGTTCCGGAAATGGCCGTTCTTCCAGCGGCTCCTGTCCTGGACGAAGCCCTACGCCGCCGGTGCCGATCGGCAGTCCCGGGCGTTCCAGCGCTGGGACTGGAACAGCCTCCTCGCCCGCGAGCCGGAGCTGCGCGGCCTCCAGGCCGAGTTCATGGACGGGACATCCGACTTCCCGTCGCGTCCGGAGATGGAGGCGAACCTGGCGGCGTTCGCCGAACGGGCCGGCGTCCAGGTCCGCTACGGCTGCACGTGGGAGTCGACCCGCCGGGAGGAGACGGCCGACGGCGATCGCTTCACGCTCGTGACGTCCGACGGCGAGTATCGCTGCCGCTTCGCGATCTTCGCGGTCGGGGTCTCGGAGCCGTACAGCCCCGCGACGCCGGGGATCGAGCTCGCGGTGCACTACGCGGACACGCGCGACGCGCCGTCGTACGCCGGCCACCGCCTGTTCATCATCGGGAAGCAGAACTCCGGCTTCGAGCTCGCGACCGGGTTGCTCCAGTGGGCGAGCCGCATCTCGCTGTCGTCGCCGTCGCCGGCCAAGACCTCGATCGAGACGCACTCGCTGGTCGGCGTCCGCGCTCGCTACGTCCAGCCGTTCGAGGACTCGATCCTCGGCGGTGGCGTCGACATCCTGTCGGCCAGCACGAAGGGCATCGAACGCACACCTGCCGGTGGCTTTCTCGTGAAGCTCGAGCGAAGCGACAACGCCATGCCGATGACCCTCGAGGCCGACGAGGTCATCGCCGCGACCGGTTTCACTTGCCCGCTCCGGGACCTGCCGGCGCTCGGCGTGGCCACATTCGGCCAGTCGAAGCTCCCCGCGCAGACGGACTTCTGGGAGAGCGCCACGGTCCCCGGCATCTTCTTCGCCGGCACGATCACGCAGGGCGCCGCCGGCCTGAAGAAGCACGGCATCCCGCCGAACTCCGGGGCGCTCCATGGCTATCGCTACAACGCCCGGGTCCTCGTCGATCACCTCGCCGAGACGTACTTCGGCGCCGTCCACGAGCGGCCCGCGATCGCCGAGGGCGACGTCCGGGATCATCTCCTCGCCGAGGCGACCCGCGCACCCGAGCTCTGGCACCAGAAGGCGTTCCTCGCCAGCGTGGTCTCGCTCGACGGATCCGCGGGGATTCGCAACGAGGGGATCGTGCCGCTCACTCGCTTCCTCGACGCCGGCGACGGCGACGCGATCGCCATGACGGTCGAGTCCGATGGGACCACGATCTTCCCGGTCGTGTATGTCCGCCGCGGTGGGCGCCAGGAAGAGCATGCGCTCGAGCCCGATCCCCTGAACGACTTCGAGGGTCCGACCTATCGCCGGGCGCTCGGCCAGATCCTCGATCGGGCGGTGCCCGGGGCCTCGGCCGCCTGACGTGCTCGCGGCCTTCGTCGCCGGCGCGCTCGCCGGCTATGCGATCGCGATTCCGGTCGGCGCGATCGCGATCCTGATCGTCGAGACGGGGGTCCGTCGCGGGTTCCGGGCCGCGGCCGCCGCCGGATCGGGCGCGGCCACGGCCGACTTCATCTACGCGACGCTCGCGATGGCCGGCGGCACGGCGGTCGCGCCCATCATCGCCCCGTGGTCGGTCCCGCTCCGGGTCGCCGCGATCGTCTTCCTGCTGTTCCTCGGCGTCCGGGGCCTGGTCCGGATCGCGCGGGAGCAACGAGGCTCGGCAATCGGTGCGGGATCGTCGCCGAGCGCGGCCCCACCTTCGGCTGCGACCGGGCCGGGAGCCGCGGCGACCTATGCGCGGTTCCTCGGGTTGACGCTGCTCAACCCAGCGACGGTCGTCTACTTCGCCGCGCTCGTCCTCGCCCTCCCGAGCCTCGGCGCGGACCCGTTCGCCCGGCCGGCGTTCGTCGTTGGGGCGTTCGTGGCATCGATCTCATGGCAGACCGTGCTCGCCGCGGTCGGGGCGGT
>Ga0163163_10006732_pt1 | contig 10070 bp, 8 predicted proteins | sample S65metaG_FD_119766 | JGI IMG/M metagenome (GOLD analysis project Ga0163163, IMG submission 119766) | Switchgrass rhizosphere microbial communities from Kellogg Biological Station, Michigan, USA - S6-5 metaG | ecosystem: Host-associated > Plants > Roots > Rhizosphere > Soil | place: USA: Michigan... | reverse complement strand
TAAGCACCGTACCCGGTTGCTCGAATTCTATGCTGCGGGGCTGGCCGCATATCAGCAAGATCGCAATGCATGGGCAGAACACATTCAACATGTTTTCAAAGTAAGGGATGGCAATCCATATTTCCTGTGGGCCGTTGGACGAAGTCACGGCGATGTCGAATAACGGCTCTCTCGCAGCCAGCGAATGCAGCGCAGGTGGACTATTTGCAATTGTCAGAGCAGAGGAGGCGGGAGCTGACATTTATTATGGGATCATCACACCAACTGCATTTCGGGGAGCTGTCGAAAATCATCAATCGCGCAAAAGGAGTCGGATCTCGGATGATGCCGAGGAAGTAGAGTCGAAATCTTCAATGAATGACGAACAAAATCGGCAACCCGCAGATCAGAGTGTGGACCCACGAATCGTCCTTGCAATCAAACGCACCGAGCTGGCTGAGGACCGCACGATGCTGGCTTGGCTGCGTACCGCGCTAGCCCTCATGGCTGCCGGCGTCGCTTTCGACAAAGGCGCGCAGTTGCTCCACGAGAAGCGGCTCGCGGCAGGCACCGCGCTGGTACAAAGCAGTCATCTCGTGGGATTGAGCCTCACGGCTGCCACCACGGCTTTATTGATCCTCGTGTTATTTGAGTACCGCAAGAGGCACCGCGAGTTAGCTCGTGCAAAAGGTGGAACTGTACCTGTTTTGTCGCCGATTTCGGTTGCCTCTGTCCTCGTAATTCTTCTGGGAATTGCGGTATTGGCCGCGCTGATAATCTCGAATTGAAGGAGCCAGCGGACCTACGGGCGGCGCGCGAAATCATGACGATTGAGAACGGTGGCGCACCTCGCGCCGAGAGCACTCTCCGCTTAGCAACCCGCGCAGAAGCAGCTCCGCGTACATTTCTTGGACATCTGCTGTTGAGTGGCCGGCCCGCAGACGACCCTGATTCCACCGAAAGAACCTATTCGTGGCAGCGAGTGTTATGGCTCACGGGTGTCGATTATTTTTCGACTCTGGGCTACCAGCCAGGGATCGCCCTACTGGCCGCTGGAATGCTCTCGGTGCCAGCGACCGCAGTCCTCATGGGAGTCACTCTGCTATGCGCTGTCCCCGTATATGGACAGGTTGCTGCGCGCTCTTATGCGGGGCAGGGCTCGATCGCATTGCTCGAGCATCTCCTCTCCGGATGGAAGAGCAAGATCTTTGTTCTCATCTTGCTCGGTTTCGCCAGCACTGACTTCGTCATCACGATGACGCTCTCTGCCGCGGATGCAGCGCGACATGCGATCGCTAATCCCTACCTTCATGCCTACATCGGCGAAGCACCGATTCGGCTCACGCTCTTGCTACTACTTCTTCTGGCAATCGTTTTTCTTGCGGGCTTCCAAGAAGCCATTGGATTGGCCGGACTGGTGGCGGTGCCGTATCTGCTTTTGAATGTGATCGTGCTGATGCGGGCTTTTTGGCAACTGCCAGCAGTGGGCGTTCGAAGTTCACCCGGAAGTCTGCTTTTGGACCCTCAATCCACGCCAACCAATGACGCACAACAAAAGACAAAAGAGGGTGTGCTAGACAGAATCGCTTTGGTCCGCCACACGTTTCCCCGAATCGAAGAGCATCTCTCAGACAGACCGGTCCGTGTAGGAAGCGACGATCTACTTGATGCGGCAACCGCCGCGTGGACTGCGTTGACATGGCTTCACAACGAAGGCGGAATGCGTCTGCCCGCCAGAACTCGACGACAAGGGACTGGCGCTAACCATCTACCCTTAGCCAATGCCGAACGACAAGAGTATCGCCGACGAGCACGCTTCACTGGTGTTTCTCTTGTCGGGCACGGCGTCTGGCAGCAAAATTCTATTCCTCAGCTGTTCATGGTCGAAACGAGTAAGTGTACTTAATGACGAACCGGTGCTGGTAAAGCTGGGTCGGGTTGGCGGCTGCGAGACTTGCGAACTGCTGACCTGCTGTATAGATGACATAAAGGTCGCTGTCCGGGCGGTAGTTCCAGCGCAAACGGATATTGGCGCTAGCTCCCTGATTGTTGGAAGTGTCCATTTGAAGAACGGTTGACAGTGAGATGAACCGCGAGAAGGCGTAGTCGGTTTCGAGCGCCCCGATGACTACAGAAAAATCTCCATTAGGGACAGGCAGCCTAAACCGATTCCATTGTTCACTGAGGCTGAATGCGAGTCGCTCGTTTGCTCGATATGTACCCCGTATGCGAGCTTCATTCAAAGTTCCGTTGTAGTACCCGCCGAACCGCTCGAAGAAGTTGACCGTCCACCTTCGGTCTTGCGGTGATCCATACGTTAGCTGGTGCCGTGTCCAGTTGTACACGCCTACTGGAATGAAGACGCTCTTGTAGATATTGAATGGGGTGGTGAGCCGCTGAGCAAAGACATCTACGATGTCATCGTCCGTGTAGGAGCCATTGTTAAAGTTAGCACGGAACGTCGCCTGCCATTCTTGGGTCTGCACCGCTCCGTGCGTGTCCGGGGCGTGATAAATGAAGCTCTCAAAGTTTAGCTCGCGCACGCCTGCCAATTCTGGGCGAACTTTGAAATTGGCATCCGCGAAGTCACAAACGCAGTCAGTCCGTTCCAGAAATCCAACCGCCGGGTTGAAGTTCGGACCGATCTTCCGGTGATCGGCTTCGATATCCAACCAGTTGGAACGATAGACTAGCCCTGCGCCGAGGTTGGTTTGCCCTCCTGACAATCCCGGCGTTCGAGTCTCGGCTGCAAATCCAGTCAGGATCAGATTCTTAAAAAGAACAGCCCTTCCATCAATCCCACCTGTCTGATTAAAGTCGCCAGCTGGATTCCCGAACCGCTTGTCGATACCCATTGCGCCAATGTACGAGCCGCTGCTGCCAAGAGACCGCTTTACACGCACAACCGCGAAGTTGGCATATGGATTTTGCCCCGAAGACCTCGTGCTTACATCCATGATGCCCAATTCGAACTCATCGAGTGAGCCCGTCAACTTGCCTCCCCCGTTGATTGGAACCTGCTGACCGGTCACCGGATCAATTCCGATCTGACGGCTGAAGAAGAGTTGGTCGGCACTCTCTCCGATGCTCATTGGAAAAGAAAACACTCCAGCGTTTTCCAAGAAGAACTGTCGTTTCTCTGGATAGAACAACTTATAGGGGGTCAGGTTGAACTGCTGAACGTCCACATCGCTGTCCGCAAAATCCGTGTTGCCGGTCAGGTTTGCAACCAAGTTGGATCGTAGCCCGACCTTGATATCGACGCCTCCAGTGTAGAGCGGACTTGTGCCTGCCGTGAGACCACTCGCGGTCGCACTCGGTGGTAGATGGTTGAATCCTCCTAGGGCATAGGGCTTGATAATGAAGAGCCGACCGCTTCCTATATCCGTGATTCCGTGCAACTCACCTGCTTGGCTTACTTTTGTTGCTCCGAAAGTTCGTCGCCAGCCACTCCAAAGGTCTTCTTCATTCTTGCGACGAATAAATCTCTTGAAGTTGACCCCCCAGACCACGTCCCGGGAACGCATAAAGTTCAACGTCGAAAATGGTATCTCGACTGTTGCTGTCCATCCGCCCGCACCAACTCTTGCCTCGGAAGTCCAGACTCCGTCCCAACCCGGATCGCCGTCTTGTGTGTTGTCGAACATCTCACTGCCCTGTTCATCGGTTACCAGAGCATCCCGCTGCGTGCCTAGTGGATTAATTTGAAACACATAAGCATTGCGGCGGTCATGGCGGGAGTCAATTACGATCTCGAAGTAGTCGTCCAGTTCTTGTGTCACATCCCGGCGCAGCTGAGTCGCGACGATTCCATGAGGTGCTGAGTCATGACAGGTAATACCAAAGTAAATTTCCTTGTGCGAATAAAGAATTCTGACCTCTGTGCTCTCTGTTGCGGGCTGTCCCTCGTACGGTTCCTTTTGCCGGAAATCCTTTATCGGGATCGCTTGCTCCCACAACGGATCGTCAAGAGTGCCGTCCATCTTAGGTGAAGCATCAATGCGAACCGCGTGAGCGACCCGTACAGCTTCGATCATCTGGCTAGCGCGTGCTGTCGTTTGTGCTTTTGTGGCTCTAGGTAGCGCACAGATCATCACGAAGGCGAACATAAATTTGCCACGAGCAGTCATGTGACGGCGCAAGCTCTCGGTAAACGTGACAGACTATACTGATACAGCGAAACTCAACTTAACCTGAACGTCACAGAGGCATGAAATGCCCTTACAGAATGAAGTTCGTTCCCGCACTCACATGTTGTCATTTGCAGTGATTGTTGCTCTGTTTTTGAGTCTATGCACGCCTGCTGGCGGGTTCGGCTCTTCGAGTCAATCTCCTCTCAGGAAGGTAGCTGACGTTCCTTTGCCGGGATCGGCGGTTCGCTTCGACTATCAAAGCCTCGATAAATCCGGTGGGCGGCTCTATATCGCCCACATGAACGCCAATCAGCTCGTTGTGTTCGACATGAGGAACCGTACCGTAATATCCAATCTCGACGGTTTCCCAAGCGTTCATGGCGTATGGGCAGTTCCAGAATTAGGCAGAGTTTACGCTTCTACCACCGGAGAACACACGGTGACTGTTGTCGAGATGGCGACACTGAAAATCATCGCCCAAATAGGCACAATCAAGTACCCGGATGGCATTGCTTACGCGCCTGGAGTTAAGCGCGTCTTCGTTTCTGACGAACATGGAGATGCTGATGCGGTCATTGATACGAACAAGAATTCGTTGCTCACGACCATTCCGTTGGGCGGTGGTGCTGGGAACACGGTGTACGATTCCGGTTCGGGGCACATTTTTGTAGCCGTTCACGAGAAGAATGAACTCGTCTCGATTGATCCAGCAACAGCGAAGATCATTGGTCGTTACCCTGTGAGCGGAATCGAACACCCGCACGGTGTGTCGCTTGACGAGTCCGCACGTCTTGCGTTTGTTGCGGGAGAGGAGAATCACAAGCTCGCGGTCGTAGACCTCACCAGTATGAAAGTTGTGGCGACATATCCAGTGGGAGAAGACCCGGATGTTCTCGCTTTCGACCCCGGATTGAAATTGTTGTATGTATCGGCTGAATCCGGACACGTCACCGTCTTTAGAGAACAGGGAAAGAGCTTGGTGAGTGAGGGTGAGTTTTTCATGCCTCACGCTCACACCGTTTGTGTTGATCCCGACACGCACTTGGTTTACTTCCCCCTGCAAGACATCGGCGGACATCCCATCCTGCGGATTATGGAGCCCGTCATTAGCAAGTAGTGCCTAACCCTAGACTTTGTGCAGCATCAAACCCGCGAAAGCTGCGCAGCCTATCAGGATCGGTTCAGGAACTTTCCAGCGAAAGAGCACTGCGAGACTGGCAATGCAAATCAATGTTGTGGGCAAGTCGTAAACGGAGCGTCTTGCAAGAACGATCACCGCTCCAGCAATTGCTCCCGTCGCCGCCGCTGTGACACCCTTAACAAAAGCATTGAGTTGAGGATTCTTCGCCCATCGTTTGTAGGACGGTGCAAGTACCACGACGACAAGGTAGACGGGAAGGAAAATGCCCAATGCGGCGGCAGTTGCACCCCAGATACCAGATATCAGATAGCCGATGAAGGCGACGGTAATTACCACGGGACCGGGTGTAATCATGGCTACGGCGACCGCGTCCACAAATTGATGCTCGTTCAGCCAGTGATGTCCTTGGACAACACCACCATACAAAAAAGGAACAACAGCTAGTCCGCTTCCGAATACGAATAATCCAGCCTTGGCGAAATAAAGAAAAATCTCTACGAGAGTCCCTTTGCTTCCAATTGCGACCGGGGCAAGCAGCAGAGAGGCTGTGGTTTTTACTTGAGTACGAACCGGGTACGCCTTAACCAGCAAAGCAACAACGCCTGCGAGCAGGAAGAGCCAAATGATCTCTCGTGAAGTCCACGCCGTCGAAGCAGCGAGAACCAGAAAAATGCCCCACAACAACTTATCCTTTCCGAGGGTGAGCTTCGTGAGTTTGTACGCACTACGAGCGATGATGCCGATCACAGCTGCCCCAACGCCGTAGAACATAGCTTGCATCCATGCCAAACCACCAAATCGGACGTAGGCAGCAGAGAGAGCCAACACCATCAAGAACGAGGGGAGGACAAAAGCGATACCCACTGACGTTGCGCCCAGTACGCCTGCGCGAACGTAGCCGAGATATATCGCGAGCTGAGCCGCGAGGGGTCCGGGCGCGAGTTGCGCAAGGGCAAGACCTTCGACGTAATCCTGCCTACTGACCCACCCTCTGTCATCCACGAGGTCTTGCTGCATGTGCCCCGCGAGCGCGATGGGACCACCAAATCCCACCGTTCCAAGCCACAAGAAGTACCCAGCGAATCGAAGTAGGGGCACACCGGCGACTTCTTGATCTGTCGAATTGACTTCCGCTTTCATTTTGCTGAATTGGTGCTGTCTAATGCTGCACGAAGCCCTTTTGCAAGTTTCACAGCCTCGTCATTTGCCCAAAAGTGCATGAAAAAGAGGCGAGGCTCTTCCATGAGCATGTGGCTATGAATTGCTGTCACTTCGATCCCGTTCTGCCGCAGAGCTTTGATTACCGGGTTCACTTCACTTCCCAGCAGCACGAAGTCCCCTGTGATCGCCGCCTTGCCGCCTCCTGTAGGCTGAAAATTGAGTGCAGTAGCTACGCCCATTGATGGTGGAACTGTCATGCCTGACTCGGTGATTGTCTCTGACCTTGGTACTCCAATCTGAAGAATTTCTCCATTCAACTTTCCTGAGTGCCCGATGATCTGCTCGACCTGCTTTTGGTCGAAGCCGAGTTCGGGAGGCTGTGTCGCAGAATTCGCATCGGGCGCGGGCGTCTTGGTTAATAACAACGCGTCATGTATCGCTTTCGCCATCTCTACTGGATCGCCGTGACTTGCGATGTGCATGTACATCACGTGTGGTGACTCTCCTAGCAAATGGTTGTGCAGAGCTGATTGCTGTATGCCGCCCTGCTGGAGCTTCATCATGACGGGTCCAACTTCTTCCTCAGTGAGAACCAGATCACCCATCACCATTGTTTCGGACCCATGGCGCATGAAGGCTGCCCACGATCCCAGCGCCAAACCCGGCTTGATCTCGACTCCATTCAATACGACGTGTAAATCCTTTCTCGCCATTCCGAACCGAATCACATCTCCGGGTTGTGCTTGTCCGGGGCGACCCATCGCATCTTCGACTTGCTTCCAATCGCTCGCAGCAGTACCTGTTTGACAGGTTGCTGAAAGTACGGATAACAAGGGAGCTGCGCACAGCGTGACGATTGCTGTTTTCACTGCGTGGAGCGGTTCAAATTTCCTTTGGCTTCGTTTATTCATGATCGAATCTCCTAAATCAATCGATACATCGATACTTACACCGCAAAGCTCAGACGGATTCCCAGTCCTTGTTCTTGCGCCTTTTCATAGACGCGGGTGGTAGCAGCAACATCTTGCAGCGCCATTCCAGTGCTGTCGAAAACAATGATCTCCTCATCCGATTCGCGTCCGACCTTCTTCCCCGCGACTATCTCGCCCAATTCCGCGTGAACGTCGTCTTTAACAATCAACCCAGCATCGAGCGCGTGATGCAAATCGCCCATCACTGCACATTGTTCGAGGATGTCCGTCACGATCTTGCTGTGTACCATGAGAGTCGGATGAAGCTCTCGCTTGTCAGCACTATCCGCGCCAATGGCAGCAATGAATATGCCCGGCGAAACGTCATCCTGACTCAGGAATGCCTGCCGTGCTGGTGTGCAGGTTACACAGATGTCACTTCTTCTGGTGGCATAACCAAGGTCATCAACCGACTCTGCGGGGATGCCAAGACTCTCCGTGACTTCGTGTGCGAACTCCAAAGCCTGTTTGGGATTTTTGTCATAAGCGAAGACGGCCTGAAGCCTGCACACGCAAGTCAACGCCTTAATCTGAACCCGCCCCTGAGTACCGCAGCCACAGATCGTGACAGTTCGGGAATCCTGCCGCGCCAAGTGCTTTGCAGCTACCGCTGTGGCTGCCGCAGTTCGCAATGAAGTGATGTCGCGTGAATCCATAATTGCCAACGGGCACCCTCTTTCAGCATCGCAAAGGACGATCACCCCCTGAATCGTGGCCAGTCCAAATCGAGTACCGTTCTCCGGGAAATTCCCGTTCACCTTCGCAAGAAAATAGTTCCTGTCGAGATCGAGTATCCCGGCTTTCACGTGAAAGGCGCCATGCGAGGTGTGCATACTGAGCACTTCGGGCGGAGCAACTCTGCCTTCACCATACAGTCGGAAAGCACCTTCCACAGCTTCAATACATTCATCCATCGTGAGCAGATAGCGAACTTCTCTCGCCGTCAGAAATAGAATTTCTTGGTGCGTCATGCATTTGCTCTTGAACAGCCAAGCAGGAGGTTCGAAGGGATAGAGCCGGGAGAAACTTCGATGGGTTCTTGGTGGCACCTGAAAACGCGAGCAGTGCGCGACCCTTTGAGCGTAACTTCAGAACCCTCAACCCGAAGGAACGATCCTTCGCGCAGACCGACCACAGCCTCTGTGTTTTCTTCGAGGAATTGAGTTATCCGTTCCTCCTGTGTTTCTCCCATGTGAGTAGACTTGGGATCGGGATCGAGATAGTGCGGACTGATCTGAAACGGAACCAATCCAAGTGCTTCAAAAGACGGGGGCTGAACTACCGGCATGTCTTTCGTTGTCTTCAAAGCGGGACATGCCACGATCGAGCCAGCACTTGATCCAATATAAGGAGTGCCTGCGGCAACACTTTCGCGTATCGGAGCGAGCAGATCGAAGTCATATAAAGCCTTGAGCAGCCGAAAGGTGTTACCGCCGCCCACAAAAATTGATTCTGTTCGATTAAGCTCTCGCCGCATGTTCGAAACATCGTGGATTGATGTCAGGTCAAAGCCCATTTTGTGGAAGCGGTCACATGTTTTCGTCACGTATTCTCTGCGGTTATGAACGGCAAAAGGCACAAAGAGCGTTCTCTTTACATTCCCCAAGAAATCCTTGATCTCATCTTCGATATGGTCCAAATAACCACTTCTGTACAAAGTCGAGTTGCTGATGAGCAACAGGCGTCTGACGTGACTGATGCGATTCATACTTTCTCCAACCCACTCATGCCATCGACTCGTAGAGTCCCTCGATCAACTCCATCCCTCTCTTCAGCAGGTCATCGTCCGGCAAGTCTTGATTCGCCCAGCCAGTCAAAACTCGGTCTAGTCCTTGACCTTCAGCTCGACCAAATTTGTCGTCACCAAGATCAGCGTCATGGACGATCTGAGCTATACGCCTTACCCTGCTGTCGCGAATCGCAAACTGTTTGGACAGGGTCTCAAAGGTACAATCCTCGCCGCGATGACCGAACCCATCGGTGCAGAACATGTCAAAGGGGATAGCGTCAGGGTACGTGCTGGGCTCGGTTCCGAAAACGAATCGTGCTTTGGGGTCAATGAAACGCCGAATCAACCAAGCCGATGACACACGGTCGATCCCCGGACGGGGCCGCGTTATCCAGAGCCGACCATTGTATTCACGCGATTTCGGTCTTGCGCTCGATGTCATCTTGTCGGCTTCGTCAACACGAGCCAGAACGGTCTCAACCCTCGCCTTTAGCGGACTTTCAAAGAAGTCAATCTCTTGAAGTTCTTGGAACCGACGGCGAAGCCGTTTTAGCTGTCCAGCGGGGCGACGCAAGGGAGCTTGTGCAACGTATCTCTTTAAATCATGAAGCAACCTCTGGTAGTCCTGTGAGCGGGCTTCAATGAATAATGCCTTAAGCTGTTCCGGTGATAGATCATCAAAGCTCTGAACCTGAACCACGGACGCTTGCCCTTTATATGAACGGATGGCTGTGGCAAGCCACTCCATGCGTTCTAGATTCACAGCCGCATTGGGAAGAACGTATCCGGAGCTAGGCAATGGCAGCACCCCGTAACGCTGCAACTTTCGCCATATTTCTACTCGCTGGCTCGCCTTCTTCGCGGGAAGGCTAAACACCAATAGAAGCCAGGGGGTGAGTAGTGGGGATACAGCCATTTCAGAAACGTTACACCTATAACGCTCCAATGCGCAAGGG
>Ga0163163_10006730_pt1 | contig 10072 bp, 7 predicted proteins | sample S65metaG_FD_119766 | JGI IMG/M metagenome (GOLD analysis project Ga0163163, IMG submission 119766) | Switchgrass rhizosphere microbial communities from Kellogg Biological Station, Michigan, USA - S6-5 metaG | ecosystem: Host-associated > Plants > Roots > Rhizosphere > Soil | place: USA: Michigan... | reverse complement strand
GGAAGTTTTGCTATTTGCTGGTCTAGCTTTGATTCAAGTTGTTGGGTGTTTACAGAATTCTTCTTCAATAAATATTCAATTGGAGAGTCCTGTTGCTCAAGCAAAGCCTTTAAGATATGTTCCGTTTCAATATTAGGGTTCGAATGGTTAAAAGCTATCTGCTGTGATCCCTGGACCACCTCAGCTGCTTTTATCGTGAAATTCGATAAGTTCATATAGTCAATATTTTGTTTTTATTTAGAATTGTTAAACTAAGTTCACAAACTCTAATCCAAACGCAAATCCACCGTAACAATGTCATATAAAATTAACTCAGGCTGCCTCAAATTCAGCACTGTTGCTGTTTTCATGTTATTCTTTCAGACAAGTTTCTCCCAAACAAAAAAAGTTCCTAAAGAAATCGGTACTAATCGATTTGAAGACCTGGATATACTTGTTCAACAAAACCAAAAATTACTTGGGGGAAATGTAGTTGCGATGGTTTGGACAGACAGCCTGGTTTACAAAAGAGAACTGGGCGATTTTGACTCCAAAACGGTAGCCCCAATTGCAAGCAGTAGTAAGTGGCTAACTGCCGCTTTGGTAATGATGTTTGTAGATGAAGGAAAGATTTCTCTTGATGATAAAGTGAGTAAATACATTCCGGATTTTGAGCTGTATGGTAAGAATTACGTCACACTTCGCCATTGCCTTTCTCACTATACAGGCGTACGGGTGGAAACAGGAGTGAAAGCTTTTTTTGCAAAGAAAAAATTTAGTTCTCTTAAAGACGAAGCAGATTCATATGCGAGGTCAGAAATACAGGCAAATGCCGGAGAAGAATTTCGTTACAGCACAGTAGGTTTGAATATAGCGGGTGCTGTTTTAGAAATAGTGAGTAAGAAAAAATTTGATATGCTTATCAAACAAAAATTATTCAACCCGCTGGGCATGAGAAAAACATCTTTCGGCACACTGGATGGTTCTCCTCCAAATCCATCTGGTGGCGCCGTATCTACCGCTGAAGAATACCTGCATTTTTTACAAATGCTTCTGAATAATGGTAAATACAATGGAGCACAGATATTAAGTGAAGCCTCTGTTAAAGAAATGCGCAAAATGCATACGGTTCCTGAACAAATAAAATATACTCCCAGGGCGGGCGAAGGTTTTGGTTATGCCTTAGGAAGCTGGGTTTTGGAAGAAGGCAAAGACGGAACGGCAAATGTGCTTTCAAGCCCGGGGCTATTTGGCACCTGGCCAATGGTTGACTGGTGCAGAGGGTATGCGAGTATATTTTTTGTAAAATCTTTATTAAATGGTGAACAAAAAAAAGATGTTTACATGCAAATGAAGGACGCAATTGATGAAAAGATTCACCCAAAGTGTAGCCAGTAAAATAAAAGGCAAATCAAAGATCTGCCTTTTATTTTAGAAGGATAAACATTAGGCCGCTGCCTTCTTCACCAGAACCATTTTTGCCCTGTCGGCTTTATAAATATCTTCAAAAAACTTCTCCAGTTCTTTCTGATCTTTTGCAGGAAACCTTCCTGAAAACTGTTCTCTGACACGGTGATAAATTATTTTGTTGCCAACAAGTTTTGTACTGCAGCTATAACTTCCAAATTTTGTTATTAGTAAAACATCATGCGGCATAGATTCCAATTCATACCCGTCAGGTAATTCAATTTCATAATCATCCTGGTTATGAAATTCATTATCCAAAATAAAATCTACCTTTCTTTCTCCTTCATCCGAAAGCTTCATACCTCCCCTGCTTAAAATGTTCGGCATTATAAAAATTCTTTTACCGGTAATAGTGGCATAATGTTCAACCACAATATCTAATTGCTCATCTATTTCTGGTAAGATGTCTTTTTTTTGATCATACTTAAAATTATTTACTTCATAAGTTGAGAGCTCGAGGTCTTCCTGCAAATATTTTTTTACTTTATCCTTTGATAATTGATTGATCAGTGCACTTTTTTCATCTTGCTCAATGGCTTTATATTTTGTGGTTACATTCATTAATAAAGAACCATCTGAATCAATCCTGCCATTTATGGCTCGCTCTGCTCTATTTTCTTTCATTCCATAATGCGGAGTAGAAACCAGTTTTCCTCCTTCTTCAGTTATCAACAGCGCTTTCCTGTTCCCGGTAAATTCGCCCATGTAACCCGCCGGCTCTGATTGACTTGTACATTCGAGCCACATAGTATCCTTTGTTAATGGAACACAAAGAATAATGTGATTAAATTGATCTGAAGGAAAATCTTCCATTACATATTTATCGTCGACATCCCTTCCTCCCCTCACCAGGGTATAATATGATTTGATGCCAGCCGATTTCAAAAGGCTGTACATGTAATTGCTCAATGCTTTACAATCACCATACCCTTTTTTCGCAACAAAACTGGCTTCAAAAGGTTGCAAACCGCCAATACCAAGTTGTATACTTATATATCGAGTATTCTGTTGAAGAAAATTGTACAAAAGCTTCACCTTTTCCTTCTCATCTGTAACACCTTTTAGGATGGTTGCCGTTTTCTGTATGATATCTTCGGGAAGCTTATCCCGACCTTCGTTTAAAGCCAGCGGAAATCTGCCCAGATCCTGCCAGGTGCTTCCATTTCCTTTGTAACCCTCCATTTCAAAATCGGAAGGTGCAAAATAAACACAAGGTGTTAACTCATTCCATGTTGGTGAAGCAAACGGCTTTTTAACAGCTGCCAGATTACTGATTTTCCATGTTTTTACCTGCTTGTTCTTTTCATTGTTGGAAGACGGCTGTCCCTCATAGTTAAATGTCTTAAACCGAATGGTATAATCAGCAGGGGCAACAAATGTGTAAAAGCTGCTTTCAACCGAAAGTTTTTCACCTGATTGGGGAATCCAATCCGGCTGCATATACGTATTGTTGTACTTAATTTCTGTTTCAAACTCCACCGTATAAGGATAGAACTGGTTAGTAAAATCAAGTACTTTGACACGGTTGTCGTCAAACAAGCTGATTTCCTGTACAGCACTATAATCCTGTATGTCTTTATTTTTAGCTTTCCGCAATACATTTCCTTGCGCATCATAAAGCGTTCCATCAAAGGCTAAAACTTTTCGCAGTTTATCATAACCAACAACCATGGCAGCATACCTTTCACCGTTCTCATTTAAAATAGTATAAACAACCTTCCGATGATAAACAGCTTCTTTCAGACTTACAACTTCAAAAACAATTTCTTCCATGCGTTTCACTGCATTGGCGTTCTTCTTTAGGTTTTCGGGTATGGAACTGACTGGATATTTGATATCGCTTGCATTAGCGAATAAGCATATCATTAAAACAAATGCAGAAATAAGTTTTCGCATATTATTTTTCCCTTTTGAAAACAATCTGTTCGTTTTGTTTATTCACGATCATATTGAAAAACTCACGCAGGTTTTCATATTCATCGTTTCCAAATACGGTGCGGTTGATTTTGACCCTTGAACGAAGTGAAATGGTGGAACCGGATTGACTAATCCGATATTCGAAGAAAGCACTTTCCTTTTCGTCCAGCTTCACCACCATTTGTTTCGGTAATTCATCCACAATATATCCTGTTGGTACCTCCATGGTAAGTAAATAGGTTTCATCCATCGTATAAGGCATTTCTACAGGATAATAGCGTTCTGCAGATTTAAAAGGATTTTTCTTCCATGCTTCTCCATACATTGGGTTAACATAAACAATATCATCCGTTGGTTTACTTAATTCTATTTCATATTTCAATGTGACAGGTGTTTCATAATTGCTTAATGAATCAATATGTGGCACCGCCAATTTTACATCATCACCATAAACTTTTTGAATCTCTTTAAAAAATTCTTCTTCGCCTTTCTCTTTTACCTGGTCTCGTATGGTGTACGATTTATTATACCCAAGAGTTTGATTGATAGAACCAATTCTATTGCCGTTTGCATCGTTTGAAACAAAAAGCGCAGTCACCGATCGCTCAACCAATGAATCGGGCATCAAATAAATGGGTGTCGCTTGCTCGTTAATTACTCTTGCATGACCATTATAACACTCCGGTAATAGTTTGCCAAAACCAAGACGTGGATGAGTAGCATCAAGATTAATGGTTTGGCCATCGGCATTACAACGGGCTAAAACGTAGTTAAATGACGTGATCATTGGATAATATTCCCAGGCAAATCCATGGTCTGTGGTGCTAAGAATTATAGGGTCTGATTTCAAACCTGCATAGCGAAGCATGGCAGTCAATAATAAATTGATTTCAGACACACTTCCTTTTTTAGCTTTCATTACATTTTTTAATGACTGCTGTATGGAAAATGCACTATGGTCAGTACAGGTGAAGTTGTCTCTGACAAAAGCATACAGTCTTTTAGCTTTTTCAGTTTCTGACGAAGCTCCCGCCAACACTGGCTTTACATCGTCAGCGAGCCAGTTGTTATTTTTATCAAGTGCATCTCCGAAATAAGACGACTCCATCAATTCCTTTACAAGCCCTGGCCAGGTATTGCGATAATCATGTGGTGTAAGTGGATAGCTTCTTGATGCCAATTGAAATTCGATACGGGCAATGTGATTTTTTAAAGTTGAGGTGTAACTCTCTTGCTTCAATTCAGGAACATCCTTCATCACCCATCGATAATCTGTAATTCCGGATGAAAATGAAAACCGTTCGGATGCTGACGTACCTCTTGAATCGACAATGTTAAACGTTGATGTGCGATCTTTTTTGTCGTTGATGGCAAATTCATGATAACCATGGCTTAAAAAAGTATAGGTAAAAAACTGTGGTACGCTCAAATTAAATTCACTCCACAGTACAGGTGCATGTCCCTGAAAATGCCATGGATCCAAATTTTCAATATAATCAGACGTGACCCTGTATTCGTATTCAACAATACATCCCTCTTTTACATTAGGAAAAGTAAACTTCCTGATGATACGGTGTTTATCAACTTTTTCCTTAAACACGGCAGACTTTTCCAGTTTAGATTCATTTATCTTACCGTTTTCTAAATTATAGGTTATTGCTTTAACATTTTCCAGCTTCTCCTCGTCCTCACCATTTGTATATAAGTATACCTCCACATTAGCATCATCATATCCATTTTTGTTGAGAATATGAACAACCCGGTGACGCGTGAAGGTGATTGAAAACCATCCTTTAGAATTGCCTTCAACCGCGGCACTTCCAATATCACTTAACACCACAGCATTGGCATTACTATCGATTGAATAAATTTTCTTTTGCAGCTCTTCGGCCGTGATTTTACCGAATTTTGTGAAAGGACTTGTTTGAGCATTACTAACCAATGCAATTATAGATAGCAATGCAATACATAGGAATCTCATGACAGCTAGTTTAAATGACAACAATATCTATTTTTTTACTAAAATATTCAATGACGTGAAAAAATATTTTTTCTAATAGTTTTTACTTATTTGTTTTATAATTTTTAAAAAATGTAGATCACAAATCGCAGCACCTGCTTCCAAAAAAACTTTTTTATAAAAGAGTGCTGAATAAGGTTTTGATTGCTTCAATGATTTTATTGATAAGCGTATTAATTGGAGAAGTTGGCTTTTGTTGGTTTGCGCACGTCAGTTGGATTGATGCCCTGCATAACTCGGCAATGCTGCTAAGTGGAATGGGACCTCTGTCACAGGATTATCCTTCGCCAGGCGCTAAATTGTTTTCCTCGTTCTATGCCTTATGTAGTGGCATCGTATTTATTGCCAAAATTGGAGTCGTGCTCGCTCCTGCAATGCATAGAATTTATCATCGCTTACATTTGGAGGACAATGCAACCTCCTGAATCATTTTTCATCTCTATTACGTGGCTTTGAAAGATCAAAATACGCAACTAGTCAAACAACTCGCTCCTCAATACGGATTCGATTATTGCGGAATAGCCAAGGCAGAAGCTTTGGATGAAGATGCTCATCGTTTGGAAAAATGGCTGCAGCAAGGAATGCATGGGAGTATGAAATACATGGAAAATTATTTTGACCTGCGTGTTGATCCTACTAAACTGGTTCCAGGTGCTAAATCAGTGATCACACTGCTAAAAAACTATTATCCGGCAGAGATTTGCCAAAATAAAATTTCGAAGTATGCCTACGGGGATGACTATCACGAGGTAATTAAATCATCATTGAAAAAAATAATTTTCGAATTACAGGAAAAGATCGGGCAGTTCCAGGGCAGAGGATTTGTTGATTCGGCTCCGGTACTTGAAAGAGCATGGGCGCAGAAAAGCGGCCTGGGATGGATTGGCAAAAACGGAAATTTATTAACAAAGCAAACCGGTTCTTTCTTTTTTATTGCCACGCTTATTGTTGACATTGAATTAAATTATGACGACCCTTTTGCAAAAGATTTTTGTGGAAGTTGCAAACGGTGCATAGAAAGTTGTCCAACCGAGGCTATTCTTCCTGATAAAACGATCAACGGAAGTAAATGTATTTCCTATTTCACTATTGAATTGAAGGATGAAATTATTCCTGAAGAACAGAAAGGTAAATTTCAAAACTGGATGTTTGGCTGCGATATATGCCAGGATGTATGTCCGTGGAATCGTTTTAGCAAACCTCATGAAGAAGAAGCTTTTGTACCATTACCCGAAATTTTAAATTTCACTTCAAAAGAATGGGAAGAGCTGACCGAAGAAGCCTTCAAAAAAATTTTTAAACACTCGGCAATTAGCCGGGCCAAATACAAAGGCATAAAGAGGAACCTTGCATTTTTAAAAACGTAATCCGGCCCTCATTGAAATTCGACTTAATGAATAATCGTACGTATCAAAATAATGTAGAGAACTGCGCCATGGTTCATTATCAATAATTCTTGAAAAGCGTTTGTAGCTATAGCCTACATCAAAAACAGCCTTTACTTTGCCCTTAGTGGAAATCTCATAACCAATTCCTACTGCATAATAAGCACCACCTTTCCTGTCCATCTCCCACTCTGTCATTGAACTCTTACTAATAAAAGAATACCCGGCATCAGTATACACAAATGGTGCACTTTCCTTTTTGGAAAAGCTCTTTCTGATGTCCACAAAGAGTGGAAAAGTGCGTTCATAGTAATCGTCCACTCCTATTCCAATTCCTGTTATAAAGGTTTTATAGCTGAAGCCATTGATAGATTGCATCTGAAACTCCGCTGTGGACTCACCAGTTAAAATACCAAGCTCATTTACGCTTGTGAATTTAATTTTAGGTTTTGTTTGTGCAATACCTGACGCACAAAGAAGTATTAACAACTGAACGAAACAAATCCTGTACTTCATGGTCTTATTTTGAAATGGTAAGCTTACTTCTCAGTTTGATATCGCCCAGGTTGGAATAATCAAATTGAAATAAGCCCTCTTTTGCTACAACCAGTGCATTATTATTCCAGGCTATTACATCATGCGGGTCCAGGCCTCCAATTTTTTTAATCAAGCTAATATTCGACACATTCGATGCGTTAAATACTTTCAGGCCGTCCGCACCATCACATATGAAAAGGATATCGCCATCTTTTGATAATCCTGATGGACCCCCGAGTGCATATGATTTTAAAAGAACAGGTGATGTGATGTTTTTTATATCCACAATATTAAGTTCATTGTTGGCCGGGCCACACCGGGTTCCCTCTTTTAACGTGACATAAGCGTAATTATCATCCGCTACTACAGGATCGCAAGCACGTCCATGAGTGAATGCTCCTTTGGCTACGGGGCTTGCAGGGTTTGAAATATCAAAAATGTAAAGACCAGTCATTGAACCGAGGAATAATTTATCTTTTAATGGATAAATGGTTTCTATATCAAAGCCAGCAAAAATATTATTGATTAGTTTCGGATCCGAAGGATCAACAATCGATACAGCTTTCAGGTTATGATTGTCCACGGCATATAAATAATCGTTTACGATGGAAAACCTTGCCAACGAGCCTCCAATACCTGCATTTGAACCAGTAGCTGCAGCAACCCTGGCTCCATTATCTGCCACGAAATCTATTGTAATCCAGTTTCTGTTATAAGGTTTTTCTTCAACAGTAATGTCTTTCCTTATCCAATCTACAATGACTTTACCAGTGTTGGCAACAAAACCATTATAGTAATTACGTTCCGGAAAAACATTAGCTACATTTTTCAAAAGTTTTGCATGGAGGGGATCGGTGATATCAATCGAAACAAGATCGGAATACATATCAGCATACAAAGTGTTGCCCTTAACAGCGATGTCAACATTACCAGGGATGTTTATGAATGCCTTAACCACGGGATTGGAAGGATTGCTATTGTCGATGATGTGCACTCCCTTATCCAATTCATTTAGAAAAATATAATCACCGTAAATAAAAATCTTTCCCGGGCTTTCAATCGTTTTTGAAGTATTGCTTTTAATGTTGGCAAGCACAACATCTTTCGATTCATAAACAGGTGTCAGGGTGGTATATGTTCTGGTAACCTTGTCTTTTAAACAACCCTGAAGAAAAAAAGTCAGGATCATGATTGTGATACCAGCAAAAGAAGGCAACAAAAACCTTTTCATATAAGTAAGTTTTGATTTTAGTTAGACTATATATGCACTGACAACCATTACTAATAAAGTGTTGCGCCAGATTTTTAATTTTTACTTAACTGCCACTGGGCCTTCAAGCCATAGGAAAACAGGTGATGTTCGGCGTTGCCTTTTTCAATTTGCGTTAAACCATACTGCACTTGCGGTCCAAACATGAGTGGTTTTTGTTTTAACGGTACAGCATAATTAAGGTCAATGCCCAAAAACAATTGAGTCCTGTTAAATGCATCAATATCGTGGAAATATGATTGTGTAGTATAATCAAAACGGAGGGCATTGGTGTGGGCCAGGTATTGCAGTGAGAGGCCCGTGCTGAAATTTAACGGATGGTGTTTTAGTAATTGCCAATCAAAAAAAGCCGGAATGGAAATAAAATGGTATTGATTTTTATATGGCTCCAAAACCATAGCCTGGTTGGTATAAAATTGTGAAACGGCATAATCCATAATGACTCTGTTCTGACTTACCCTGTTCCCTACTTCAATAGTATTACTGTAATAATTGTATTGCAAACCTGTTGAGAAAAATATTCTTTTGCCCAGCTTTTTTTTAGCCGCAACTCCTAATGCGAAAGAAAAAGCCTGTTCAACTTCAGATGGCCCATACCCTGCGGGGTTACCTCCTGATATTGGCCCACCGCTGCTATAATTTGGTGAATAGTTTAAAGATTTTTGTCCGTTGTAAAAATTAATGCGCCCTAAACCTGATGTTCCTGCTGCTACAACTACATTGTATCTCCATTTTGTTGCAGGATGCCTTTTTATTTCTGACTTTTTAATTAAAGCTGAATCCTGTTTAACCAACTCTTGCACCGTTTTTATCCCAATTATTTCTTTTGTCGCGCCGGCAATATCACCAGGTTGAAGAGCTTTCAAACTCGTATCACCCCGGTTTAAATTTGCTTGCGCCTCTGCTGGCTGTTTATGTTCGATCTCATTTTCACTAACTGCCTCTGGTTTTGGGGAGATTTGAATGGTTTCACTGACGAAAAATTGCTTTTTGTTTTTATTTTTTTTAAAGGATGGTTTTTCAATTACATGTGAAGTGAAAATTCCTTCACTTTTGGTAGCATGCATTTCAGAAACTGCTGGACTATTCGGTTTGTCTGGATGAATTGATGATTGGCTATTGTCTTCAATTAATTTATTAGTTGATTCAGGCCTTAAAAAGGGACTTTGCTTTTTGATTTTGTTGTCCGCTTCATTCAAAGAAGTCCTGTTCGAATATTGATCCACACTAAACCATAATCCTCCCGCAATTAAAACAAATAGAGGGAGCCATAAGATCACTCTCCGTCGCTCTTTCTTCTTTCGGATCTGCATCTCCACCTTTTGCCAAACAGGGTTGGACGGAACTAATTTTAGTTCCTCCATTTTTTGTTGTACCTGTTTTTCAAATTCATTTTGCATAAACATTCTTTTTTGTCACATTGTTTTTTTGTTCGATCCACTGGATCAGCAGGGCCCGTGCCCTTGCATATTGTGAACGGGATGTGCTCTCCTGGAT
>Ga0163163_10006726_pt1 | contig 10077 bp, 6 predicted proteins | sample S65metaG_FD_119766 | JGI IMG/M metagenome (GOLD analysis project Ga0163163, IMG submission 119766) | Switchgrass rhizosphere microbial communities from Kellogg Biological Station, Michigan, USA - S6-5 metaG | ecosystem: Host-associated > Plants > Roots > Rhizosphere > Soil | place: USA: Michigan... | reverse complement strand
GGGCGGACCGGTCTTCTACACGCTCTACGGACACCTCGCTACCGGCGTGCTGAGCAAACTCCAGCCCGGAACTCGGGTGCATCACGGGCAGCCGGTCGCCGAGGTCGGGGATCTGGACGTGAATGGCGGCTGGCCTCCCCACCTCCATTTCCAGATCATCGCCGATCTGCTCGACCGGGCAGGCGAGTTTCCCGGCGTGGCGCGCTGCGACCAGCGCGCCCTGTGGAAGAGTCTCTCGCCTGATCCCAATCTCGTGGCCCGGCTGCCGGAGTCACTCCTGGTCCAGCGCCACCGGCGCCCCGGCGCGATTCTGGCCAGCCGCCAGGAGCACGTGGGGCCGTCGCTCAGCGTGTCCTATCGGCGCCCGCTGACGATCGTGCGCGGCTGGAAACAATTCCTCTATGACGACGACGGACTCCGCTATCTGGACGGTGTGAACAACGTGGCCCACGTCGGGCATTCACACCCAGCGGTGGTTCGCGCCACGCGCGAGCAGATGGCGGTACTCAACACCAACACCCGGTACCTGCACGAGGCGTTGGCGGAGTACGCCGAGCGGCTCACCGCCACGCTGCCGGCTCCGCTGTCGGTGTGTTATCTGGTGAATTCGGGGAGCGAGGCCAACGAGCTGGCCATCCGGCTGGCTCGCGCCGCGACCGGACGTCGCGGGATGGTAGTGGTCGACGTGGGCTATCACGGCAATACCACGACCCTGATCGACGTGAGCCCCTACAAGCACGACGGCCCCGGCGGATCGGGGCCTCCGCCCTGGGTGCGGAAGATTCCGATGCCGGACGACTATCGCGGGGAGTTCCGCCGCGATGATCCCGACGCCGGCCGAAAGTATGCCGCGGCGGTGTCGAGCGCAGTGAGCAGCCTGACTGCGAATGGAGAAGAGGCTGCGGCGTTCCTGTCGGAATCGTTGCTGAGCTGCGGCGGTCAGATCGTGGCGCCCACGGGCTTCCTGGCCGAGGCGTACGCCCGGATCCGCGCCGCCGGCGGCGTATGCATCGCGGACGAAGTGCAGGTGGGCTTCGGGCGGGTCGGAACCCACTGCTGGGGGTTCGAGACCCAGGGCGTGGTGCCCGACATCGTCACCATGGGGAAGCCGATCGGCAACGGCCATCCCATCGGCGCGGTGGTCACCACCCCCGACATCGCGCGGGCGTTCGCCAACGGGATGGAATACTTCAATACCTTCGGCGGCAACCCGGTCTCCTGTGCCGCGGGTCTCGCGGTGCTCGACGTGATGGAGTCGGAAGGTTTGCAGCGGAACGCGCGGGACGTCGGCGCGCACCTGCTGGCCGGGCTGGCCGAGCTGGTGTCGCGGCATCCGATGGCGGGAGACGCCCGCGGGCTCGGATTGTTCCTGGGACTCGAGCTGGTTCGGAACCGGGAGACTCGGGAGCCGGCCGGAGAGATTGCCGGCTATGTGGCAAACCGGATGCGGGACCGCGGAATCCTCCTGAGCACCGATGGCCCCTATCACAATGTGCTCAAAATCAAGCCGCCGCTGTGCTTCACCACCGGCGATGCGGACCATCTGGTGGCAACCCTCGACCGGATCCTGACCGAAGACTTGGCCGGAGGCACGCTCGGTTATCTTTGACGGCCCGATGCCTACCACCGCACCCTGGACCCCAATGCCCTCGCCACGTCATCGCTTCGCACTGGTCGCCGGCCTTCTCCTCGCCCTGACACAGTCCACCGCCGCCCAGCAGCCCACCACGCCGGGCCAGATCCGGCCTCGGCCGGCGGAGGGCCGCGATCCCGAGTTTCCGCCTCCCAATATCCGGGAGTACAAGCCGCGCTCGACCCTGGTGGTGCCGGTGCACATGGTGCCCCGATCCAGGTTTCCAGCGGTCGACTTCCACGGTCACCCGCCGGGACTCACCACAGCGGAGGTGATCAATCAGGTCGGCGCGGCGATGGACTCGCTCAACCTGGGCGTGATGGTCAGCGCCAACGGCAGCTCCGGCGACCGCCTGACCTCGCAGCTCGCGGCGATCCGCGCCAGCAAGTACAAGGATCGTTTCGTCATCTTCACGGGACTCAATCTCCGGGATATCGGACCCGGCTCGGGCGCGAAGATCGCCGCCCAGCTCGAGGCCGATGTCGCGGCCGGCGCCGCGGGCATCGGGGAGATCAACAAGGGTTTCGGTCTGTACACCAAGAAGGCCGACGGCACTCGTCTCAAGATCGACGACCCCGAGCTCGACCAGGTCTGGGAGACGGCGGCGCGGCTCCACATCCCGGTGTTCATCCACACGGCGGATCCGTCGGAGTTCTGGGAACCGATCGACTATCACAACGAGCGGTGGCTCGAGCTGTCGCTCTATCCCGACCGGCGGTACCAGGATCGCACAAAATTTCCGGCCTTCGAAGAGCTCATGGCGGAGCGCAACCGCCTCCTGGCCAGGCATCCGAAAACGACCTGGGTCATTGCCCACCTGGGATGGCACGCCAATGATCTGGCCCGGCTGGCCCGGATGTTCGACAGCATGCCGAACCTGTACAGCGAGGTCGGCGCCGTGCTCTACGACATCGGCCGACAGCCGCGCCAGGCCCGGGAGTTCTTCATCAAGTATCAGGACCGGCTCCTCTTCGGAAAGGACAGTTTCCAGCCCGACGAGTATCCCTATTACTGGCGGGTCTTCGAAACCAACGACGAGTATTTCGACTACTACCGGGATTACCACGCGTTCTGGAAGCTCTACGGCCTCGGGCTTCCGGACTCGGTGCTCAAGAAGCTCTACTACGGCAACGCGCTCAAGATTACGCCGGCCATTCCGCGCGGCGCATTTCCGAAATAGAGGATATGTTGGCTCCGGACGAGCCCCGATACGATCCCCTTTTGAAGGAAGCCAGACCATGCGCCGAGCTGAACTCGCGAAATGCCTCGCACTTTCAATCCTCGCTTCCGCCTGTGCGAAGGAAGTGCCCATCGTCGAGGTGCAAGGCGCCTGCGGCGGGGTCTTCAAGGGACAGGTCTGCACCTGGGCCCGGACCAAGGGAGACAGCCTGCTGGACGTGGGGGCGGTGGTGCCGATCGCCAGCATCGAGGGGGCGCCGGGGGACGCCATGCCGGCCTGGCCCCCGGTGGCGGAGGCCAAGCTCAAGCTTCCTGATGCAGTGCAGTCGAAGACGGGGCTGACCCAGCTCACCGTGTTCTGGGAGGCGATGGGCCACCCGCCGATGCAGTTCATGACGCCGCACTTCGACTTCCATTTCTACCTCACCCCGATCGGCGAGGAGATGACCTACAGCTGCAAGGACCTGAGCAAGCCGGCAGCGCTTCCCGACGGCTACACGCTGCCCGATCAGGAATTGCCGCCCGACATGGCGAAGATGATGGGGGTTTCCACGCTGGTCGGGATCTGTGTCCCTACCATGGGGATGCACTCGCTTCCCACCTCCGAGATGGAGCGGAAGGACACCTTCCACGGCGACATGGTGGTCGGGTACTACGGCGCCAAGCCGATTTTCATCGAGCCCATGCTCACCAAGGCAATGCTGATGGAGAAGAAGTCGTTCGATCTCCCCATACCGACCATCCCCGGCCTCACGTCGATCTACCCACGCACCTTCCACGCCGTGTGGGATGACAAAGGTCAGACTTATCGGTTTGCATTCTCCGGTTTTGCACCCGGCGCATAGAGGGAACAGCAGCGCCGCAGGAGGTGACCCATGTCCATTCGTCCAGTCCAGCGCATCATCGAGTCCAAGCCCACGGTCGAGGGTGCCGGCGTGCGGTTGCGCCGGGCCTTCGGCTTCGGCGACACCGAAGCGTATGATCCGTTTCTGCTGCTCGACGATTTCCGCAACGATCGCCCCGCTGATTACCTGGCGGGATTCCCCTGGCACCCGCATCGCGGGATCGAGACCATCACATACGTCCTGGCTGGCACGGTGGAGCATGGAGACAGCCTGGGCAATCGCGGGGCGATGGGCGCCGGGGACGTGCAGTGGATGACCGCCGGCCGGGGCATCCTCCACCAGGAAATGCCCAAGGGGGATGCCGCCGGGCGGATGCACGGCTTTCAGCTCTGGGCCAATCTGCCTTCCGCGCTGAAGATGACCACGCCGCGCTACCAGGACATCCAGGCCAGGGAAATTCCCGAAATCACCGATGATGACGGCACCAGGGTGCGGGTGGTGTGCGGTGAGTTCTGGGGAAAGAAGGGTCCGGTGGATGGGGTGGCCGCCGATCCCCGCTACCTCGATGTCTGGGTTCCCCCCGGGAAGCGGAAGACGCTGCCGGTGGAAACCTGGCGCAACGCCTTCGCCTACGTGTTCGAGGGGAGCGGAACCTTCCGCGACGCATCGGCGCCATCCGGCGTGCTCACCGAGCCGATCGGGGAGGAGGCCGCGCCGGTCCGCGAGACCACCGGAAACCGCTCCCTGGTGCTTTTCGGCGGTGGTGACGAGGTGACGGTGCGCGCCGGTGAAGAAGGCATGCGTTTCCTCCTGGTTTCCGGGAGGCCGATCGAGGAGCCGGTCGCGTGGTACGGGCCGATAGTCATGAATACCCAGGACGAGCTCCGCCGCGCGGTCCAGGATCTGAATGAAGGTACATTCATCACGTGATGCGCCCGATTGTCTTACCGACGGTTCTCACCGCCGCGACGCTGCTCTTCGGAGCCGCCGGTTCGGATGACATTGCCCTCAACGACAACCTGATACCCGCCGGGCACCTGTCGAAGGGAGCCCTGACGGTCGCTCTCGAGATCCGGGAGGGTGACTGGCACCTGCTCGGACCCGGCAAGGCCCCCGGACGAGTGCTCGCCTTCGCCGAAACCGGGCACCCGCTCCAGATCCCCGGGCCCATGATTCGGGTGCCGAAGGGCACCGTGATTCGTGCGACGGTGACCAACCGGAGCGACATCGCGCTGGTCGTTCGTGGCCTGGCCTCCCGGCGCACGGCGCCGATGGACTCCCTGTTCCTGGCGCCTGGGGCCACCGGCGAGGCCCGTTTCGAGGCGGATGCGGAGGGGACCTACTACTACTGGGCCGGTGCGGCCGGACGTTCGATGGGCGCGGGGCCGCTGGCCCGGCGGCTGTTCTTTCACGACAGCCAGCTGCGCGGAGCCTTCATCGTCGATCCTCCCGGCACCCGCGGCCCGCCCCGCGACCGGGTGCTGGTGCTGGGAGGGTGGATCGCCGCGCCCGAACCGGCGACCACCGCTCAAGTCGACAATGACATGTTCGTGGTCGTCAACGGGCGGCCCTGGCCCCTGACCGAGCGCCTGACCTACACCGTGGGTGATTCGATTCGCTGGCGGATCATCAACGCCTCCTCGGATATCCATCCGCTGCATCTGCACGGCTTCTACTATCGCGTGGATTCCCGGGGCGACGCCGCCCAGGACACGACCTACTGGCCGGCCCAGCGCCGCATGGTGGTCACCGAGCGGCTCATGCCGGGTACCACCATGTCCATGGTCTGGTCTCCCGACCGGCCCGGCGGCTGGGTGTTCCACTGTCATCTGACCTTCCACCTCGTGGCCAATCCCGGAATCGGGCCGGACCGGCTGTCCGACTCGGCGCGATGGGTCGAGATGAATGCGGGCCATCCCGATCACGACCCGCAGCATCATGTCGAGCGCGCGATGGGCGGCCTGATGATGGGGATACGGGTCAAACCTGCACCGGGCTGGACGGCTCCGGCCGACGTCCCGCGGCGCACGCTCCGGCTCCTGGTGCAGAGTGACTCGACCGCGGCGGACTCCGGCCGGCGCTTCGCCTACGTCCTGCAGGAGGGAAGCGAACCCCGCCGCGACTCGGTGCCGCCGGCCGGGGCGACCCTGGTGCTGCACCAGGGAGAGCCCACCCGGATCTGGGTCGTCAATCGCACCGGGGAGCCGACCGCGATACACTGGCACGGGATCGAGCTGGAGAGCCCGTATGACGGCGTCGTCGGTGTGGGAGGATACGACGGGAGTCCAACCCCGACCATCATGCCGGAGGATTCATTCGAAGTGCGAATGACTCCGCCTCGCAGCGGCACCTTCATGTACCACACCCACGTCAACGACCTCCGCCAGCTTCGTGGCGGCCTCTGGGCACCACTCCTGGTTCTGCCTCCCGGTACGACGCCGGACCCGACCCACGACTTTGCCTTCATTTTCGGCGAAGGCCGCCGCGGCGGCGTGCTGCCACTCCGATTGCAGGCCCTCCGTCCCATCCCGCTGCACGCCGGCGACCGATACCGCGTCCGGCTGATGAATGTCTCGGCCAGCGGTCCAAGCCTGGTCTACGTACTCGCCGGCGAGGGACCGGCGCCCCTGTGGACGCCACTCGCACGCGACGGGTTCGACCTCCCCGTGTGGCAACGGGGAGTCCGTCGCGCCGAGGAACAGATCACCATTGGGGAAACGATGGACTTCGAGTTCACTGCCCCGGCGGGCGGCGCCTTCGGTTTGGAGGTCCGGACGGCAGCCGGCGTGCTGGTGGTTCGTCAGCCGTTCACGATCGCGCCGCGCTGATCGGTGAGCCGCCGGTTCCGGAAGGGATAGATCAGCAACATGCCGGCGATGAACCCGCCGACATGCGCGAAGAATGCCGTCCCGCCCATCTCGTTGGCGAGCCCGCCACCCACCAGCTGGAGCAGGAACCAGTAGCCCAGCATCAGGTAGGCGGGGACGGCGATCCGGGTGATGAAGAATCCCAGGAAGACCAGCATGTGCACCCGCACTCGAGGATAGAGCACCACGTACGCGCCCATGACGCCGCTGATGGCCCCGGAGGCGCCGACCATCGGTACCCCGCTCGTCGGGCTGATGAAGGACTGGGTCAGGCCCGCCGCGATGCCGCACACCAGGTAGAAGATCACGAAGCGAATCCGGCCGGTGGAGTCTTCGATGTTGTTCCCGAAGATCCAGAGGAACCACATGTTGCCGATGAGATGCAGCCACCCGCCATGCATGAACATCGAGGTGAATACCGTCGCCCACGGGGCGAAATGGCCGAGCTGACAGTACGCGTCCTCGCCCAGCCGAATCCGGGCGCCCGCGTGGAGCGCTCCGAGCAGGTGGCCCGGCACCAGGCCGAGCTTGCAGACCGATTCCGAGAGCTGGGGCTCACGGCCCGCCCCCTGGACCAGGAGCCAGGCGGCGATGTTCAGGGCCATGATCGCGATCGTGACGATCGGCGTGCGGAGAGTAGGGTTTTCGTCCTTGATGGGGAACATATCTAGGAGGCCAAGACGCTAGGACGCTAAGAGGCTAGGTGACATCTCGGTAAGGTATGGCCCTCGGAGTCCGGTCGTCAAAGTCCTGCCTGAAACGTTCCAAGGTCCGTGTGCGTCGGTACATTGTTGGCCGTACGAAGCCGCCTCCTAGCCGTCTTAGCGTCCTGGCGTCATAGCGTCATAGCCTCCTCGCAGGGAGTCCACTCATGCGCCGTAACCTCCTGTTCCTGCTCGCCATCCCGGCCACCCTCGCGGCTCAGCAGCCGGCGGGCCAGCCTGCCGCGGCGCCCCCGCCTGCCCGTCCAGCGGGCGGCTACCGCCCCTTTGCCGAGCTGACCAAGGATGCCACGGTCCGGACCGGGTTCCTCGACACCTACCAGAAGGAAGACAAGCTCTATCTGGCCATTCCCCGAGACCGACTGGGGAAGGACTTCCTGATGGAGATGAAGATCGCCCAGGGCATCGGCGCCAACGGACTCTTCGGCGGCACGATGCTGAACCTCTTCGAAGGCAACGTGGTGGCGCTCGAACGCCACGGTGAACAGATCTTCCTGGTCCAGCGGCCGCACCGCTACACCGCGGTGAACAGTCCGGCGGCCACCAAGGCCGTGGACCTCACCTTCGGCTCCTCGGTGCTCGAATCGGCCAAGATCGAATCCTTCCGGGACGACTCCGCGGTGGTCATCGATGCGGCCAACTGGTTCATCTCCGACCTCTCCGGCATCAGCGCCGCGGTGCGTCAGGCGGTGTCCCCCGGTCCGGGCCGGCCCGGGATCGCGACCTTCGACCGGGCCCGCAGCTACCTGGAATCGGTCAAGGCGTTCCCGCAGAACGTGAATGTGCGCGCCAAGCTCACCTTCCGTCCCGGTGAGCCGATCGGACTGCCCTCGGTGCCGGATGGCCGCTACCTGCCCCTCTCGATTCACTACACGCTCGCCGCGCTTCCCGACATCCCCATGACCCCCCGGCTCGGCGACGATCGGGTGGGCCAGTTCTGGACCGTGCACAAGGACTTCTCCCAGGACGACACCACCGCGTTCGTCCGCTACGTCAACCGTTGGCGGCTCGAGAAGGGCGAGGCGGTGGGCGACAAGTTCCGTCCCAAGAAGGCCATCGTCTATTACATCGACCCGAACGTCCCGGCCCAGTACCGCGCCGCCATGAAGGCCGGTGTCGAGGCCTGGAATGCCGCCTTCGAGGCCGCGGGCTGGGTCGACGCCATTCACGCCGAAGATTTGCCCGAGGGCGCGGACGCGGAGGACATCCGCTACGCCACGCTGCGCTGGAACGTGTCGGATCAGCCGGGGTACGGGGCCATCGGCCCGTCCACGGTGGATCCGCGAACCGGGGAAGTCCTGGACGCGGACGTGCTGTTCGAGTCGACGTTTTTTGGCAGCTTCCGGAATACCTGGCGCACCCTCGCCGGTCCGATCTCCGCGGCGCAGGCACTCGAGGAGGCGCTCGGCGTCGGCATGGAGTCGGCGGGGCCCGGCGTGGAGCTGGCAGGCTTGAGCGGGACCTTCGCGGCGCAGGGTTCCCTGCTGCAGGCGGCGCTGATATCGCGTGGCGAGCTCGCCCCTGGAGATCCGGTCCCGGAAGCCTTCGTCATGCAGGCGGTAAAGTGGGCCACCATGCATGAGGTCGGACACACCCTCGGCATGCAGCACAACTTCCGGAGCTCGACCAGCACCCCGAACGCCATGCTGCACAACAGCGACTGGGTCACGGCCAACGGACTGTACAGCTCGGTGATGGAGTACCCCTCGGTCAACATCGCGCCCAAGGGCACGCCCAACGGATTCTTCTACACCCCAGGCGTCGGCTCCTACGACAAGTGGGCCATCAGCTTTGCCTACACCCCGGATGCGCACCGGGCGGCGGCTCTGGCCCGCGAGGCGGCGACCAAGGCGCACCTCTACGGTACCAACCTGGAGCTGGGCGGCACCGACCCGTCCATCAATCTCTGGGACCTGGGAGACGACCCGCTGGCCTGGGGGAAGGAGCGCACCACCATCATCCGGGAGCTGCTGCGGGATCTCCCGGCCAAGGTGCTGACCGACAACGACGGATACCAGGACGTCACCAACGCCTACCTCAACCTGATGAACCAGTACGCCCTCGCCGTGGCGCCGGCGATCAAGTACGTCGGGGGCCAGTATCTCAACCGCGATCACGTGGGCGATCCGGGCGCACGGCTGCCGTTCGAGAACGTGCCCCGGATCAAGCAGAAGGAAGCGCTCGACTTCCTGGTGGACCGGGTCTTCGCCGAAAACGCGCTGGCGCTTCCCCCCGCCGTGCTGCAGAAGATGGGTGCCAATCACTGGCTGCATTGGGGCGAGAACCTGACCTTCAACGGCCGGCTCGATTTCCCCTACCACGAGCAAACCCTCGCCTTCCAGTCCGGCACCCTGGCGCAGCTGCTGAGTCCCCTGCGGCTGGGACGGATCCGGGACGGAGAAACCAAGTTCGGCGCCGGCACCATGGTCACCATTCCCGAGCTGATGGGCGCGCTGACCCAGGCCATCTGGAGCGAGTCCTGGGGACCGGGAGCCCACACCACCTCGGCCACCCGCCGGGATCTGCAGCGGAACTATCTCGACCAGATGACCGGATTGCTGGTCCAGACATCGGATCGGACTCCGGCCGATGCCCGGGCGGTGGCCCGGATGCAGCTCAAGGACCTCAACCGGCGCCTGGGTTCCGCCCTGACCGCCGGCGCCGGACTGGATGCCTACACCAGGGCTCACCTGGAGGAGTCGCGGGCCCGGATCGACAAGGCGCTGTCTGCGGGGTTGGAAGCAGAGCGACGGTAGGCGCTAGAGGCTAAGACGCTACGACGCTAAGACGCTAGGAAAGTGCAGTCTCCTAGCCTCTTAGCGTCCTAGCGT
>Ga0163163_10006725_pt1 | contig 10078 bp, 8 predicted proteins | sample S65metaG_FD_119766 | JGI IMG/M metagenome (GOLD analysis project Ga0163163, IMG submission 119766) | Switchgrass rhizosphere microbial communities from Kellogg Biological Station, Michigan, USA - S6-5 metaG | ecosystem: Host-associated > Plants > Roots > Rhizosphere > Soil | place: USA: Michigan... | reverse complement strand
TGGCACTTCCACAAGGGAGTGAGCTACGTGATTCTCTCGCGCGGCACTTTGACGGAGAAGCACCTGGTCGGGCCCTCCAAGTGCGAGTCGGAGGAATTGACGGCCGGCAGTGCCTTCGTCGAACCTCCCAATGAAGTGCACAATGTCACCAACACTGGCGATGAAGACGCCGTGATCTCATGGTCAACAATCTTTCCTAAAAGCGATGGAATCGTCCGGTTCAACCCCGAGTTCAAATCCGGAGGCATCTATCTGGTACCGACACCGAATTGCAAATGAGACGTTTCGTTGGCTTGTGCCGCATGTAAGGGGCACAAGCCGCTAATTCGGGAAACGCAACCAACACGGTAGTCCGGGAGGTTGGCTAGCCTCTCGGCTGGCTGCCCCACATCTCGCTTTTGAGATGTGGGATTGTCAGTGATTGGGCTGAAGAACACCCGGCATGCCACGTCCTTCGCACTGCGCCAGAATGATTCGATTTCCACTGGGCTCCCCAAACGACTAGCGTAATGTCGAGCTCGACCATTTCCAGTCCTCGGGATTCCGGGCCTCCGCTTGCGGTGCATGGAGCGTAACTTCTCTACCCGCTCGTTCTCAGCGTGGACGTTGAAATCGTAGTACTGCCGCTGCCAGAAAGCTCGAGAGATTTATCGAGCCACTGTTCGTACCAGTCCAGAAATCTCAGCCTCTTTCCATGTTCGTCGACCTCGGGAAAAATTCCTTTTCTGCTGGCCTGGTCGTCTCGCCACACTTCTCCTTCGCAGGGTCCACGGACAATCAGAAAGTTCCGAATTGCACATCCGCAATGGCAAAGATAAAGAGCACCGGGAAGAAACATTCCAACATACTTTCCGTTTTCATCCCATTTCGTAACCTTCTCCAGTTGCCACCGATTGGCATATCTCGGTTCCGGGTCTGAACACGAGTTGTCCGTATTTATGGAAACCTGCGAATCGATAGATTCCAAGTGAAGCTTGGAAGCGAAAGGCAGTTAAATTTTGGGCAAGCCTTCCACACCCGATAGCTGCGCTGCTTTCCGATAGTCCGACTGAGCTTGATTCACGAATGTCAGAGTCTGCTTGTCATCTGCCCATGCGTCATACAGAAAGGCCTTCAGATCGTCAGCAGTCATGATCTCTCGGCTCTTGAGTACGTTCGCTAAAGCGCCAATAGCCTGATACATTCGCGCAAACATCAGGATCATCGTTTCGTGTTCTTGGGTTGTCATAGTGCCGAGAATTATAAGATGGCGGCATGCCCTGGAACTACGACGCAAACCACCCCTTTGCTGGAATTGCCGAGAAGCTACAGAGGTCCGAGCAAAACATCCTTGATCTTCACTCCGAGATCGATCTCTTCATTACGAACGGGCAGTACCCAGTAATCCCCCATCCGGAGGACAAGACTTTTCAAGAAGCGACGGAGTATCACAAAACCAAAATGATTCCCTTGCGTTTTGGAGTCCTCGCTGGCGAAGTTGTCCACCACTTGCGCTCTTGTTTGGACCACATCGTTTGGCACTTCTCCGACGACGCATCTAGAGCTAAACCTAGATCGATCGAATTTCCTATCTTTGAAGTGAAGCCCTCGAACAAAAAGGAAATTGAGACTTACGAGCGAAAAGTAAAAGGAATCTCGAATGCTAATGTCCTGCGAATGATCGAAGAGTCGCAACCTTACCGTGCTGGGTCCGATATTGCGGATCATCGCCTTCTCATCATCCACAACATGGACATTATTGATAAGCATAGAGAACTCACAATCGTTGATTCCAGCGTCAACATTTCCTTCCCGGTTGACATTCCCGAATTGGGAGAAAAAATACGGCTCTATCACGAGGGCAAACTCTCTCCCGCCGAAGATGTCGCGCTTAGTCGAGCAATTAAGGACTATGGAAAAGCATCCCCGGGCGTAGCATTTCGGCAGTTTGGCAAATGGAAGGTCTACCGGACTTTTTGAACTCTGGTTCGTCGTTTCCGAACTTGTTGTTAAATTCGCCGCAGAGGTGTGACACATTCGGCGGGTGGCCCAGGTCCAAATGATGTCAATTCCACCATGGGGTGCCCCAGGTCCGTGTTTTCGGATCTGGACCACGATGCCGGCACCAAAGATGCAAGAGCCTGAGCTCGTCCCGATGAACAGCGGGGCCGTGCAGATTATCTACGATGGCGACGGCAACCGGGTGAAGAGGATCGTGGGCTATCGGCCGTCGAGCTAAGTCGGGATAAGTCGTTCACAATCTATTAACTGCAAAAACGTGGGAGAGGGTGAAGGCTTTCTTCAATAATAGATTCCCGGTTACTCCTGGATCTCAGCAGGAACTTGGAACCGCACGGGCTGCGCAGGCTCCACGGAGAGAACCTCTTCCGCCTCCTCGATCCGTCTCACCAGAATGTCCCTGAGCTTGCTCGCGTACTCATCGTCTAACCCCAGGTGCGAGTACTCCTCCATCACATCAAGTGCGTAGCGAAGTTCAGTCGCGGCATCGGAACTTGGAATTGTGTCCACAAAAGCCCCTTCCACCCTGGCGTTTTCCATAGCTATTGGATGCTTCAATGAGCCCGTCAGAACCGCCCCCTCCAGTTGTGAATATCATCCTTTGTCAACAGAAGTCGTCTCAATCCTTCTCGTCCCATCCTGTTTTCATCCACTTACAGCAGGCGTCCTTTGCAGATCAATTCGTGCAATTCTCTATCCTCGAACCATGCAAGCTGGATTGCATTCACTGGGACCTGAAATCCCGCGAGAGCCTCGATTTGAGCGGCAATTCATTCATGGTTGAAAGGAAGCTCACAAGGAGAGAACCCGAATAAGTGCTTTCATAAGAAATATTTACGTGGTAAGTCCAATCATAGCAACCATTTAGAACGGACTTTCGCGCTAACTCATTGAAAACAATAGGACCCCCCCCGGGGGGGGAGGGGTCACGCTTATCACTTCTCAATGTTCATTTGTCCACTGTTCACTGTCCACTGTTCGCCGCCTACCGGGTTGCGCCTTCGTGACGCGATCAGCGAATCTGAGGGGATGATGGAATCGTTCGAAACTCTGCTACAACGTGCTGAGGCTGCCCACGGTCACATGTGCGCCGGCCAGATCCTCGGCGTACGCATGGCCCTCCTCGGACTGAAATCACTGGGCATCGACGATCCCCTCGGCGCTGATCGCAAACGTCTCGTCACCTTCGTAGAGATCGATCGCTGCGCCACCGACGCCATCGGCATGGTCACCGGATGCCGGCTCGGAAAACGAACTCTTAAGTATCGCGACTGGGGAAAAATGGCCGCTACCTTCGTCGATCTCTCGCAGGACTCAGGTGTGCGGGTAGTGGCGATGGAAACCTCGCGCGATCTCGCCCGCCAGCTTCATCCCGAGATCGAGAGCAAAAGCCGGCAGCAGATGCTCGCCTACCGCGAGCTTGACGATGAACAGTTATTTCGCGTGCACCGCGTCAGCGTCCACGTGGATGCCGCTGAACTGCCTGGTTACAAGGCTGATCGCGTCGTCTGCGCCCGCTGCGGAGAAGGCATCAACTTCGGCCGATTCGAGGAAAGCGCCGGTGAAAAGATCTGCCTCACCTGCGCCCACCCGGCTCTGCGCTACTGGGGTGAAAATTTGTAGCATCTATGCATCGTGGATCGTATGCATCGCGGATTGTATGTATCGCGACCGGTCAGTTGGCCTTCGCTGCAGCCGCTGTCTCAGGCGCATCATCCGAGTCTTCGACCAGCACCGCCGATCCCGGTACGATCTCGAAGCTCACTGCACTCATCCCCGACGGATTGAATGTGACTCTGAAGGGCTCCCTCTGCCATTGAACCGCTGCACAGACCGGCTCTGTCCGGCTCTCCGCCTCAAAGGCCGACAGCTTCTTCGACAACAACGGTTTCCGCACCGCAAGCTGAGCGACCACCGCATACAAACTTTTTCCGCTCGACGTAAGCCCGCAGTATGCAGCGTAGTCGCGAAACCAACTCACCTGGCTCACCCCAGGATCGTAATCCGGAAGCTTCAGTGCCGAGACATGCCCGCTCACGCGATCCACCAGCAGCCACGGCCCGCGCTGCCAGACCCATCGGCTCGCAGCCGGCTTCTCGCCAGGAAGTTCATCATTGATTCGAAGCATGCGCCGCACCACAAAGCTGCGATCCGTTACATCGTGCGCCTCGCCCGTCGTCCATTCCTTCACCAGGCCATCCACGACGAGCGGCCGGATCTTCAAAGCGTTTTCACTCGCCATCGCTCCAGCTGGATCTCCATTCCGCGAATACGGAACTCGCTTGAATGCACCAAGACCAACCACGTGAACCTTGCGAGGCGTTGCACTGAGTGAAACCGAAACCGCCAGAACTGCAAACCATGCTGCGACCGTCTTACCAACTTGCATGACGAACCCTGCTTCCTAAACGTGTGCCGCCTCCACAGCGCGAGCCACTCGGAACGCTGTGCCCTCTTCCATATGCGAAGCCAGCACCTGCATCCCAACGGGCAATCCCGCTTTCGTAGCGCCGCAGGGAACGGTGACGCCACAAATACCGGCAAGACTCGCTGTGACCGTGTAGATATCGGCGAGATACATCGCGAGCGGATCGCCCGTCTTCTCACCCAGCTTGAACGCCGGTGTCGGTGCTGTCGGCGTAACAATCGCATCCACATCAGCAAAGGCGCGCAGGAACTCCTCCGCCAGCAGACGCCTCACCTTCTGCGCCTTTAGGTAGTACGCATCGTAATAGCCCGCTGATAGTGCGTAGGTGCCAAGCATGATCCGTCTCTTCACCTCCGCCCCAAAACCCTCGTCCCGAGAATGGCTGTACATTTCCGACAGCGTTGCCGACAACGGCGAACGGTAACCGTAGCGAACTCCATCGAACCGTGCGAGATTTGCACTCGCCTCCGCCGTAGCAACCAGGTAGTAAGTCGGAATGGCATAGCGCGTGTGCGGTAGAGATATTGACTTGACGCTGCAGCCAGCCTTCTCCAGCGATTCAATTCCCTTCTCAATCTGCTCGCGAACCTCAGGATCAAGTCCCTCGCCGAAGTACTCTTCGGGAACGCCGATGCGCAGACCCTCAGCTCCCTTGTCGCTCTCCGCCGCATAGTCCATAACGGGAGCCGAAGAACTCGTCGCATCGCTCGCATCCTGACCTGCAATCACACTCAGCACCGTCGCTGCATCGCGCACATTCGCCGCGAATGGCCCCACTCGATCCAGAGAGGACGCGAACGCGATCAGACCATAGCGCGAAACGCGCCCATATGTCGGCAGCACTCCCACAACCCCGCAAAAGCTGGCAGGTTGCCGAATGGATCCGCCTGTATCTGTCCCCAGCGTTGCGACGGCCAAGCCGGCGGCAACCGCTGCGGCAGAGCCCCCGCTGGATCCGCCGGGTACTCGGTCAGGGTCGACAGGGTTGCGCACCGGCCCATAAGCCGAGTTCTCGTTCGACGATCCCATCGCGAACTCATCACAGTTCAACTTCCCCAGCAACACGGCCCCGGCTGCCTCGAGCTTTGCAACCGCAGTCGCATCGTATGGAGGCTGATAACCCGTCAGGATCTTCGAACCTGCAGTCGATGGCGCCCCGCGCATCACCAGCACGTCTTTGACCGCAACAGGAATCCCTGCCAGCGGGCCAAGCGAATCGCCCTTGGCGGCTGCGGCATCAACCTTTGCAGCTTGTTCAAGCGCCCGCTCTTTCGTGAGGCTCAGATAGATATTGAGGCGGTCGTTGATCTGCTCGATCCGCTTATAGTACTTGCCGGCCACATCCGCAGCTTTCACGTGGCCGGAAAGAATGCTCTCTCGCACTTCTGAGAGCGTCTTTGTCTTTTGACTGTAGCTCGAGCCGTTGACAGTTTCGCTGGGCAAAGGTGCCATCCTTTGTTCGATCTCTTCTATCGCTCAATTACCTTTGGAACTTTAAAGAACGCCTGGTCGGTTTCTGGTGCCTGCGACATGACTTGACCCCGATTGAGTGAAGGTCTCAGCACATCCCCTCGTAATAAGCTTGCGCCGCCTGCGCCATCCAGCTCGCTCACCTGCGCCAGTGGGACAACGGAACTCGTATCGAGCTCATTCAGTTGCGCCACGTAATCCAGGATTGCGTTCAGATCGAGCACCATGCTCCCTGTTTCATCTGGGGTCAACTGCAGGTGCGCCAATCCGGCGACGCGCTGGACTTCCTCAATTGTTACTTTGGTGGCCATCTTCAATCAGAACCCCGGCGATTATGCTGAAATTCGGAGACATGCCTGCCGATGCTTGCAGGCGGATACCTCCACACAAGTATATCGGTTCGTTCTTTCTCCTTTCCTGTCCGCCCTTTCTATTCAATCGACGATCAGCGTGAGGCTAGTCTTGTGCGAAACACCGCTCGCCGTCGCAGTGACCACGATGGAATAGGTCCCGGCCGGCGTGCTTCCACCTTGCGATGCAGGTGTTCCGCCGCCACCACCGCCGGCACCTGCACAGCCTGCAATACCGATCAAACCGGTCATCAGGAGGATAGCCAGCCACTGTCTTCCTCTCCTCGATCCAAATGCGATAGGAATAGCAATGAGGCAAATGAGCGGAAGCATGTCATATCTCGCGTTCCTTGAATCGACGAGACTGGCACTTGATCGGCTACCTCCGGTAGCGATGCTGAATATGACTGTACCGGTAGCGTTCGCCGGAACAGATTCGCTCCCCGGATTGAAACTGCAGGAGGAGTTCGTCGGAAGCGAGCCACATGCGAATGTGAAAGTTCCGGTGGATCCGTTCAGAGGTGTCAGCGCCAGGGTGTACTGAGCCGTCTGTCCACTTGAGACAGTCTTACTTGATTGACCTGAAACCCCGACAGTGAAGTCGAATCCCATTCCCGATAGCGCAATCTGAACAGGAATTGTAAGCGAGCCGCTCGCGATGCTCAAGGTTCCCATCTGCTGACCGGCATTTCCGGGAGCGAACGCGATCTGCGCGGTGCAAGTAGCCGCCACCTCGAGAGACGCTCCACACGTCGACAATGAGACCTGGAAACCTGTAGATGTGGAAAGTTCGAGATCTGAGATTGCAACGGTCCCGTTATTGATCAGCGTTACTAATATCGGTGTGCTTGTCAGGCCGACGCCGGTTAGAGGGAACGCAAGAGCGCCTGGCTGAACTTGAAGAGATCCGGCTGCGCCTCCGATACCTACCAGGACAGCTGTGGCCGCCCCTGGGAGCGTTACGGAGGATACAACAAGAGTTCCATTCGCTACACCGTTGGAGGTCGGTGTGAAGATCACACCTATTGAACAACTTGACCCTGGGCCCAAAGTCGAGCCGCAAGTGTTCTGGGAGAGACTGAAAGAGTTCGAAGTCGCAATCGTCAATCCCGAAGCGATCAGATTGGTGGTGTTTGAGATCGTTGCAGACTGTGCTGCAGTTGACTGCCCAAGCTTCGGCTGTAAAAAGCTCATCTGCGAGGGACTGATGATAATGCTCGAGTTGCCTTGACCTACCCCGGAAAGCCTTACCTGAAGAGGAAGAACGCCGAGCGTCGAGGAGGAAACAACCAGAGTGGCAGTAAGTTGGCCCGCTTGCACAGGTGCAAACGAAAGCTGAATGGAGCAACTGCCACCGATAATGAGACTGGTCCCGCATGTCGTTGCGGTCCATGAAAAGCTCGATTCAGCCATCCCGGAGATCTGAAAGCCCACGTTGGATATTGAAGCACCGCCCGTGTTTGTAACAGTAAGAGCGATCGGAGTGCTGGTCTGCCCAACCGAAACGGCCCCAAACTCAATCTGACTGGAGCTGACTTGGAACGCGGGTGCTTCGAGTCCTGTCCCAGACAGAGCGATCGTTTGCGTACGCATGGCATCAGCGACTGTGAGTGTGCCCTCAACGGCGCCCACCGCATCGGGTGCAAAGACAACGCTGAAGGCGCAGTTTGCATGCGCACCCAAGGAACCTGCGCAGGTGTCGGAACTTCGAAAACCTCTGCTTGCAACGGCAGAGATCAAATCCAGCGGCAAATCACCGGCGTTTGAGAGCGTGATGACCTCAGGTCTCGATTGCTGGCCCACGGAAGTCGACGAGAAAACGATTGAAGATTTGGAGAGCGTATCAGTCGCAGCTACTGCGCCTGTGCCCTTGAGCAAGATCGTCTGAGTTCCGACATCGTCAACGATACTAAGGTTCCCTGTCGCCTGACCGGGTTCGGTCGGCGTGAAAGCAACCGAAAGAGCGCAAGCGCTGTTCGCCGCCAAAGATGCGCCGCACGGATTTCCCGCAACACTGAAGGGAAGTGTGGTGGCGATGTTCCTCAGAGCGACTGTGTTCGCAGTTGTGTTCTCCACTGTCAAGGGCAGCAGGACAGAGGTCTTCCCAATCGCAACCTGACCAAAATCGAGCGTGCTCGGTGACACTTTGACCGGGCCGGCAGCAGCGCCGGTTCCAGCCAGCGAAACGATGATTAGGCCACCGGAAACGTTCGTGGTGATTCTCAGCTCTCCAGTGGTTGGCCCGACCTGGTCGGGAGCGAAGGCGACCTGGATCGTGCAGCTTGCTCCTTCATTCACTGCGCGTCCAACACAGCTGTCACTCTCACTAAACGGAGCATCGGCGGAGATCGAAGTGACCTCTAGTGCGATTCCGCCATCGTTTGTCAGCGTGAGAGTCTGTGCAGGGCTCGCTGTCCCCGCCGCCTGCGAGGCGAATATAAGGGAATTAGGATCAACCGATGCGTGCGTCAGTACCGTGTCCGCAGTCCAGAGAGGAACTTGAAAGATTCCCCGCCCATAGGTTCCTGCAACAAGAACCTTGAGGGACGACCCAGACGAAGCCGCACTCAACTGGGTGACAGGGGAGTACGGAAGGCCTGTGCCGAATGTCGACCAGCACTTGCTTGGTCCGTCAATGCATGTGCTGACCTGGCGGGTTGAGTAGACCCCCGCGTCGGTAGCCACGTAAGCCGTATCGGCGTCCTGTGGATCGATCACCACACTGTTGGCTGGACTGCCACGAAGATTGGAGTTGATTTCGTACCAGTGCAATCCGCCGTCGATGGTTCGATAGATCGTGCAAATTGCGTGATACGAATCGAGAATGCCGGCGATCGTGACATACACCGTGTTGCCGGACGGATCGTGAGGATCGATAAAGATGCTGGAGATGTCGAACCCGTATTGGTTGAAGCGTGGCTGGGAAATCACAACCGGATTAAAGGTAAGATCGGTCCATCCCGGCTGGGAAGAACTGCCCGGATTGAAGGTCGTCTTAAGTATGTGCCCTCCGAGGATCGCGCCGCCGTTCAGAGACCCGAACATCCCCGCGTAGATGACCTCACCTCCTCCCGCAATCGGCATCGCAGCAATCGAGCGGATCAGCGCATCACCGCTGCAGTAGGTGTTGCCCGATACGCCATCGAGAAAGGCGCCAATTGCATTTGCTCTTGTCCACCCCGTCCCATCTGCAGGTCCCCTCCATAGGCGGCATGTGCCAAGAAGAATCTGCGACGGATCGAGAGGATCGATGATGAACGGCGCAGGTGAAGTCATTGTGAAGCCGTCACCGGAGACATCGGCATTGTCAATAACGGCCTGAGCACCAAACAAATCTGGAGTACATTCCTCGGAATCCGAGCAGCGGTGAATAGATACACCAGCACCGCTATTCACATACCAATTCGTGGGAGTTGTGGGATCGATGGCGACCGGACCACCCTCGCCGCCAAGTATCTGCGGCCACGTATTCGTGGGACCTGAAGTGCTCTTCACGCCCGCGGTGCCGTTGACGCCCAGGCCAGCCATCATCGTGTAAGGCGAATTGCCGATTTGAGAGATGCTTTCAACCTCGGCAAGGGAGCCGAGGCCCGCATTGAGATTCCGGAAGTGAGTTGGATCATCTGGAGAACAGGCCGAACCGGTTTCGTCGATCGTATCCATCGAACGCCACAAACCACTGTCGTTTCCGATGAGGATCTCCTGCGGGTTTGCAGGATTCCACGTCAACGCATGCTGGTAGGGCGCGACATGAGCACTCATGCAGGTGTTGGCATTCGTCGTATTGCGCCACGAGCAGCCCATGGCGAGACTGCATCGCCAGAGGTCGTTT
>Ga0163163_10006722_pt1 | contig 10080 bp, 9 predicted proteins | sample S65metaG_FD_119766 | JGI IMG/M metagenome (GOLD analysis project Ga0163163, IMG submission 119766) | Switchgrass rhizosphere microbial communities from Kellogg Biological Station, Michigan, USA - S6-5 metaG | ecosystem: Host-associated > Plants > Roots > Rhizosphere > Soil | place: USA: Michigan... | reverse complement strand
TCTCTCGCTCTCGGTTGGATCGGCGAGCCCGCCGTCGCCGACATCATCCTTCACTTTGCCGCGGGCTCGTTGCACGCTCTCCCACCTCACGCCACCATCTACGCGCACACCATCGCCGTCATCCTCGCCTTCTCTCTCATCACCTACTTCGAGGTCCTACTCGGCGAACTCGTCCCAAAGTCTCTCGCCCTCCAACGCGCCGAGCGCATCGCCCTCGCAGTCGCCGGCCCCATGGACGTCTTCATCCGCATCACGCGCCCCGTCGTGAAGCTGATGAACGTCTCCGCCGCCGTGGTTCTTCGCCTCTTCCGCGCTCCCCTCCGCGGCGAAGGCGCCGTTCACTCGCCCGAAGAGTTGAAGCTCATCGCCACCGCCACCCGCCGCATGGGCCTCCTCCCCGCCTTCCAGGAAGAGATTATCCATCGCGCCATCGAGCTCAATCACGTCCTGGTCCGCGAGATCATGACCCCTCGCGGCAAGATATTCTCTCTCCCCGCCGACATGCCTCTCGAGCAGGCCAGCGCCCGCGTCGTCGAGGAGCAGCACTCCCGCGTCCCCGTCTACGACCCCGCGAGCCCCGGCAACGACAACATCATTGGCATCGTGTACTCCAAGGACATCTCCCGCTTCATGCACCTGCGCTCCGTCGCCCTCGCCCTCGGAGGCCGCGGCCAGTCCGGCATCACCCTCCGCCAGGTCATGCGCATCCCCGCCATGGTCCCCGAGACCAAGCTTGCCATCGACCTCCTCCAGGAGTTCCAGCAACACCGCCGGCAGATCGCCATCGTCGTCAACGAGTTCGGCTCCACCGTCGGACTCGTCACCGCTGAAGACATCATCGAGCAGCTCGTCGGCGAAGTAGACGACGAGTTCGACGTCACCCGCTCCGCGCTCCCCAGCGCCACCGGCGTCATGTCGCTCGACGGCTCCACCACGCTCCGCGACCTTCGCACCCAGCTTCACTGGGAGCTGCCGCGCGAAGGCGTCGAGACCCTCGCCGGCTTCCTCCTTGCCCAGCTCGGCCACATCCCCTCCACCGGTGAGAGCATCGAGTACAACGGCCGCCGCTACACTATCGCCGAGATGTCCGGCCATCGCATCTCCCGCGTAAACGTAGAGCCCGTCGACTCGCCCATCGACTTCGCGCCCTACGAGGAAGAGAGCAGGGAAGCCACCCAATGATCCAATTACTCTCCAGGAGCTTGTCATTTTGACCCTGAGCGAACAAGATGAGTCGAAGGGGAAGAATCCCGGTAGTTCGCCCGAAGCGGCGACAAAGCCCGCGAAGAGCCACCACCTATGGCACCCGCTCCGCCGCGTCCTCCTCACCCTCCCCGTCCTCTGGGTCGTCGTCTCCGTCGTCTTCCTCCTCATCCACCTCGTACCCGGCGACCCCATCGTCCAGATGCTCGGCGAAGGAGCCACCGCCTCCGACATTGACGCCCTCCGCCACGCCTACGGCCTCGACGCTCCACTCCTCGAACAGTACGGCCACTACTGGCGCGGCATCCTCCAAGCCAACCTCGGCCAGTCGCTCCGCCTGCACGACTCAGTCCTTCACCTCATCCTGCAGCGCTACCCCTATACCCTCGCCCTCACCCTCGCCGCGCTCGTCATCGGCATCGCCGCCTCCATCCCAGCCGGCATCGCCTCCGCACTCCACCGCAATCGCTGGCAGGACCGCACCCTCGGCGTCGTCTCACTCGTTGGCCTTTCCTTTCCCAACTTCGCTCTAGGCCCGATATTGATCCTCATCTTCTCGATCTCCCTCGGCTGGCTCCCGGTCTCAACAGCAGGGAGCGGAGGCGTCGGCGACTTCCTCCTCCACCTCATCCTTCCCGCCCTCACCCTCGGCCTCTCGTTAGCCGCCGTTTTGACGCGCATGGTCCGGACAGCCATGCTCGAAGAGCTAGGCCAGGACTACATCCGCACCGCCCGCGCCAAGGGCCTCCCCGAGCGCACCGTCGTCTATCGCCACGCCCTGCGCAACGCCTTGATCCCTGTCCTAACGGTCATCGGTCTGCAGTTCGGCTCACTCCTCGCCGGAGCCATCGTCACCGAGACCATCTTCAGCTGGCCCGGCATTGGCCGCCTCACCCTTTCCGCCATCTCCAACCGCGACTACGCTCTTGTCCAGGGATGCATTCTCGCCGTCGGCCTCACCTACGTCGCCATAAACCTCCTCACCGACGTCGCCTACACCATCGCAAACCCCCGCATGCGAAGCTCATAACGTAGAGACCCTCCACTAGTGTCATTCCGACCCTGCGCGAGCAACGTGAGCCGAATAGGAGGAACCCCGCATTTCCCCGCAGCGCCAAAGTCCTTTCAGGGCCGCGATAGACCCAACTCCCCCATCCGTTGCAGAGCATCCCCACACCCCCCGCTGCTATCCTGATCAAGCGGGGAGTCCACTCGCCGCACGGGTCCAAGAGCATGAACAGACTCCCCATCGTCTTGCGCCGCGCCATCGTTTTCGGCGCTCTGTTCGCCCCGCAGCTGCCTGCTCAATCCCCGACAGCTGCCTCGCCCGGCAGGCCTCACATGCCGCTGCTCGGCGCAACCTCTAACTCCCCTGTGCCCGACCCCACAACGCCTCCGGCCAGCACCTTCAAAGATCAACGCTACGGTGTCACCTTCCAGGTCCCTGCGGGCTGGACCCTCACCCGCCACGACGCCGAGGTCAGCACCTTCGCCTTCGACGTCCGCACAGCTCCCACCATCGACCAGATGCGAGGCGTCGCCACCATCGCCTTCAACCCGCATCCCACCTCCACCTTCTCCGGGGCTCTGTTCTACTTCAGCGTCGCTCCCAGAACCACTGAGACGCAGTGCCGGAACCAGGCCTCCGCCCAGGTCCCGAGAACCGTCACCACAACACAGATCGCCGGAGCTCCATTCACCCACGGCTACGACGAACACGGAACCATTTGCACCGAAGCCCGCGACGAGATCTACACCTCCTACCGCAATAACGCCTGCTACCGCTTCGATCTCATCATCAACACCTTCTGCGGAGGCGACGTAAGCGGCGTCCGCGACATCACCCAGGCCGAACTTAATTCGGTAGGCAGACGCCTCCAGTCAATCCTCGACTCCGTAAGCTTCACCACGAAATAGCCACGAAGTCAGAAATTGTTATTCCGAGCGCAGTGACGGGGTGTGTCGACGAAGGACCTGCATTTTCGTCCGCATTGCCCATGAAGTGTCATCCCGACCGGAGCGCAGCGGAGTGGAGGGATCTGCTTCTCCACCCATGACTCATGCCAAACGATAAATTTGTGCAGTCGAAGGCCAGGTTCGTTCGAGCGAAGCTCGAACAGCTGTTAGCCACCGCTAAACCTCCAACCCCACCAGCCGCGCCTCAACCCCGCTCTCCGCCACCGTCACCAGCGCAACCGAAACCGGCAGACTAAATCTCCGAGGCCCCGCACTCCCCGGATTCAGATACATCACGCCGTTCTTCCGCTCAATCACCGGCTTGTGCGAGTGCCCACTCACCACAACATCTATCCCCGTGGCCTTCGGAACGATATCCAGATCATGCACGGAATGCAGCATGTAAAAGAGCCGCCCACCGAGTTCCACCATCTCCGTCGCCGGCAGCTTCGCGCACTCCCCATACACGTCAATGTTCCCGCGAATCGCCGTCACCGGAGCAATCTTCTTCAGCTCATCCAGAATCTCAATGGTCCCCACATCGCCCGCGTGCAGAATATGCTCCACTTCAGCCAGCGCCACCAGCGCCTCCAGCCGTAGCAGGCCATGCGTGTCCGAGATAACTCCAATCAGCATGCTCTTACGCTAAACGAAGCCGCTGCAGCGAAGCCACATGCTTGCTCTGCTTCGGATCATGGCTCCGGTCCGGATCGATCCTGAGCTCAAGCGCCTTCACGCCGTTCAACTCGACCTTATAATCCTCCAACTCCACCGTCGCTCCATTCGGAGAGAAGTTCCACTGCTGTCTTGCCACCTCATGCAGGTCATCGCCCACCAACGCCAGCAACCAGAACTCTTGTGACCTCTCCGACTCGCTGTCAATGAAATGCAGCTGAATCCGCCGCAGGTTCTGCGGCTCGTCGAATAGCAACCGAATCCTCTGCGGACCCGTCCCAGCTGCACGCCACCCAGCCGTCTGTGTTCCCGTCAGGGCATCATCAATCGGAAATCCCGGATCCTCCGAGCTGATCTCCGCCGTCGCAATCTTTTCAATATCCAGCCACTCGCCCGGCTCCGCAACCTTCTTCTCCACATCGTGTGACACGACAACCTTGCGCAAGTTTCACCCCCAAAACACCAGCGCCAAGCATACGCGAGATCGCCCCATCTTCGCGCTTCTGTCGATTGCCAATTTGCGTCATGAACGCGAATTCGATAGCTTTGTGCCATCACACAATTTCAAAAACTACCGCGACACCATGCCGTGCCGCTCTCGCAAAATGTTGTTCTATCAACCATCCCATCCTTTTTCGAAAAGCGAGAATCTCTATGAATCTGCACCGCTTCAGGTAGAGTGCTGCGCTCTTCACGGCTCTGCTGCTCATCTCGTCCGCAACCGCCTAGGAAACAAGCAGGTGACAGCCTTGATCCGAATGTCTTGGCGCAGATAGGAGCCAGGCCTTTCAGAACTCGCAAGTGAAGGAACCTCTACTACGTCTCCGAGGTCTTCGGCCCGCGTCAACAACAGCCCGCAACTACCGCTCCGCCGCCGAGTGGGCAATGCAGCAGATGAAGGCGCGGGTCTCAAGAACGTTCACCTCGAAAAGTTCCCCTTCGGCTACGGCTGGCAGATCAAGAAGTATTACGGCGCAATGGAATCTCCTGTCTACGCCTCTCTAGCCGGTTCCCGTTGGCATGGACGCCCGAAGTAACCGGCCTCATCACCGCAGATGCGATGTGGGCGCCCATCCATTCGAAGGACGACTTCTCCCAAAATGGAAAGGCATGCTCAAGGCCAAGATCGTGCTGATCCGCGTTGAGATGCTGCCTCGCATCCCCACCCCGGAGCCTCTGAAAAAGTAGCGACGGAAACGGGAAGGATAAAGGGTGAGGCCTTAGCGCCTTGCCCTTCTACTTGAACATCAATCCGCCGCGGCAGGCTGCCAAAGCTCAACACGATTTCCTTCTGGATCGGTGAACCAGCCGAACTTCCCGAAATCGTAGCTTTCTCGTTTTGGGTCGACCGTGAGACCTTCGGCTATCAAACGGTCAAGCACTCCATCGAGATCATCCACCTGGAGATTGATCATCGCTTTCTGTGTCGGAGGAAAGTATGCATCCTCTTGTTTGAAGAGAGCGAAGATGACCTGAGCGTGTTGCGTCGGAGCAGGAAACGCGAAAGCTCCCTCGGACTTCAACAGACCAAGATGCTGCTCGTACCATTGATAGAGAGCCTTTGGATCATCCGCTCGCAAAAATATTCCGCCAAAGCCAGTGATTGAAGCCATGCCGTCTCCTATAAGGATTGTGTGTTCATAGCTTACGCCTGAGCGCGTACAGTGCAATCGACAATCGCAACCTCTGTAGCTTCCGAACCCCATTTTCGGAAACTAGGCTCTACGTCAGATCATCGCTGCCGACTCCGCCGACGGGCTCACCAGGACGCTTTCGATGCTTGGAATGTCGGAACTGTCCACGCTGCACGGGTCACCGAAAGCATGCTCGATAACGCGGCATTGCGCGAAAATATCTTTGAGTTTGCTACGACTGAAATGAAGCGCCGTTACAACATCAGGCTCTTTTTGTAGCCTGCGCGTCCTCAGCTACGGGTGCTTTGCCGACTGGCTTTTTCTTACTCGGGGTCTTAGACAAGCCAAGGCCGACCGCTTGCTCTACTGCATTCTCGGTTAGGCCCTTCTTCACAGCTTTTCTGACAGCTTTTTCGACCTTTTTCGCGGCCTTCTTCTTCGCCTTATCATTCGCCATATTTCCTCACAGTTATCTCCGCCTTCGGACAGTCTTCTTTACAGCTTTCTTTGCGGCCTTCTTCACGGCTTTCTTCGCCGGCGCCTTCTTGGTGGCGACTTTTTTTGCAGCTTTCTTTGCGCTTGACTTCTTAGCCGACGTCTTGGTCCCGGGCTTCTTGGCAGCCTTCTTGGCAGGTGCTTTCTTTTGGGTCTTCTTGGCGGGCGCTTTTTTGCCAACCTGCTTGACCGGAGCTTTCGTCGCAGGTGCCTTCGTCAAAACTTCTGTCACCGTCGACACAGCTGCACCAACCGCCGTTTTAACCGCGCCAGCCACATCTTCTGCCATCGCAATTCCGAAGCCAACTGCCTCGCCGGCCTTTTCCACCATTGTTTTCTCAGCCATTCTCAGATCCTTCAGTCTTTGTGTTCATACGCAGTTACGAATTGTAGAGTCATATCGACGCACGCGCGCCCAAATCTTCCCCTCAAATTGTTGGCTTTCATTGTCTGGCAGACTCGGCGCGCAAGCGCACTGCGTCTTTTTGCCGGAACGCCCGCTGATCGCTACCGTCCAATATCGTCAAAATTTCAATGGCTCGGGCGCTGATTCAGTGGTGTTTACAACGAATCCGGAATAACAACCGCTTTTGTGTTGACGCATCATTTGGCCTGCGAATCCAGAAATGTCGGATTCTCGGGAAGTACGAGATTGTTTCCGATAACACGTCTTTTTGAAGACGCGCTCACAGCGATTGAATGCATCTTTGAGCAAAGCGTCATCGCTTAACTTAACGCTTGCCATCATTCCCGTTGCGGGAGCGAACAGTTCGAGCGTTCAGACAATGGGGGTCAACGACCCTATCCGATAAACCCACGGATTAGCTCAACGTTGGGAACTGTTCCTCGAACGTCGTGCAATGCTAAGATTATCGACGTCCTAATGGACTCAAGCGAACTCGGCCAACCAGAGGAGAGCCACATGGGTACGAGGAGCATTGTCCTAATATTCGTAATCACCCTAGCCCTTACCTGTGCCCTACTGCCGCGAACAGCGCACGCCAATCCGATCGTCTTTCAGGATCGTGTCGCGTTTACTGCTGCCCTGCAGAGTAATCCTTCCTTGGCCACGACTGTGGAAGGATGGGACACGTATCCTGCTGGAACGATTTTCTCCAATGGTTCAACGGTAAATGGCATCACCTACAACGTGTCGACTGGTGAGGCGTTAGTCGTCAGTACAGGCATCTCGTTGAGCCCTCCGAACAATCTGTATCAAAACGCTTGCCCCACCGCGCAAACGTGTATATTTCGTCCGCTTGTGGACACGTTTACTTTCGAGTTCAGCCAGCCGATTCGCGCGTTTGGAATTACGTTCAGTAGCACTTTCGCCAATCACGACGGCGACTACTTGCTGACGACAAACCGCGGCGATGTGATCCCTAGCTTCTTCGATCCTGTCTACCCGGGATTCGGTCTCGGACAGTTCGCCGGTTTCATCTCCGATGACTCTTTCACTCGGGTCACTGTAAGTTCGACCGCCAATGCGCTCTATGGAATGGATGATTTGATCTATGCTCGCCCGGTTCCTGAGCCATCTTCGCTAGTCCTCTTGAGCCTCGGTACCACTTGCTCAGGTATTTTGTGCCGGCTTTGGCAAACGAATCACGTTCAGCTCTGACTTTCCGGATCAGTTTGGACCGGGTGTCGACGCAATCCTTGACCCCAACTTTCTGAATCCGGAACAAATAGCTGACATCTTGTGTAACAATGCCGCTCGGTTTTTTGATCCTCGACGCGTCCACATGCATTCCATAACGATCTAATCCACAGCCTTGGTACTGACAACGCGCATCTGTTTACTGATCGCTTTTGCGTTTAGCTCGCAGGGAGGTTCCCCGAAAATAGGGTTTTCGGCAACTAGCTGTTGAATGAAGATCTGGCTTATTGGCAGGTTTCCTAAACCGCGGCGATGGCGGCAACCCGGCATGCACATCGAATTCGGGGATTTAATGGATTGTGGCCTTGTCTGCCTTCGGTCTTCTTGCCAAGGATTTACGGCTTCTGTCTCGTCCCAATATTCTCGGGAACATTGATAACTTCACGTTTTGGATGATCGGTCCCGGACTGCTGGGGCTACTGATTGGCGCTACAGGTTTGGCGATCAAACTCGATGCGCAAAAATCCGAGTTGCCGATTATTTACTCTCCATTCGCTACACTTAATTCAATGACAGAAAATGCCCGGACTAGGTCCAGGTCTTTGGCATCTGAACTGCGCAGTGAAGTCAGACTGAACATCCTTGTTTCGAAGACGTTGCGTAAAACAGGGGGAGGGGACCTGCTACAAACCAATACCCAAACGCGTCCGCGGATCCATGAAGTCCCGCAGAGCGTCACCGATGAAGTTGAACGACAGCACGCAAAGCATCACCGCCATCGCGGGGAAGAAGACCATGTGCGGCGAGTCGAACAGATGCGACCGCGCGTCGTTCAGCATCGATCCCCAACTCGCCGCCGGAGGAGGAACCCCAAGCCCCAGGAAGCTCAGCGTCGCCTCCGCCATCACCGCCGTCGCCATCCCTACCGCCGCCTGCACGATCAGCGGCTGAATGATGTTCGGCAGCACATGCCGCGAGAGAATCCTGAGATCACTTGCTCCAAGAGCACGCGCCGCCTCCACGAACTCACGCTCCTTCACCGCCATCACCTGCCCGCGAACCAGCCGGGCATACCCAACCCAGCCGGAGATCGCGAGCGCGACAATCACGTTCCACAGTCCCGGCCCCATGAAGGCCACAAACGCAATCGCCAGCAAAATTCCCGGCAGCGCCAGAAAGGCATTCATCACGTAGGTGGTGATCACAGTATCGATCCAGCCACCGTAAAAACCTGCAACACAACCCGCAACCAACCCAAGGGCTAGCGACAGCCCCACAACACTCACCGCAACGATCAAAGAGATCCGCGCTCCAAACAAAGTGCGCGACAAAATGTCCCGCCCCAGTTCATCCGTCCCAAACCAATGACCCGCACTCGGCCCCACCAGCCGCCCATGCAGATCAAGAGCCGCAGGATCGTCAGGAGCAAGCCATGGCGCAAATAACGCCACAACCAGAAACACAAACAGCAGCGCCACTCCCATCGCCGCCAGAGGCTGCTCCTTCAAACGGGCCATCAGCCCCGAACCGTCCCAGACACGATGCATACACTCAGCATGACGCCGCTCGCGAAACCGCGCAAGAAGCAACGTTGGTTGCCTTACACTGCCTAAAGTGCGAATCCTGATCTACGGCATCAACTTCTACCCCGAGCTTACAGGCATCGGCAAGTACACCGGCGAGATGGCCTCCTGGCTAGCTCAGCGAGGTCACGACGTTCGAGTAGTCACTGCACCGCCATACTACCCCGCATGGAATGTCCGCGAAGATTACCGCGGCACGCTCTACCGCACCGAAAGAGTTCCAGGCGAGCCTGTCGTCTATCGCACACCACTATATGTCCCGGAGAAGCCGACCGGACTCAAGCGCATGGCCCACCTTTGCTCCTTCATGCTCGGCAGCCTGCCAATCATGCTGCGCCAATGCTTCTGGAACCCGGACGTAGTTTTCACCGTCGAGCCCACCTTCTTCGGCGCTCCCCTCGCTCTGCTGGTCGCGAAGGCTACCGGCGCGGCCTCTTGGCTCCACGTACAGGACTTTGAAATCGATGCTGCCTTCGACCTCGGCCTGCTTCCAGCCGAAGGCCCCGTTCACGCGCTCGCCCTCGGCCTCGAGCGCGCCTTCACCTGCGCCTTCACGCGCGTCTCGACCATCTCTCAAAAGATGGTTGAGCGCGCCGAAACTAAAGGCGTCCCCGCCGATCACATCACCCTCTTCCCCAACTGGGTGGATATCCACTCCGTCTATCCGAAGGATCCCGGCGCTTCCAACTCCTTCCGTCGCGAACTCAGCCTCGGAGGCAAGATCGTTCTCCTCTACTCAGGCAACATGGGCGCCAAGCAGGGGCTCGAACTTCTGGCCCCACTCGCTGCTTCCTTCGAGAACGATCCCAACGTCCACTTCCTTTTTTGTGGCGACGGAGCCTTCCGCCCCACGCTTGAGTCCCTCGTCTCCGGTCACTCTAACGTCACCCTGCTTGCGCTCCAGCCGCTCGACCGACTTAACGACTTGCTCAAC
>Ga0163163_10006721_pt1 | contig 10082 bp, 7 predicted proteins | sample S65metaG_FD_119766 | JGI IMG/M metagenome (GOLD analysis project Ga0163163, IMG submission 119766) | Switchgrass rhizosphere microbial communities from Kellogg Biological Station, Michigan, USA - S6-5 metaG | ecosystem: Host-associated > Plants > Roots > Rhizosphere > Soil | place: USA: Michigan... | reverse complement strand
CTGAATGCTGAGTGCTTATCCGCTTGCTTCGACGCCTCACATCCCGGTTGCTCTACATGATTCCGGTCATCTGGCTGGTAGTGAGCGTCGTGTTCCTGCTGATCCACCTTGTTCCCGGTGATCCGATTCAGCAAATGCTCGGCGAAGGTGTCGCCGCTACCGATCTCCAGGCCGCCCGACATGCCTATGGACTCGATCTTCCCATCGGAGAGCAGTATCTGAATTACTGGCGAGGAGTCTTACACGGAGACCTCGGCAAGTCGATCCGCTTCAATCAAAACGTTACCAAGCTGGTAATGCAAGCCTATCCGGCGACCATCCGGCTCACCATCGCGTCTCTGCTCGTCGCCATCGCGCTTTCTATTCCAGCGGGAGTTCGCTCCGCGTTGCGCAGAAACTCCTGGGAGGACCGCCTGTTGAGTTTTGTCAGCCTGTTGGGGATCTCATTCCCCAACTTCGCTCTCGGGCCGATTCTGATTCTGTTTTTCGCGATTAAGCTGGGTTGGCTGCCAGTGTCCGGTAGCGGGGCACTGGAGCACCTGGTGCTCCCGGCAATCACCATGGGAGGTGCGCTTGCAGCGATCCTCACCCGCATGGTCCGCACTTCTATGCTCGAAGAGCTTGGGCAGGATTACATCCGAACCGCACGCGCAAAGGGTCTGTCCGAGAATGCGGTCGTCTACAAGCATGCGTTACGCAATGCGATGATTCCGATCGTGACGGTGTTGGGACTTCAGTTCGGCGCGCTTCTCGCCGGAGCCATCGTTACGGAGACGATTTTCAGTTGGCCCGGCATCGGACGCATGACGATCTCTGCCATCTCCAATCGCGATTATTACCTCGTGCAGGGCTGCATCCTCTTCATTGGGCTCACATATGTGATCGTGAACTTTCTGACTGACATCACCTACTCGGTGCTGAATCCAAGGATCAGGCAATAGTGGCCACCGCGACGCTGACATCTCCGACCGTGCATGCCCTGCGCCGGAATCCGCTCGCAACCGCGGGAATCGTCCTGATCGCAGTCTTCGTCATCTTCTCTCTCTTCGCGCCGTTCATCGCTCCGCAGGATCCAGCTCACATCGATTTACCGTCGCGGCTCCAGCAGCCTTCATCGCATCACTGGTTTGGCACAGACGAACTGGGGCGTGACATTCTCTCGCGTGTCATCTTCGGAGCGCGCATCTCCATGCTGGTCGGCATCAGCGTCGTTGCCGGATCGCTGGTACTCGGAACCATCATCGGTTCGCTCGCCGGGTACTACGGCGGATTCATAGATCGCTTTGTCAATGTCATCGTGATGAACGCGTTTCTTTCGTTCCCCGGAATTCTGCTCGCGATCGCCTTTGTGGCGTTCCTGGGACCAGGTCTGATCAATCTCATCCTGGCGTTGATTATCGGAGGTTGGGTGGGATATGCGCGTTTGGTTCGCGCTCAAGTTCTGGCGGCAAAGGAGAGGGAATTTGTCGAAGCAGCCCGTGCCCTCGGTGCAAGCGACTGGCGCATCCTGGCTCGCCACATCCTGCCTAACATTATGCAACCCGTGATCGTGCAGGCGGCCATCGGAATGGCCGGTGCGGTATTGGCGGAGGCCACCATGAGCTTTCTAGGCCTCGGGGTGCCGCCGCCAACCGCAAGTTGGGGTTCGATGCTGAACGACGGACGCTCGCACCTCTTCGATGCTCCGCATCTCGTCATCTTCCCGGCACTCGCCGTGATGCTCGCCGTTCTGTCTTTCAACTTCATCGGTGACGCACTTCGCGATTTTCTGGATCCGCGCTCGCGCATCGAAACCGGACTCTAGCCTTAGTCAGGCACTACCGTCTCGCCGGTCACCGTGAGCTTGGACGCGACTCCCGCCGCCTTCGGCAGTCCCGGAATCGTCACCGGTTGTCCGCCGCCGACCCAGAGGTCGATGGTACCCGCCGAAACTTTTCGCACTCCCTTCGCATCCACCACGCTCAGTTCGCGCGGAGAGAGTGTGAACTCCACCGTTGTTTGTCCACCGCGCTCCAAGGTCACTCGCTGCAATCCCGCCAGCGAGCGAATTGGTGCACCGTCTACGCCAATATGGGACGCGTACACCTGCACTACTTCGTCGCCTTTCATTGTGCCAGTGTTCTTGAGATCTACGCTTAGCTTGACCCCGTCGCCACCGCTAATCGACGCCTGACTCAACTTCGGGTTGCTGTATGCGAACGTTGTGTAGCTCAAACCATAGCCAAACGGATACAACGGCGTGCCCTGGAAATACCGGTACGTCCGTCCATTCATCGAGTAGCTTCCGAAAGGCGGAAGTTGCGAAACAGAACGGTAGAACGTCACTGGCAAGCGACCGGCTGGGTTGTACTCGCCCGCCAGCACCTTCGCAATGGCCGTGCCGCCTTCTTCTCCTGGATACCATGCCTCCAGCACCGCACCAGCATGTTCCTGCGCCCAGTTGGCTGCGATCGCACTTCCATTAGTGAGCACGACGATCAACGGCTTGCCCGTCGCTGCAAGTGCCTCCAGCATGTTCTGCTGGGTTTTAGGCAGGTCGAGGTCTACACGATCGCCGCCAAAGAATCCCGGCGAACTGAAGCTGCTCTCTTCGCCTTCCATCTGCGCCGTCATGCCGACCACCGCGATCGTGACATCAGCCTGTTTCGCCGCCGCAACTGCTTCGGCTAGCAGCGTGGGAGGTTCCCAAACCAGCTGGGCTGCCGACTCCCAATCGTCATGGAAGTACTCCATTCGCACCTTGTACGCATGGCCCGCTTCAAGCCGAACCGGCGTCGTAAGTGTTCGCTCGCCGGAGTAGTTCCAATCATCGACAATCGCTTTGTCGTCGAGATAAAGCCGAACTCCTCCGTCGGCGTTCACTCCCAAACGATACTCACCGGTCGCCGGAGCGACTAACTCGCCCGTCCATCGAGCCGAGAATTTTTTTGCCGGAACTCCCGCCGCCGCGGGTTCATTGTTCCATCGGAAGTCGACGATCTGATCGGTCCGTTGCGCCGCTGCAGGTGCCTTAAGATCCATGTTTCCGAAATACTCCGCGCGCAGGCCTCCGCGCAGCACCGAAGCAGGCACCGGTAACGCCGTCGTCTCTGACAGTAAGCTGCCTTCAGCAAACAATACTTTCGCGTTCTTGAATTGCGCGCGTATTCCTTCCAGCGGCGTCGTGAACTTCGAAGGCTCGCCACTGTAGTTGCCCAGCAGAACTTCCTTGTGTGCCGCCGTCGGACCAACCACAGCGATCGTCTTCATGTTCTTTAGCGGCAGAACTCCGCGATCGTTTTTCAGTAGCACCATGCTCTTGAGCGCTGTTGTCAAGGCCAGCTCGCGATGCGCCGCGGTGTCATTCTCCGCTAGCGCAATCTTCGCGTAGGGAACTGCCTCGGCCGGATCGAACATGCCCAATCGGAACCGCGCCTCGAACAATCTCTTCACCGCACGGTCCACATCCTCCACCGTCAGCAATCGATTGCGTACCGCTGCCGGCAACGCACCATACTCCGGTCCGCAACTGAGGTCGGTTCCAGCTTTCACTGCAACAGCCGCGGCCTGTTCGGGACTCGTCACATATCCATGGCCTCCGAAGATGTCGGTCACTGCCCAGCAGTCAGAGGTCACATAGCCTTTGAATCCCCACTTGTTCCGAAGTGCGTCATATAGCCGATCGTTCGCGCAGGCAGGCACTCCGCCTACTGCGTTATAAGCGCACATCGCCGAATATGCTTTTCCCTCGACGATGCTTGCTCTAAACGCCGGCGAGTACGTATCCGCGAAATCGCGCGCAGAGAAGGGAACATCGAATCGATGCCGCAGCGTCTCGGGTCCGCTGTGCACCGCATAATGCTTAGGAGTGGCAATCGTCTTGAAATATTTAGGATCGTTGCCCTGCAGTCCGGTCACGAACGCGACCGCTATCCGGCTAGTCAGGAACGGATCTTCTCCATAAGTCTCCTGACCTCGTCCCCATCGCGGATCGCGGAAAATATTGATATTGGGAGACCAGAAAGTCAGTCCGTAATAACGGTCGTGCTTGTCATGCTGGATCGCGTCGTTGTACTTCGCGCGTGCCTCGGTCGAAATTACGTCGGCAACACTGTGGATCAGCTTCGTATCCCATGTCGCTGCCAAGCCAATCGCCTGCGGAAAGACCGTCGCGTAGCCAGCCCTGGCCACGCCGTGCAACCCCTCGTTCCACCAGTTGTAGGCAGGAATCCCCAGCCGCGGAATTGCCGGAGCAACATCTTGCATTTGCGCCGCCTTCTCCTCCAGCGTCATGCGTGAAACCAAATCGTTAACGCGTTCCTCGACAGAAAGACTGACGTCAAGGTAACGAGCTTTAGGATCGGTTGGTTTTACCTGCGCGGCAGCGAATGAAGAAAGGAACAGCGACAACAGAACAACCCAGAAGCTGGGCCTGGACATGGGTTCTGTCTCCCCGATGATTTTTGATTGCGCCGGAATTATAGATGGAGCGCGGAAGACAAGCGAAAACTAGTTTCCGCTGTGACCAACTTCAGTCAAACGCTTGCCCGAAAGTAACCTCGAAATCCAGCAACTTTCCCCGGATACTTGTGTTTCTTTGCTGTGACACGCCGGGAAACGGCGGGCAGGCTGAAGAAAGACAACAGACCTAAAAGCGACGGAGACGATATGAATTCGATGATCAAAGGCATGTTTCTTGGTGCGGCCCTGGGTGCAATTTCAATGGTCGCCGCAGCCCAGAACGCAACCCCCACTGCGCCGGGAGTCGACCAGCGCCAGCAAAACCAGCAGCAGCGGATTGGGCAGGGCGTGGAGAACGGTTCCTTGACTGCCGGGGAAGCGGCACGCCTGGAGCGCAAAGAAACCAAACTGGGTGCTGAAGAACAGCGCATGAAGTCTGATGGCAAGCTGACCGCCGCAGAGCGAGCACGCCTACAGCGACAGGAAAACGGCCTATCGAAACAGATTTATAACCAGAAGCATGATGCGCAGACCCAGAACGTGAACCCCAGGAGCGAAGTAGGTAAACGTCAGCGAGCGCAGCAGGAGCGTATCGGGCAGGGAATTTCGAACGGCTCTTTGACTCCGCGTGAAGCCAGCCGCCTTGAGCGCCAGGAAGGTCGAATCCATCGCGAAGTTGCTCACGAACGTGCCGCCAATGGTGGAACCTTGACTCCCGCCGAACGCGCACAGGTGAATCGTCAGCAGAATCGCGAGTCCAAGCGTATCTATCGTCAGAAGCACGACGCCCAGGTTCGCCACTAAGAAGTTGATTGCCTGCACGAAGGGCAAATGAGAAAGCCCCGGCGGAATTGCCGGGGCTTTCCAATTCAAGTGGCGTCTACATCTCGTCCAAACTCAATTGTCCGTGAGCCGCGGGAACAGCGCGAACCGACCGCTCCACCGGTTCCAACTCCTCGACATCTTCTTTCGCAGTCGCTCCAAGCTCTCCGAACTTTCGTGCTGAAACCAGTACCCGGCTTTCAAACGAGGCCACCGTGTCGTTGTAGCACTTCACCGCTGAGTCCAGGTTCCTGCCGACTTTTTCGAAATGCCCGGCCATGGTCCGCAACCGGTCGTAGAGTTCCTTTCCGAGATCGCTGATCTTCTGGGCATTCTCGGCGAGCTTTTCCTGTCGCCACCCATAAGCCACGGCGCGCAGAAGCGCAATCAAAGTCGTCGGCGATGCAGGAATCACTCTTTGCTCTACACCTAGCTCTATTAACGCCGGAATCTGCTCCAGCGCTGAGCTGAAGAACACCTCACCCGGCAGAAACATGATTACGAACTCAGGCGTGCTTTCGAACTGCTCCCAGTATCCCTTCGCCCCCAACTTGTTCATGTGCTCTTTTACCTGGGTCGCGTGTCCCATCAACTTGGCTCTGCGCACGTCTTCATCCTGTGCGTCGAGAGCCTCCAGGTAAGCCTGCAGCGGCACCTTCGAATCGACGATGACCTGCTTTCCCCCCGGCAACCGGACAATCAAGTCAGGCCGCAGACGCGTCTCTCCCGGAGAAGTCTGCTGCTCAACGAAATCGCAATAGGGCAGCATCTCGGCAATCTCGACAACCCGGCGGAGCTGGATTTCTCCCCAGCGTCCTCGAACGTGCGGCGCCCTCAACGCTTGCACCAGCCTCCCGGTCTCGGTCTGCAATTCTCGCTGCGTTCCTATCAGCGACTTCACCTGCTCGCTGAGCGTTCCGTAAGCCTGGGCACGCTCTTTCTCCATCGCCTGTATCTGCAGGTCCACCTTGCCCAGCGAATCGGAGATGGGTTTTACCAGAGCCTCAACCTCAAGCTTTCGCTGATCGAGTGTGTTCTCTGCGTGCTGATGAAACTGAGCTAGCGATTCCTTCGCAAGCTGTAGAAACGATTCGTTATTACTCTGGAGAGCCTTGGATGCAAGCGCGTCGAACGCGTTCTTCAGATCTTCACTCGCCTTGCTTAGTAACAGATGCTTTTCGTCAGCCGCCTTCCGCTCCTGTTCGAGTGTCGCCCGAAGTCCCGCCAATTCGCTTTCAGCTCGCTGCACGTCCTGAACGCGACCACCCAGCTGCGACCGCATACCGACGAGTTCCTGCTCCTGCATGCGGGCGCGTTCCTGCAACGCCGCCGAGCTCGACTTCGAGTAAAGCCAAGCCAGAACGGCGCCCACAATCAGTCCAACAACCAGATAAAGGGCCATATTCATGATGATTTCGATTGCTGGCTGATTGTAACCCAGTTATGCACGTGGAACGCCTGTGCAGCCGCAAGCATCTCACGTTACGATGTCATTCTTGAGACCCCTGATCACTGCACTTGTACTGCTTGCATGCTCCGCTCTCGCTGTGGCGCAGAAAATCGAACCTGCCGCCGAACAAGAGATCATTCGTCTCGTAAACGACGAACGCGCGAAGGCCGGATTGGACCCTTTACAGGCCGACGAGCGGTTGACCCGCATCGCCCGTGAGCACACCCAACTGATGCTGCGCCATAGCGCCCTCTCTCACCAGTTCGCGGAAGAGCCCGACGTTCGTCACCGTGTCATCTCGTCTGGAATTCGGTTCGATATGAGCGGCGAGAACGTCGCTTACGATCGCGACGCCGCTTCGGCCCATCGCAGCCTGATGAACTCGCCGCCTCATCGGGCCAACATCCTGCGGCCGGAGTTCAGCACTATCGGCGTCGCAGTCATTCGGATCGGCGACAGCATCTACGTCACCCAGGATTTCGCTCGCCGCCTGCAGGAGTACACTCCAGCGCAAGCCGAGAGCGCCGTTTCGAGATCGTTCGGCAACATGCGGAGAGATTCGGGTTTTCCGCCCCTCAGGCAAGTGGCACAACCCACGTTGCGATCGCTTGCCTGCAACATGGCACGGGAAGATCGTCTCGAAACCGATCTCGCACGCGATGTCGCCAATGTGAGAAGCGTCGTTGTATGGACCGCAAGCGACCCGCAGAAGCTGCCCGCGGATATTCAGAAATGGAAGTCTTCGAACGCCAGCGGCTGGTCGGTAGGCGCCTGCTTCGCCTCAAGCCGGCGCTATCCCAATCCTGTCTGGTGGATGATCGCGGTAACGTACTTTTAAGGGGCTCAGCTCTTGAGCCATTCAGCTTCTAAGCAAACAAATAGGCGAGATCATGTTGATCTCGCCTCGATGCCGCTTAGTAGCGTTCTATTGCGGTTTCTGCGGTGGTGGTGCGTTCTTATCCGGCGGAGCTTGCTTGTCCTGCGAGCCCGCCTTGCCGATATCCTGACCCTCATACGTGATCTTCACATCTGAACCGAACCGCTTATAGTTGGTGTACTTCACAATCTGCTTGATGTGAACGTCACCGCTCGAGAAGTGCAGATCGTCGTCAATCTTTGTATAGGTTGGGAACCAGTACTTCCCGTCGATCAATTCGCGATAGGTCGTGAAGTTGGGGAATAGGTTCTCGCTATTCTTACTCTTCTTAATGTCGGGTACGTTCTTTCCATACGATTTCACGATCTGGAAATCCGTATCATCTACCCAGATACGTCCCTCGAAATAGCGCTGCTTCGGCTCCATCTTCTTTGGCTTCACGTCGAACACGTACGTGTTCAACTCGTCCTGCCTCTGCTGGCCGACATAGGTGATGTCGTATTGCCCGATCTCATCCGTCGTCAGTACAAATGGTAACCGCTTCTGCAGGTCTTCGAAGTCCTCGGGAGACATGCTGATGTTCCTCAAGGTGTTCTGTGGCGCGAAGGTCACCTGCTCGATGCGGCGGCCCTTATCGTCGAACAGGATGTTGCTCACCTGCCGGAACTCACCTTCGCCGTTATTCCCCGAATCGGCCACCTTTACATCCTGAGTCCATGTGTAGTGCTCGCGCGCTTCCTTGAAGAGCTTTTCCTTCGCCGCAAAACGCTCGATGACCTGCTCGACCGTCATGCCCTTTGGGGGCTCGTTGACGATTTCCCCCTCGCCGCGCTGTTGCGCAAGTGCGGAGACAGACATTAGCCCGAGCAAACACGCCGTCGCCCAAGCCCAATTTCCGAAACGGAAGATGTGCTTTCTATTCATTGCTATATACCTGGAAGTCTCTTTAGTTGGATGCAAACTTCAGTCCGGAGTTGCTGTAAAGAAGTGTAACAGTTAGCAATTCGGTGCCCTTGGGGTTTCCATCGCCAATCAGAAAATCGTAAATCGTCAATGCATTTGCTATCCTTCTCCCGCTCGGAGGCTTCATGATTCGCCGCACGCTTGTTGCGATATCTTTTCTTATCCTTATTTTTCCGCTCGCCGCACAAACCAAACGCCCTCTAACCTTTGAAGACATGATGAAGCTCAAGCGGATCGGTGATTTCACCGTCTCGCCTGACAGCAAATGGGTCACCTTTAGCGCCGTTGACGTCTCGCTGGAGGCCAACACCCGGAAGTCGCATCTCTGGATCGTCCCGGTCGCCGGTGGTGAGTCGCGCCGCCTTACGCCCGACAATGGTCCCGGAGAAGATCGCCTGCGCTTCTCTCCCGATGGCAAACGCGCCCTCTACACGACCTCGAGAGACGGCAGCTCACAAATCTGGGTGCAGGACTTCGATTCGACGCAGGGAGCCCTGGTAGGCGCTCCCCACAAAATAACCAACATTTCTACCGAAGCTGATGGCGCCCTCTGGTCTCCTGACGGCAAACAAATCCTCTTCGTCTCCGGCGTCTACCCAGACTGTGCCGACGACGCTTGCAATAAGAAGCGCGACGAAGCCTCCGAAAAGAGCAAGGTTAAGGCGAAGCTCTTCACCCATCTTCTCTATCGCCATTGGAATGCCTACGGGAACGGCAAACGCTCGCACCTGTTCATCGTCGACGCCGATTGCGACGCCGCCGGCGGCAATACCGCCTGTGCCGGCAAGGACCTCACACCCGGAGATCACGACGTTCCTCCGTTTTCGCTAGGCGGACAGGATCAGTACCAGTTTTCTCCCGACGGAAAAGAGATCGCCTACACCAGCAACATCGAAGAGGTCGAAGCGACCTCCACCAACAGCGACGTCTTCACTCTTTCGCTGACCGACCCAACCTCCAAGCCCAAGAACCTGACCGCCGAAAACAAGGGCTCCGACTCCACGCCCATGTACTCTCCGGACGGCAAGTGGCTCGCCATCCGCTCCCAGTTCCGCGCTGGATACGAAAGCGACCGCTTCCGGCTGAGATTGATTGATCGAGCGACGGGGAAGATCACGAATGCAACGGAAGAGTGGGACCGCTGGGTCGACTCTATGAATTGGGCTCCCGACTCGAAGTCGATTTACTTCACTGCGGGGATTGACGGAGAGTCGCCTGTATTCAAGCTACTCCTCGCGGAGTCTTACGGCTGGGCCAAAGGAAACTGGCCAATTGAGATCATTATGGGGTCGAACGACAGCCCCACGCCAACGTCAGACGGCAGACACATTGTCTTCTCTCAGAACTCCGTTCGGTATCCGGCGGAATTGTTCGTCGCAGAAACCGGTCCGGCAGGATGCAGTGCCGAAGTTACCAGGGCCAAAACTCCCGCATATCATGGCCCAGAATGCGAACATCTCAAAGCTTCGGAATTGACACCAATCAACAAAGACGTCCTTTCCGGGTTGTACATGCAGCCCGTAGAGTCCT
>Ga0163163_10006720_pt1 | contig 10082 bp, 6 predicted proteins | sample S65metaG_FD_119766 | JGI IMG/M metagenome (GOLD analysis project Ga0163163, IMG submission 119766) | Switchgrass rhizosphere microbial communities from Kellogg Biological Station, Michigan, USA - S6-5 metaG | ecosystem: Host-associated > Plants > Roots > Rhizosphere > Soil | place: USA: Michigan... | reverse complement strand
CGGCGCGCGGATGCGCCACCGAGACGTCGCGCGGCGTGCGCTCCTGCAGCAGCAGCTCGGTGGCCTGCACCGTGACGTCTGAATGGAAGCGGTCGCGCATGCGGCCGTCGAGCAGCGTGTTGGCGATCGCGACGATACTCATGCCCTGGTGATGCGCCATGTAGGCACGCACCAGGACGCACGAAGCGCCTTCCGGCAGGCGGCTCGCGGTGAAATCGACGGCCTCGAAAAAGCCATAGCGACCGCGCGCGCCGATCGCCGCGAGTGCCTGGTAGTTGGCGAGCGCGGCTTCGCCGTCCACCATGGCGGCCAGGCCGGTGGCATACGGCGCCACCACCTTGTTCTCCGACAGTCCGCGCTTCAGGCCCAGCCCGGGCACGCCGAAGTTGGAATATTGATACGTGAGCTCGAGATCGCGCGCGTTGTATGCCGACTCCGAAACTCCCCACGGCAGGCCGAGCTCGTCGCCGTATTCGATCTGGCGCGTCACGACCAGGCTGCTGGTATGCGCCAGCAGGCTGCCGCCGGGCGCGCGCAGCACCAGGTCCGGCATCAGGTACTCGAACATCGAGCCCGACCACGACACCAGCGCCGCGCCGGCGCCGATGGGCGTCACGGTACGGCCCAGGCGGAACCAGTGCCGCGCCGGGATATCGCCCTTGGCGATCGCGATGAAACTCGCGAGCCGCGCCTCGGAGGCGAGCAGGTCGTAGCAGGAGTTGTCGAGCGTCCCGTCGGTGGCGCGATAGCCGATCGACAGGAGCTTGCGCTGGCCGTCGAGCAGGAAGCCGAATTCCATCTCGCGCGCGAGCTCGAGCGCGGTGGTGGCCAGCCCCTCGAGATGTTCGACGATGAATCCCGCCGGGTCGCGCGCCAGCAGGTCGCTGCGCCAGCTGTCGATGGTGCGACGTGCCGCTTCGACCCAGTACACGAGATCGGAATCGCGATCGACATGCGACTCGGCGGCCAGCGTGCGGACCAGGTCCACCAGCGTCGAGGCGCGTTCGGCGGCCTGCGCGAGGTCGTCGAGCTGTGGATCGAGCAGCCGGTCTTCCGGCCGTACCGAGGCCTAGAGATCCGAGAATGCGGTTTCCACCAGCTCGCGCGTGATGATCACGCCAGGCGGGAAGCGGAATTCGCGCAGCGCTTCCCTGGCGAGGTCCAGCGCGTCCGCGAGGCCCACCACGGCTTCGGGCCGCGGCTGTGGATCCTGCTGCCACTGCCGGAACGCGCCGGCCATGGTGATGAGGTGCGCGGCCAGGTTGCCGGAGTCCACCGAGGACACGTAACGCGGTTCGAGCGGCCGCAGGTCGCGCGTGTCGTACCAGTTGTAGAGGTGTCCGCGGAAGCGGGCCATCTCCCCGAGCGTGCCCAGTGTCGCCTCGATGCGGTCCAGCGCATCGCGCAGTCCGCACCACCCGAAATCGCGCGCCGCCACGATCGACAGTAGATAGAGGCCGATGTTGGTCGGCGAGGTACGATGCGCCACCACGCCGCGCGGGTCTTCCTGGAAGTTGTCCGGCGGCAGGTTATTGTCTTCTCCGGTGACGAAGGTCTCGAAGTAGCGCCAGGTGCGCCGCGCGATCAGGCGCAGCTCGCGCTGCTGGTCGGCCGAGAGCTCTGACCGGGCCTTGGCGGGCGGCGTCTGGCTGATGCGCCAGGCAATGGCCGGTGCGGCGAGCCACAACGCGAGGAAGGGCAGTGCAATGGTCGGCAGACGTGCGCCGGCGAGCACGATGGTGAGCAAGGTGAGCCCGAGCGCCAGCAACACGCCCCGGAACATGCGTGCATAGAAACTGGGGAAGGTGTTGCGCGCCGTGCCGAGCAGGTCGGCGGGAATCCATTCCAGCATGTGCCGGCGCGTCACGAATACGCGCCACAGGCTGCGGCCGATGGCGTCACACATCAGCCAGGCCTGATAGGCCAGCATCGAGGTGAGCAGCGCGGTCTGGCCCACCGCGAGCAGGAAATCATTTCGCAGTGCGCGCAGGTGGCTGCGCAGCGTGATCGTGGACTTGCGCGGCAACAGGCCCGCCAACAACGGCAGCAGCGTGGGCAATGCGAAACCGAGGATCACGAACGTGGTCCAGGTCAGCGCCGCGTGCCAGGGCAACGTCCAGGCCGCGACCAGCGCCGCCACACTGACCGGGGCGGTCAACGACCGCCGCAGGTTGTCGAGCATCTTCCAGACGCCGATCAGCGGCGTGCGGCTGGTGCCGCGCCCGTGTTCGGCGGCACCCCGGTCGGAGCGCCCGAAGATCCATGGCAGGAGTTGCCAGTCGCCGCGCACCCAGCGGTGCTGGCGCATCGAGGCCACGTCGTAGCGGGCCGGGAATTCCTCGACCACTTCGACGTCGGAGGCGAGGCCGGCGCGCGCGAAGATGCCCTCGAAGAGATCGTGCGACAGCAGCGAGCTCTCGGGCACGCGCCCGGCGAGTGCCGCTTCGAACGCGTCGATGTCGTAAATGCCCTTGCCGGCGAACGAACCTTCGCCGAGCAAATCCTGGTAGACGTCGGACACGGCCGCGGCGTAGGGATCCACACCGGAGGCGCCGGAGAACACGCGCTGGAACGGCGAGGCTTCGAAGTTGACCGGCAGCGAGAACGCCACGCGCGGCTGCAGGATGGCGTAGCCGTCGACCACGCGGCCGAGCCTGGCGTCGAAGCGCGGCCGGTTGAGCGGATGCGCCATCTTGCCGATGAGGCGACGGGGAGCGTCGCGGGGCACGCGCGTGTCCGCGTCGAGCGTCAACACGTAGCGCACGCCGGTCGGTACCCAGGGCGACTTGCCGCTGCTCGTGATGTAAGTGGTGTCGGTTGAGCCGCGCAGCAGCTTGTTCAGTTCCTCGAGCTTGCCGCGCTTGCGTTCCCAGCCCATCCAGCGCTGCTCGCTCTCACACCAGACGCGGCGCCGATGCAGCAGCAGGAAACGTTCGCCGCCGGCCGCGAGGCCGTACTTGCGGTTCAGGCGCGCGATGCCGAGTACCGCGACGTCGAGTAGCGTCTCGTCGTCGGGCTTGTGTTCGCTGTCCGCGTCCACCCAGTCGGACAACAGCGCGAAGTGCAGCTGGTCATCGGGGGAGGCGAGGTAGTGGATCTCGAGCCGGTGCAGGTGTTCTTCGACGGCCGCGCGCGAATTCAACAGCACCGGCATCGCGACCAGCGTGCGCAGTTCTTCGGGCACGCCTTCGCGCAACGCCAGTCCCGGGAGGCTGCTGGCTCCAACCCCGCGCGTGACCGCGCGGTTCACCAGTGCCACGGCAAGCTCCATGGCGGTGACCGTGCCCAGCAGGCCTAACAACCACAGCATGCCGCCGTGCACGCCGAACTGCTGCAACAGCGCCAGCGGTACCGCGAGCAGCAGGCCGGTGGTGAAGGCAATGGCGGCGACGTAGTCGGCCGCACCCACGGTGAAGGAGAGGCGGCTCGGCAGATCGCGCAGGCGCGCGCGGAAGCCGATGGCGCGTTCCAGTCGCGGCCGTCCGTCGGCGATCAGGAAGTACCCCGGGTCCCGCTCCCGCGGCTTGGTGGCGCCGGCGGCCAGATCCAGCACGTGCCGCGCGATCTCCAGCTCGGACATCTCCGACCCACGTCCCAGCTTCTCGATGGCGCTGCGGTACAGGTTGCGGGTCGCGAAATCCATGGCCGAGAAACCACTCGAGGCCTGCATGGTGGCGTCCACCAGGCTGACGCTCTCGAAAAACTCCGCCCAGTCGACATCCGACATCAGGCGCATGCTGGTGATGATGTTGCGCACCGTGACATTGGAAGCGCCCTGGCGGTGGTGCTCTTCCTGGATCACGCGGTCGGTGTCGAGGCCGCCGGCGCGCAGCTCGTCTTCCAGCCATACGAGCGCTGGCGTGAACTTGGGGTCCTGGTCGCGCAGCCGCTGGACCAGCTGCACCGCGAAGGCGGGCGTGAGCTTGCCCCCGCGGCGCTTCCATTCGTTGAGCGCGTTAGGGTCGACACGGTGGCCGCTGACGCCTAACAACCGATCGGCGATCGCGTCGGCATCCTGGCGCGACGCGCGGCTGTTGACGATGCGCTGCGCGACGCGCCGCAGGTTCTCGACCAGCACGATGCGCAACGTGATCGCCACCGCCCACAGCTCGCCGATGGTCAGGGGCGACACTTCCTGGTAGGCGCGCACGTAGCGGCGCAGGAATTCGGGATCGAAGCGGCTGTCGGTGTGCGCGACGAAGGCCCACGCGATGCCGAACACGCGGGGGAAACCCGCGAATGGTCCCTCGGCGAGCTTCGGCAGCTGGCGGTAGAAGCCCGCCGGCAGGTCTTCCCGGATCTCGCGGATCTGTTCCTCGACCACGTGGTAGTTGTCGAGCACCCATTCGGCGGCCGGCGTGATCGCCCGGCCTTCGTCTACGGCGTGCGCGATCGAACGGTAGGCCGCGAGTAGCGCCTTCTCGTTGTTACGCAGGCGGGCGCCGAGGGAGCGTCGGAAACCCGGCTGCCGCGTGATGGGCTGGGCGGCGGCCAGACTCCGGGCGTGCTGCTCGAGCCTTTCGATGCTGAAGATTTCTTCGCGCAGGATCTGTTCGTTGTTCCAGTGGGAGCCCACCGAAAGCTGTTCGAAGAATCCTCTGAGAAATGGGTGCAAGCGTCCGCCAACCAGTCAGTCGGAAAAGCCAATTACGCGAACTTGTAGTCCCCGACGCCATGCCTTCGCGACCCATGGCACTGTGGGAATGGTCTCACAATCATCCCGCTCGCGTTTCGACAGCGTCCGCCTCGCGCGGACATATGCTCGATCGGATGTGGCCGTTCCATCGCAATACTTCCCATCATATCCGCTCGAGCAGTCCGTACTGGTTGATGCGCGATGGCAGGGGAGATGCACGCCTCGAGCTGCAGGAGCAGATCGAATGTGATGTCGCCGTCATCGGCGCCGGCATCACCGGCGCATTGATCGCGGATGCCCTGGTCGCGACCGGGCAGAGGATCGTAATCCTCGACTCGCGCGATGTCGCGCTCGGCAGCACCGCCGCGACCACGGCACTGCTGCAATATGAGATCGACACTCACCTCGTCGACCTCACCGCGCGCCTCGGAGCCGACGCCGCCGCGCGCGCTTACCTGGCGTGCGCGGCCAGCTTCGACATCTTCGAGCAGCGATTTCCCGAGCTGCTGAAGTTGTCCAACTACCGGCGCGTCCCGAGCCTGTACCTCGCCGCCGACGCCAGGGCTGCTCCGGTACTGCAGGCCGAGCTCGCCGCTCGCAGGGCGCTGGGATTTCAATGTACGTGGCTTGAGCAAGCGGAGCTCGTGGACCGGTTCGGCTGCCGGCGGCCCGGCGCGATCCTCTCGGCGCTCGGTGCGCAGATGGATCCGATCTGCTTCACGCAGGGATTGGTGGCGAGTCTCGAACGCCATGGGGTGCGCTTGTTTGCACGCAGCCGCGTGACCGGCGTCGTGGAGCGCGGCGCGAGGCTGCAACTCGAAATCGAAGGAGGCGGCGGCGTCGACGCCGCGCACGTGGTTGTTGCCGCCGGCTTCGAGTCCATGGATTTCCTGCCGCGACCGGTGGCCGACATCGACAACACGTATGCGCTCGCAACCGAGCCTTTGCGCGACCGTTCGCGCGCGCTGGCTTTTCCGATGCTGTGGGAGAGCGCACGGCCTTACCTCTACATGCGCGGTACGCCGGACGGCCGGCTCATCGTGGGTGGCGAGGACGTGCCGTTCAAGAATCCATTGGCACGTGAGGCGCTGCTCGGTCGCCAGGTGCTGCGGCTGGCCGCAAAATATCGCGAGTTGTTCGACGAGGAACTCCCCGCCATCGCTTTTGCCTGGGGCGGCAGTTTTGCCCGCACTACCGACGGCTTGCCGTTCATCGGGCGCTCTACCGGCATGCATCCCGCGCTGCTTTTCGCACTTTGTTATGGCGGAAATGGCATCACGTACAGCGTTCAGGCCGGAGCGATGATCCGGGCCGCAGTCGAAGGACGCACACACGAGCTGGACGAGGTGTTCGGGTTCTCTCGACTCGGGTGAGCAGTTGTCGGCGGGACATCCGCAGGACAATAATTCGGCAACGCGGAAACCTTTCCGCCGGCGCGGCGGACTAACACCCATGTTCGTGAATGACACCGGTCACCTCCCCGAGTCGGGGCGGGTTTGCGTGGCGGGCTTCCAGCCCGACCAGTCGCCGCCGCGCGCCTGGTACAGCGTCCAGATCAACGCCGCGCGCGCCAGCGTCGAAGCCATGCCCGAACCGCGCAACCCCGCGCACGTGCTCGGCGTCGGCAGCGAAGTGCAGTCGCTGAAAGGCCCGGTATTCGCGGCGTATTTCGCCGCATCGCGCGAACGCTTCGACACGCAGCCTAACTACAAAAGCGCGTTGTACGTGCTGGTGGACGGCGCGGTGTATGCCGTGCGGCAGGAGAAGGTCACCACCAGCATCCGGCGCGGACTCACCACACGCGAATTCACGCTGCTGCGGGGAGACCGGCCGCAGCGCGGCGTCGAGTACCGCTGGCCGCTTTACCGCGAGCCCTTCCTGTCTTCCGACCCGGGCCTGGCACGTTCCCAGGATTTCCTCTGGGAAATGTCTACCATGGTGCGAGCTTACGGCTAAGGAGACACCATGCAGGCATTGGGAATGATCGGGCTCGGGCGCATGGGCGCCAACATGTCGCAGCGGTTGGCCGCTGCCGGAATCAACTGCGTGGTCCATGACGCGCGGCCAGAGGCGGTGAAGGCGTTGACGGCGCCCCGCATCGCCGGTGCGTTTTCACTCAGCGAGCTGGTCCAGAAACTTGCTCCGCCGCGTGCCATCTGGATCATGGTGCCGGCGGCCGTGGTCGACAGTGTGCTGGCCGAGCTCACCCCGCTGCTATCCAGTGGCGACATCGTCATCGACGGTGGCAACTCCTACTACCGTGACGACATCCGGCGCGGCGCCGACCTCGCGCGACGCGGTGTGCATTACCTCGACGTGGGCACCAGTGGCGGCGTGGCCGGTGGGCAGCGCGGCTACTGCCTGATGATCGGCGGCGAGGCGGCCGTGGTGAAGCAGGTCGAGCAGGTATTCGCGGCGCTGGCGCCGGGGCTCGATGCCGCCGATCCACGTCGCGCCACGCTGGACGGCGACACTGCGCCGCTCGGCTATCTGCATTGCGGCCCGCACGGCGCCGGCCACTTCGTGAAGATGATCCACAACGGCATCGAGTACGGCCTCATGGCGGCGTACGCCGAGGGTCTCAACATCCTGCATGGCGCGGACATCGGCAAACATGCACGTGCCAAGGATGCCGAGACCGCGCCGATGGGCGCGGCGCCGTTTTATCAATACGAGTTCGACCTGCCGCGTATCACCGAGGTCTGGCGCCACGGCAGCGTGATTTCCTCGTGGTTGCTCGATCTCACCGCCGGTGCCCTCAAGCACGACGCGAAGCTCGAGGCGTTCGAGGGGCGCGTGTCCGATTCCGGCGAGGGCCGCTGGACGCTCGCGGCGGCCATCGACGAGGGCGTTCCCGCGCCGGTGATCAGCGCCGCGCTGTTCAGCCGATTCCAGTCGCGGGGCAACGCCAACTACGCCGACAAACTGCTGTCCGCCATGCGCATGCAATTCGGCGGCCATGAAGAAGGCCCGAAAAAGGAAAACGGCTGACAGCATTCCGGCACCTCGCGGCTCAAGCTCCGCGATGGAGGCCCCATGACGACCATCCAGCACCTGCGCGAGCTCAAGCAAAGCCTCTGGCTCGATTCGATCTCGAGGCCCATGCTCGACGACGGCCGCCTGCAGCGTTACGTCACCGAATTCGGGATCACCGGACTCACGTCAAATCCGACGATATTCGACGAGGCCATCGGCACCGGTGCCTACGACGAGGACATCGCGCGCAAGTCGCGTGAAGGCAAGTCCGGCGAGGCACTGTTCACGGAGCTCGCCCTCGATGACCTGCGACGCGCCGCGCAGCTGTTCCGCCCGGTTCACGAGAGTACCCACGGCGTCGATGGCTGGGTCTCGATGGAGCTCTCGCCGCTGCTGGCCGCCGATACCGCGGGCAGCGTGCGCGCGGCGGCGAGCATCCATCGCGCGGCCGGACTCGAGAACCTTTTCGTGAAGATTCCGGGCACGCCTGCCGGAGTGGCGGCGATAGAGCAGTCGATCTTCGAAGGCGTGCCTATCAACGTGACGCTGCTGTTCTCGCCCGAGCAATACCTCGCGTCCGCCAACGCCTATCTACGCGGCATCGAACGGCGCATCGCGGCCGGCAGGTCCCCGGTGGTCGCATCCGTGGCCTCGCTGTTCGTGAGCCGCTGGGACAAGGCGGTCGCCGACCAGGTCCCGCCGATGATGCACAACCGCCTCGGCATCGCCATCGCGCAGCGCACCTACGTGGCCTGTCTCGGGCTGTATTCGTCGGCGCGCTGGAAGAAACTCGCGGCCGCGGGAGCGCGTCCCCAGCGGCTGCTCTGGGCGAGCACCGGCACCAAGGATCCGTCCGTGCCGGAATCGCTGTATGCCGAGGCCTTCGCCGCGCCCGACACCATCGACACCTTGCCGGAAAAGACTTTGCTGGCGCTGTCGAAGATGGAAGCGGTGCCGCCGCTCATGGATACGGCTGGCGCCGATTCGGAGCGCACGCTGGATGAATTCGCGAACGAAAACGTCGACCTCGACGCACTGGCGCAGAAGCTGCAGGAAGACGGAGCTGCAGCCTTCGTCAAGTCCTGGCATCACCTCATGCAGAACATCGCCGACAAGGGCGAGACCCTCGCGCGGGTCGTCAATCGATAGGCCAGGGCATTTCCTTCGGTAATTCCTCGTCGGGCGAGGCGGGCGACTCGGGCAACACGTCCACACCACGCCACCAGGTTTCCACGGGAATTTGGTGCGCGGGCTCGATCGGCTGGCCGAGCCTCGGCAGCAACAGCTGCGTATCGGTCTTCGGCGCCAGGCGCAGCAGCGTCTCGACCGGTTCGTCCCAGGGATGCAACGCCAGGTTGAACGTCCCCCAGTGGATCGGCAGCAAGGGGCCGCCGCCTAACAAGGCATGCGCGGCGAGCGCATTCTCGGGTCCCAGATGGATGCCGCTCCAGGCCGGGTGGAAAGCGCCGATCTCGAGCATGACCAGGTCGAAGTCGCCGTAACGCGCATGTGTATGTGCGTACTCCGGTGTGAGGCCGGTATCACCGCTGAAGAACACGCGATGCCGCTGTGTCGCGAGCACCCAGGAGGACCACAAAGTCTTGTTGCCATCCTTGAGTCCGCGACCCGAGAAATGTTGTGAAGGCGTGGCGGTCAGCGTCAGGTCGGTGCCGGGCACACGATGCGTTTCCCACCAGTCGAGCTCGATGATGCGTTCGGCGGCGATGCCGAATGCCTCGAGATGCGCGCCGACGCCGAGCGAGGTGACGATGGGCACATTCACGCGCCGCAGCAGCCGCATGGTGGTGAAATCCAGGTGATCGTAGTGATCGTGCGAGAGCAACACCGCGTCGAGTTTCGGCAGTTCGCTCATGGCCACGGGCACCGGCTGGAAGCGCTTCGGTCCGATGAATCTCGAGGGGGACGCGCGCGGGCCCCACACCGGATCGGTGAGCACGCGCCAGCCGTCGATCTCGAGCAATACGGTCGAGTGTCCCAGCCACGTTGCACGCAGCCCGCTCTGGGGCGCGCGCCTCCAGGGTTCGAGCGGATTCATCGCCGGCAGCGGGCGCTGCGGTACGCGGCGTTCGCCCCCGCAGATGAAATCCTTGAGTGCGGGCATGGGCACGGTGCCGCGCGGCGTGGGATGCGTATTGCGGAAACGTTCGCCGTCCCAGCGCGGCGAGGCCGCGATGCGTTCGCGGCGTAACTCCCTGGAAACGGCGGCGGTGTTCACGCGTCGATCCTAGGCCGCGTATCCAGGAGGCACATCCTCCTTTGGTGACAGGGTCAGGTCGGAAGATCGAACACCAGCACCTCGGCGCCGCGCCCTTCGCGGAAATCGATGTCGCCTGGATCCGTGATCTTGAGCCCGTCGCCGGCCTCCAGATGCAGCCCCGCCACGTGCAGGGCACCGCGCGCCAGGTGCACGTAACACTGCCGGCCGTCGCGCACAGTGAGGCTCGCGTGT
>Ga0163163_10006719_pt1 | contig 10083 bp, 10 predicted proteins | sample S65metaG_FD_119766 | JGI IMG/M metagenome (GOLD analysis project Ga0163163, IMG submission 119766) | Switchgrass rhizosphere microbial communities from Kellogg Biological Station, Michigan, USA - S6-5 metaG | ecosystem: Host-associated > Plants > Roots > Rhizosphere > Soil | place: USA... | reverse complement strand
GGAGGATCCGCTGCACGAGGATGACTGGGTTGGCTGGGCTGAACTCACCGACCGCCTGGGCGACCGCATCCAACTCGTCGGCGACGATCTCTTCGTCACCAACACCGAGCGCCTGGCGCAAGGGATCGAGAAAGGCATCGCCAATTCGATTTTGATCAAGGTCAACCAGATCGGCACCCTCACCGAGACGCTCGAAGCCATCAAGATGGCGTCGGACGCCGGCTACACCTCCATGACCTCACACCGCTCCGGCGAAACCGAAGACACCTTCATCGCCGACCTCGCCGTAGCCACCAGCGCCGGCCAGATCAAGACCGGTTCCGCCAGCCGCACCGACCGCATCGCCAAATACAACCAGCTTCTGCGCATCGAAGAAGAACTCGGTACGGCTGCCAGATACGCAGGCCGCAAGGCATTCCGGCAATGAGCAGTGTACCCGGGATGTCGGGGCGCCCCGTCATCTTGACGATTCTCGACGGCTGGGGCTTTTCCCCAGCGGGCGCCGCCGAGGGCAACGCCATAGCTGCCGCGCACAAGCCCAACTACGACCGCCTCTTGCGCGAATTTCCTAATACGTTAGTTCATACCTCGGGTCCCTACGTTGGACTCCCCGACGGCCAGATGGGCAATAGCGAAGTGGGCCATCTGAACATCGGAGCGGGCCGGGTGATCCACATGGACGTCACCCGCATCGATCACATGATTCTGACCGGCGAGTTCTTCAATGACCTGACGCTCAAAGCCGCCATGACCCACGCCCGCACCCGCCGCCTGCATCTGATGGGATTGCTCGGCGACGGCGGTGTGCACTCCATGAACACCCACCTCTACGCGCTGCTCGAGATGGCCAAGCGCGAAGGTGTGGCCGACGTCGCCATCCACTGCTTCATGGACGGCCGCGATACCCCGCCCGAGAGCGGCGCCGGTTACCTCGAACAATTACAGCGTGAGATCCGGCGCATCGGTGTTGGCCGCATCGCGACCGTGGCCGGCCGCTACTATGCCATGGACCGCGACCAGCGCTGGGAACGCATCGAACGCGCGCGCACCGCCATGGTCGACGGCATCGGTGAAAAATCCACCGACGCGGTGGCGGCCGCTAAACGCTCCTACGAGAAAGGCGTGACTGACGAGTTCATCGAGCCGGCCGTGATCGTCACAGAACGAAACGAACCCACCGGCCTCATTCGCGCCGAGGACGCCTGCATCTTTTTCAACTACCGCGCTGATCGCGGACGCGAAATGACGCAGGTTCTTACCAGCTCAAACCTGAAGCTGCATTTCACCACCATGACGCAGTACGACAAGTCGCAGACGGCCGCATTCGTACTCTCAAAGGAACTGCCGACGCACATCCTCGCCAACGTCATGGCGGAAATGAATTGGAAAAACCTACGCGTGGCGGAGACCGAAAAGTACGCCCACGTTACCTATTTTTTCAACGGCGGCAATGAAAAACCATACGCAGGTGAAGAACGGGAACTAGTTCCTTCTCCGAAGGTTGCAACCTACGACTTAAAGCCCGAGATGAGCGCCGAAGGCATCACCAGCGTGGTCACCAGCGCCATTGAGAAGCGCGATTTCGAGGTAATCGTCATGAACTTCGCCAACGCCGACATGGTGGGCCACTCCGGCAAAATAGCGCCCACAGTCAAGGCGGTGGAAGTGGTCGACGCCTGCATGGGCCAGATCTACGACGCCCTGCGCCGCAGAGGAGGCCGCTGGATCATCACCGCCGACCACGGCAACGCCGAGATGATGATCGATCCCGTAACTGCCGGCCCGCACACCTATCACACCACCAACCCGGTGCCCTTCATCGTGGTCGACGAAGCCCGCCGTCCGCTACGCGCCAACGGCGCTCTGCAAGACATCGCGCCCACCCTTCTCGCCCTCTTCGGCGTCACCCCGCCCAAAGAGATGACCGGTCGCGATCTGCACTTGCGGTAACTTTTACTAAAGTACCCCACTATTTCGCCCGATCTAACGAACTCAAGACCACGGAGACTGTCGATGCTCATCGGCTGGGTCCGGATTCTGGGGAATCCACTTAAATGATATCGTTGCGGAAATCAATGGAGCAGCAAGCGGAAGAGGTTCTGCAATCCGCTTTGAAATCATACGGAGATGTTTTCGTTGCCGTCGGCAAGGCAGGAGCACAAGCGTGCCCTCCGGTGAGCAGCGAATTGAAGCAGAGTCTACTGAATCTGCGGCAGCGCCTCAACGCCGAAGCTTCCGCCAGTTTGATTGAGGAAACCGAACAACTCCTGGAAGCGGAGCTGCAAACCTGGAGCGCCCGCGCAGCCCACTTCTTCCAAAACAAAACCGATGAAGTGCGGGAAATCCTGGAGATCGTGGCCCAGGCCGCCCGTCAGCTAGGCGAGCGCGATCAGCGCTACTCCAAGCAGTTCGGAAGACTGACGGAACGCCTGCAAGCCACCGCCCGGCTGAATGATCTCACCACCATCCGCCAGTCGCTGGTCAAGAGCGTCGCCGAAATGGAAAACTGTGTCTCTAAAATGACCCAGGACGGGCAGGACTCCGTGAGCGCCCTGCGCGCGCAAATGAGCATTTACGAAGCTCGCCTGGAGGAAGTGGAGCGCATCGCGTCCCAGGATGCCCTCACCGGCTTGACCAATCGCCGCAAGCTGGAACGCCAGCTTGAATTAATGGTGAGCCTGGCGCGGCCTTTCTCCGTAATCTTTGTCGATCTCAACGGGTTCAAAACCGTCAACGACACCTTTGGACATCAAGCCGGGGACGATTTGCTGAAACAGTTCGCCGGCGAGTTGCGCACCGCCTTCCGCACCACTGACGTCGTGGGGCGCTGGGGCGGCGACGAGTTCATCGTATTAGTGGATGCCGACTTTCGCGGCGCTGTGAACAAGGTGGAACGTATCCAAAAATGGGTGGACGGCGAATATATCGTGAATACCGAATTCGGCCCCCGCAAGGTTCAAATCGGCGCTGCCAGCGGTGTGGCATCTTGGGAACCCGGCGATACCGCCACTACCATCCTGCGGCGTGCCGACGCCGCGATGTATGCGCATAAATCACGCATGCACGCCTAGCGGGGAGCACAAGCCCCGGACGGATGCTAGTTGATCGAAAGTTCCAGCAAGGTCAGCTCAAAGTTCAGCTCAGCCATGCGGCCGTTCAGGACCGCGGCCGGAGCTTTATTGAGTGACAACAGGCTCTTGACGTCAGCTTCCAATTTGCGTACACGAAGCATCTGAGCAACGATCCAAGGGCCATTCGCGTTTACATCATTCATTGACTTATCTCTTTCTTACCGCTTGTTCATATAAGTCGGCTGACTGAGGTATTTACATTAGCTTTCGCGCGCGATGAACGCCGGACTAGGGTTAGCTGGAAACGGCCGGCTCCAGCAACTTCAGGTTGGGGTTCGCACCCGATTTTCCAAAGCACTCCACTTGATCTGACCCTGGAATGGTGAGGGTAAAACGTCCGTTGTCGCCACGTTTGACGTAGCCTTTGCCCTTTAGATACCACAACGCAAATTCCAGGTGCTCGCGCGGACAGCCCAGGTATTGCTCGAAGTCAAACACGGTCATCGATGCGCGCTCGGGATCCTGGGCGGTTTTTGCGTATAGCAGCTCCAGAATCCCCTGCCGCTTGCGTTGCTCGGCTTCGGGTCCTTTGGCCGCCTCCGCGCGGTCAAAGATTTTCCAGTGAAGCTGTTTGGTTTCGCGATAACGCGCGTCGTACTGCGCACGTAGTTGGGGATCGCTTAGAATGCGGTGCGCTTCACATAAGCGCAGGAAGATTTCCTTGTTCCCGGTCTCGATGGAATCCGGATGGTAACGCTGCGCCAGAATCCGGTATACCCGCTGCACGGTGTCCATGTCAGCGTTGGGACTCAACTGCATCACCTCGTAACAATCCAGCTCGTCCGGTGTCTTTTCCTCTAGGCTCTCCGATTCTTTATTAGGCGTACCTTCGCGATCGTTGAATTCCAGCCCGGCGTGGAGATTGCCGTTGATCTTTTCCGTGCACCAGCGCACCGTGGCGGACCTGGCCGTTTCGTTTTGATCGTCGCTGAACTTGCCGCGGACCATGACCTTGGCGCCCGCCACCAGCGGCGTGAGCACCGAAATCGCCATACCACCGTCGGAAATATCCAGCAGATCGGCGGTGACCCACTTGGGGTTTCCCATGCGGTCATAGAGTTGTAGCCGGACGACCCCCTCGCTTTTTCTGCGGACGTCCTTCCGGCGCTGCGCTGCGTCAGTGGTTACCAAGATGCATTGACATCGGCAGTCGAGAGGGCCAACTGTAGACTTCCGGCCGCGCCGGGAACCAGGATGGTACTCACAGAAAGGTCCAGGGTAAACACCTTAGGGCGCAGTAAGGTATTTTTTACATGCCTTCGGGGGCGACGTTGTAAGGAAGAAGGCCGATCAATCTACTTGAACGGACTATGAGTTCTGGAGGCGCATCTGTTTCGCAGCATTGTTATTTCCACCAAGCACGAAATCGGTAAAGGCCTGACGTCGGCGCTCGAGGCCACTGGCCACGTGAACATCGCCCGTGAGATCGACGGCTACCCCGAGGCGGCCGATTTGCTTCGTTCGGTGCGTGCCAACGCCACTGAAGTAATCTTCGTCGATTTCGCGAACGTCGAAAAAGCCCTGGCCACCGTCAAGCTGCTCGAAGCCCGGGCCGCCCAGGTGCAGATCGTGGCCTTTGACGAGCACGCCGACCCTGACGTTCTACGTCGGTCCATGCGAGCCGGCGTCCGCGAGTTCCTGATCAGTCCATTCCCACGGCAAGGCGTGATGGAGACCCTGTCGAACATAAAGGAGATGTTGGACAAACGGCCGGTGGTTCACGAATCCACCAACCAGGTGTTTTCCTTCCTGCCATCCAAGGCGGGCGTGGGCGCCTCCACCATCGCGACCAACGTGTGCGCGGCCATGGGACGCCAGCCCGATACGCGCGTGCTGCTTTCCGACTTCGATCTAAGCTCCGGCATGCTGCGCTTCATGTTGAAATTGACCAACGACCATTCGGTGCCTGACGCGATCGAACGTTTGCGGGACATGGACGAGAATCTGTGGCCGCAACTGGTCACCACCATCCAGGGAATGGACGTGCTGCACGCCGGACGCCTCAATCCCAACCTGCGCATCGATCCCACGCACATCGGCCAACTGGTCGAGTTCATGCGGCGCATGTATGATGTACTGTGTTTCGATCATTCCGGCAATCTGGAGCGTTATTCCCTCGAACTGATGCAGGAATCCAAACGTATCATCCTGGTCTGCACGGCGGAAATTCCATCGCTGCATCTGGCGCGGGAAAAAATGGTGTTCCTCAAGGATTTAGGCCTCAGCGCGCGCGTGTCGGTGGTCCTCAACCGGATGCACAAAAAACCCCTGTTTGCCAAAGATCAGGTGGAGGATGTCCTGGGAGTGCCGGTAGTTCGGGTATTCCCGAATGACTACCAGGCCGTGAATCACTCGGTCCAAGAGGGCAAGCTCATCGAGCCTTCGGGAGAATTGGGGAAAAGTTTCGCCGACTTCGCGGCGCAGTTGATGGATCAGCCTGCTCCCAAACCAGAAGCGGCCAAACATCGCTTCCTGGAGCTCTTCCGCACGGCTTCTCCGCTGGTGTCACCGGCACGCGAATAGTCCAGGCCGCTAAAATAAAGTCGTTCGCCCTGTAGCGATGGGAGGCTATTCGCCGTCTTAGAAGGACAGATGGTAGGGCGGACTACAGCATTCTTGGCCTTATTAGCCCTGGCAATCTCCGGTGCCTGCGCCCAGGAACAGCCCCTCACCTTCGTCTCCTCCGTAGCATCGAACCCGGGCGCTGACGGCAGCGAAGTCACCGAACTGGCTCCTGCGGAAACCGCGCAGAGTGCAATCGAGCCCGTTTCCAAGCGCCTGTTCGGGATCATTCCCAACTACCGCGCCGACCAGGTGCAGGATCGCTATAAGCCGCTCACCACCGCCGAAAAATACCGCATCGCGCGCAGCGATAGTTTCGACTGGCCTAATTATTTCCTGCTGGCGGGCTTTGCACTGCAGTCACAGATGGCGGCGGGCGGCTTCAGCCATAACGGCGGGTTTGCCGGATTCACGCAATATTATGCCCGAGCCTTCGGCGACCAGATTATAGGCAGCTATATCACGGAAGCGATTCTGCCCAGCCTGCTCCACGAAGACCCGCGCTTCTTTCGTCTCGGCAGCGGAAGTTTTTGGCATCGCGCTTCCTACGCCGCCTCCCGCGTCCTGATCACGCGCGCCGATAGCGGCCAAGCGCGCCTCTATGTATCCGAGCTCGCGGGCAATGCTGCGGTAGTGGCCATCACGTCTTCCTATTATCCGGACAGCCGTTCCCCGGCAGAAGCCGCCGAGCGCTTCGGCATGGCGCTCGGCAACGACGCGATCTCCAATCTGATGACCGAATTCTGGCCCGACATCAAGCGCCGCCTGCGCTTTGGCCACCACTACTTCTTCCGGACTTAGTGGCCGCTCGAATCCCCGCGCCGGCTAGCCTCGAACAGGAACCAGGCGCGCCGCTCGGTTTCGTCGATCCACACTTCGATCAGGCTCGCGGTGGCAATGTCGTGATGCTCGTCGCAGACCTCGTGAGCCTCGCGTAGGCGTCCGGCAAAAGCGGTGTTGTCCTGGCGCAACTCGGCCAGCATGTCCTCCGGCTCAACATAATCCGCATCGTTGTCCGCCACGCGCTGCAGGCGCGAAATGTGCCCGATCGAACGAAGCGTCGAGCCGCCCACCTTACGAACGCGCTCGGCGATGGGATCCGACATCGCGTAGATCTGGTCCGCCTGCTCGTCGAGCAGCAGATGATAGTCCCGGAAATGCGGCCCGCTCATGTGCCAGTGGAAGTTCTTGGTTTTCAGGTACAGCGCCCACACGTCCGCCAGGATCGCGTTCAGAGCGCCGCTGATGTCTTTGGTCGCCGGCGCTTTCAAGTCGGTTGGCGTATTTAAAGGCGCCATCTGCCGGTGCTTCAGGCTCTGGATTTTTTTCGAATCGAGTTTCTTCACAACACTCTCCTAGTTGCCAGAATACGCCAATAAAGCGCCAGGACGCAGCATCGAAAGATATCCGCTACGGGAGTGTACTAGCGGAGTTCGGAGATTAGAGTCACGGAGGAATACAACCATGAAGACTCTATTTTCCCAGAATATTGGCACAGCGGCCGTTTTCGCGGCCCTGCTCGCCACGGGGATGATCGTAAGCTCGTAACTCGGACGAGCCGATTCCGACAACGGGAAGGATAATGAGGACGAGTCCAAAATCAAGACCGGTTTCGCCATCGCCCCGGTTCCGCTGAATTTGAAAGGCAAGAATCGTGCCCTGGTCGGCCTAGGGAGCTATCTCGTTAACGCTGCGGGCGATTGTAACGGTTGCCATAACCAGAGCGTCCAAACCGAATACTCTCCGGGCGGAGTCCCTTTCTTCGGTCAGCATCCCGCGGTGGTGAATCCGGCTGTCTATTTAGGCGGCGGCAATAGTTTTGGCAATTTTGGCGCTGTCGAGATCGTCTCTCGAAATTTGACACCGGACAAGACCGGCAGACCGGAGGGTGGCAAGTCCTTCGAAGATTTCGTGAAGATCATTCGAACGGGCACAGACTTGGATGGGTGGCATCCGACCTGTTCCGCGACTTCTGGTCCGCATTGCATTCCGCCTCCCTTCGACGGTTCTCTGCTGAAAGTCATGCCCTGGCCGACCTACCAGAATATGACCGACCATGATTTGCGCGCCATCTACGAATACTTAAGCGCGATCCCCTGCATTGAGGGCGATCCCGGCAACCCGGAGGGCTCCGACACCAAGGGCACTCGCTGTAAGTAGTAAGAGATGGGGTTGGTAGCAGCCCTTGCCGCCAGCCCCGCTCCTCGCTCGTATTACACTAGGCCCTTGAGCCCTTCATGATCCGCGCCCAAGGACTGGTCAAGAAATTCGGCGACTTCACCGCCGTCAACAACATCGCTTTTGATGTCGCCAAAGGCGAAATCTTTGCCTTTCTTGGCCCCAACGGCGCTGGCAAAACGACCACCATTAAAATGCTCACCACGCTGCTCACACCGAGCAGCGGTAGCGTGGAGCTCGACGGTCTCGATCCCGTCACGCACCAAACCGCCGCGCGCCAGCAGTTCGGCATCGTATTCCAAGACCCCAGCGTCGACGACGAACTCACCGCCTACGAGAACATGGACTTCCACGGCGTGCTCTACAGCGTCCCGCGCACCGTCCGTCGGGAACGCATCGAACGCCTGCTCAAACTTTTCGAGCTCTGGGAGCGCCGTAAAGATCCGGTCAAACAATTCTCCGGCGGCATGCGGCGCCGCCTGGAAATCGCGCGCAGCCTGTTGCACACGCCTAAGATCATCTTCCTCGACGAACCCACGCTGGGCCTGGACCCGCAAACCCGCAATCAGCTCTGGACCCACGTCAAGAAGCTCAACGAAGAAGAGCAGGTCACCGTCTTCCTCACCACCCATTACATGGAGGAAGCCGAGCGCATTGCCCACCGCATCGCCATCATTGATCATGGCAAAATCATCGCGCAAGGCACGCCTGACGAGTTGAAGAAGCAGACTTCCACCGATTCTCTGGAGCAAGCCTTCCTCGCGCTCACCGGCAACACCATTCGCGAAGAAGAAGCCAGCGGACTCGACCAGTTGCGCAGCATGAGCCGCGCCTTCGGCCGGAAAAGAAACTGATGAACGTTATTTATATTCTGTGGTTGCGGCAGTTGAAGCGTTCAGCACGGGCGCGCGCCCGCATCATCGCGTCCTTTGGACAGCCGCTACTATTTCTGCTGGCGTTCGGATTCGGCTTCGGATCCATGTTCCAGCGCGCCGGTCAAGGTAACTATATTCAATTCCTGGCGCCCGGCGTGATCACCATGTCGGTTCTCTTCACATCCATCTTTTCGGGCATCGAAGTAATCTGGGACCGCCAGTTCGGCTTCCTGAAAGAAACCCTCGTCGCCCCCGTGCCGCGCATCTTAATCATGATCGGCCGCACCCTCGGCGGCGCCACCGTATCCGTGCTGCAAGGAGTGGCGGTGTTTTGCATCTGCCTGGCGGTAGGCTTCCGCACGCCTTCGCTAACTCTGCTCCCGTTGGCATTCGTATTTCTGATTTTGACCGCGTTGTTATTCACGGCGGTCGGCACCGCGCTCGGCTGCCTTCTGCCCGATTTCCAGGGTTTCCAGCTGGTGATGAACTTTCTGGTGATGCCCATCTTCTTCCTCTCCGGAGCCCTGTTCCCGTTAACCAACGTCCCGCGCGCCTTGAGCATCATCGCCACTCTGGACCCGCTATCCTACAGCGTCGACGGCCTGCGTTACGCGCTCATCGGAGTCACGCATTTTGGGGTTCCGTTGGACCTCTCCGTACTGGCCGTGGTCACCGCCGTGGTGCTGACTCTAGGCGGCTACGTGTTCTCGAAAATTCAAATATGACTGATTACGCGATAGGTGTAGATCTAGGCGGCACCAACCTACGCGCCGCCGCCGTCAGCCGCGACGGCAAAATGCTGAACAAGATCGCCGGCTCCACGCCCGTGGGCGCGGGACGCAACGCCGTGATCAACGACATGGTGGTCTCGATCGAGAAGCTGCAAGCCGGCTTGCCCGACCGAAAGCTCGCGGGCGTCGGCGTCGGCGTCCCCGGATTCACCTTAATGGACCAAGGCATCGTAGTAGGCGCGCCCAACCTCCCCGAATTCGACAACTATCCCGTGCGCGATGAAATCGAAAAACGCCTAGGCGCCAAAGTGATTCTTGAAAACGACGCCAACGCCGCCGCGCTTGGCGAAAAATGGATGGGCGCCGGACGCGATGTGGCCGACCTTGTCCTGCTCACGCTCGGCACCGGCATCGGCGGTGGGATCATATCGCACGGCAGCGTGCTACACGGATTCCTCGGGATGGCCGGCGAGCTAGGGCATCTGACGGTCGTGCCGAACGGGCTGCCATGCGGCTGCGGGAATCGCGGCTGTGTCGAGAAACACGCGTCAGCTACGGCGATTACGGCGATGGCGCGGGTGATGGGCCTTGGAGAAAATCTCACGT
>Ga0163163_10006718_pt1 | contig 10083 bp, 14 predicted proteins | sample S65metaG_FD_119766 | JGI IMG/M metagenome (GOLD analysis project Ga0163163, IMG submission 119766) | Switchgrass rhizosphere microbial communities from Kellogg Biological Station, Michigan, USA - S6-5 metaG | ecosystem: Host-associated > Plants > Roots > Rhizosphere > Soil | place: USA... | reverse complement strand
TGTCGCTCAGCGAGAGGTCGTTCGCAAATTTCTGGATGCCGATGGTGGGGTCGACGTGCCAGGGCGGCATTTGGCGCGTGAGCACACGCTGCTTGATGGCTTTGGCCCAGGGGCGCACTTCCTCGTAGCTCACCAGCGACATGGGCGCCATTTGCCCGGCGCGATGGCAGTTCTGGCACTTGGCCTGGAGAATGGGCGCGATGTCCTTGGCGAAGGTGACGGGCTGGCCGCCGTTGACGTCGGCCGCGCCGAGCCATGCGGGCACTGCTAAAAACATCGCGGCAGCAAATTGTTTTCGCGGTGTAGGCATCTTGAAGTGTGCTCCTTGGCTTGATTTCTCGGCCGTTGAGCTGGCCGAGGCATCCAAACACCCTATGGCTAGCGATTATGGCGCACGTGATGGGGGGAAACAAGGGGTGGCCGATCAGAGGCCTTTCTTCGCTGAGGGGTTCTGATCCCATGGCTCATCGTAAAACGTCCAATCGGCAGGACGGGGCGCTCGGTCCGGGCAAACATCGCAGAATTTGCCCTTGAATTCCCGATTGATGCTATCCAATTCCCGGCCTTCACACCCATAGCCGTAAAGTTGGCAGACGATTATTTTGGGATTCGCCCGCTCCAGCCCAAGCCTGACCAGCCTTGGGTCGCCGAGAGGATGAGACATGATGTTCTTGTGCCGGCACTCTATGAGAACGCGTGTCGGATCGTCATCCTTAATGGCGAGGTCGATAAGACCCACCCACGGTTCATTGGTCGGGTCGATTTCCTCGGACGTCAGCATATTGTGGAGAATCTGGCGGGGTGTTGTCTGAATATCTCCCTCAAACTGTGCCCCATCAAGCCTGGCCAGGGCACGCTGCATCAGCTCTTCCGCGTTCTTCCTGTATTGATTGTCTTCCGGCCATTGATTGATAACGGACCGCACCCATTTGAAAATTTCGCCGTCCTTGTTCCGTTCAAGGATCCTGGCATCCATAACCGCGTTGTAGAGCTCATCCATTGACCGATTCTCGGTCGCGATTGCCGCTGAGAACTGTATGATTTCGAAAGCCGATTTGTGATACGGCAGCGCTATCTCATTCAAGCCGCAGCTGTCGAGTAGGACGGCAAGCGTCCCGATGGATATAGCTATTTCGGCGACCGGCCGGGAGGTTACCGATCTGTACTGCGATTTAGCGGTCGCTTGCGCGAGGCGAAGCGCCTGGCTGTATTTCCGATGGGCAACAAGCAAGCTCTCATGAAGCTGGAAAGAAAGTACTGCCAACCATAGGGGATCGTCGCCACGCATTTTGTGTGCGCGCCAGAGCATCAGCAATCCAGTCGTTTTCTGGACCGCCACCGCCAGTTCGGCGCCTTTCCGCGTTATTTGCGCAAAAAGATGAAGGTTTCGTGGCTGTCGTTTTGCGATGCTGCAAAGTCTAAGCGCTATTTCGAGCTTCTTGTCCGCGACGCGAGATTGCGGCTCGGTGGATTTCATCAACTGGTAGCCTTCTAATTCGCCCAATTGAAGCGTCCCGTCGAATTGAATCGCGACGTAGGAGGATGAATTCGCGAGGACCCTTCTCACTGCTGAAACAGCTCCGTCCCAGTCTCCTTCTTGGCGTTGCTGATGTGCGAGTTGCAGTTCCAATCGGAAGCCCTTTACGTGGAGGTCTTCGGCCACTTCGGAAACTCTCTTCACCGGCTGCCTCGCCATTGCATCAGCGAAATCGATCGATCTTGTGCCGAGCAAAACGCGGCTGATCTCCACCAGTCGCGACTGCGTCAGGTCAGCCAAGAACCGCTCAATTCCGCTCGGAAGTAAATTTGAGGTTGGTATCCGAACGGTCAGGCTCTTCGCGCCGCCTTTCTCGAGCGTTGCGAGCACCTTCTGATCTAGTTGTATCGCGCTCCAAAAAAAGAAACGTCGGTTGCTGCAACTGCCGTGCAAGGTAATCCGCCGAATCTTGTTCCAATGCCTGCGATATAAAGGAGCCGTCGGCCGAATATTCTGTATGGCGCGAGCCCTTGAGCTGTGCCGTAAAGAACATCCCGGTACTTTCATGTTCCTTGAAAAACTCGACGAGATAGTCCCAGCCGTAATCCCGTTCGCTGGGTGTGACCGCCCATTTGGCAAACGCGGCGCGGAATATCACGTCGGCTTCGCTATCCGTCTCGTGCTGTTCAGGCCTTTTCACAGGAATTCTATCTGCTCAATTGTGCCAAATTTGTATTTCACTGCTACGTTGTAAGACAGCCATAAGCAACTGTTCACTGCGCCTAGCTCCCAAAGAGGGAGTCCCGAAGATTTGTCGCGATTTACATCAGCGCAGCGAATTCTTCCACCGACATCCCGGCCCCGCGGATCAACGCGCGCAGTGTTCCGGGAGCTAACTCGCGATGCTGTGGCACTGATAAGCTCGCTGCGTGTCCCGGCTTGATGAGAATGACGTGGCTTCCGCGCTGGCGGTCCTTGTTCCATCCCGCCTTCTGGAAGACTCGCACCGCCCGCTCCCCCGAGAGGGAGGGCAAGGCTGCCATCTACGCGGGAACCTCGACTTCTCGGACTTCTATGGTCAGAGGCATGCCATGAGCCGCGCGTGTTTCGAGACACCCGGCGATGGCCTCGCGAATGTTTTCCAGGGCCTCGGCCTCCGTGCGTCCCTGGGAAATGCAGCCGGGAATGGAAGGGCACTCAGCAACGAGCATTCCGGTTTCGTCGGGTTCCAGCGTCACGAGCAGCTTCATACTTGGATTTTACTCCACGTTGCTTCCGCCGATCATTGCTCCGTTGCTCTGCGTGCTGCTCGCGTTCCAGGCGTTCGCGGCGTCGCTTACGGTCACCAAGCCGGAAGAGGTGGGGTTTTCGGCGGAGCGCTTGAAGCGCGTCCACTCCGTGGTCCAGAGCCACATCGACGCCAAGGACTTCGCGGGCGCGGTCACGCTGGTGGCTCGCAAAGGCAAAGTGGTGCACTTTGAAGCGCAGGGCGCAATCGATATGGAATCGGGCAAGGCGATGCGCACGGATACCTTGTTCCGCATGGCCTCCATGACGAAGCCGCTCACCGCCGTGGCGGTGCTGATGTTGATGGAAGAAGGCAAGCTGGTGTTGAGCGATCCGGTTTCGAAGTTCATTCCGGAGTTCAAGAATCCGAAAGTGGCGGTGTGGAATCTGCCCAATGATCCGCGGGGCGCAGGGGTCAAGCTCGTCAGCGGGGACCGCGAGCTGACGCTGCAGCACATCCTCACGCACACGGCGGGGCTGGCGGTAACGGCGGATGGGCCGGCGGGCGACTTTTTCCGCAAGTCGAAGCTGGGCGAGGGGCAGATGTCGCTCGCGGAATTCAGCAAGCGCTCGGGGGAGCTGCCGCTGAACTTTCAGCCGGGAATGCAGTGGCAGTATACGGGAGGTGTCGGGTTCGCCGTCCTGGGGCGGGTGGTGGAAGTTGTCAGAGGCATGAACCTGGAGCAGTTTTTCAAGCAGCGCATCTTGACGCCGCTGAATATGAACAACACTTTCTTCACCATTCCGTCCGACCGCATGGGCGATGTGGCGACGGTATATTTGCGGACTGCACAGGGTGTGGCGAAGCAGAATCCTCCGGCGCCGCTGCCTGCGGGCGTTGAGTTTTTCTCGGGCGCAGGCGGACTGACGGGGACGGCGGAGGACTACCTGCAGTTCTGCCAGATGCTGTTGAACGGCGGCCAGTGGAACGGCACACGGCTGCTGAGCCGGAAGTCGGTGGAGCTGATGACCGACAACGCGATTGGTAATTTGAACCTGGCTAACTTTTCGGAGACGGGCCTGACCCTGGAGCGGAACCTTCGCGGCTACGGTTTTGGGCTGGGCGTGCGCGTTCGCAAGAGCACTGGTGCGAGCGGGTGGCTGGGGAGTCCCGGTGACTACGGGTGGGGCGGCGCTTACGGGACGTATTTCTGGGTTGATCCGAAAGAGCAGTTGATCGGCATTGTGCTGATGTCAACGCGCGTCGCGATTCTGCGCACTGAATTTCCGAACGCGGTGTATCAGGCGATTGTCGATTGACGCTGTTCATGGCCGCGGCTTGGGAGATGACACATTCGGTGGAGACGGACGCGCCTCCGGATGTTGCCTGGAAATATTGGACGAACATTGAGAATTGGATCGACCCGCCAGCCGAATTCGAACTGGATGGGCCATTTGTTGAGGGGGCGCGTGGCGTTACTCGGATACCGGGCCAGTCGCCGATGCACTGGGTCATCCGCGACATGCACCCGCCCGAAACGGCGACTATCGAAGTCCAACTGGAACGGGCGAGCCTATCGTTTATGTGGCGGTTTGCAGGACTGGCGGATGGACGAACCTGCCTTACACAGCGTGTTGAGCTGCAGGGAGAAGAGGCATCGGTCTATGCCCCGGAGCTCGATGCCGTTTTACGGGTAACTTTGCCGGAGGCAATGAAAAAGATCGCCGATAGGATGGCGACTGCCGCAGCTTGACTAGGCCTGGCTGGGCGCAGCTTTGAGCAGGGCCATCAACGCTGGCTGGTCGAAGACGCCCGGTTGACGGACGCCGTTCAGGAAGAGTCCCGGAGTTCCGTTCACGCCATTCTGGACGCCGGCGATGAAGTCCTGACGTACGCGTTCGGCATACGATCCTTGTTTCAGCTCGCGGTGGAAGCGATCTACGTCGAGCTCCAATTGCTTCGCGTACTCGAGCAGGTGCTTTAGATCCAGTGCATCCTGGTGTTCGAAGAGAAGATCGTGCATCTCCCAGAAACGTCCTTGCGCGGCGGCGGCTTCGGCGGCTTCCGCGGCCATCTGCGCGTGCTTATGAATTCCGGACAGGGGATAGTGGCGGTACACCAAGCGAAGACGAGCGCCGCATTCCCGCTGCACACCTTGAAGAGTTCCAAACAGTTGGCCGCAAGCAACACACTCATAGTCGCCGTATTCGACGAGCGTGAACGGGGCGTCTGCCGGTCCCCGGACGCGATCCCACTCATGAACGGGATTCAACAGCAGCAAATCGGTTGTGTCTTCGGGCATAAGCTAGAACTCATCGTCACACTTTTAACAAGCCGGTGCGAATGCCGCGCATGACGGCTTCGGTGCGGGTCGCGGCATCGAGTTTACCCAGGATGGAATTCACGTGGAATTTAGCGGTGTGCTCGGAGATGCTGAGGCGCGCGGCGATCTGCTTGTTGCTGAGTCCTTCGGCGAGCATTTCGAGCGTCTCCATCTCGCGGGGCGTCAGGTTCTCGACGATCGACTCGGAGGCCGCCGATACGATCTGCGAACTGGATTCGGAGGGAACCGCTATCAATCCTGCGGACGCGGCGTACAGCGCTGCTATGATTTGCTCCGCGGCGGCTTCGCGCGGCAGGATGGCGTGGACTCCCAGACGGAGCACGCGCGAGGTGAGAATATCATCCGACAGCACGACGGTGGGGGCGGCTCCTGGCTTGTCAGGGAGCTCGTCGAGCAAGACTACATCCGCTTGGGATGGAGAATCCACCAGGTGAATGTCGCCGCTGCTTTCGAGCAGAGACTCCAAGCCCGCGCGGGTGACATTGGAGGCGGTCTCGATCCAAACACGAATCAAGCGGCCTCCCTCGTGAGGCGGCCGGTGAGGGAGATCACGACCTCGCGTTCTCTGGCATTGTCGCCGCGCAAGAAATGAATCTTGAGACGGCCATCGGCTTTTCCAATAACGGCGTCGCCGATCGCGTCATCTATCGCATCATCTATCGCATCATCTATCGCATTAGCGAGGTCGGCGGCGGTGGTGAATCGGGAGCCAAGGGTTCCTATCAATATGTCTCCGATCAAGAGCGACGCTTGCTCGGCGGGGCTGCCTGGCTCGATGCTCATGATCAGCAGGCCCACACTGCGCCGCCGTTCCAAGCGTACGATCCGCATCGTGACGCCCAGGCGGGGACGCGGTCCATTTTTCAGGAACTCTTCGACGGTAGCGGTTGGCACGGCTAGCGCGATTCCGCCGGAGGCGAGTATGGTGTTGATTCCGATTACGCTGCCGGCGGCGTCCGCGAGTGGTCCGCCGGAGTTTCCTGGAGCCAGGCGAATGGCGGCTTGCACCCACGGCCTACGGCCAAAGCCCGAGAACGGACCCACCGCGTGGACGACGCCGGTAGTAAGCGCGCCGGTGAATCCGAGCGGATTTCCCACCGCGATCGCCAGTTCGCCCGGTTTCACGGGAGCGGTGCGAAGGCTCGCGGACGGCACGCCGGTGGCCGGCAGTTTCAGCTTCGCCAAATCACGCTGATCGTCTCTTGAGTGGATTTCAGTTGGAAACGAACTGCCATCCCACAGCTCGACCAGATGTGTTCCCTCGGCGTCTCTTCCCTCCCCCAGCACGTGCGCATTGGTGACGATGGTTCCAGCACTATCCCAGATCACGCCGGAGCCGGCGCTTTGCTGTCGCGGATTCGCGTTGCGGACGTGAACAGTAATCCGGCGCAGCAATTCGCCCACTTCGCCGATGCCCATGTCAGTTCTTTCCATGCCGCTCGGTCACTGCGATCTGGAGGGTGATCACGGCGCCGCTCCGCAGAACTCGTGCGGGGATGGTTTTCCCCACGGCGTCCGCAAGCAGCGGACGGACGGCCTCCGGCCGATCCACGAATTGACCATTCAGTTCGAGCAGCACGTCGCCAATCAATAATCCACCCTTACCGGCAGGTGCGTCTTGATCCACACTCACGGTCATCAAGCCGCCGGTGACACCCAATCCCAGACTCTTGGTTAGATGTTCCGGAAGACGGATCGGTTGTAACCCGGCGCCAAGATAACCTTGAGGCAGCCGGCCATGAGTCAGGAGGGACTGCGTTACGCGCTCGATCGTGGCGTTGGGGACGGCGAACACGGCTGCGCGTGAAAGGACCGGGGTCGCGATGCCGATGAGTTTACCCGCTGCGTCCACGACGGCGCCGCCGGCGGCAACCGGATGGAGCGCAAGATCCAGCCGGATTACCTGATCGAGCTTACCCCCCCGCCAAGTCTGGGACGAACCCGCGAGGCTGCTGATCACTCCCAGCGCGGCGTTGGCGCTGTCTTTGTTTCTGCCGATCGCTACAATCAGGCTGCCGGGACGATAGGCGGAGTCTTCGAGTTTCGAAACAGTAGGTATGGCGAGGCCCTTCACGCGCAAGACGGCGAGGTCCGTTCCGGGGTCCCGGCCGACCACCTCCGCGGGGAGCCGGTCGCCTGTACCGGTGGTGACCACAATGCCGTCATCCTGACGCAGCGTGTGCTCGGCGGTGACCACGACTTCCGGCGACCAATGAACACCACTCGAATTGAAGCGCGGGCGGCCGTGCACGGCGATCACTGAGGCCGCGGAAGTTTCTACCAGCGCGGCGAGCTCGTTTGAGAGCGAAACCAAAGAACTACTTGCCATGTTGAAATCTCCTCGACTTCAGAATGCGCTAAAGGGCGCCGGGTCCACATCCGTAGAACGGGTAGCTTGACCCTGCTCGATCAGTCAGGCTATAACTGGACATCTTTGTCCAGTTATCCTATTATTGGGTTGGATGTTCTCGACAACTACGGAGTATGCGCTGCGATCCATGGTTCTACTGGCCATGCGCCGGGGAACGCCCCAAACGGCTCAGCAAATTGCCACTGAGACCAGGGTGCCGATCGATTATTTGTTCAAAGTTTTGCAGTCGCTGAGCCGTGCGGGGCTGGTGCAGGCACAGCGTGGGAAAAACGGCGGCTTCAGCCTCGTGAGCGATCCGGGGGACATATCCATCTACGATGTTGTGCAGGCGGTGGACCCGATCGAACGGATCGCCAAATGCCCGCTTGGGTTAAAAGCTCATGGTGTCCGGCTGTGCTCGCTGCACCGCAAGCTGGACGATGCGATGCGGCACATCGAGGAGGCCTTTTCATCCACTAAGCTGGCGGACTTGATCGACGACTCGTCGCCCATCCGGCCTTTGTGCGGAGATGTCATAGCGCCAACCAAGATCAAACTCCTCTCCACGACGAGGGACTTGCATGCGAAACCGATATAAATTCCTTTTGGGTACTGCTCTGGCCGCTGCCACCGCCGCCTTCGCCGATCTGGCGGGTTCGTATGTGGTTCCTCTGGACGATGAAGCTATCCGGTACGCGACTCGGCCGGTCGACGATCCCGTGGAACGCTTGATCCGGAAAATCGCGCGGGGCGAGGTGAAGCTCGAATTCGATGATGCTCACGGTTATTTGCGCAGCGTGCTGAGGGCGCTGGGAATCCCGGTGGAATCGCAGGTCCTGGTTTTTTCGAAGACCAGTTTTCAGGCGGCGCTGATCTCGCCGCGGCGGCCGCGGGCGCTGTATTTCAACGACGCGAGTGCAGTTGGCTCGGTACATTCGAGTGACCTGCTCGAATTCGCATCGGTGGATCCGAAACTGGGCGTCATTTTTTATACGCTTGACCAAAAGAAGGTCGACAAACCGCATTTCGACCGGCGGGATGCCGCTTGCCTGCAATGCCACGACTCGGGAGGACCGACGCTGGGCGTGCCCGGGTTGATGGTGCGCTCGGTTTTTCCGGATCCTTCCGGCATGCCGGTATTCCAGGCCGGCGACTTCTTCACGGACCAGCGGAGTCCGCTAAAAGAGCGCTGGGGCGGCTGGTACGTCACCGGTACGCATGGCGAAATGACGCACATGGGGAACGCGGTGGCTCGGGATCGCGACAATCCTGAAAAATTAGAAGGCTCTGCGGGTTTGAATGTTACTGACCTCAGCCGCAAGTTCGATACCGGAGCGTACCTCACACCGCACAGCGACATCATTGCGCTCATGACTCTGGAGCATCAGGCACGCATGACCAATCTGATGACTCGCGTGGGCTACGAAACCGCGATCACGCTCGAGGGCCAGGCTGCGTTCAATCAGGCCTATCACCAGCCGGCTGACGAATTGAGCGAGGGCGCGCGCCATCGGATCGACTCGGCGGTGGAGCAATTGGTCGAGTACATGCTGTTCCTGGATGAAGCGAAGCTGGATGGGCCGATCAAGGGCACATCTGGATTTGCGGAGGCGTTCCAGAAGGCGGGTCCGCGCGACCGGAAGGGACGTTCGCTGCGTGATTTCGATCTGACGCAGCGGATGTTCCGTAACCCGATGAGCTACATGATCTACTCGGAAGCGTTTGACGGAATGCCGGAGGCTGCACGTGGGCGCATCTACCGCCGCTTGTTCGATGTGTTGACGGAACGGGAGAAGTCGCCGCGCTACGCCAAGCTGTCTACGGAGGATCGACAGGCCATACTGGAAATCCTCAGGGACACCAAGAAGGACCTGCCGGAGTATTGGAAGGCTTCGTTGGCCGATGCTCGCTAGCGCTGTGCTTGACATGTGATGCACATGCAAGTATGTTGGAAACATGCCGAAGATGATTCAAATTCGCCATGTTCCGGATGCGCTGCATCGCAAGTTGAAAATGCGGGCGGCTATGCAAGGCACTTCCCTGTCAGAATACTTAATGAAAGAGATCGAAATTATCGCGGACCAGCCCACCCTGCAGGAAACGCTCGCCGAGATCGCTAAATTGCCGCCGGTCACATGGGGCGAGCCCGTTGCTAAAACCATCCGGGCGCTACGCGAAGGCCGATGATTGTCCTGGACGCTTCGGCGACCGTGGAATTATTGGGTGACACGCAGGCCGGAAAGAAGATCGCGGCGCGGCTCTCCACCGAGCGTATTTTGCACGCCCCACATCTGCTGGACCTGGAAGTGGCGAGTGCGTTCCGCCGCCAAGTCGCCCTCGCGGCGGTGGACGCCGAACGTGCCGCAAGGGCGCTCACGCTCCATCGAAACCTGCGAATCATGCGCCACCCGCACCACCCCTACCTGGATCGAATCTGGAGCCTGCGGCACAATTTCTCCGCGTATGATGCGTGCTATATCGCGCTAGCCGAGGCCTTGGGCGCGACGCTGCTGACAAGAGATAGAGCCCTCGCATCGGCGCGATTGCAACGGGGAAATGTCGAAGTAATCTAACTTACCGTGCCGCCAGCAGCGCACGCAGGTGGCGGGCGCGTTCAGGCGAGCGCAATTGGCGCAGGGCCTTGGCTTCGATCTGCCGAATGCGTTCGCGGGTGACGTCGAATT
>Ga0163163_10006717_pt1 | contig 10083 bp, 11 predicted proteins | sample S65metaG_FD_119766 | JGI IMG/M metagenome (GOLD analysis project Ga0163163, IMG submission 119766) | Switchgrass rhizosphere microbial communities from Kellogg Biological Station, Michigan, USA - S6-5 metaG | ecosystem: Host-associated > Plants > Roots > Rhizosphere > Soil | place: USA... | reverse complement strand
GGATTGGTGTAGATCACGACGGGAATATCGACCGCGTCCGCGATGCTGCGAAAATAGGATTCCACCTGTGCGTCATGCAGGGGGAAATACGCCTCCAGAATCGCCAGAATGCCGTCGGCACCGAGTTTCTGACAGGCGATCGCCTGCGCCACTGCGTCCGAGGTCGACGTCGAAGCAACCCCCGCCACCACCGGCACGCGGCCACGCGCGGCTTCGATCGTTGCCCGCACCACATCCAGCCGCTGGGCGTTGTCGAGATAGGCAAATTCGCCGGTGGAGCCGAGCGGCGTCAGCCCATGCACGCCCGCCTTGACCAGATCGTCGCAGAGCCGGCCGAGCACGGACGCGCGAACCTTGCCGTTCGCGTCAACCGGCGAGACCAGATAGGGAAAGACGCCGTGAAAATCGGGCATGGCGGAGGACTTTTGCCAAATGCCCGGCGGGGCCGCAAGCCTGCGAGAAACACAAATCGCCGGAACGATGTCCGGCGACTGTCGTCATGGGCGAAAACTTACGCGGCGTTAAGCATCTGCCAAGCGGCCGGCTGAGACGGGCGCGGCTGCAAGTGATCGATACGACCTTTGAAACGCTCATAGTAGCCTTCGAGCTCGGTGAGCGCGAGACGCTCCCATTCGTCGGCCCGCTCCAGCAGCGACCACCTTTGCAGCGGCCGGAATGCCGCCGTTTGACGGCACAGTGAAGCGATGGTGCGGTAGCGGCGGACGTTTTCCAGGATTGCGTTGCCGTTCATTGGTTAAATCTCCCCTCCCAGGCTTTGCTCGATTGCGACTTTAACCGCAACGATTTTCAAATTTGTTAGCGCGGTGGGCAAAGCGCATGGATGGTTTGCGAACCGTTGATGACGGGAAACGATCCCCGGTCTTTGAAAAGATTTGCGCCATCGCCAAGCCGCGCTACGAGCAGCGCTTGCCGCGCAGTTCGTCATCGATAGGATCGAGGGCGCGTTCCCTTGGTTCGGCGGGGTGTTGGCGGCATTCGCATCGCACTTATGAAATGCGCGCTTCGGCCTCGGACGAAAAAGCAAGCTGTGCGAGCCTGGAACGATGGTGTAGCACGATCTCCCGCTGGGTCTGGCCCGGGAAGCCCAGCATGCCGTCGCGCCGCAGGATCGACAGGGTTCGCGATACCGTCTCATGGGTCAGACCGAGATAATCGGCGATGTCGCGACGGCCCATCGGCAGCATCAACACTTTCGGCGAATTCAAGCGGCGATCCATCTCCATCAAAAAAACCGCAATCCGTTCCAGAGCGGTCTGCCGGCCCAGCAGCAGAACATGGTTTTCCGCGTGCTGAAGATTTCTGGCGACCAGCTTCAGCACGTCCCCGCCCGGAAGGATGTTCGCCTCCGGAAGCTTGCCGAAGATCGTCTCGCGTCTTGCGACCCGCACCCTCGTATTGACGATTGCCTCGGCCGTAAAGCGATAGGTGTCGCCATTCTCGACCCCGAAAATATCGCCTGACAAATGGAAGGCGCCGATCTGACGTCGGCCGTCCGGGAGAAGCTTGAAAGTTCGAACGGCGCCGGACTTGATCTGGTATACGTATTCCGCAGGCTCGGCCTCCCCGAAAATCTCGCTGTCCCGGCAATACCTGAAATCGCTCCAGAACGTTCTTCGACCATCCTGGGCGCCCAACTCGCCAGGCGTTGGATTGCCGATCGTGTACGCATTCACTTCGTCCAGCATGGCACTTCCAAAAAAAACATAAATTGGATCAACGTCGCTTCCGATCTGTAGGCTTCTCGCGAGAGATCATGCCGGCACCGGCAATCAGCCTGTTGCAGCAGGCGACGCCTTCACCATGCTCCAAGCGCTGCTCACCGTCCGTTGCGACACCCCTGCCTGGGCACGTTTGGTAGAGTCGGCTCAAGTCGATCAAAGGTTCAATAAGACTTGATGAAGCTGATAAGACAGCCGGCCTCAATCGGGCGCGACGGTATTTGAGCGCCGCTGAACAGAGCACAGTGAGCCGACACATCTGGCATTACGGCGACATTGCGGCACGACGCGTGTTGCCGCGGAGCAGGGCTGCGAGCCTTTGCGGGGGCGCGCTCACAGCGCAGCAAAACCACCAAGAGCACGATCACGCGATGCCGAGCGCAAGTTCGGGTATCTGCTTGGTGGCAATGGCACGGTGGCAGCGCCGGGGCCGAAGCAGAGCCAAAGACATCACCCTTCCCGAACCGGCAGGAAATTGATCTGGATCAATCCCTCGCCCGTTTCCCGGGACTGAAACTGGCTTGCGTCGATTCGGCTCGGAATTGCTCTGCTTGGGTTTTTCCGTTCAGCCTTTTCGCAAATTGCAGGGAGCGCGAGGCCAAGGGAGCCGTGGGACATGTGCGAACCAAGTTTGCTGCGGCTTGCGGCCGCAATCCTGCTGCTTGCGTTCGCGCTGATTGCGCCCGCTCGCGGCGACGATCAGGATAGCCCTCGCACGATCCAGGAAGAGATCTGGGCGCTGCCGCTGCCGCTGCCGATGTTCGCTTATCTCGTTCGTCCCGTCGGTGATGGGCCTTTCCCACTCGTGATCATGAATCACGGCGTATCGCTGAACCAGCAGGAGCGAAGCTTCTTTCCACTGGTCGAATTCCGTGATGCCGCCAAATGGTTTGCCAGGCGCGGGTATCTCGTGGTGGCCCCCGTCGGCTCCGGTTACGGCGCTTCGGCCATCGATATACCCGAGCGCGCCATTTACGGGCCATTCTTCTCGAAGATCGGAAAGTGCAGCAATCCGAACTTCAGGGATGCCGGCCTGGCGATCGCGCAAGTCGATCTCTGGATCATCGATTACATGGCCGCAGAAAAGCGCATCGTGCCGAAGGATGTCATCGTCGTCGGGCAATCCGCCGGCGGATGGGGCTCGATCGCGCTTTCAAGCCTCAACCCGCCGCAGGTAAAGGCAATCATCACATTCGCCGCTGGCCGCGGCGGCCGCGTCGACGGCAAGCCGAACAACAATTGCGCGCCGGACAAGCTTGTGGCCGCGACGGAGGAATTCGGCCGCACCTCACGCGTGCCGATGTTGTGGATCTATATCGAGAACGACACGTTCTTCGGACCCGCGCTTTCGAAACGAATGCACGAGGCCTTCACCACTGCCGGCGGCAAGGCCGACTATCATTTGCTGCCTCCGTTCGGCACGGAGGGACATTTCCTGATCGGCTCAGCCGACGCCATCCCTATCTGGTCGCCGCTGGTTGCGAAATTTCTGGAAGGGCAGCGCTGATCGTTCCAGCAGCATATTTTGGAAAGGCGAAAAGCCATGAGGATTTCGTGTCGGAAGGGATCGCCCCGCTACCTTCATCGCGCAACCTGCAAGCGCGCGCTTGTGGTTGTGCTGGGCGCTGTCGCGGGTGCCGCATCGCTGGCCTACGCAGCGCCCCAGCAGAAAACTGCCGCTTCCCCCGATAACGCAAAAGCCGAAGTTGCTCCGCGCGGCCAGCGGGTGGCAAACGACGTGAAATACGGCGATTGGCAAAAGCTCTGCTTCAGGCCGGGCGGCTCCCCGATGCTGTGCAGGACGACGATGACGGGCAAATTCGAGACCGGACAGACCGCGATCCGCCTCGATCTCATCGAGCGCGAGGGAGTCGATGGCGCGCGGCTGCAGTTATTCGTGCCGGTGGGCATGTATCTGCAAGCCGGCGTGAAGCTCTCGGTCGATAAAGGCAGCACGTACAGTGTTCCCTACACGTGGTGCCTTGCCAACGCCTGTATTGCCGCCGAGTTGGCGGATCCGAAGCTGATCAAGGAGATGGAAGCCGGCCAGATGCTGACACTGGAGCTTGTGGATACCAATATCCTCTCGCTCGCCACGTCATTGCCACTTTCCCAATTCGCCTCCGTGCACAACGGAGCACCGTCAAGAACCTTCGAGCAGGACATCGACGAATAAGGCGGGATGGTTAGACATTGGCTCGAAGCAACAGCGCGTCGCCTGCCGACTTGCCTTTGGTTCAGACAAAACTGGCGCTGATCACGATTGCGACCATCGCTTGACGCGCTCGTAGCTGCGTCTGAATCATTTCACATTTCAGTTGACGGCTAGATCGCGCGTCTCGGCAGGATAGCGCTGCCGACATTGGGGCCGACGGTATTCTTCCTCGATCCCCGGCTCTTCGGGAACCGGCAGCGTAAAATCAATCGGCCGTGAAGAATGGGTTGTAAAACGAATCGCCGCTACGGCAGAATGGCAAGGCTGTGTAACCTTTGCGGAAGGCGGAGTGGGGATGAATATCTTCGATCCAAAAGGTCCGGTCGCAGCCGCCCAGATGACGATCCTGATCGATTCGATCGGGATCATGTTGGCGATTGTCGTGCCGACGATTATTACAACTCTCGCCTTTGCATACTGGTTTCGCGGCTCAAACACCCGCGCATTCCATTGGCCCGATTGGGAGTATTCCGGACGCCTCGAGCTCGTGGTCTGGTCCATTCCGGCGCTTACGATCATCCTGCTCGGCGGTGTCGCATGGATCGGCTCGCATCAGCTTGACCCCGCCCGACCGGTGCCCGGAACCGGACAAGGCGTGACCGTGCAGGTCGTCTCGCTCGATTGGAAGTGGCTCTTCATCTACCCGGACCAGAGGGTTGCATCGGTCAACGCGCTGACCGTGCCGGTGGGCTCGCCGCTGCACCTGCAACTTACCTCAGCCAGCGTGTTGAACACGTTCTTCATTCCGCAACTCGGCGGCATGATCTACACGATGAACGGGATGGTGACGCGCCTCGAATTGCGGGCCGATGAGGTCGGCAGCTATCAGGGCTTGTCCGGCCATTTCAGCGGCGACGGTTTTCCGAGCATGCTGTTCGATGTGCACGTGCTGTCGCAACCGGATTTTGCGAGCTGGGCTTCCAGCACTGTCCGCGGCGGCCGTGCTCTGGACGGGGACAGCTACCGGAAGGAACTGCTCCGGCAATCCGTGCCGGAGGACAAGCCGACCTATCGGCTGGATGATCCGGAACTGTTCCGGGCGATTGCGACCCAGAAGATTTCGCCTGGGCCGGGCCCGCAAGAATCCGCTGGAATCGGAGCGAACAATGTTCGGTAAGCTGACCTGGGCGGCAATTCCAATCGATCAACCGATACCGCTCGTCGCCGGGGCCGTGGTGCTGGTGGTGATCCTGGCGGTAATAATGTGGGTCGTTGTGAAGGGGCATCTTCCGTATCTATGGCAGGAATGGATCACCAGCGTCGATCACAAGCGAATCGGCGTGATGTATACGTTGCTGGCAATGGTGATGCTGCTGCGCGGCTTTTCCGACGCCATCCTGATGCGGGCGCAGCAGTCGGTGGCCTTTCAATCGCAGGGGTTTCTGCCCCCCGAGCACTATAACCAGATCTTCTCCGCGCACGGCACCATCATGATTTTCTTCGTGGGCATGCCGTTTGTGATCGGACTGATGAACCTCGTCGTGCCCCTGCAGCTCGGCGTGCGCGACGTAGCCTTCCCGACCCTCAACTCCGTCGGCTTCTGGCTGACGGCAACGGGCGCTCTGCTGGTCAATATTTCGCTCGTGGTCGGCGAATTCGCACGCACCGGCTGGCTGCCATATCCGCCGCTGTCGGAGCTCACCTACTCGCCCGGTGTCGGTGTCGACTATTATCTGTGGTCCCTGCAGATATCCGGCGTCGGCACGCTCGTTGCCGGCATCAACCTCGTCACGACAGTTCTCAAGATCCGCACCAAGGGCATGAACTACATGCGTATGCCGATGTTTTGTTGGACGACACTTGCCTCGAACCTACTGATCGTCGCTGCTTTTCCGATCCTCACCGCGACGCTCGCCATGCTGCTTCTCGACCGCTATCTCGGTTTTCATTTTTTCACCAACGAGGCAGGCGGCAATGTGATGATGTTCATGAATCTGATCTGGGCGTGGGGTCATCCCGAGGTTTACATTCTCGTCCTGCCCGCCTTCGGCATCTTCTCTGAAGTAGTCTCGACGTTCTCGGGCAAACCGTTGTTCGGATACCGCTCGATGGTGCTGGCGACCATGGCGATCTGCATCATCTCTTTTATGGTATGGCTGCATCACTTCTTTACGATGGGGGCGGGACCCACCGTCAACGCGGTCTTCGGCATCGCCAGCATGATTATCGCGGTGCCGACAGGAGTAAAAATCTACAACTGGCTGTTCACGATGTTCGCCGGGCGCATTCGCTTTACCACGCCGATGATGTGGTCGACCGGATTCATGGTGACTTTTGCCATCGGCGGGCTGACCGGCGTGCTCCTGGCGGTGCCGCCGGCAGACTTCCTGCTGCACAACAGTCTATTTTTGGTCGCGCATTTCCACAACGTCATCATCGGCGGGGTGTTGTTCGGCGCGTTCGCCGGCTACACTTACTGGTTTCCCAAGGCGTTCGGCTTTCGCCTGGATGAGCGGCTGGGCATGGCCGCGTTCTGGCTATGGCTGTCCGGTTTCTATTTGGCCTTCGTGCCGCTTTATGCCGTCGGCTTTCTCGGCATGACGCGGCGGATGCAGCATTACGACATCGAGGTATGGCGGCCGTGGCTGATGGTGGCAAGCATCGGCGCAATGTTGATCCTGATCGCGATCATCTGCCAGGTCTTGCAGCTCGCCGTCAGCATCCGCAATCGCGAGGCCTTGCGCGATACCACGGGCGATCCCTGGGACGGCCGATCGCTGGAGTGGGCGACCTCATCGCCGCCGCCGGCGTTCAATTTCGCCTTCCTGCCCGATGTGACGGGGGAAGACGCTTATTGGGCGATCAAGCGTCACGCTACGCTGGAGGCGAGCGAAAAGCCGCGCGACTATCAGCCGATCGAGATGCCACGCAACTCGCCGACCGGATTTGTGTGCGCGTTCTTTGCGACCGTGATGGGGTTTGCCTTGATATGGCACATCTGGTGGATGGTGGTCGCCGGCTTCATCGGCGCGTTTTCCACCTTCGTGGTGTTCGCCTGGCGCGATTATGACGAATACGAGATTCCGGCAGAGGAAGTCGCCCGCATCGATCGAGCCAACCTGGCCGCGCGTCGCGAACTGGTGACCGCCGCGGGAGGCTCGTAGATGACCTTGACCGCAGTCGCGCGTGAAGATCCGCACCACCTCGGAGTGCTCGTCGATGTCGCGCACGAAGGTCCCGCGCCGAAGCGGATCGTGACCGGCTTCGGGTTCTGGATTTTCCTGCTCAGCGACATCGTGATGTTCTCCTGCTTCTTCGCCGCCTACGCCGTGCTGCTGGGACGGACGGCGGGCGGCCCAAGCGGGGCGGAGTTGTTTAATCTGCACAGCGTTGCTCTCGAAACCGCCTGCCTGCTGCTGTCGAGCTTCGTCTGCGGAATGGCCAGCATCGCGGCGGACGAGCGCAACCATTTCTGGTTCCAGATTGCGATGGCGGTCACCTGCGTGCTCGGCCTCGCGTTCCTCGCGATCGAATTTCACGAATTCGCCGACCTTGTCGCGCGCGGCGCGGGTCCCACGCGCAGCGCTTTCCTGTCGGCCTTTTTCACGCTGGTCGGCTGCCACGGTCTGCACGTTTCCGCCGGCATCCTTTGGCTCCTTACCATGATGGCGCAAGTATTCGCCAAAGGTTTCCGTGCCGATATCGAACGCCGCTTTCTTTGTTTTGCGCTGTTCTGGCACGCGCTCGATATCATTTGGGTCGCGGTGTTTTCGGTCGTCTATCTAATCGGGAGTGCGGCATGAGCGATATTCATGGATTGCGGCATCAAGCCGGTTTGGCACCGGGCGATGAGGGCGGTAGCGTTGGACTTCGCGTGCTTGTATATTTGGTCGGATTGGGCCTTGCCGTCCTGCTCACGGTAACGTCCTTCTTCGTCGCCGGCACCGATCTGGTCTGGCAGCCATCCATCCCTGTCGCCATCGTCGTACTCGCGATCGCGCAAATGGGCGTGCACCTGGTCTTCTTCCTTCACATCACCACCGGCCCGGACAACACCAATAACGTCATGGCGCTCGCCTTCGGCCTGTTGATCGTGTTCCTGGTGATCGGCGGATCGCTCTGGATCATGGCCAACCTCGACCAGAACATGCTACCGACGGATCAGCTCATGCTGATGCAGCGCTGACGCGCCGGCAGCGGCGGCCGAGCGGCGCACATGGCATCGCCATGACCGGAGTATCGCAGCTACAAGGGAACCTTTAGGAACTACCGTTGCAGGCGGCGGTTAGCGGACCATCAATCGGAACGGTCCGTCAGCCGAGGAGCCCGTCTTTGACGTACAGCGAAAACCTTCGGGGGAATTTGGCGTAGCTATCGACAAATCGGGCGCTTTGCTGATCGCCGACGATGTCGGCAACACGGTGTGGCGCGTGACATCGTCGGGCGAGAAGCTGTCGAACAACCCATAGTCTTCTAAAGCTCGTCCGAGAAGGTGGAAACTGGTTTTCTCGCGACAAACGCGAAACGCATTAGCGCGGAGACCATGCTCAAACAAGAAGATGGGAGCATGTTGCGATTTCACGCGGCGAATTGATGAGCGTGGAATTGGAGCGAGATTGAATCCCGTTCAGGCGGTGTGGCCTGGATCGAAATCGTTCGGCGTCTTCTTCTTCCTTTGCGGTACCATCCTGGCGGGGTCCCGTCCGCCCGGCACTCCCCTCGGGCCGAACTGTTCACGCTGTTGATCGTCTTCGGATTGGCGCGGCCGGCCATCGTCGATCTGCCGACGAACCCCCATGCTCTCGTCATGGATATGGCGGCTGGTCTGCGGTTGTTGCCTGGGAAATTTGCTTTCGCGCGTAACCATCGAACATCCCTCTGCAATTTGCGGGCCGCTCAATGCAACCCGAGCGCGTTCTCAAGCTGGCGCTTGGTCATTTTCGAACGTCCCTCGATCCCACGTCGCCTGGCTTTGGCATAAAGATCCTTTCGAGTGTGCCCGTCGGGGCTGCGTGAGCGTGCTCGCGCGGCATGCTTGCCGCGCGCGGTGGGCCTGCGTGCATTCTTGCCACCCATGCTGCGCGTGCTTTCGCGCTTGCCTCGGGCACCTATATGCGACTTGCCCTCTTGCTCCTGTTGACCGGTTCTGCCGGCCGCTTCCTTGCCTTCCGTCCGGCGAAGGTTGCGGCGGTTACGTCGCTGGCTTTCATATTTGGAACTGCCCGCTTCCTCCAGCGCAATCGCAACCGCCTGCCGGCGGTTCTTTACCTTGCCTCCCCTTCCGCCTGGGCCGCTCGTGAGCTCGCCATGTTTGAATTCGTGCATGACCCTGCCCGTGATCCGCCGTTGGCGAGGTGAATTCGAGGCCATGTCGTTCTCCCTTGTTGTCAGCCGACGAAGGCAGAAGTGGCCTATGGGAGCAGCTTCTGTCGATCATCAGCAGCGATGGCGGCGACCGTCATACCCCAGAAAGGTTCCGCTCGTCGGATCGTAGGATCGATGGCGGCGTTCGCAGTAGGCTGCGCCCGGTGCCATCGCATAGGCGTCATTCCCCTCCAGGGCGCGCAACGGGGCAGTTGCGATAGCATCTGCCGCACCGATGGCGCCGCCCACGATATCGCCGGCGCCGCGTCCCGGCCAAAAACCATGGTCCGGATAGGTGGGGTATGCGCCTTCGTAAGCATAATAGGCGGGTTCCGATCCCTGGGGACCCGGTCCGCACGCGCCGCCCACCTCCTGCGCTACGACCGGACTTGAAAGCAGCGCGAGAATCGCAGCCGCAACAATTTCTCGTGTCTTCATGTTGGGCTCCCGATTAGACACAGGCCCAACCAGGGTTCGCAGGCGGCGTTCCCGCTCTCAAAATGATGTGAGAGCAGGACATCGCCTTATGCCGCCTTGCGGCCGTCAGGGCATGAACGGAACGCCGTAATAATCGTTCACCGCGCGGGCACGCGATTCGTCTGCCCAATTCCAGGTGTTGTCGTTGCCGTATTTGGGGGCGCTCTGGAGCTGCTTCTCCGTTACGCCGGTGCGGTACCCGCCCAGATTTGTATCATATTTCAGCGACTGCCAGGGCAGCGGATAGTGATCGTCGCCCATACCGAGAAAACCGCCGAAGCTAAGCACCGCGTAGGATACCCGCCCGCTCTTCTTGTCGATCATCACGCGCTCGATCGATCCGATCTT
>Ga0163163_10006716_pt1 | contig 10085 bp, 8 predicted proteins | sample S65metaG_FD_119766 | JGI IMG/M metagenome (GOLD analysis project Ga0163163, IMG submission 119766) | Switchgrass rhizosphere microbial communities from Kellogg Biological Station, Michigan, USA - S6-5 metaG | ecosystem: Host-associated > Plants > Roots > Rhizosphere > Soil | place: USA: Michigan... | reverse complement strand
TGCATCGCGAACTTCCTTCATCACATGGCGAATGCCACAGGTCAGTTCATCGACACACTCGTCGCAGCGCCGGTATGCGGACTGACTGACACACGGAAGCAACGCGATCGGCCCATCGAGTGCGCGAACGACTTCGCCGATTGAAATGTTCGATGGTGGCCGGCTCAGGTTATAGCCGCCGCCCTTTCCCTTCTTGCTCTGCAGGATTCCCTTGCGTTTGAGATCCAGGAGAATCAGCTCAAGAAACTTCTTGGGGATGGCTTCGGACGCGGCGAGATCTGCAATGAGCATCGGGCCGCCACCGTGTTCTCTGGCAAGGGCAGTCAGGGCGCGCAGGCCATACTTGGCTTTCATGGACAGCATTGATCGTTATATTCCTACAAAACTACTAGGGAATTGTGCCGGAGCCCCGTTTCGCCGTCAACCGGAGATTCCGTATAACGCCATGTAATTAGGAGTTGACAGGCGTCGCCGCGTGCTTCTATATTTACCCAGTAAATTGATAGGGTATAGGGATTAATCAATGAACGACCCCATAACGCAGACAACTTCCCCCGCATCCCCCAAAGCACCTGCCCGCGCTTGTTGCCGCTGTTGTTGTTGTCGCAGCTAACTGGCAACGATTTTCCGATTCATTTTCACAACATTTTTTAAGAAGGGCGCAATGAGGCATTTTCGAGATTCCATTTTCTTTTTCGTGCTTTTTACATCGATCGCAGCAACCGTCCTGGGACAAACGAACTCTGGAACGATCAAAGGGATCGTCAGGGACCCGCGCAACACCCCAATTCCGGGAGTCACGGTTCAAGCGCAGAATGCCGCGACCGGAGCAAAGGTGACGTCGGTAACCAACGACGACGGAGTTTTTCGCATCGAAGGCCTGGGGGCGGGCGATTACAACGTGCAGGCGGATTTGCCCGGGTTTACGAGATTCAGCCGAACTTCAATCGATGTACAGAACGGACAAACTTCTGATGTTGACGTCACGTTGCAGGTATCGACACCGGGCGATACCGATCCGCAGAATCCAACCCGCAAGGAAGAAATTGTCGTGACGGCTCGGCGGGTTGAGGAAGAGGCGCAGGAAGTGCCAATTCCGCTGTCCGTCGTTAACGGCAATCTTATCGAGAACGCCGGAGCGTTCAACGTCAACCGACTTAAGGAGCTCCTTCCCACCGTCCAGTTCTTCTCCTCAAACCCACGCAACTCTGCAATCAACATTCGCGGACTAGGCGCGCCATTTGGATTAACCAACGATGGCATTGAGCCCGGTGTCGGATTCTACGTCGACGGTGTTTATTACGCGCGTCCTGCATCCGCGACCACGGACTTTCTGGACGTAGAACGCATCGAGGTTCTCCGTGGTCCCCAGGGAACCCTCTTCGGAAAGAACACAACGGCGGGCGCCGTGCACATCACGACTCGCAAGCCGAGTTTCAAGGCGGGAACCAACTTCGAACTCAGCTATGGGAGCTATGGATTCCTCCAGGCAAAGGGCTCACTAACAGGACCATTGACCAGCAAGCTGGCTGGACGGATATCGTTCTCCGGCACGCAACGCGATGGCCTGGTCTATAACGTGAAGACACAGGACGACGTAAACGATCTCAATAACGTCGGTTTGAGAGGTCAGCTTCTGTTTCTTGCGTCGTCGAACCTGGTTATTTCGGGCGCCGTCGATTACACACGTCAGCGCCCTGAAGGCTACACGCAGATGGTCGCCGGCGTTGCGCCAACGCTTCGAAACGCCAACCGGCAGTATCCGCAGATCGCCAAAGATCTCGGGTACACGCCACCGAGTTTCAATCCCTTCGACCGCCTGACAGACGTGGACACCGCTCTGCGGTCGAACCAAAGCCTGGGCGGTGCTTCAGTAACACTGGACTGGAATCTTGGCCCGGGTGTTCTGACTGCGATTACCGCGTGGCGCTATTGGAACTGGGATCCTTCGAGCGATCGAGACTTCATCGGCCTGCCTGTCACTTCCATATCGGCGGCTCCGTCGAAGCAGCGGCAATGGACGCAAGAAGTACGTTATGCCGGCAAGATATCGCCTTCTTTAAACGTTGTTGTGGGCGCGTTCGGATTCCGCCAAAACCTGGACTCAAATCCCACATTCAAACAGGAACAAGGCTCGGCCGCTGCACGATTCCTGCTTGCGCCGACGGCGGCAGCCGCGACGCCCGGACTGTTGGATGGATACGGCCAGAATCAAACGGTCGACTTCAAGAACACAAGTGCAGCGGTTTTCGGTCAGCTTGAATGGTTTGCAACGAGCAGGCTGCGATTCCTTCCTGGCCTTCGCCTCAACTATGACAGGAAAGATGTCAATTTCGACCAGACTGTCTATGGTGGGCTGCAGACGACCGATCCCGCGCTGATTGCTTTGCAGCGCTCGGTCCTTGCGCCTCAGGCATACAAGGCCGACGTTGATGACACAAATCTCTCCGGGCAAATGACTGTCGCATACAAGTTGGCGGAAAACGTGGACACGTATGTGACGTACGGAACCGGCTTCAAATCGGTTGGACTCAACCTCAACGGATTGCCGACGGATGAATTGGGCCGTCCCATTCTTTCGGCCGCCACGGTGAAGCCGGAAGACGTGAGGAACATCGAGTTCGGAATCAAGACACGGCCCTTTTCGCGGGTCACTGCAAACTTCACCTTCTTTAATACGGATATTAAGGACTTCCAGGCGCAGGTGGTGAACGCCGACGTCGGCGTCCTACGCGGGTATCTTGCCAACGCGGAGAAAGTTCGTGTGCGTGGCATAGAGTTTGACGGCAACTTCAAAGCCAACGAAGACCTGACGTTCTACGGTGCTGCGGCCGTTACCGACGGCAGATATATTTCCTTCCCGGATGCACCGCCGCCACTCGAAGAGACGGGCGGGCCGCAGGTGAAAGACATTTCCGGATCTTCATTGCCTGGAGTCTCGAAGTGGGCTCTGTCCTTCGGAGCTGAGTACACGATTCCGCTGAATCTGATCGATCGGCCGGGAAAGTTCTTCATCTCTGCGGACGGCAGCTACCGTTCCGCGTTCTCCTCCAGTCCCAGTGCCTCGCAATACCTGGTAGCTCCTGGGTATCCGCTGCTGAATTCGAGAATAGGGTTCAGATGGAATGAAGGATGGGCAATCTCTGCCTGGTTACGCAACGTTCTCGATAAGGAATACTACGAGTTCCTTTCCGCAGCTCCGGGTAACTCCGGTCTGTATGTGGGACAGCCTGGCGATCCACGAACGTTCGGCGTCACGCTGCAACGCGCGTTTTAAGGGCTGTTTGATTCAAAGGCGCGTCTGATGAACGACTACGTCGCTCGGTTAAAGGATTCGGTGGAGCGCCTGCACGGGTGGGCGTCTACGCATGTTGCGACGGTTCCGCTCACTGAACAATTCGAGGGAAAAATCCGCTGGCAGGGCGAGGTGGAGATATTTGCACTGCACGGCCACCCGGAGGCGCGGTATTGCTACGCATGGTCGTATTTGGATGACAACCAAATAGAGCAGCACACCGCGGTGCTGGAGATTCCACCCGTGGATTCTCCGCGTAATGCGGTCCGTGCCGCAATAGCGGCTCAGGGTAAGGCGCGTAGCAATAAAGGACACGAACCGTAGAGCCGGTGCACACGCCTACCAGGGAATGTTGAGCGAAAGCACGAGTGGATAGTGATCCGACCCGAAAGCCGTTTCTCCGCGGCGGCACTCATGGGACCAACTCGTCGGGACGTCGGCAAATAAATGGTCCAGGCGCATGCCCCAGGTATGTGTAGGCTGCGTCCCGCAGTCGGCGTGCGGCGCGATCTGCGCCATGGTATCCACGACCGGTCCGGCGCCAATGTAAGTATTCAAGTCACCGCCGACAATCAGGGGCAGGCGGTCTTTCTGCAATTGCTTGAGGGCGGCGACGAGTTGGGCCGCCTGGTCCTTTCGTGCGCCTGGCCCGCCGAAGATCCAGCCTTGCATCAATGGCGCCCGAGTATCGAGATGTGTGACCGCGACGCGCAATCGCGGTTGCGCGTCGCTATCCACTACTGTGGCAATCAGAGCAACGCGCCGCTGCGCGAAGAACGGCAATTCCACCGATTGGACGGATTGGAGAGGCAGGGTGCTGAGGATTGCATTACCTCGATCTTCGGCCTTCGGGCCGACACCGTCGCCGTTGCGCATCGAAGGTGCATAGTACAGCCACCATCCCAGTTTGTGCGCAAGCGCTTCAACATCTGGATTACCGGACGGGCGAGCAATTCTGCCGGGCACCTTAAATACCGTGGGGTCGGGTACCTGCGGACTCTGTCGAACGCTTTCCTGCAACAGCAACACGAAATCGGGACGGCCATGTCCGTTGCGCAATTCGTCATTGGTGATGCTGTCGACTAGCTCGAGCACGTCGCCATTACCGACGTGAACGTTCCAATCAACCACGATCAGTCTTCGCTCAGAATCCAGCAGCGGTGCCGTTTCTTTGGGCGCCCACGTAACCGTCGGCCCTACGGTCTGCCGGTACGACACTACCGATGGTTCCGATGCGAACAACGTGAAGACGGAAAGTAATGGGATTAGAACTAAACCTGCACGTAACATGCAACATTTCACTATGCCACTGACACGCTCTCTTGTAAACAAGTCACCGCGGAGCGGTGTAAGGATGGCATCGCGCGAGCCCGGCGTACCCTGGCTCGACTACCCCGCCGCCATTCTTACAAGCTGCCTGGCCCACTCGTGTGGCCACGCAAACAAGTCGATTCCGCTGAGCTGCGGCAAGACAATTATGGCAACCAGGGCAAACGCACTGTACTGCGCAAAGGCGTCCCATGCCGGGCGAAAAGAATCCGGAATCAGGCAATCGACGACGCGACTCCCGTCCAGTGGCGGTATTGGCAGCAGATTGAAAAAGGCGAGCAGGACATTTAGAACAATGAATGTCGCGATGATGGGCAGCGCGGCCTCTGGGATTGAACCGGGAAGGATACGAGAGCCGACACCGGTAATACCGGCAGTCAAAAGAGCCAGGATCAAGTTCGATGCGGGGCCCGCCGCGGCCGTCAGCATCAACCCCGTCCCCATCCCCACGTCCGCGCGAAATCGCAAAGGATTTACAGGCACGGGCTTTGCCCAACCGAAGGGAATACCCAACAGCGGCAGAATGAGTGTTCCGACGGGATCGATATGTTCGAGGGGATTCAGCGTCATTCGCCCAAGACGTTCGGCCGTATCGTCGCCCAGCAATTTCGCGCTGGCGGCATGCGCCCACTCGTGAACCGTCAATGAGAGAACCAGGGGGATCCAGAAGATGAATCGTTCGATGAGCCAGTTCGAATCCATAAGCTGGGTCAGGCGGTCGTTGATGGCCTCATAGCCCAGTTGTCGATTTGCAGATCATCAAGACTCGTGCACTCCGTACCCTCGAGCACCTCGAGTTGCTGAATCTGCCGCTTCGCGACAATGAGGTCCGCTTTTCCGTCTCCGCGACGAATCTTCAAAAACGTCGCGTCTGCCCAGACAACATCACCCTCAACGGGAGAACCATCCAACAAGCAGATTCGAACATGCGCTCTACCTGTAGGCTCCGCCAGCTGAGCTGCGGATTCGATCATCAGCGAGTCGAGCTTGTTGAAGCGTTGATCACGATCCGCTCCCCCGCGCATCGCTCGACCAAAATCATCATGGGTGATGCGGATTGCTCCGCCTGGATCGTGCCTGGATCGGCGAACAGCAAGGAGTGCGGCTTCGTTACAGAGATTTTCCAGCCGCGCGCCGCTATAACCGGCCGTTACCCGTGCAACCTCGTCCAGATCGACTCCATGGAGTGGCTTGCCGCGCGTTTGAATCCTGAGTACATCCAGTCGGGCGGGTTCACTCAGTTCGGGCACCCTGATGCGCCGGTCAATGCGTCCTGGCCGAACAAGGGCGGGATCCAGCACATCCGGGCGATTGGTCGCCGCGAGAACCACAACTTGATCATTTTGCTTGAAGCCATCAAGGCACACGAGCAGCTGATTGAGGGTTTGCTCGCGTTCATCATGAGAGCTCCCAATGCCGGAGCCTCGCCGACGGCCCAACGCGTCAATCTCATCGATGAAAATCACGGAAGGCGCTTTCTTGATCGCGGTTTCGAAAAGGTCACGCACTCGCGCCGCGCCGACTCCCACGAACATCTCAACGAATTCGGATCCCGAAATCAGGAAGAACCTTGCGTGAGTTTCGCCTGCAACGGCTCGCGCCAGGAGTGTCTTGCCGCAACCCGGAGGACCTTCCAGCAGGATGCCGCGCGGCAGCCTCACACCTGCCTGCTGCCATCGTTGGGGCGCTTTGAGAAAGTCGATCACATCCTTCAGGGTTTCTTTGGCTTCGTCGCAACCTCCGACGTCGGCGAAGGTCACTCGGCTTTCCGAGGTGGAGATCTCCCGGTGTGGACTCTTTCTCAGCGACAGAATATTGCCGGCATTTGCGCGAGACTTCCGAACGAAATAGACGAGGAAAGCGAGCAAGAGTACGACGGGTATCAGGAAGACGATCCACGAAAACAGTCCGCTACTGCCATAAGTCACCGGCACAGCCTGATCAGAAAGTTTCTCCAGAAGGGAGGCATCCAGAACGCCATTGGTCGTGTAGCGCGTTCCCTGTATGTCTGTGACAGTGATTTCATAGCCATAAACCTCGACGGCGGCAACATGCTGGTTGTCGAGGTCGGCAGTGAAACGGCTGAACGGCATGGTTTCCTTGCGCTGACTCGACTGGTGCCAAACGAGGAACACGGCAACGACGATCAAACCGAGCCACACGGCGGCGGTTTTGGATTTATTCACAGTCCGACCTACTCCTTACATGTACTTCGGCAGGTATAACACGGGGTCTCGGCACGCAATCGGGGATGGTTTGGAGGGTCGGGGCTCAGTTAAATGTTCGGCGCCCTTTGCTGGTTATTGCTGCACCTTCGCGATGACGAATCGGCCGGCAGAAATCATCGACCCTTATCGGATTCCTTCGGCAATTTGACCGATGTCCTTGCCCAGCACAAGGAACACCGTGCTCTCTGCGATGTTTGTGGCGTGATCCCCGATGCGTTCGTAATTGCGAGCTATGAGAATGAGATCCACTCCGTTATGGATCGTTTCAGGATCTGCTTTCATTTCCAAAAGCAGATCCTGAAACGCCGCATCGCGACAGCGGTCCACTTCCCGATCCCGGCGCAAAACTTCTATCGCAAGGAGATGATCCCGTTGCTTGAACGCTTCCAGCGTGCCACGCGCCATGTCTTCAACGGCTTCACCCATTTTCGTCATGTCCATGAGCGGCCCGGCTGCAGGCCGGGACAAAATAGAGACCACACGAAGCGCGATATTGACGGCACGATCGCTCATGCGTTCCAGGTCCTTATTGCTCTTCATGATCGCTGTGACGAGACGCAGATCGGTGGCAACGGGATGTTGGAGCGTCAATAAGTCCATGCCGAGTCCGTCGATTTCGCGATGAAAGGAGTCCACCTCTGGCTCGATCGAATCGACAACGCTCATTGCCGCCGCTTCATCTAGGTGTCGGAGCCCGTGAATGCAGCTGTGAATGGCTTTGCAGACAAGATCTCCCATTTCCAAAAACCGGGTTTCCAGGTGTCGAAGGTTCTGCTCGAAATGGCGCTCCACGGGTCAGCCTTTCTCTAACCAAAACGTCCGGTTAGATAGTCTTCAGTTTCCTTGCGAGACGGATTTGAAAACATGGTTTTGGTTTCGCCCAGTTCAATAAGCTCACCGGCAAGGAAAAATCCAGTGACGTCCGAAGCGCGGGCTGCCTGCTGAAGGTTGTGTGTAACAATCACGATCGTGCATCTCTCTTTTTCTTTGTGCAAAAGCTCTTCGATGCGGGAGGTTGAAATAGGATCAAGCGCAGAACACGGTTCGTCGAGGAGGAGAACTTCCGGTGAAAGAGCCAGAGCTCGTGCAATGCTCAATCGCTGTTGTTGCCCTCCAGACAAATCGTAAGCAGATTTTTGAAGATGATCCTTCACCTCGTTCCACAACGCCGCGCGCTGGAGACTTTGTTCGACCCGCTCAGCCAGACGGGCTCCGCGCACTCCCTGAAGGCGAAGTCCATACGCAACGTTGTCAAAGATGGATTTCGGAAAGGGATTGGCCTTCTGAAAAACCATTCCAACCCGCCTCCGCAGTTCGGTTAGCTCGACCTTCTGGATATCCATCCCGCCCAATTTGATTGAACCCTCAATGCGTGCGCTGCGCACCAGGTGATACATACGATTCATCGTGCGCAGGAAGGTCGACTTTCCACACCCGGAAGGCCCGATCAGTGCTGTGACAGCATGCTCAGGAATACTCAGCGACACTCGCTTCACGGCGGGCGTCGACCCGTAGTAGCAAGTCAGGTCCTTTACTTCGACCTTGGTTTGTCTGGAAATAACCGGAGAAGAATCGCGGCTTGCTCCGGGACTCTTGGACTGAAGCGGGGGCAATTCTGTCTTCATTAGAACCCACTCCTTACTAAACAGGAGGAATGTGACCAGATTTATGAATGAGCTTCGATGTCTTCAGAAACTGCCAACACTACATCAGGATGATGTGATCGGTTTGTGAACTGATTGTGAACTGTTGCCGCAGGGGTTATCACTTGCCCCTGACGCTTCCCTCGTTCATCGTTTATTCACAAGTTTGTCAATTTAGTGAAGCCCGTGACCATGAGCCTACGTTCGTGGCATCAGGTCCGGCAGAAGCGATTTTGCGAATCTGAAATTGAGTAGCAGGGCCGCATCGATGGCTCGGGAGGTTTCTTTGCAGCGTTCAATATCGATACGATGGATGTGTTTCAAAGCTCTCTTGTTTGCCGGACTTTTCAGCATCGTTCTAATAAAGTCTGCGTTCTCTCAGGTGACTCCAGCAGCAGGTTTCACACCGCCCGATGACACACCTTCAATTCGGGTCGGAATCACGCTGTATCCCAACTATACGTTCGTAGAGAAGCCGAAGATTACGGACGCCAACGGCAACACTGTACCGTTCAATGCCTTCGACGTAACGCGCGCCTATTTGAACTTTACCGGTCAGATAAGTCATCTCATCGCTTTCCGTGTAACGCCGGACGTTACGCGAGCAGCCTCAGCCGGCGCCAGCATCAACAACAATCTCGTCTACCGGATCAAGTATGCCTACGGACAGTTCAATCTCGACGATTGGACCGGAAAGTGGAAGCAAACGTGGGTTCGTATCGGAGCGAATCAGACACCATTTGTGGACTGGGAAGAAGGAGTTTATCGCTACCGGTTTCAAGGGACGGTTTTCACAGAACGCGTCGGACGCCTGACTTCGTCCGATTTCGGTATGTCATTTCACACGAATATTCCCAATAACTACGGGGAAATCCACACCGGCATTTATAACGGTGAAGGTTATACGCAGTCCGAAGTAAACAATCAGAAGGCGTGGCAGACCCGAATCACCGTTCGCCCGCTTCCATCGTCAAACTCCGGATCCTTACGCGGCATTCGTTTGACGGCATTTTACGACTGGGATCACTACGTACGCGATAACGCTCGCGAGCGGTTGGTCTTCCAGGCTCTTTTCGAGCATCCAAAACTTGTTGCAGGTTTCGATTACATGGATGCGAAAGACCAGACGTCCAATGCCGCACCGGAACTCAAAGGGCGCGGGTATTCCGCATGGGCGACCCCGATCTTCAAGGAGAAGGGAAATGGCCCGGAACTCCTGCTTCGCTACGACCACTACGTTCCGAACAGGGCGGTTCCTGATGCAAAGCAGGATCTGGGGATCGTCGGTTTCGCCTATTGGTTCCCGCACGTGGGTAACGTGGCCACGTCATTGCTGCTCGATGCAGAAATAGTGAAATTCCCCGGAACATCACTGCCCACGCAGCGGCGGTACGCACTGCATGGCTACCTGAATTACTGATCGTGAAGGAGACAAAAACCATGAATTCGAAAACTTCTGGAGCTTGGCGGGCAATTCTCGGTGCTCTCCTTGTAGTCGTTCTGAGTACCGTAGCGTTCGGTCAAAAAGTCCAGATCAACGGCGGGGGCGCGACTTTTCCCTATCCGATCTATTCAAAGTGGTTCAGTGAC
>Ga0163163_10006715_pt1 | contig 10085 bp, 8 predicted proteins | sample S65metaG_FD_119766 | JGI IMG/M metagenome (GOLD analysis project Ga0163163, IMG submission 119766) | Switchgrass rhizosphere microbial communities from Kellogg Biological Station, Michigan, USA - S6-5 metaG | ecosystem: Host-associated > Plants > Roots > Rhizosphere > Soil | place: USA: Michigan... | reverse complement strand
CGGAAGCCTTACCAAGGTTGAGCAGATCCCGCGGGTTATAACTCCGATCCAGGATGTCAACGTCATCTACACCGATCCTGACGGCATTGTGTGGATGGGTATGAACGGACTCGGTCTGGCTATGCTGCGGGACGGAAAGCTTGTTCGGATTCGCGTGAGAGACGGCCTGTTCGATGGCGAAATCTCCGGATTTGTGCTGGACGCCCAAGACCGCCTGTGGATGGCGTGCGGAAAGGGCTTTTTTTGGGTGGATCGAAAGGATCTGCTCAAATTTGCGGACGGCAAGATCACGAAATTGGCCAGTACGCCTTATAGTCCGCTGGACGGTTTGCGGACCATACAGGGAACACCTGGAGTGCAGCCGGGCGGAGTGCGGACCACGGACGGCCGCCTATGGTTTTCAGCGACTGGATGGCTGCTGGCATTCGCTCCCCGCCTTGGCACGCGGCCCGGCGCGATTCCGCCGGTGGCGATCCAGAATGTCATCATCGACGGCGAGTCGGTTGATCCGGCAGACGTCAGAACACTGGGTCCGGGCAGAACGAACGTCGAATTTGAATATGCCGCCCTCACTTATTTGTCTCCCCAGCGAGTGACTTACAGCTACATGCTGGAAGGCTATGACCGGGGCTGGACGAACGCCGGTGCGCGGCGCCAGGCGTTCTACACGAACTTGCCGCCGGGAAAATTTCGCTTCCACGTAGTGGCTTGCGGGGCCTTCGTCAACTGCAACGAAACCGGCAGCGCGTTTTACTTTGAAGTCGCGCCATTCTTTTATCAAAGGACATGGTTCCTGCCGTTGTGCCTGGCCGCCATCGGATTACTGGTGTGGCTGGTTTACCAATTCCGTGTGGAACAATTGCGAAGCCGGTTCGCCCTGATTCTGGCTGAGCGCAGCCGAATCGCGCGCGAACTGCACGACACCTTGATACAGGGCTTCTCAGGCATCACCATGCAGCTGCATGCTTTTGCGGATCGATTGGGCGCTTCCGAGGACCGACGGGCGTTGGGAGAAATCATCAACGACGCGGGCGTCTGCTTGCAGGAAACTCGGCGCTCCGTGGCCGGACTGCGCGGTGGGACCGGATCGAGTGCGGGCCTGTCCACAGCGGTCGCCGACGCAGCGCGCCAACTAGTCCAGGAACACGATATTAAATTGAAATTGAACTTGGATGACCGGCGCCAAGAGCTGCCGGCCGAAGTGAAATATAATTTACTTTGTATCGCCCAGGAAGCCATAACCAATTCGATCAAGCACGCGGGCGCTCGCACGATCGAAGTGGCTCTGGCTTGTTCTGCAAATGATTTACGCTTGTCGGTACGGGACGACGGCCAGGGGATGAATCGCGGTGACGGCAACGGGCCCGCGGGGCATTATGGGATCATCGGGATGAAGGAGCGGGCCAGCCAAATCGGGGCGGAGCTCGAAGTGGCGAGCGCGCCGGGCCGGGGGACGAAAGTTTCCGTGCGGGTTCCGGTTGCGCCAGGGCCGCTGCCATCTCCTCAAGGAAGGTTAGAACCGGTTTGATGGGTGAGTCAACGGAAGTCCTGGGTATTCTATGTGTCGATGATCATCCCTTGGTGCGTAAAGGGATCGCAGCAATTCTGGCGAATGAAAAAGACATGAAGCTCATCGCCGAGGCCGGCAGCGGCGCTGAGGCGGTGGAGGCTTTCCGGAAGTTCCATCCGGATGTCACGTTGATGGATTTGCGTATGCCGGCAATGGACGGCATCGAAACCACCAAGGAAATTCGCAAGATCGATCCTGACGCCAAGATCATCGCGCTTACCAGCTACGATGGCGATCAGGAGATTTATCGGGCTCTTGAAGCAGGCGTGCGCGGCTACATACTCAAAGAGTCGGTGCACACTGAAATTGTTCGCGCCATCCGCGTGGTTCAATCCGGGAAGCGCTTGATGCCGCCCGAAGTGGCCGAACGTCTGAGCGAGCATTTCCCGCAAGTGGCGCTTACGCCGCGCGAAATCGAAGTGCTGCAGCACGTCGCGAAGGGACTCGGCAACAAGGAAATCGGCGTGCGCCTCGGGACCGCCGCGGGAACCGTAAAGATGCACTTGCAGAACATTCTGTCCAAGCTGGGCGCGTCCGATCGCACGCATGCAGTGACGCTAGCGATACGGCGCGGGATTATTCATATCGATCGTTGAGTCCGCGGCGACTGCACTAAAGCATCGCCAGGGCCCGTTGGTTGACGCCGCTGGGCGACAACTTCAGCCAGTCAACGAACCGGGCCGCGCAAGGTGTCCTTCCATAGCAATTCGGCATCCGAACGCCGGACGTAGTTGGCATCGATTTCTTCGGGATCGACTGCTTCGCCATTGAGCAATCGCTCGAATGCGATGCGAGCGATGGACCCAGCCAAGGCCTTGGGCGCCTGCACAACGGGCGCGGTGGCCCCGCTGAACGGGAATCCTTGGGTGATGATTTCGAGCTCCCCCTGCGGCAACGATGCGAGCCAGACAGGAAGCGTTGCGACCATTTCTTCCTGCACACGTTGCAGCGCGGCGTCGTAAACTCCACCGTAAACTTCTCCCCGGCGCGCGTCGAGGACCACCGCCCGCAGCGGCCGCGATCCGTACCAAGCCAATGCCTGCAGGTTCGACACCGCAATCACTTTGCGCCCCGTCGCTTCCGCGAGCCCTTTCGCCGCAGTCAAGCAGACCCGTACACCAGTGAAAGAGCCTGGGCCCGATGCCGACGCGAACGCATCCACTTGCGAAACGTTCAGACCGTGTCGCTGCAACAGACATTCGATCTCATCGAACAGCACATGAGCGAAGCCGTCAGGCGATTCCAGCACCACTTCCTCAATCAGGCCGCGCTCACCAGCCAAGGCTATGCTTCCCACGTCACTTGTGGTGTCAATTGCCAGCACATACGCGCTCATGGGTTCAGCTTGTATACCCGATCCAGCACGTAGGCCTTTCCGTTGGCGTTGAGCAGCATCATGTGGAGACTCATCACCGCAGGGAAGCGGTTCGCCAGCGACTTCGGTATGGTGAGCGTTCCTTCCCTTCCCGTTCCCACCACGCGGAAACCCTCGCCATCGAGCGGGACTTCCGCGGTCCATTCGACCAGCAATGTACGAGTGGCCCGGCTGTCGCGCTTGATCTTGACAGCGAACGGGACCGGTTTTGACAGTGAAATCTCGGTGCCCTCCGGGGCGGTGATCTCGAAGGGGATCTTCAAAGGATTCACCTCTACGTCCTGTACCGGCACCGGCCGCGAATCGAACTTGTAGGATTTCAACATCCCGGCTTTACGTCCCTCGCGCGATACCCGCAGCACCCAATCGTGCAACTTGTCGGGAGGTTCCCCGGTGAAGTGCTCTCCTTTATAGTCCTTCTGTTTGATCAACTCGCCATTCGCCGGATTCATCCACGCCACATCGTAGCTATGATTCTCAACTGTTAGCTCCACCAGCCCGGGCTTTTCAACGTAGACAATGTACTCGACGCCATCGAGTGCCAGTGCCCTGCCCCCGTCGACATCGAAGTACGGCTCCAGCTCCCAATAACGATTTCCGGCCATGAACTCCGCCCACGCCTTCATATAGGCGCCTGAACCCGACGCCGGATATTGACCGTTCATGGTGGCGTTCCACAGATCCTGCTGCGATTGAATTCCAGCGTTAAGCGCGGGAAGCTGGTAAAACTGGTGTTCCACCGATCCGATGTTCTGGTCGGTGGTGCCATAAGTCAATACATTCATCCATCCGTCACCCGCGAGCGCCGCCGACGTCCCCCTTGCCATAGTGGTGCGCGGATGATCGTAGGGATCCAATTTCTTCAAGAGGGCACCGGTATCCTTAATCGCCGCGCGGCCATGCGCCGCCGCTTCGAAGGGGGGCATGCCCGCCCAAGTAATGTTGAACGCGGAGAAACGAGCTGCGACGCTATTCAGGTATGTTTCGCGCTGTCGCGCATCCGCTGGGATAGCAGCCAGCACGATATCAGCGGTCATACCCTTGCCATTAATGGTGCGTATCCGCGCTGCCGCCTCGCCCAAATCCGTTGCCGCGTCAAGCGTGATGCGAAGGTGACTAAACTTCTCCTGCGAGCGCTGTTCAACCAACCTGTCGAAGTCGGCCCGCGGCATTTCGGCGAAGCGATCGACGGCAGTCGACATCCACAAATGCTGCTGCAGATTTTCGGTGGCGAAATGGTGGACGTTCGCGACTCGGACGAAGCCAGGCGAGTCCGACTCGGCGGCGGTTATCGTCCCGGCCTGCCCATCCAACCGCGGCAGGTTGCTGGTTAAGCGATAAACCCAGTTGCCCGGCTCCGTGGGAGCGAACCGGATGATCAGCTTACGATCATCTAAAAACGCGCGCAGCAAATAGGTCTTGAAGCGGGGTGAGCGAAACTCCGCGCGAAGCTCGGCGCGCTCGGGATTCTCGGTCGCTGCGAGTTCAAAGGCCAGATCGCAGGTGGTCCAGGCCCGCGCAGCGGTGCAACCCACCGGTGGAGGCGCCGGCTGCGCCAACGCAACAACGGACGCAACTAACAAGATGAGAATCGCGAGCATCGAAGCAGCACCGTCTAGTGACACTATATCGCGGGGCGCGCCAAACGGACGAAAACACTTGCGGCACCCTTGGCTAAAGGCCAATCCAATTGGCGACGGTCTTTTCCCACTCCACGACGAACGTTTTCTGTGCCTCGCGGTTATGCCACCAGCCGTTGGGAGTGAAGTTTTCATCCGGTGCGGCGACAATCAGTATCGTCAGATCCGGCGCTAATTTTCGAAAAATCGCGCCTGCCCGGTGCGTGTGGAAGTTGCTGGTGACGACGATCAGGCGGTGAATGCCCATCCGGCGAATCACCGGCAGAACCGCTTGCGCCTCGGTCACCGTGGAACGAGCCGAGTGTTCCATGTGGACAAAATACGATTCCGGATATCCATGCTTCACTGCGAACGGAATCGCCAGGTCGCACTCATGGAGGCCGTAGGCGCCGTCCGGCCCGGAAACCAGCGCCTTTGGAACAAATCCGTCTCGGACCAACTGGGCCGCCGTGAGCATCCGGTTTCCCCATCCATCCCCGGCCAACACCAGCGCCGCATCGGCCTTTTGTGGTGGAACCGCTTGCACCAGATAGGCCCCCATCGCGCCCAGAATCTGCGTGTGAAAGACGAGGGCGAGCAATACCAGCCCGGCCAGCAGGAGCACCTTTGACCACAGGCTCCGGCTTCGTGATTTGGATTTCACAAGATTTGCAGGAAGAACTACTTCTCGTCGGAGCTCTTGGATTCCAAGTGCCCCACTGATTTCAGGCGCTGGAATAACCGCTCCACTTCCTCTTCGTCCTCGCTGCGGAGAACGGGATAACGGAGAGGGGCTGACGCGTCCTTGTCGGCTGGCTCAGGGGAATTATTTTTGATTGGCTTGCTGGCAGCGGCGGCCATTTCCCCCCAAAACTCACGATACGGAACACCGTCGAGCAGAGCCTCCCGCGAGAAACGGCGGAGATGCCGCAACAGGCTGCTGGATGAGTCCAAGTCTCCGGAATAGAGAATATGAATGCGCTGGCGGTCCTGCAGGGTCAGAATCACCACTAGCGGTGTATTCCACCCGGTCTGATCCACTCGCCGAATGTCGCGCCAGGGAATCACCCGTCGCCCGATCGCGAGATGCGTCTCATAGACTTCGATAGCCGGGCGGATGGTCACCGCAGCCAGCACCAGTGCGGATACGGCGAACAAACCAGCAGCGATCCAGGAAGGTGCCCAACGCAGCGCGTCCCAAGCGCTGAACAGCGCCCCGCCGACTGCGAACAGTGTCAGCGAGACGTAAACCCGGGACGACGTGAAACGAGCGAGAGGACCACCCACCTCTCCAGCCTACCATCGTGAGGGGTAATCTGGAAATTGGGAATCGGCCTTAGCAAACGCCGCTAGGCCGGAGTGGGAAAGGTCTTGGAAATATGATCGTGCCAGGTGAGGTTCTCTTCGTCCACCAGCGCCCAGACCAGGCCGAGACCAGCCGAAACAATACTGAGCATGGAAGCCGCAAGCCGAATCGTGCGCTGTTCCCGTTCCGGCCGCCGCCCGTCGAAATCGACCAGCCTGAGGCCCGCAAAGCGCATTCCCGGCGAGTCCCCGCCGCCCAGGCACCAAAGCATGCGGTACAGGAACACCACCGCGGCAATCACTCCGCCAAACGTTAGAACACAGGATTTTGTGAAAGCCAAGCGACCGCCGGATAAGTAGAAGATGGCAAGAAACAGCCCCAGCGCAATTGCGATCATGCTGGCATCCGCGGCCACGGCCATGAGCCGGTGCACCGGCAACGCCACCGGAGCGTCACAATAAATGACTGCTTCTACTTCTGTACCCAGGGATGCTTCCGAGGCCGAGCCCGCGTGGAAATCGAGCGACTGTTGCGAATCCGCCAGACGCCGGCCGCCCGTACTTGCTCTTATATCCTGCGTCCGCGCCGTCGCTGGAACACGGTGTTTTCGAACTGCAGGCTGAGGCCGCGGCGTAAGCGTCGGGATCGGGACCACCTTCGGACCTTGCGACGGGTCGCGGAAGAGCCAGGGCTGGTAAACACCCGGCGGCGGAACAGGCGCCGCAGGATTGGTGGATTCCTGGTGAAGGACTCGGCCTCCCTGCAAGGTTTCCAAAGCCGGCGCGGCAGCCTGCGTCAAGGGAAGCGTGTCGAAACTGGGCCGCAGCGCAGACGCGTGCATGCGCCGTCCGCAGCGGGTGCAACGCCGCTCGTCGTCCTCATTCCAAGCTTGGCAATGGACGCACTGCATATTAGTCAGTTTTTTAAAGCTGTCCTACCCACGGCTGCTACAATAGGCTTTCTCACGGTGCCTCTTGAGTACTGATTCTCAGCCGCAGCGTACCAGTACAATAGTCTTTGGTACCATACTCCGAGACATTTGTCACGCATTTTGTTTGATGGGGTGCTTTTCCTTGGCCCACTTAGAGGCCCAAGTTTATCGCCCTGCTTTACCCCCTCCCAGTCCTCCGGCTTCCCTGAGCACCAATCCCGATCAGAAGCTGGTGCTTCCGCGCCCGGGTGCGCCTGACGCGGAACACGTCCATATTGAATCCGTGACGCAAGACGCCCAAGGCGTCATCAGGCACCTTCGTGGCAGTGTCCGGATGGAGACCTCCGACATGCTGCTGCGGGCGGACGAGCTGGATTACAACACGGATACGGGCGATGCGGAAGCGCGGGGCCATGTCCACTTCGAGCACTTCACACGCGGCGAAAAACTGGATTGCGATCGCGCCGAGTACAACGTCAACACCGAAACCGGAAAGTTCTATGAAGTCAGCGGCTCAGCCACCTCCCGAATCCAGGCTCGACGAGGCCTTCTGATCACGAAAACTCCCTTTTATTTTCAGGGGAAATGGGCGGAACGCCTCAAGGATCACTATATCCTTCACGATGGGTTCCTTACGGACTGCGTTTTGCCCAATGCCTGGTGGCGCGTCAAGGGCCCGAGGTTCGAGGTGATCCCGGGCGACCACGCCACTTCCCGGAGCTCCTGGTTCTACCTCAAAGGCATGCCCCTGGTGTATTTTCCGTACTTTTATAAGTCCCTTAAAAAAGAACCTCGTCAGAGTGGATTCCTCCTCCCCACCATTGGCAACAGCTCGAGTCGGGGGTACGAAATCGGGGCCGGTTACTACTGGGCCATCAACCGCAACTATGATGTGACCTATCGTGCCCAGTATTTTAGCAAGGCGGGCCTGGTCCATCATTTGGATTTCCGAGGGGACCCCACTCAAAAAACCTTCTTCGACGTGTTCGTCGACGGAGTTGACGATAAACGCAATCTTGACCCACCTGCAAGCGGCGCGCTCATCGTGGGGCACATCAAATCGGAACTCGGAGCGGGATGGCTGGCCATGGGGGAACTGGATTACCTCACATCTTTTAACTTTCGCCAGCAGTACACGGAATCCTTTAATGAAGCGGTGTCTTCGCAAACACATTCTGTGGGTTTCCTGACTAAACACTGGTCGGATTTCGGCGTCAATCTGGTAGCCCAGAACGACGTGAACTTCCTCAGCATTACGCCGGGCAATGATATTTCCATCCGCAAGCTCCCTGAGCTGGAATTTAATCAGAGGGAACATCAGGTGAATGTCGCGGCGTTGCCCTTTTGGATCTCATTCGATTCGAGCGCCGGATTGCTTCGCCGGAGCCAAAACCTATTCCAGACCCGCCAATTCGTCGACCGCCTGGATTTTGCCCCGCAAATCACGACCGTTCTCCATCTTCCTGGATTCCAGATCGTCCCCAGCTTCGGTATTCGCGAGACATCTTATGAATCCAGCGCCGTTAGCCCAGGTATCTTCACTGGGCAGAATATCTTGCGAAATTCGCGCGAGGCCAAAATTGATCTTATCCTGCCGTCTCTGGCGAAAATTTTCAATACTCCCAGCTGGATAGGCTCAAAAATGAAACATGTAATTGAACCTCGGATCACCTACCAATATACAGGCGGCATCGACAACTTTAACCGAATCATCCGCTTCGACGAAACCGATGTTCTGAGCAATACGAACCAGGTTGAGTTTTCCCTCAATAATCGCCTGCTTGCCAAGGATAAGAACGGCACGATCACCGACTTCATCAACTGGCAACTTCTTTACGAACGTTACTTCGACCCGACCTTTGGCGGCGCTATCATTCCCGGCCAGCGCAATATCATTCAGAGTTCCCTCGATCTCACGGGTTATGGCTTCCTGGACGGTGTGCGGCGGTCGTCACCGATCGTGAGTGTACTCCGCGTTCAACAATCACAGGTGGGGCTTGAGTGGCGCACGGATTACGATCCCCTGTTCCACCGCTTCGCGAATAGCAGCGTTAACGTGGACGGGCGCTACAAGCAATACCACGTCTCGGTGGGTCAGTCGCACGTGAATACAGATCCTGCCATCGCTCCCAGCGCCAATCAGATCAGGGGCGTCTTTTCCTATGGCTCGGATACTCGCAAAGGTTTGAGCTTCGGATTTAGCGCTTATTACGATTACCTCAAGGGAGCGCTGCAGTATACGCAAACCCAGGTGACCTACAACACCGATTGCTGCGGCTTGAGCGTCCAATATGGGCGCTTCAACTTAGGTACCCGGGACGAAAGCCAGTTCCGAGTGTCGTTCGCGGTCGCCAATATCGGCAGCTTCGGAACCCTCAAACGGCAGGAAAACATTTTTTAAGTTGTCGCAGCGGGCCATCGCCCGCTACTCACGATTGCGAACGGCTATAATCTTTCAGGAGCAAACATGAATCTTAAAAATGCAGTTGCCCTGGTCACGGGCGGAAGCGCCGGCATCGGGTACTCTATCGCTAAGACTCTCGCGGAAGGTGGAGTGCGAGTAGCCATCACGGGACGCGATAAAGCACGCCTGGACGCGGCCGCAAAGGAGCTCGGCGCGCTAGGGATTCAGGCCGATGTGTCGAAAGAAGCGGACGTCGAGCGCACCTATAGCGAAGTCCTGGCGAAGTTTGGCGATCTCGACATCCTGGTGAATAACGCAGGCATCGGCGTGTTCAAGCCGTTGGTTGAGCTCGAGCTCGACCGCTTTAAGGCCGTATTCGACACCAACGTTACCGGAGCGATGTTGATGGGTCGCGAGGCTGCCAAAATCTTCATCAAAAGAAATCGCGGCAATATCATAAACATCGCCTCGACGGCGGCACTCCGTGGCGCGGCCAATGGCACCGCCTACTACGGGAGCAAATTCGCGCTCCGCGGTATGACCGAGTGCTGGAGGGCGGAGCTGCGTAAATATAATATCCGGGTGATGCTGGTCAATCCTAGTGAAGTGCTGACCAGCTTTGCCGCCACCGCGGGCTTTCCGCAAAAGGCCACCGAGGGCAAACTTCGCGGCGACGAAATCGCTCATGCGGTCAAGGCGATGCTCGAAATGGACGACCGGGGCTTCACAGTCGAGGTGGCAGTGTTCGCCACCAACCCGGCAGACTGACATCGCCGTCTTACAACGCGCCCGGATTTTCCAGGCTCCGCCAAAGGTACCAGCTGGCGACGCTGCGATATGGATGCCAGGCTGCGGCGATGGACTCCATCTCCTGCGGTTT
>Ga0163163_10006712_pt1 | contig 10086 bp, 7 predicted proteins | sample S65metaG_FD_119766 | JGI IMG/M metagenome (GOLD analysis project Ga0163163, IMG submission 119766) | Switchgrass rhizosphere microbial communities from Kellogg Biological Station, Michigan, USA - S6-5 metaG | ecosystem: Host-associated > Plants > Roots > Rhizosphere > Soil | place: USA: Michigan... | reverse complement strand
CGTCACGAAACCTCCACCTCGGTGACGTAAACGTCAGGAGGGGCTCCCCCAAAGTTGACCAAGACGTTTGTCCAACGCCGCCGGGCGTGTCGCTGGACAAACGTCTTGATCGCCGGCCGGGGCCGGCAGTTTGTCGTAGAGCTATTCGGCGGTTGGGGCCAGCCGGTGGCGGCGCTTCTGGAACTTCTCGCGAATCTCCAGCGGCACGAAGACCAGCGTGATCAGTGCGGCCGCGATGATGGCCCACAGGATCACGTCGACCGGGGCGAGGTGGCCAACGCCCGAGGTCTCGCCGAACGACTTCAGGCCGAGGGGCGGGAAGCCCTCCCAGAAGACCACCCACAGCAACGGCAGCAGCAGGACCACGATGCCGTACGCGACGAAGTGGCCAGCCTTTGAGAAGACAACCCCGAACAGCACGCTCAGGATGAGGTAGACGACCAGCGTCGCCTTTCCGTTGGTGCTCGCCGGGATGTGGTCCTGGACGTAGCGACCGAGGGAGCCCAGGGCGTCGCCGACCTGCCGGTAGAACACGGCCAGCAGCACGAGGGCCGCCACGATGAGGAATGCGATGATCAGACCTCGTAGAACCTTGCTTCCGCCGCCTTCAGCGTCAGCCATGGTGCGTTCTCCTTCGTATCCGGGCCGGAGACATGCCGGAGCAGTAGTAGTGAGGGGATCAGACCCGCCGATGATGGCATCACAGGTCCACCTGGGGGGAGGGCCAGCCGACCAATTCTCGACAGCGAAGCTGCCGGAACACTACGCGCATGTACATGGGCGCGTCGCCTGGAGTAACGACCGCGCGATCGGTAACCTCGCCGAACGTGGTGACCGCGGAGTTGGCTCGCATGACTGACACGAATTCGCTGGGCACCGATGTGTCGGTGACCGAGTATCTGGCACACACGCGCCCGCAGCCGTACTTGTACGAGCTGGCCCCGCACCAGGATCCGGAGGCGTTCCGCCCGGAGGGTCCGGACGTCGGAGCGCCGCTGTTCGCCACGATCCGGGCCGGCGGTGGACGCCGCACGGACGTCCGCCTGCTGGTCGACGACGGTGAGACGTACCAGAATCTCGCCAACGCGCTGGCCCAGAACCTGCGCTGCGACGTCTACGTGAGCCCGCAGGGCTCCGAGGTGCGCTACACGCGGGAGACGACCCCGGTCGGCGGGCAGGAGTGGGAAGCGACCGCGATCGACCGGAACACCGGCGGGCCGGTGCCCTGGCTCGTCGTCCGCCCGCCGGACCTGCCCACGCATGTGGCCACATGGTTCATCAGTGCCCGCGGTCGGCTGCGACCTAACGCCGGCCTGGTGACCGTGACCCTGCCCGACGGGTTGGGGTTCGCCACGAAAAACACCTTTCGCGATACGGCATATTTGACCGCCCGGATGCGTCCCGGTACGAGCCGGATCACCACATTGGCCGTCAATGCCGACCTCGGCCGGTTCGAGATCAGCCGGTTCGACGACACCACGGCCCTGCTCGGCGGGGTGGAGTTCGCCACGCTGGTCGGGGCGAGCCTCGACCTGATTCATCCCGATGTGCAGATCGCGCTGACCTGGCCGACCGACACCACGGCGTGCGCCGCCCTCGACAACGAGCTCATGCGGCTGGCTGACGCGCTCAACCGCACCGTGTGGGTGCCCGAGCCGCAGGGCGCCGCCTTCGTGCAGGCCGGCTGCGGGGAGTTCGCGGCGGTGGACGAGGTCGGCGGCGCGTCCCGCTGGCGGGCCTACCCGTCGCGGATGACGACGGAGTTCCGGCCGCGCTACGGCAGCGACCTGGACGGCCGGCTGGTCCCGCTCGGCGATGTCAGCGCGGCCGCGTTCCCGGCAGTGTCCATTGTGTCCGTTCCGGCGGGCCAGCTGCAGCGACTGCGTCCGTGGTACGAGCAGCTCGACCCCCGCCCCGGGATGTTCACTCTCGACCTGGCCGTGCTCGCCGACGGCCGCCTCGCGCTGCAGATCAAGGACGCGCCGGCGGTCGCGGTCGCGCCGCGTGAGATGCGCGCGCTGCTGCGGGAGGCGGGCTGGGCCGGTGAGGACATCATGCTCCTGTCCGAACCGCCGCTGGGCCGATGGGAAGCCCTGGTCGAGCACGCGCAGACCTTGGTGGACGTGTTCGGCATCGACATCTGGGTGGTGTCCGACGAGGCGTGGCTGCGCTCCACCACCCAGCAGATCGGCGGCGTGCGCGAGGACTGGTTCGTCGTGCGCTACAACCAGCCCGCCGGCCCGCCCGCGATCGGCACCGCGCTGCCGCCGCCGCTGCCGGTCCGCCCGGCCCCGATGCCGGTACCGGTGTCGCCGTGGTCGAACGGTCAGGCCGGCGTCGCCAGCGACGAGACGACCGTGCTGCACCTCGGCGCGCCCGACCTGTGGTCGACCTCCGGTGAGTACGAGGCGGTGCGGCCGACCAGCGGGCCGGTCATCGACCCGGTGCGGTCCGTCATCGACACCACCGGCACCGTCACGATCACCGATCCTGGCGGCATCAACGGCGAATACCTGTCGGAGGCGGAGCGCGCCCGGGCGGCGGCGCTGTCCCAGCCGACGATGGCCGTGCCGATGTACGGCGTGCCGACCGTCTACGGTGGACACGGGGTGCACTGGCTACCGCCGAACCCGGTGCGCAACAAGCGGGCGCTGGACCTGTACCTGTTCACCCCGACCGGGAACGAGTCCGAGGTGGCGTCGGCCGATCTGTTCCTGATCGGCGGCTCAGACCCGCTGCGGATGGCCGAGCGGGTCGGGTCGGGTTACCTGCTGCGGGTCGCGGTGCCGGACGAGGGTGCGGTCGACCTGTCCGAGCACGAGGCCGCGGTGCCGGCCACGCTCAAGGCGCGCCTCGAGGCGACCGCCGGTACGCACCTGCTGCCGGCCACCTGGTTCGGCGACGTACGGGTGACGGCCCGGTACGACCTGGACGGTCGCGGTGGCGTGGCCGCGCGCCACGACCTCAGCCCGACCGAGCTCGCGATGCGGTTCGACGGTGCCGGCCACGGCGTGCCCGGTCTGCCCAACGAGGTCGTCAACTGGCCGGAGAAGGGCCAGCCGGCCACGAAATCGGTCTCGTACCTGGTGCTGCCCGAGTCGGGGGTGGCCAGCGCGGACCTGGTCGAGCGCGGCTACGTGACGTTGTCGCGGACCAGGCCGGCGGTCGCGGAGGGCACCCGGGTCCTCGAGGTGAAGGTCAAGCAGCGCAAGGCGATCGACGTGCCGGCGACACTGAACCAGCTGGGCCGATTGACCGGTCCTGATGGGCGCTCGGCAAGCTCTCGCGCCGCGGCGCGGCTGCACGACTTCGTCGGGCTGGACCTGCTGCTGTCCGTGGACGACCTGGAGATGGCCACGGTGACGAAGATCTACCGGCCGGGCCCCGGCAAGCGCCCCCTGGTCGAGAAGCTCACCGACACCACGCTGCTGGACGCGCTCGCCCCCGCCTAGATCTTGGTGGCAAATGGTTGCTATAGCTACCATTTGCCGCCAAGATCGCGCCGTCGGTCATAGGCCGGTCATGTGGGCGGCGAAGGCGAGCTGATCAGCCGACAGGTCAACCCGCCGCGACACCGCCCGATCCCCGTGGCCGACATCGGACTCGCGGCGCAGCAGGATCGCGCCATCGCCGGCGGTCGCATGCTGCAGCGCGGCGCACATCTTGCGCGCGTGCATGGGGTCCACCCGGCTGTCCCCATCGAACGTGGTGAACAGCACCGACGGGTACGAGACGCCCGGCCGCACGTGGTGATACGGCGAGTACGCGTACAGCCAGCCGAACTGCTCCGGATCGGAGGCGGTGCCGTACTCCCCGCTCCACGTCATGCCCAGACCGAACCGCTCGTACCGGATCATGTCCAGAAGCGGGGCCGAGCAGACGACGCCGGCCATCAGCGACGGGAACTGGGTGATCGCGGCGCCCATCAGCAGGCCCCCGTTGGAGCCGCCGATCAGACACAGCTGGTTCGTCGTCGTGACACCGTTGTCCAGCAACCACCGGGCCGCGGCCTGGAAGTCGTCGAACACGTTCTGCTTGTTGGCGAGCATGCCGGCGCGGTGCCACTGCTCGCCCTCCTCGTTGCCACCGCGCAGGTTCGCCACCGCGTAGACGCCGCCGGCCTCCACCCAGGTCAGGATGTCCGGCGAGAACCACGGCGTCATGCCGATCTGGAACCCACCGTATCCATAAAGGATAGTCGGGTGTGGACCGTCCGATGTGGATCCAATGACGAACATCCGGACCTCGGTGCCGTCCTTGGACGTGTACGTCACCTGGCGCACCGGCAGGTCGGGGTGGTCGACCGCACCGGACGGCCGGGCGAACTCGGTGACCGTGCCGGTGCGCCCGTCGTAGCGGTAGACGCGACCCTCGCGACCAAAGTCCGAGTAGAGGAACCACGCCTCGTGGCTGTCGACCAGCGCGGCGCGTAGGGTGTCGACGGTACCGAGGCTCGGGAGCGCGACCGTGTCGAGAAGCTCCCCTGTGGACAGATCGTGCACGGTCAGCTCGCTGACCGCGTGCCGCCGCCGGTTGACCAGCACGACCTTGCGTTCGAGCGAAGAACCGTCGAGCACGGCGTACCCGATGAGGACGGCGTCCGGATCCTCCGGCACGAGGTCGTGCCAGGAGGCGTGATCGAGCTGATCCGGGCTGGTGACGCACAGGCGGCCCCGAGGCGCGTCGAGGTCGGTCTGGACGTACGCGCGGTCGCCCCGCACGAACACGTACGTGTCGGCGTCGAGGGACTCCGCCTGAACCACGGTGAAGACAGGTGCCTCCGGTGGGGACGAGCGCAGGTCGGCCACCCGGATCTCGTTGCGCGGGTCGGTGCCCTGCGAATGGCTGAGCACCAGCCACCGGCCGTCCAGGCTCACGTCGACACCGAAGTACCGGCCCTGGACGTCCTCGGATCCGGCCACCTCGACATCGGTCTCCGGATCCGCGCCGAGCTGGTGCAGGTAGACCCGCCGGTACAGGTACCCGGTGCCGTCCGGCCGGTCCGGCTTGGGCAGGTGCCGCACGAGGTAGAACGCCTTGCCATCGGGCAACCAGGCCAGGCTGGTGATCCAGGCCCGGTCGATCGGACCGTCGACCAGCTCACCGGTGGCCACGTCCAGCACGCTGACCACCGACTCCTCGGTGCCGCCCACGGACAGGCCGTAGGCGAGCAGGTCGCCGGCGGGTGACGGCTCGACGAAGTCGACGACGGTCTTGCCGGTCGGGTCGAGAACCATCGGGTCGAGCAGGACCCGGTCGCTCCCGTCGGCCTCGATGCACAGGTAGCTCCAGTGCTCGGCCCCGGCCTCTCGGCGGGACACGAAGAGCCGGTCGCCGCGCTGTCGCGGCGGCATCACGCCGCCCATCGACATCAGCGCGGTCAGGCTGTCCCGGAACGGCTCGCGAACGGCCCAGCCCTCGCGGAACGCCTCGATCAGGACGTCCTGATCCGCCGCCCAGGCCCGCGTCTCGTCGCTGTCGGCGTCCTCGAGCCATCGGTACGGATCGGCAACTCGCTCGCCGTGCAGGTCGTCCGAGTCATCGCCCCGCCGGGCCGGTGGGTAGTCGAGAGTCACCGTCCGATTAAACCCCAGTCACCGCCCGTGGTCCCAGCCTTCAGGTGCCGGGCTCGAACAGCACCTCGGCCTCGGCCAGCCGGCCGGATGCGAGCGCGTCGCCGTCGACGACCACGTGGAAGTCACCCTCGCCCCACGCGTACGGCCCCACCGCGTACCCGTTCACGTACAGCAGCAGGATCGCGCTGTCCGCGTCGAACAGCTCGCGCGTCTCGGCCCGGAAGGGGTACGCGTGGCCGAGCAGGCGGACCACCCCGCACGACGCCCCGCCCCGCCGCACCACCTCCTCGTCGATGGCGCGCTCCACGTCGTAGTCGAAGCGCGCCTCCCGATATCCGCCGTCCTCGGTGGACTCCTCGGCCAGCAGGGCGGGACCGAGCATCAGGCGGCGTTCGGGCAGCACGCCGTCCTCGGCCAGGTCGTCCGGGGCAACGGCGACCACCAGCGGGCCGGGTTCAGGGACGTACACCAGCTTCGTCGTGGTCTCGTCGATCTCGTACCCGTACGCCCGATCCGGGTCGTAGATGGAGAACAGGTACAGCATTCCGTGGTCGGGCAGGCCCTGCACGGCCCGGGGCGCCTCGGCCAGGTTGACCTGGCAGACCAACGCCAGCGCATCATCCGTGTCGTCCTCGGTCGGCCACCGGAAGTCATCGTCCACATGGGGCAGTCCGCCGACCTTCGACGCGCCCAGCGGTACGCCTCCGTCCTCCATGACGGCTTCGACCGCGGCTCCGATGACCAGGCGGAGGTACGGCGCGACGGTCTCCCCCACCGACGGGCCGAGGTCGCGCGCGACGTGGTCCGGCCACGTCCGCTCGTTGAGCGCGCGTACCACCTCGTCGATCAGCACAGCGGCCGACCGTACCATAGGCCTCGATCCATAACCTGAGAGCCACCTTTGCGGCCGGAGGCGCCATGAGCCCGCAGACGATCGACGTCCACGCCCACCTGTTGATCCCGGAGGCGGACCGGGTTGTCGCCGGACAGCCCGGACTTGAGGCGCAGCAAGCCCTCGAGACAGTTCGCAACGGGGCCGAGTCGCTGGCGAATAGCCGCGCCATGGTGCTGGAGCGGATCGAGCAGATGACCCGCCTCGATCGCCGGCTGGCCGACATGGACGGGGCCGGGGTCGATCTGCAGGTGGTCAGCCCGTCGCCGTCGCACTACCACTACTGGGCCGACGCGACGCTCGCCGCCGAGCTGTCCGAGGTCCTGAACGCCGGCGTCGCCGCCTTCGTGGCCGGTGCGCCGCAGCGCCTGATCGGCCTCGGGCACGTACCGCTGCAGCATCCCGCGCTCGCCGCCGACGTACTGTCGGACGCCGTGCAGCGTCACGGATTGCGAGGCATCCTCATCTCCACCCATGCGCCGTCGCTCGACCTGTCCGACCCGTCGCTGGACGTGCTGTGGTCGCGCTGCTCGTCGTTGGGAGCCGTCGTGTTCCTGCACCCGTACGGCTGCACGCTCGACGAGCGCCTGGACCAGTTCTATCTGGCCAACCTCGTGGGCAACCCGACCGAGACGTCGGTCGCCTTGTCCCACCTCATCTTCGGCGGCGTGCTCGACCGGCACCCGTCGCTGCGCCTGATCGCCGCGCACGGCGGCGGCTACCTGCCGTCCTACATCGGACGCTCCGACCACGGCTGGCGGGTCCGGCCGGAGTCACGGTCCTGTGTGGACGAACCGTCGAGCTACCTGCGGCGGCTGTGGTTCGACGGGCTGGTGCACTCGCCCATGGTCCTGCGCCACCTGGTGGAGGCGGTCGGCGCGGACCGGGTGATGCTGGGCTCCGACTACCCGTTCGACATGGGTACGGATGACCCGGTCGGGGCCCTGACCGCGGCCGGCCTGCGCCCGGAGGAGACGGCCGCCGTTCGCGGCGGGACCGCCGCGGCCCTGTTCGGCCTTTGATTCCGACGCGGCCCTCGCCACCCTCGCCGCGCCACCCCGCTCAAGATCCGCACAACTGCGCATACGTTGTTGGGTCGGGAGCGCTCCCAGCCCACAACTGTGCGGCAATTGTGCGGATCTTCGGGCGGCTCAGGAGGCGCGGGTACCGGACAGCGGCGCCGGCGGGAACGACCCAGCCTTGACGTTGCCGGACATCTCGTCGCCGTTCACGGCCACCGAGACGCTCAGCGTCATCGGGAACGGCCGGGTGATGTCGACCTTCCAGGTCGCGTCCGACCCGTCCGCCTTGCCGTCGTAGATGTTGATGGTCTGGCCGCTCTGGCTGGTGGTACCGGTGACGGTGTCGCCCGAGACGGCCAGGTCGAGCTCGACCTGCTGCTTGCCCATCGGGGTGTCGATGACCGCGTTCCACTTTCCGTCGATCGCCACGGGGTCTCCTTCGGCTGCTCGATGATCTGTACTGACATGATCTGTGCGAACACGGTAGCCGGACAATGCTGTGGAGAACACTGGGCTCACCGTTGTTTTGCCGCCAGTACGGGCTCCGCCCGGTCGGACTGGTCGGCCGCCAGGATCGGGCGAGGGCCGCGCAGCAGCGAGGCCAGCGCGCCCAGCACGGCGAGGATGGTCGCGGCCGTGAAGACCACGACGAGTCCATTGTGGAACGGCCCCTGGATGAGGCGCGGGAAGAACTCCCGGCCGGTCAGCGCCTGCTGGTTCGCGGCCGGCAGGCTCGACAGGGTGGCCGGGCCGACCAGGTGCTCGATGGGGTTCAGCCCGAGGAACGCCGCGAACAGCGAGGCGACCGGCGGCAGGTGGCCGACCTGTTCCGCGACGCCGGCCGGAACACCCTGCTGCTGCAGGCCGGTGGTGAGCGTGGTCGGCAGGCTGCGGGACAGCCCGATGATCATGAGGGAGAAGAAGACGCCGATCGACACCGACGTCCCGGAGTTCTGGAATGTGGAGCGCATGCCGGAGGCGACGCCGCGCTGGCGGGCCGGGACGCTGCCCATGATGGCCGACGTGTTGGGCGCGCCGAACATGCCGATACCCATCCCGTTGAGCCCGATCAACAGGGCGAAGGCCCAGTACGGGAAGTCGATCGGCAGCAGCATCAGGCCGACGAAGGTGGATCCGGACAGCAACATGCCGGCGGTGGCGAACCCGCGCGCCCCGAACCGGTCGGACAGGTAGCCCGAGACCGGGCCGGCGACGAGGAATCCGGCGCTGAGCGGGAGCATGCAGATGCCCGCCCACAGTGGAGTGTCGGCGTAGTCGTACCCGTGCAGCGGCAGCCAGATCCCCTGCAGCCAGATGATGAGCATGAACTGCAGCCCGCCCCGGGCCACGGCGGCGCCAAGCGCGGCGGCGTTGCCGGCCGCGAACGCCCGGTTGCGGAACAGGCTGAGCTCGAACATCGGCTCGGCCACCCGCCGCTCGATCGCCACGAACGCGACCAGCAGGACGACGCCGCCCACGATCGTCGCGACGACCGCGGGGTTGGCCCACCCCATGGCGTGGCCCTGGTACGGGTGGATGCCGGCGGTGATGCCGACCAGGATCGCGCCGAGGCCGAGCGCGAAGGTCGCGTTGCCCCACCAGTCGACCCGGCCGCGGTGCCGCTCCCCCACCTCACGCAGCCGCCGGTACGCCCAGATGGTGCCGAAGATCCCGATCGGTACGTTGATCCAGAAGACGGCCCGCCAGTCGATCGCGGCGAGCAGGCCGCCGGCGACCAGCCCGATGAACTGCCCGGCCAGGCCGGAGATCTGGTTGATGCCCAGGGCCAGGCCGCGCTGTTCGGACGGGAACGCGTCGGTGAGGATCGCGGCTGAGTTGGCGGTCAGCATCGACCCGCCGAACGCCTGCAGCAGGCGCCATCCGATCAGCCACATCGCGCCGTGCGTACCGCGGAACGGGTCGAACGACAGCATGACGGACGCGAAGGTGAAGACCACGAAGCCCAGGTTGTAGATGCGCACCCGGCCGAACATGTCGCCCAGCCGGCCCAGCGAGACGACCAGGACAGCCTGCACGAGCAGGTACCCCATGATCATCCACAGCAGGTAGGTCACGTTGCCCGGCGCGAGCGGGTCGAGGCCGATCCCGCGGAAGATGGCCGGCAGCGAGATGATGACGATCGAACCGTCCAGTGTGGACATGAACACCGCGAGGGTGGTGTTCGTCAGGGCGATCCACTTGTACGGCACTAGACAGCCTCCGCCAGACGCTCGAGCAGCGGAGCGGCCGCGGCGAGCTGGCGTCGCTCGGCGGGAGTGAAGTGCTCGCTGAGTGCCGCCGCGATGGTCTCGGTGCGGGCGTTGCGACGGCTGCGCAAGGCGTCCAGGCCCTTCGCGGTCGGCGCGAGCAGGATCCGCCGCCCGTCGCCCGGGTCCGGGGTACGGGCGATCAGCCCCCGGGCCTCCAGCCCGGCGAGGGTGGCCCCCATGGACTGCGGGCTGATCTGCTCCTGCTTGGCCAACGCGGCCGAGGTGGCCGGACCGCCGCGGTCCAGCCGGGCCAGGGCCGAGGTCTCCGGGATGGTCAGGTCGCCACCGTCGGGGACCTGGCGGAGGCGGCGCACGAGCAGACCGAT
>Ga0163163_10006705_pt1 | contig 10091 bp, 8 predicted proteins | sample S65metaG_FD_119766 | JGI IMG/M metagenome (GOLD analysis project Ga0163163, IMG submission 119766) | Switchgrass rhizosphere microbial communities from Kellogg Biological Station, Michigan, USA - S6-5 metaG | ecosystem: Host-associated > Plants > Roots > Rhizosphere > Soil | place: USA: Michigan... | reverse complement strand
CTGGCGGATTACCCCGACCGGCCTGTGCGCATGGTCGTTCCCTATGCGCCCGGCGGCCCCACCGACGTGGTGGCGCGCATTTTCGCCGAGCAGCTCAACAAGCAGTTGCCGGCGAGCTTCATCGTCGAGAACCGGCCCGGCGCCAATGCCGTGGTGGGCGCCGACATGGTGGCCAAGGCTCCGGCCGACGGCTACACGCTGCTCTTTACCGGCGGATCGAGCCTGACCCCGGTGTTCACGCGCAACCTGCCCTTCGAACTGATGAAGGCGTTCACGCCGGTGTCGCTGGTGTACAACGGCACGCTGTACATCTTCCTCAACGCCGACGTGCCGGCCAAGACCCTGCCCGAGCTGATCGCCTATTCCAAGGCCAATCCAGGCAAGGTGAACTACGCCTCCAATGCCGGCACGGTGCAGATCCTGGGCGCGGTAATGCAGAAGCAGAGCGGCATGGACATCCTGGTGGTGCCCTACAAGGGCGCCGGCCCCGCCACGACGGCGGTGGTGGCCAACGAATCGCAGTTCACCATCACCGCGCTGCAAGCCTTCAAGCCGCACGTGGACGCCGGCAAGGTGCGCATCATCGCGCTGCTCGCCAAGACACGCTCGCCGCTCACGCCGGACGTGCCCACGGTGGTGGAGTCCGGCCACCCCGAACTGGTGGCGGGCTTCGCCACCGGCGTGTGGGCGCCGTTCGGCACGCCCGCCGACGCCATCGCCAAGCTCAACCGCGCCATCAACGCCGTGGCCGCCATGCCCGAAGTGAGGGAGCGGGTGCGCCCGCTGGTGGGCGCCGACCCGCAGGGCAGCACGCCCGAAGGCTTCCGCCAGGTGGTGCAGGACGAGATCAATTTCTACGCCAACGCGGCCAAGCTGGCCAATTACGAGCCCCAGTAGGGCTGCGAATTCGTCGGCGGTGAAGGCCGCGCGGGAGATTCCGCTGTCGTCCTCACAGCCCCGGCCCCAGGCCGGGGAACGCGGCTACCGGGCGGGTCGGTCTTCCCCGCCCGTTCCCTTTACTTTCCGGCAGGCGCCCCCCCGGGAGCCCCGGTTGGAGCAACGGGCGGAGGCACGCTGTTGGAAATGGGCTTGAGGCTCTGCAGGTAGGCGAACACCGCCTTCAGGTCGGAGTCGGTCAACTGGCCGATGCCTTCCCAGGGCATGGGCGGCAGGATGGGTCGGCCTTCACCCATGTGCTTGCCGGTGCGCATGGCCTTGATGAAGATGTCCGGCGTCCAGCCCTTCAGCCCGGTGGCGTCGGGCGTGAGGTTGGCGGAATAGCTGATGCCCCAGGGGCCCGCCCACGCGGTCAGATCGCCGGTGGTCATGGCGCCCCATTGCGTCGGTCCCAGCACGCCGGGCGGCACGGCGGGGGTGGGCGCGGCGGCGGGATGGCCGGACAGCAGCTTGGCCATGTCCAGCTTCGGACCCTGGGGGCCGAATACCTTGGGGGTGTGGCAGTCGTGGCAGCCGCCGATGGCGACCAGGTATTTGCCGCGTTCCACGGCGGAGTTCTTGGCTGGCTTGGCCGGGGTCTGGGCCGCAGTCTGGGCAACAGCGTTCAGCGCCATGCCCGCCAGGGCGGCCAACAACAGTGCTTGCTTCATCGAAGCTCCCTCTTTGTATTGATGGAAACGTGTTGAGCGCGCGGCGATTTTCATCGCCGTGCCGTTGATTATCGATGCCCGGACGCCGCGGGGCAAGAGTCTCGTATCTCGTGGTATGCCGCCCAATCAGTAGTAGTCGGGGATGTAGATGTCCTTGGGCAGTGGCGTGCGCGAATAGTCGGGATTGCGCACCCGCGGCGGCAATTCCACTTCGGCGTGCGGCACTTCGCGGTAGGGAATCTGCTCGAGCAGGTGGCGGATGAGATTGAGGCGCGCGCGCTTCTTGTCCACGGCCTCCACCACCCACCAGCGCGCCTCCGGGATGTGGGTGCGCTCCAGCATGACCTCCTTGGCCTTGGTGTAGGCCTCCCAGCGCCGGCGCGATTCCAGGTCCATGGGGCTGAGCTTCCACTGCTTGAGCGGATCGATGGCGCGCATCTTGAAACGCAGGTGCTGCTCCTCGTCGGTGATGGAGAACCAGTACTTCACCAGGACGATGCCCGAGCGCACCAGCATTTTTTCGAACTCGGGCACGGTGCGGAAGAACTCCTCGTACTCGGCGTCGGTGCAAAAGCCCATGACGCGCTCCACGCCGGCGCGGTTGTACCAGCTTCGGTCGAACAGCACCATCTCGCCGCCCGCGGGCAGGTGCGCGACATAGCGCTGGAAATACCACTGGCTGCGCTCGCGTTCGCTGGGCGCGGGCAGCGCCGCCACGCGGCACACGCGCGGGTTGAGCCGCTGCGTGATGCGCTTGATGGCGCCGCCCTTGCCGGCCGCGTCGCGGCCCTCGAACAGCACCACCAGCTTGAGCTTCTCGTGCATCACCCAGTCCTGCAGCTTAACCAGCTCGCCCTGCAGCCGGAACAGCTCGTTGAAGTAGAACTTGCGGTCCAGCCCCTCCACGTGCGGGTGCACGCCGATGTCGCCGAGCACCTTGGCCAGCCGGTGGTCGTCGATTTCCATTTCCAGTTCCTCGTCGAGGCTGTCGACGAGGTCGTCGTGGGCGCGCGCCAGCGCGCTTTCCTGGGGGCGGTCGTTCTTGTCCATGCGGGTCTCGTTCCGGCAATGGGAAAAGGGACTTTCAATCATAGCCTTGGGCCATGACTCGATTGTTACGGCGTCCATCCGCAGGAAGGCTGCCCCGTTGTCGAGCTTACAAAGCGTTTGAGCGGTGGCGGAGGCGGCCAAAGGCCTTGGCACCCGCTCGCCGCCCGGCAATGGCCGACGGGTGTACAGTCCCCATGGGGCAAAAGTCCGCGACGATCAGGTGACCTGGCCGGCAGGAGCGGCGAAGTGGCGCGGCGGTTCCTGACAAATGAAAGAGGAGATTCAGTATGCTGGACATCGCGGGCAGGGTGGCGGTGGTGACGGGCGGCGCCTCGGGCATCGGCGCCGCCTGCGCGGAACGTCTGGAGAAGGAGGGCGCCAAGGTGGCGCGCTGGGACCTGGCCGAAGCGCCGGGCGTGGTGCGCTGCGACGTGTCGGACGCGGCGTCGGTGGCCGCGGCCCTGCAGCGCACCGTGAAGGAATGGGGTAGCCCCAGCCTGCTGGTTGCGGCCGCCGGCGTGACCGACGGCACCGACATCCTCAACATGACCCCCGCTGTATGGGACAAGGTGCTGGGGGTGAACCTGCGCGGCGTCATGCTGGCTGTGCAGGCCGTGGCGCGCGCCATCGTGGCCGCCCAATCTAATAACGGGGCGAATGACCGGGCCGCGGGCGGCGCCATGGTGCTGATTTCCAGCGTCAACGGCGTGGTGGCCGATCCCGGCCTGTCGGCCTACAGCGCCAGCAAGGCCGGGGTGAACCACTTCGCGCGCGTGGCGGCGCGCGAGTTCGGGCCGCTCGGCATCCGCGTCAATGCCGTGGGGCCGGGCCCCACCGAAACCCCCATGCTCAAGGGCCTCAAATTGCCCGGCTATCGTGAAGAGGTTATCCGGCGCACGCCGCTGGGCGAAGTCGGGTCGGTGGCGCGCATTGCCGAAGCCGTCGCCGGCCTGCTCAAAATGGACTGGGTCACCGGCCAGGCGCTGATGGTGGACGGCGGTTCCTCGCTGAACACCGGCCGCGGCACGTGGAAAGTCGACTAGAGATTTTTAAGGTATTCCCGCGGCAACGTGTCGCGGGATCATACTGAGCGCGTACTAGGTTGCGACAGTAGCTGCAGGTTAGGTGCGCTTAAGATCGGCAAGACGTGAAACTAGCTCCGTGCCAGAGAGAACAACGTAGACTCGTTCTGCCCTCGTGTACGGTACTGATCTATCTTCGCGCCATGTTAGCGATTTGAATTGATTCTTGGACAGTAACCCGCCCCGGCGGCGCGGGGCTTGCTGATAAACTCGACGCCATTCAGCAACCATGCGAGGTACGCGGTGGCAGGCCCATTGACAGGTTTCAAGGTCATCGATTTATCCACGGGGCGCGCCGGCCCGCTGGCCGGCATGCTCATGTCCGACAACGGCGCGGAGGTGATTCGCGTCGCGTCCCCCGCGCCCGATCCCTCGCTGGAGGCCAACGGCTATCCGGTGTGGAGCCGCGGCAAAAAGGAAGTGGTGCTGGACATCCGCCGGCCCGAGGGCGCCAAGGTGCTGGAGCGCCTGCTGGAGAAGGCCGACGTGCTGATCGAGACCCTCGCGCCGGGCGAGATGGACAAGCTCGGCCTGGGCTACGGCGCGCTGCACGCCAAATTCCCGCGCCTCGTTTACGTGTCCATCACAGGGTACGGACAAATCGGCGCCGAGCGCAACCGCCCTGCTTACGAGGCGCTGGTGCACGCGCGCACCGGCATCATGGACAACGAGCACTACAAGCCGCGGCCCGGCCCCATCTACACCGGCTTTCCCATGGGCAGCTACGGCGCTGCCATGCTGGCGCTGCTCGGCTCGGTGACCGCCCTGTACGTGCGCGAGACCACGGGCAAGGGGCAGCGCGTGGACACCTCGCTGCGCGACGGCGCGCTGGCCTACTACACCATGTACTGGAACAAGGCCGAGAAGGGCCAGAGCGGCTTCGCGTCGTATTCCATGAAGAACCGCGGGCCGGGCATTGTGGACATCTTCCGCTGCAAGGACGGCTTCGTTCACCTGCACACCGGCGCGCAGGGCGCTTTCCCGCGCCTCATGACGGGCGTGGGCCTGGTCAAGGATTACCCGGAGCTGAACAACATTCCCGACCCGGACTGGCAGCGCATGCTGGAGCGCACCGCGGCCTGGTTCCTGGCCCACACCCGCGACGAGGCCATGGCCATGCTCAACAAGGCCGACGTGCCGGCGCTGCCCGTGCTCGAACCCGGTGAGGCCCTGCGCGATCCCCAGTCCAAGGCCATGCAGTTCTCCGAGATGGTCAACGACCCGGTGTTGGGCCAGTTGGAGCAGGTGGGCATTTCGCTGCGCTTCGGCAAGACGCCCGCGGCCATTCAGGGCCCGGCGCCGCGCCGCGGCGAGCACACCGACAACATCCTGCAGGACGCCGGCTACGGTTCGGCCGACATCGGCCGGCTGCGCAGTTCGGGCGTTATCGTTTAGAGGCACACATGAAACATCCATTGGAAGGCATCCGCGTCCTCGACTTCGGCATCATGTTCGCGGGACCGTACGCGGCCAAGCAACTGGCCGACCTCGGCGCCGACGTGATCAAGGTCGAGGCGCTCACCGGCGACCCCATGCGCCGCAGCCCCAGCGTGTTCAACGGCGCGCAGCGCAACAAGCGCTCCATTGCCCTGGACCTGAAGAACCCCGAGGGCCTGGAAGTGGCGCAGAAGCTCATGGCCGGCGCCGACGTGATCTGCCATAACATGCGTCCCGGCACGGCCGAGAAGCTGGGCATCGACTACGAAAGCGCGCGCAAGTTGCGCAAGGACATCATCTACCTGCATTCGCCGGCCTTCGGCAGCGGCGGCCCGCGCCAGTACGAACCGTCCTTCGAGCCGCTGGTATCGGCCATGGTGGGCATCGAGATGAACTGCGGCGGGGAAGGCGCCGACAAGCCCGGCCGCATTCCCGCCAACATGGACTCGGGCAACGGCCTGCTGGGCGCGGCCGGGGTGATGATGGCGCTGCTGCATCGCAAGCGCACCGGCGAAGGCCAGTTCGTGGAAAGCCCGTTCCTGATATCGGGCATGCTGCACACCTCCGAGACCTACTTCCTGCCCAACGGCGAACTGGCGCCGCGCCGGCGCCTGGATCGCAACGTGCAGGGCTACGAGGCCCTGGATCGCCTGTATGAAACGCGCGAGGGCTGGATCGTCATCGTGGTCGACACTGACGCTCGCTTCCAGGCGCTGTGCAAGACGCTGGGCGTGCCCGAACTGGCCGCCGATGCCCGCTTCACCACGCGCGAGAAGCGCCTCGCCAACGACGCCGCGCTCATCGCCGCGCTGGAGGCGCGCTTTCGCACCGACACGGCAGAGCACTGGTTCAAGCTGCTGGACGCGGCCGACGTGCCCTGCGAAGTGCCCATCACCAACGGGCCGGGACACCTGTTCAACTCGCCCGAGTACGCCGAGAGCGGTCTGGTGGTGAGCTATCCCCACGCCACGCTGGGACGCCTGACCGAAATCGGCCTGGCCATGCGCCTGTCCGACACCCCCGGCGTCATCCGCAACTCCGCCCCGCTCATCGGCGCCCAGACCCGCGAGATTCTTGGCGAACTGGGCTACGACGGGGCGCAGATGGAAGGGCTCAAGGCGCGCAAGGCCGTCACCTGGACCGAATCGGCGGGAGCAGCCGGGGCCACCAAGGCCGCTTAGTCCTCAAGGAGGGAAGGGCGCGGCGGTTCCCCTCGCCCAACGCGGCAGGCTCGGCCCATCTCCGGTCAGGTTGGGACAAAAAATACTAAACTCCGAGTATTGCAATCCCCGCCGACGGCCGTCGCCGGCGGGACAGATGGAGTTGACGTGAGCGAGATTCTGGACAAGAAAGACGACCTGGCGGCCTTCCGCGCCGCCATCCGCAAATGGCTGGAGAAAAACTGCCCGTCGGCCGAGGAGGTGGAGGAAAACGAGGCGGCCGCCGGCGCCGACTACAAGAAGTATGAGGCATTCCAGCGCGCCTGGATGGCCAAGCTGAACGAGGTGGGCCTGGCCATTCCGCACTGGCCGGTGGAATACGGCGGGTCTGGGCTGTCGCTCAAGCACCTCATCGTCATTTCCGACGAAATGGCCAAGGCCGGCGCGCCGCAGCTCAACATGTACACCATCTCGCTCAACCACATCCCGGCCACCTTCCTGGCCTGGGGCACCGAAGAGCAGAAGCGCAGGTACCTCCCGGGCGTGGCCAGGGGCACGCCCTGGTGCCAGGGCTTCTCCGAGCCGGGCGCGGGCTCCGACCTGGCGGCGCTGCGCTGCAAGGCCGAGCGCGTGGGCAACGAATACATTGTCAACGGCCAGAAGATCTGGTCGTCGTACTCCATGCACGCCGAATACTGCATCCTGCTGGTGCGCACCGACCCCAACGTGCGCAAGCACGCCGGCATCACCTACCTCATCTTGAACATGAAGGCGCCCGGGGTGGAAGTCCGGCCCATCAAGCAGTCCACGGGCCGCGCCGAGTTCTCCGAGCTGTTCCTCACCAATGTCCGCATCCCCGTCGAAGACCGGCTGGGCGAGGAGAACAAGGGCTGGGCGGTGGCGCTCACCACCCTGGCCTCCGAGCGAGGCATCCTGGCCTTCGAGGACGCCGAGCGCTTCCGCTACAAGATGGAGAAGTTCTACCAGCAGGCGCTGGCCGAAGACGCGCCCTGGCTGCGTGATGACCAGCGCCGCCGCGAGTTCATGAAAATGCTGTCGCGGGTGCAGGCGGTGCGCGGCATCATCCGCGAGCTGCTGGAGCACAACCAGGTCGATCCCGGCGCGCCCACCATCGCGCCCTCGGTGATCAAGATCGCCGAGACGTCGCTGGAGCAGGCGTTCTACGAATGGCTGGTGCGGTTGAAGGGCGGCAAAAGCTTGTACAGCGAGCCCGTGGAGGCGGCGCGCGGCGAGGTGCCCGGGGACCCCATGTGGAGCTACGTCGACAGCTACGGGCGGACGATTGCGGGTGGAACCAACGAGATTCAGTGCAACATCATTTCGGAGCGCGGGTTGGGCATGCCGCGGGGGTAAGGCACCGCTCCAAGAAAGAAGGGGCCAAGGGGGACCCAGGACCCAGGACCCAGGACTCAGGACCTATGGTCCCTTCATCGCTTCAGGAATGAAGCTCGGGCAGCGCCGGCCGGGGCGGCGCCTGCCACCGCTTATGCGGCGCTCGCCAGGGCGTCGGAATCGGCGCGGCTCGGTCCAGAACGCACGGCCCGCAGCGGCGCCCGTCCGCGCAAAGGAATCGTCACCGGCAGGGCATCCGGGGTCGGGTCGCCCAGCCGGCTGCTCGCATCGGCCAGCTTGTCGCGCATCCATTTCTGCGCCGGCGAACGGTGGGCGCGGTCGTGCCAGATCAGGCGCATTTGCGCCGGCGGCAGTTCGGCCGGCGGCGACATGACCACCAGCGGTTTGTGCGCGCACAACGTCTGCGCCACCCGCTCGCTGGTGATCAGCGCCAGATCGGTGCTGGCCAGCACTTGTGGAACGGACAGGAAATTCTGGGTGACATACACCACCTCGCCGCCCAGGCCGGCCTTGGCAAGTTGCCGCTCATAGAGCGTGGACGCGGCGTCGCCCCCGCTCGCGATGGCCAGCCGCGGCACCGAGCTGAACTCGGCCGCGGTCAAGCGGCGGCCGGCGAGCGGATGGCCTTCGCGCACCACGGCCACCATGCGAAGCGGGGCGAGGCTGCGTGAATGGATGCCGGCGCCCGCGGCGTCGAAAATTCCCAGCGCCATGTCCAGTTCGCCATCGGCGAGGCTGGCCTCGAGCGAGGCGGCTTCGGGCGCGCTCACCATCAGGCGGATGTGCGGCGCCTCCTCGGCGATGAGCCGCGAGAACATGGGGGCGATGAGGTATTCGGCGAAATCGACCATGGCGATCTTGAAGGCCGCCGTCTCCAGCCGCGGATCGAAGCTTTCTCCCACCAGCACCGAGCCCAGTTGCTCGAGCATTTTGCGCACGGCGGGTCCGAGGGCCAGCGCCCGGGCCGTGGGCACCATTTCGTTCCCCGAGCGCACGAACAGCGGGTCGCCGATGGCCTCGCGCAGGCGCGCCAGCGCGTGACTGGCGGCGGGCTGGGAGAGGTGCACGCGCGGCGCCGCGCGCGTGACGTTGCGTTCGATCATCATGGCGTCGAACACGCGCAGCAGGTTGAGGTCGAGGTTGGTGACGTTCATGTTGTTTCCTCGTGTTTCTTGGGCGGGGCCTCCTCCAAGGATCCGAGCAGCTTCTTCAGCAATTTTTCCAGCGCGCGCATCTCGGCCTCGCTGAAGGCGCCGTAGACGCGCTCCAGCAGGGCCCACACCGCCGGCTTGACCTTTTTGACCACGGCCGCGCCGGCCGGGGAAATGCTCAATTCGATGCGGCGGCGGTCGGCGGTGCTGGGCCGCCGCTCTATCCAGCCGCGCGCGAACAGCTCGTCGGTCAGGCGCGTGATGCCGGCCGGCGTTTCGGTGACCACGCCGCACATCTGTGTGGGATTGGAGGGCTGCCCCGGGTGGTTGGACAGCCACATCAGCAACTGCCAGTGCGCGAGCGTGATGCCGAAGCGCGACAGTTCCCGGTTCATTCCGTCCGTGAGCAGCTTGCCGAGGTGCGCATGCAGCTTGGCGAGCACGATCTGCTGCGCCGGCATGCCCGGCTCCGCCAGGGCCGCCTTGCGCACGCCCTGGTCGAAGAAGCGGAAGCTCTCCGGGCACATGTCTTTCATGGCGATATATTTCCATATGAAAATATACCTGTCAAGAAATTTCTATTCTGAAATAACCCTGCTTCGGCAAGGGTCCGACCCACGCGCTAGGCCGGAGCGGTCTCCGCGGCGACCTCCCGCGCCGCCTTCAGCGCCTTGGTCCACCATGCCAGCTCGTCCAGCATCAGGTTGGCGGCTTGGGCGAGGTGCGGCATGTCGTCGAAGGTTTTGCCCTGCATGAGCATGCCCATGAAGTCGGCGCCGCCGATGTGCACGGCCGAGCGCAGCGGGGCCATTTTCAATTCCACGTTGATGAGCCGCAGTTGCTCCACGGCGCGCGCCGCGCCAACCCCGCCGTAGCCCACGTAGGCCGCAGGCTTGCGGTCGTATTCGTGGTAGGCCCAGTCGAGCGCGTTCTTCAACACGCCGGTGATGGAATGGTTGTACTCGGCGGTGACGAAAATGAACCCGTCGAGCTGCGCGAGCTTGGCTCCCCAGCGCCTTGCCGTCTCGTCCTTCACCGGCGCCCTCGACGGCGACATCCCGTCGAAAAAGGGCAGGGGATAATCGCGCAGGTCCAGCAGCTCGAAGCGCAGGTCGGCGCGTTTTTTCGCGAGGCCGTGGATCCAATGCGCGGCCTTCTCGCCGAAGCGGTGCTCGCGCGTGGAGCCGATGACGATGCCCACCGCGGGCTGTGGCGTGTGAATGTCCATGG
>Ga0163163_10006702_pt1 | contig 10092 bp, 12 predicted proteins | sample S65metaG_FD_119766 | JGI IMG/M metagenome (GOLD analysis project Ga0163163, IMG submission 119766) | Switchgrass rhizosphere microbial communities from Kellogg Biological Station, Michigan, USA - S6-5 metaG | ecosystem: Host-associated > Plants > Roots > Rhizosphere > Soil | place: USA... | reverse complement strand
GGCTCGGGGTCGAGGACGAGACCGACATCGAGGCCGAGCTCGACGAGGCAGTCGGCCGCGACCCCAGCTCGCCGCGCGTGGGCCAGCTGTCGGTGTACGCGTACCTGACCTACCTGCAGGAGTCGTTGGTCGGCGCGCTGTTCGACTGAGCTGTCTCGCCGCGAGAGCTTGCCGAGCGCGCATATCTCAGGGTCGGATCCGGGGGTCTTATCCGGGGTGGCGCCCGATACGTCGGTGGACACCTGGGCATAGGTTGTCTGGCGTGACACCACTGATAGCCACCGAGTCGCTCACCAAGCGGTACGCCAACGGCGTGGTCGCCCTGTCCGAGCTGACGGTCGGGGTGGAACCCGGGATCATCGGTCTGGTCGGGGCCAACGGCGCGGGCAAGTCCACCTTGATCAAGATTCTGTTGGGGCTCCTGCCGCCGACCGCCGGCCGGGTCCAGGTGCTCGGGTTGGACCCGGGCACGCAGGCCGAGCAGGTGCGCGCCCGGGTGGGCTACATGCCGGAGCACGACTGTCTGCCGCCGGACCTCGCGGCGTCGGAGTTCGTCACCCATATGGCGCGCATCAGTGGGCTCCCGGCGACCGCGGCCCGCGAACGGGCCTCGGAGACCCTGCGCCACGTCGGCCTCTACGAGGAGCGCTACCGCCAGATCGGTGGCTACTCCACCGGCATGAAGCAGCGGGTCAAGCTGGCGCAGGCGCTGGTGCACGATCCGGACCTGCTGCTGCTCGACGAACCTACCAACGGCCTCGACCCGGCTGGCCGCGAGGCCATGCTGGGCCTGATCCACCGCATCGGCACCGAGTTCGGCATCGCGGTCTTGGTCTGTTCGCACCTTCTCGGTGAGGTCGAACGGATCTGCGACTCGCTCGTCGCCATCGACGCCGGCAAGCTGCTGCGAGCCGACCGCATCTCGGCCATGACCACCGCCCGGGACGTGCTCCTGGTCGAGGTGGCCGAGGGCACCGACGACCTGCTGGCCCGACTCACCGCGCTGGGCCTCGAGGTCTCGCTGAGCGGCCGCTCAGTGCAGGTCGTGCTGCGCGACGACTCCACCTACGACTCGATCCTCGGCGCCGTGGCCGAGCTCGACCTCCCGTTGCACTCGCTCGACCAGCGCCGCCACCGCGTCGCGGAGCTCTTCACCAGGGAGGCGTCCAATGTCGACTGACGCGACCGGTGTCATCCACGACATCGGCTACCAACGCTACGAAGGACCGCGGCTCGGTCGGGCGTACGCCGTGCGGTCCCTGTACACCCACGCCCTGCGCACGTCCTATGGCTTCGGCCGGCCGGGCAAGGCCAAGGCGTTCCCGTGGATCATCGTTGGCCTCATGACGGTCGTCGCGATCGTCTTCACGGTGATCCGCTCCCAGACCGGCGCCGTCGTGCAGTCCTATTCGGAGTACGTGGGATCGTTGTGGATCCTCGTCGTGCTCTTCTCGGCGATCGTGGCCCCGGAGCTGGTCTCGCGGGATCTGCGCGGCGGCGTACTGCCCCTCTACTTCTCCCGCCCACTGACCAGAGTGGACTATGCGCTGGCCAAGCTGGCCGGCCTGATCACGGCCATCTTCCTGCTGATCGCCGGCCCGCAGACGCTGATGTTCGTCGGCGGCGCGTTCACGTTGGACGGCTTCCACGGGATCTGGAACGAGTTCGGCCGCTATAGCGCGGGGCTCGCGACCGCGCTGCTGTACGCGTGCGTGTTCGGCGCGCTCTCGCTGCTGATCTCGTCCCTGGCCGGCCGGAGGGCGGTCGCGGCCGCGCTGACGGTCGGCGTCTACCTGGTCACGCTCCCCATCTACGGGATCCTGGTCGGTATCGCGTTCGGCCGGGAGTCCGCCGGGCATCACGATGACGGGCCGCTCGTGCTCACCGGGTCCAACGCGACCCTGGCCGAACTGGCCAGTCTGGCCAGCCCGGTCCGGATCGTGCTGAACGTGTCCCGCTGGTGGTTCGGCTACCGCCTGCAGGAGGGAGAACCCAACTTCCTCGGCCCGTACGGCCCGCTCTACTTCGCAGTGGCGGCCGGCCTGTTCGTCGTCTGCGTGGTCCTGCTCCTGCTGCGTTACCGGAAGGTGGCCCGATGACCGCCCCATCACCGTCCCCTGTGGACATTGCGTCGGTCTCCAAGTGGTACGGCAACGTGGTCGCGGTCAACGACATCACGATGTCGCTCGGTGCCGGGGTGACCGGCCTGCTCGGCCCCAACGGCGCCGGCAAGACCACCGTGCTGCACATGATGGCCGGCTTCCTCGCCCCGTCGCGGGGAACCGTGACCATCAACGGCCAGCCGGCCTGGCGTAACCCGTCGGTCTACTCGCAGCTCGGGATCGTCAGCGAGCGCGAATCGGTGCACGGATTCCTCACCGGGTGGGAGTTCGTGCTCGCCAGCGCCAAGCTGCACAAGCTGCCCAACCCGACCGCGGCGGCCAAGGCGGTGCTCGAGCTGGTCGAGATGACCGACGCCAAGGACCGCCGGATGGACACGTACTCCAAGGGCATGCGGCAGCGCACCCGGGTCGCGGCCGCGCTCGTGCACGACCCGACGGTGTTGCTGCTGGACGAGCCGTTCAACGGCATGGACCCGTACCAGCGGATGCACATGATGGATCTCCTGCACGGGATGGGCTCGAAGGGGCGCACGGTCCTGTTCAGCTCGCACATCCTGGAGGAGGTCGAGCAGGTCTCCGGCACCGTGCAGGTCATCGTGGCCGGACGCCTCGCCGCCTCCGGCGACTACCGGACCATCCGCCGGCTGATGACGACCCGGCCGCACGTGTTCACCATCCAGTCCAGCGACAACCGGTCGCTGGCGGTGGCGCTCATGGGCGAGGGCTCGGTGGCCGGGGTCGAGATCGACAAGGCCGACGTGCTGACCGTCCGCGCCAGCGACTACGGCACGTTCACCCGCACCCTGCCGAAGGTCGCGCTGGCCAGACACATCCGCGTCCAACGGCTGGTGCCGGCCGACGAGTCGCTCGAGAGCGTCTTCTCCTACCTGGTGGGTGCCTGATGAACATGACCATCGCCCAGATCACCGCCCGGGCCCTGTTCGGGCGGCGGCGCTCCCTGTGGCTGCTCCCGGCCCCGTTGCTCCTGATCGGTCTCGCCGTGCTGAGCCAGTCGCTGGGCGCCGCACCGCGCGACTGGGTTCCCGCGGTCGTCGTCAACCTCGGCCTGAACGTCGTGCTGCCAGTGATCGCGCTCATCGTCGGCACCGGGGTGCTCGGCTCCGAGATCGACGACGGCACGCTCGCCCATGTCCTGGCCAAGCCGTTGTCGCGCGGCCAGATCGTGCTGTCCAAGCTCGTCGTCGCCTTCGTCGTCACCGCCGTGACGGTGTGCGTGCCGCTGTTCGTGGTCGGGCTCGTGGCCCATTCGTCCAGCCTCGCCTGGGGCCTGGTGGTCGGCGGACTGATCGGGTCGGCCGCGTACTGCTCGTTGTTCGTGGCGCTGAGCCTGTTGACCCGCCGGCCGGTCCTGGTCGGGCTGGCCTACGTGCTGCTGTGGGAGAACCTGCTGAGCAACTTCCTCAGCGGTACCCGGGTGCTCTCGATCCAGCAGTACACGCTGGAGGTGGCCGACCGGGTATCAGGCTCCGACCTGATCTCCGGGAACGTGTCGCTGGCCGTGGCACTGTCGATGTCGTTCGTCTTCATCGCCGGGGCAACGGTGCTCGCCATCGACCGCCTCCGCTCGTTCAGCGTCGTCGGCGAAACCTCCTGACCGTCACCCTGAGACCGCCGCGATCATGAGGCCAGCGTCATGATCGCGGCGATCTTGGGCGTCCAACCTCATGATCGACCGCGGGTCGAGGCGTGGGCGCCCCCTTGGCCAGGCCTCAACCTGTCCGAAGTGGACGATCGGGCGACCATGACGAATCCGCGCGCGGTGGCGGAGCGGGGTCAGGGGAAGCGTTGGCCGCAGGTGGCGCAGGCCTCGGTTCCGGGAGCCGCGGCCAGGCCGCAGTTGCTGCAGTAGACCAGGGATGGCAGCGGCCGGCGGGCCTGGGCGGGCCGGGCGCCGGCGGATACCGGGGCGCCCGGCAGCACCGGCTCGGCGAAGACCGGCGCGGCCGGAACGGATGCGGGCGGCTCGGCGACCGGTACCCCGGGAACGGGTGACGCGGAGAACGACGGCGCCCCGGCCGTCACCGGTCGGCCGGCGGTCGGCTCGGCCTGCGGCTCGTCGGTGGCCGGCCTGAAGACCGGTGCCGCGCTCGTGGGCGCCGCCGGATCCGCCGGGGCGGCAGAAGGCGCAAGTGGGTCCGAAGGTTTAGCGGAGGCGGGGGCGGGGGCCGGGCGACGGCGGCGGGCTCGCAGGAACAGCAGCAGCGCCACCAGCAGCACCAGGACCGCGATCCCGGCCCCGACGTACAGGAGCAGGTGGTTGTCGGTGGGCTCGCCCTCGGCCTGGCGCAACGTGACCGCCTTCTGTTGGTACTCCTGGGCCTGGGTGTGGGACGGCACGACGGCGAGGACCGCGTCGAACTTGGCGATCGCGTCGCTGTAGTGGCCGGCGTAGTAGGCGTCCAGCCCGTCCCGCCAGTCCTTGTCGAGTTTGCCGAGGTCGTTGTGGACGCCGTGGCGCTGCAACTCGGCCGCGATCGCGGTGGACGAGACGGCGACTGTGGGCGGCCCGGCTCCGTACGGCGGGTGGCTGAGCATCCCGACGACCTCGCCGTTGAGGTTGACCAGCGGGCCGCCCTCCATGCCCAGCGCCACCGCCGCGTCGGTCTGCACCGTCGACCGGCCGGCCTCGGTGACGAGCGCGCTCACGCTTCCCGTACGGGTGACCTGATTGGCACTGTCCTCATTGGGCTGTGCGGTCGGGTAGCCGATGGCCAGGACGTCGGTCCCGACCGCCGGGTCCGCGCCCTTGTTGAGCGCCACCATCGGCAGGTTGGACTTCTCGACCTTCAGCAGGGCCAGGTCGCCGAGCGCCGCCTCCTGCTCCTCCACCACCTTGGCCGGGAACGCCTCGCCGGTGGTCCGGCCCGGTTCGGCGGAGTCCCGCTGCACGAACACCTGGCGTACCGGCGGGGCGTCCGGGGTGGCGCCCTCGATCGCCGCGTTGACGAACAGATTGCCCAGGAACTGGGTCCGGTTCGCCTCGGTGATGCGGCCGGAGCGCACATAGCGGTCGGTCAGCGCGGGGGCGAACACCACCATGGCGTCGGCCGGGTCCACGCATCGACCGGCGGTGATCAGGTAGCCGTCGCTGCTCACGCCGAAACCGCTGCACCGGATGGTCAGGGCGAGGTCGCTGTCCGCGTACACCTGGCCGGTGGACCGGTCGCGGAGCTGGCCCCGCCAGTTGACCTCGACGAACATCACCGCCGGCGCGACGGTCGCCGTCGCCTTGGCGAGGGGGTCCGGCACTGGCTTGTGGGCGAAAGCGGGGCCGGGCAGCCCGACGGCGCCAGCGAGCAGCGCGGTGACGAACGCCACGCTGAGGCGGACACGCATCGGGTCTTCTCCGAGGGTCAAGGGACGCGGCCCGGCCGGCCAGCCGAGCAGTCCCTCATTGTGCCAGCCCGGCCCCGGACGCGAGCGGGCTGAGCGCGTACGGCCGGGTAGGCTGAACGCGTGCTCACCATCGACGCCGAGATCCTGAAGGCGATCGTCGCGCACGCCCGCCGGGATCATCCGGACGAGGCGTGTGGCGTGGTCGCCGGCGCGATCGGGTCGGACGTGCCGAGCCGGCACATCCCGATGGAGAACGCGGCCCGATCGATGACGTTCTACGAGTTCGACTCACGCGAATACCTGCGGGTGTGGCGCGAGATGGACGACCAGGACGAGGAGCCGGTGGTGATCTACCACTCGCACACCGCGACCGAGGCCTACCCCTCCCGCACCGATGTCAGCTTCGCCGGCTGGCCTGAGGCGCACTACCTGCTCGTGTCGACCCGCGAGCCGGACGTGACCGAGGTGCGTTCGTACCGCATCGTGGACGCGGCCGTCACCGAGGAACCAGTGCGTCTGGTCAATGCGACCGTGGATGACATGGCGGTGCAGTCGTACCTGTTCGGGCAGACTCCGGTCGCGGTCGACTACGAGTGTCGCGCCTGATCGGCGTTGACGTCCTGACCCGAGCCTGCCCGACCACAAGGAGTACGAACCACCATGTCGATCGAAGTCCGCGTTCCCACAATCCTGCGCAGTTTCACCGGCGGCGAGAAGGCCGTCACCAGTACGGGTGACACCATCGCCGATCTGCTCACCGACCTCGATGCCAAGTTCCCCGGCTTCCGTGGCCGCCTGGTCACGCCCGAGGGTGGGCTGCACCGATTCGTCAACGTCTACATCAACGACGAGGACGTCCGGTTCCTCGGTGCGCTCGACGCCAAGCTGAACGCCGGTGACACCGTGACCATCCTGCCGGCGGTCGCCGGCGGTCAGTGAGGCTCGCGCCGATGGCCAGGTACGAATCCCTGCTCGACGCGTGCGGTGACACCCCCCTGGTTGGTCTGCCCCGGCTCTCCCCGAGCCCGGAGGTCCGCCTGTGGGCCAAGCTCGAGGACCGCAACCCGACCGGCTCCATCAAGGACCGTCCGGCCGTGTGGATGATCCGCGCCGCCGAGGCGGCCGGGCACCTGAAGCCGGGCGACACGATCCTGGAGCCGACCAGCGGCAACACCGGCATCGCGCTGGCGATGGTGGCGAAGCTGCGCGGCTACCGGCTCGTCTGCGTGATGCCGGAGAACGTCTCCTCGGAGCGGGTTCAACTGCTCCGGATGTACGGTGCGGAGATCATCTTCTCGCCGGGGACGGGCGGTTCGAACGCGGCGGTGGCGATGGCCAAGCAGATCGCGGTCGACCACCCGGACTGGGTGATGCTCAACCAGTACGCGAATGAGGCGAACGCGCGCGCGCACTATGAGACCACCGGGCCGGAGATCCTGCGGGACCTGCCGACGATCACCCACTTCGTGGCCGGCCTCGGTACCACCGGCACCCTGATGGGCGTCGGGCGGTACCTGCGGGAGAAGGTCGAAGGCATCGAGATCATCGCGGCCGAGCCGCGGTATGGCGAGCTCGTCTACGGGCTGCGCAACCTCGACGAGGGATATGTGCCGGAGCTGTACGACGCGACGGTGCTGAGCCGGCGGTTCTCCGTGGGTACCCGGGACTCGGTGCTGCGCACCCGCCAGCTCATCGAGGTGGAGGGCCTGTTCGTCGGCTTCTCCACCGGCGCGATCCTGCACGCCGCGCTGGCCGTCGGGCACGAGGCGCTGCGGGCCGGCAAGAGGGCCGACATCGCGTTCGTGGTGGCCGACGGCGGCTGGAAATACCTGTCGACCGGCGCGTACGGCGGCACGCTGGCCGACGCCGAGCACGCCCTCGAAGGCACCCTCTGGGCCTGAGTCCCAGCTCAGGCCCCCTGATGATCCACACAACCGCGCACACGTGGTGGCACTGGGAACGCTCCCAGTCCACGACGTGTGCGCAGTTGTGCTCTGACTCAGGTCGCGGCGCGGCTTGGGTCAGAGAGCGGCCGAGGTGACGATCATCCCGGCGATCAGCACCGCGCTGCCGGCGCCGAGGAAGATCCACGGCGCCCGCTGCCGGTGCACCGTCAGGAAGCCGCCGACCGTCAGGACGATGCCGACCAGTCCGATCACGGCCATCACCGGCTCGAACCAGCTCGGCGAACTCTGGGTCAGGACCGCGATCAGGTCCCGGATGCCGATGACGAGGCCGATGCCGCCGAGTACGGCGGCCCAACCGCAGACGCCCATGAGCTGGCGCAGGCGAGGTTCGTCGCCGGCCGTCTCCTGGCCGGTGGTCTCGGCATCCGGTGCGGTGCGCTGCCGCGGGCGCAGGCCCGGGCGAAGAGTGACCGGCGCCCCCGCGCGGTCGGTGGGGGAACGCCGGGGCTGCGCCGCCGGCTCGGTGAACAACTCCGAGGCCATCAGGTCTCCTGACACGTCCGGCTTGCGGGCTTTGCCGATTGACAAGTCCGGCTTGCAAGCTTTGCCGAATTGCTCCCCGTCGATGGATTCGACGGGCTGTCGAAAGCGAGAATAGGCAGACTTCCCACCAGACGCAACGCGGCAGATCACCGTCCGTCACGGGGCCACCCTTTGGGGTGGCTTAACAGCGTGTCACGTTAGCGACAACCACGCGGTGAACAGTCTGAGTCTTGCCGCTGGTCAGCGTAGGCTCCGGGCGTGACAGACGCGCCCATCGGCATCTTCGACTCAGGGGTCGGCGGGCTGACCGTGGCGCGGGCGATCCTCGACCAACTTCCCCACGAAAACCTGCGGTACGTGGGTGACAGGGCCAATTTTCCGTACGGTCCCAAGCCCATCGCGGACGTTCGCCGGCACGCCCTCGGCTGCCTGGACGACCTCGTCGCGGACGGCGTCAAGCTGCTCGTCATCGCCTGCAACAGCGCGTCATCCGCTTGCCTGCAGGACGCCCGCGAGCGTTACGCCGTACCGGTTGTCGAGGTGATCCGGCCGGCCGTCCGGCGGGCCGCCGCCGCCACCCGCAACGGCCGGGTCGGCGTCATCGGAACGACCGCGACCATCACCAGCGGGGCCTACGCCGACGCGTTCGCCGCCGCACCCGATGTGCGGGTGACGAGCGTCGCATGTCCGCAGTTCGCCGAATTCGTTGAGCGAGGCATAACCTCGGGCCGGGCGCTGCTCGGTCTGGCGCAGTCCTATCTGGAACCGTTACAGCGGGCCGATGTGGACACGCTGGTGCTCGGGTGCACGCATTACCCCATGCTGGCCGGTCTCATCGGTCTGGTGATGGGGGAGCAGGTGACCCTGGTCTCCAGCGCCGACGAGACGGCCAAGGAGGTCTACCGGGTGCTCACCGAGGCGAATCTGTTGCGGCTCGCGGACTCGAGCGAGCCCGACCACCGGTTCCTGAGCACCGGCGACCAGGCCCAGTTCGCCCGGTCAGCGCAGAAGTTCCTCGGTCGGGCGGTGCCGTTCCCGGCCGACTCCGCCGCCACGGTGGGAGTTCGATGAAGCTGACCGTGCTCGGGTGTGCCGGCAGCTTCCCGGGCCCCGACTCCGCCTGCTCCGCCTATCTGGTGGAGGCCGACGGCTTCCGGCTGCTGCTCGACTTCGGTACGGGATCGCTGTCCGCGCTGCAGCGGTACGCCTCACTGACCTCAGTGGACGCCATCGTCCTCACCCACCTGCACGCGGACCACATGTTCGACGCGTGCAGCTATGTCGTCGTGCGCCGGTACGCCCCGGAGGGCCCGTACCCGGCGATCCCGATCTACGCACCGGCCGGAGCTGCCGCGCGGGTCGGCGCCGCGTACGGCGAGGGCAGCGTCGACGACGTCTACACCTTCACCGACCTGCGGGCCGGAACCTTCGACGTGGGGCCGTTCTCGGTCACCGTCGATCGCGTCAATCATCCGGTTGAGACATACGGCGTGCGGGTCGAGCAGGGCGGCCGGGTGCTCGCCTACTCGGCCGACACGGCGGCCTGCGAGGCGCTGTCCCGGCTGGCCAAGAACGCCGACCTGTTCCTGTGCGAGGCGAGCTACCTCGACGGCGAGGACAACCCGCCGGATCTGCACCTGACCGGTCGGGACGCCGGCGAGATCGCCGCCCGGGCTGGCGTGGCGAACCTGGTGCTCACCCATCTGGTGGCGGCCTGGGGCAGCGAGGCCAAGACGCTCGCGGCCGCGGCGTCGGTCTTCCACGGCCCGATCCACGTCGCCCATCCCGGCGCGACGTACGAGATCTGAGCGTCGCCTCAGAGCTTGTTCAAGGCGCGCAGTTTGCGCATTCTTCTCCGACGCGTCAGGTGACGGTCGCGCTCTGCTTGGGCGGGTTGGTCACTTTGAGGGGGTGCGCGTCGCGATCGTGACCGAGTCCTTCCCACCGGATGTCAACGGTGTGGCCAACTCCGTGGTCCGGGTGGCCGAGCACCTGCGCGCCCGCGGCCATGAGCCTCTGGTCGTGGCGCCGCAGCCGCCGACCGGTCTGGCCAAGGTGCCGGGGCCGCTGCCATACCCCGTGGTGCGCGTGCCGTCGGTCTCCCTGCCCAACTACCCGAGCTTCCGGCTGGGGCTGCCGTCGCGCAAGATCGCGGCCGCGCT
>Ga0163163_10006701_pt1 | contig 10094 bp, 6 predicted proteins | sample S65metaG_FD_119766 | JGI IMG/M metagenome (GOLD analysis project Ga0163163, IMG submission 119766) | Switchgrass rhizosphere microbial communities from Kellogg Biological Station, Michigan, USA - S6-5 metaG | ecosystem: Host-associated > Plants > Roots > Rhizosphere > Soil | place: USA: Michigan... | reverse complement strand
GCGCGGATGGTTTACAAGGGAAAGCTGGAGGTTGCGACCGATTGAGAGAGGTTGTGGATTGAGCCAGCCGCGCCCCACCGGGGCTATATCCGATCCATTAGCTGAGCGATGGCGGAGTGTGGAATAGCTCAGCGACGACGATCTGGAATTCGGGCAGGAGTTTTTCGGTGAGAATTTCCTGGCCGCTGAGCATTTCCTTGAGCGCGAGGCCATATTCGCTGCCGTGATAGACTTCGACGTTATCGTAGCGGGGGTCGATCATCCAGAGGCGGGGCAACTTGAGATCCTCGTAGAGCTGCTTTTTGAAAACGGTATCGGTCCGATGGTCGTCGGAGCTGACGATTTCGGCGGCGAGCCATAATTTGCCGGTGGCGGTGGTGACGAGGGCGAGGTCGGGGCAGACGAGGTTGTGATCGGAGAGGCGGACTTCTGCGCGCGGCAGCAGGAGGCGTGAGCTGGCCAGATCGGCGACACTGGCGCGCACAGCCTGGTGAAGACGGAGGCAAATGGTTTCGTGCCGCGCTCCGGGGGCGCGGCGCACGAGCATCTGGCCTTCGAGGATTTCCTGGTAGGGTTGGCTCATGAATCGCGGAGGACGCTACGCAAAAAGCGGCCGGTGTGCGAGTTTTTGACGCGGGCGACCTGTTCCGGGGTGCCGGCGGCGACGATTCGTCCACCGCCCTGGCCGCCTTCGGGGCCGAGATCGATTACCCAGTCGGCTTCGGCGATGAGGTCGAGGTTGTGTTCGATCACAATGACGGAGTGGCCGGCGTCGACGAGGCGTTGCAGAACATCGACCAGGCGGCGGACGTCAGCCATGTGCAGGCCGATGGTGGGCTCTTCCAGGATGAAGAGGTTTCGCTTCGGCCGGGGATCGAACAAATCGGGCTCGCGCAGTCCGGCCAACAGGTGAGTGACCAGCTTGACGCGCTGGGCTTCGCCGCCGCTGAGCGTGGGGCTGGTTTGGCCCAGTTTCAAATAGCCCAGGCCGGTGTCGCAGAGCGCCTGCAGGGGGCGTTTGATTCTCGGGAGGCTGCTGAAGAAATCGATCGCTTCTTCAACTGACAGGTCGAGCACCTGGGCGACGTTTTTACCGCTGAAAACTATGTCCAGGGTTTCACGGTTAAAACGGCTGCCGCCGCACACTTCGCACCGGACGAAGGCCGGCGGGAGAAAATTCATTTCCAGCTTGATGGTGCCGGCTCCTTCGCATTGCGGGCAGCGGCCCTGCGCGCTATTGAAAGAAAAACGACCGGGCAGATAGCCGCGCAGGCGCGCTTCCGGGAGTTGCGCGAACAATCGCCGGATTTCGTCGAAGAAGCCGACGTAGGTCGCGGGGATGGAACGGGGCGTGCGGCCGATGGGCGACTGGTCGACCTCGTAAACGGACTGAATGAGCTGGTGATTGGTGATTTGTGATTGGAGATGGGCGGCGGTGTTTCGGTTGGTGGGTGAGGTTGGCCGCCGGGCGGATGATTTCAGCGCTTCCACCAGGGCCGGATGGAGGCATTCGCGAATCAAAGTGCTCTTGCCCGAACCGCTAACGCCGGTGACGAGGACCAGGCGGCCGAGCGGGAAGTCGACCGTGAGGTCGTTCAGGTTATTTTTGTCGGCGTGGGCGAGAGTGAGCCATTGGGGCTGGCCCGGGGCGCCGGTGGCTTCGGTTTTGGCCCGCGCCGCGACGGTCTTTTTGGATTGAGAGAGGACGGGCCGGCGTTTGCCACGGGTAGGATAGGCTTTGCGGGCGCGGAGGAATTGGCCGGTGATAGAATGGGGATGGCGGGCGAGCTGGCGGAGGGTGCCGGAGGCGACGACTTCACCGCCATGGACCCCGGCGCCGGGGCCGAGGTCGATAATATGATCGGCGCGGCGCATGGTCTCTTCGTCGTGCTCGACCACCACCACAGAATTGCCGCGGCGCTTCAATTTTTCGAGCGCCTCGAGCAATTGTTCGTTGTCGCGGGCGTGCAGGCCGATGGTTGGTTCATCGAGGATGTAGAGGACGCCGCTGAGATTGGAGCCGAGTTGGGCGGCCAGGCGGATGCGCTGGCTTTCGCCGCCGGAAAGGGTGGGGACACCGCGGCCGAGTTGGAGGTAACCGAGGCCGACTTCGCAGAGGAATTTCAAGCGCTCGCGGATCTCGGGAAGAATATCGCGCGCGATCAAGGAAGCGCGGCCCTTGAACTTCAAGCGGCGGAAGACGGTGTAAGCCGCCTCCACTGCGAGTTGCGAAAATGCGTCAATGGTGGGTTGTTTCAGGCCGGGAGCCGCGGCCGGGAGCAGGCGGACCGCGCGCGCGACGGGCTTTAACCGGGCGCCGTTGCAATCGGGGCAAATCTCCCGTTTGCCTTCCTGCCAATCGAACCAGGCTTCCTCGATGGCATCGGCGCGGGCGCCGCGGTCGACGTCCGGCAGGTAAAAGAGTTCGCCGAAACCGCGGCAGCGAGGGCACCAGCCTTGGGGAGAATTATAGCTGAAATTTTTGGGATCGAGCGGCTCGAAGGAGCGGCCGCACTTGGGGCAGGATCGTTCGGTGGAATGGATGGTCAACTCGCGATGGTTATCGAGGGCGTACAGAACACCATGACCGAGCTTCAGGGTTTCATCGATTAGCTGTTGGTGAATGGCCGTCGCGTCTCGGCCGGCCCGGGCGTCGAGGCGGCCGGTGACGATTTCGACATCGTGTTCGCGGAAGCGATCGAGCTGGAAGGGCTCGCGGGTTGAATAGATTCGGCCGTCGGCGCGCAATTCAGAATAGCCATGGCGGGCGGCCCAATCGGCGACATCGCTGTGGAAGCCTTTGCGATTTTTAACCATCGGGGCGAGCAGCAGCAAATCGCCGCGACGGCGCAGCTCGGCCTTTAGACGAAGGCCGAGTTCATCCCGGGTCTGAGCTTCGACCGGGAGCTGGCAATCCGGGCAGAACTGGGTGCCGAGGCGCGCGAAAAGCAGGCGGATGAAGTGATAGATTTCGGTGACGGTGGCGACCGTGCTTTTTCCGCCGCCGCGGCTGGTGCGTTGCTCGATGCTGACCGTGGGCGGGATGCCGGTGATGAGATCGACCTCGGGGCGGGAGAGTTGCTCGACGAACTGGCGGGCATAGACGTTCATCGAATCGAGGAACCGCCGCTGGCCTTCGGCGAAGAGCAGGTCGAAGGCGAGGGTGCTTTTGCCCGAACCGCTGACACCGGTGATCACGACGAACTGGTTGCGCGGAATTCGCAGCGAAAGGTTTTTGAGATTATGCTCGCGGGCGCCGTGGATCAGGATGGCATCATCGGCACCGGCCAAAATTCTTTCGTCAAACACAGCTAAGGTTTATCACAAAACCCCGGGGATCGAAAGCGGCATCCGCTGAATGGGCGAGCCAGGACGAAGCCATGTCGGAGGGGGGAAGGCCGCGCCCGCTTCACGCCGGTTGGCTGGGGATTTGCCTTCGATGCCGGTTGCGGGTAGATTGAACCCAGGGCATGAAACGGGGAATCCACCTACTGTCCAATTTTTTTACCCGTGCGTACTTTGCCTTTTAGTGTTATTAAATGAAGTTAATGCCTAATGCCTCTGAAATCCGGAAGCTCGCGTTCCTGGGCAATTATTTGCCGCGGAAATGCGGGATCGCGACATTTACGGCCGACCTGTGCGAATCGATCGCGGCCGAATATCCCCAGACCCAGTGTTTCGCCGTCCCGGTGAATGACCTGGAAGAGGGTTATGATTATCCGCCGGCGGTGCGATTTGAGATCCAGGAACAGGATTTGCCGGCGTATGAGCGGGCGGCGGATTTTCTGAACATCAGCAATGTGGGAGCGGTATCGTTGCAGCACGAGTTCGGAATTTTCGGGGGTCCATCCGGGAGTCATCTGATCCCGCTGGTGCGGGCGCTGAAGATGCCGGTAGTGACGACGTTTCACACGATCCTGCGCCAGCCGAACGCGGACCAGCGGCGGGTCATGCACGAATTGCTGGCGCACTCGACCCGGCTGGTGGTCATGAGCCAGATCGGCCAGGATTTGTTGCGGGATGTTTACGAAGCGCCGGTGGAAAAAATCGATGTGATTCCGCATGGGATTCCGGACCTGCCCTTTGTCGATCCGACTTTCTTCAAGGATAAATTTGGGGTGGAAGGGAAGCTGGTGCTGCTTACGTTTGGCCTGCTTTCTCCGAGCAAAGGGATCGAGAATGTCCTCAACGCGCTGCCGGAAATCCTGCGCCAGTTTCCGAACGTGGTTTACATCGTTTTGGGGGCGACCCACCCGAACCTGGTCCGGGAACAGGGCGAGGCCTATCGGTTCAGCCTGGAGCGGCTGGCCAAGAAGAACAAGGTCGAGAAGAACGTGATGTTCTACAATCGGTTCGTCGATATCGAGGAGTTGAAGGAATTTATTGGGGCGGCCGATTTGTACGTGACGCCGTATCTCAACGAGGCGCAGATCACCTCCGGCACGCTGGCTTACGCCTTCGGTTCCGGTAAGGCGGTGGTTTCGACGCCTTACTGGCATGCGCGCGAACTGCTGGCTGATGATCGGGGGGTTTTGGTTCCGTTCGGTGACTCCAAGGCGCTGGCGCGGGAAGTGATTGGATTGCTGCGCGACGACAACCGGCGGCACGCGATCCGGAAAAATGCCTACATGCTGGGGCGGCAGATGATTTGGCCCAATGTCGCCCGGATGTATATGCGAACCTTCGAGCAGGCGCGGATGGAGCGGGCGCAGATGTCGCGCAAGATTTTCGAGATAAAGACGCTGGATGAACAGCCGCGGCAGTTGCCGGAGCTGAAACTGGACCACGTGATGCGGATGACCGATTCGACGGGGATGTTTCAGCATGCGACCTACACGGTGCCGAACTTTTCGGAAGGCTATTGCACGGATGACAATGCGCGGGCGTTCATCCTGACGGTGCTGTTGGAGGAGTTGGGGGATGAGGCGACGCAAATTCGGGCGCTGGCGACGACTTACCTGGCGTTTTTACTGTACGCATTCGACCGTACCTCGAAGAAGTTCCGAAATTTTCTGAGTTTTGATCGGAAATGGATGGAGGATTCGGGTTCGGAGGATTCGAACGGGCGGGCGCTCTGGGCCCTGGGCGTGGGGGCGGGACGTTCGCAAAGGCCGAGTTTTCAGGGTCTCTCCGGACAACTGTTCAACCGGGCGTTGCCGATGGCGACGGACTTCAAGTCGCCGCGGGCCTGGGCTTTCGCCCTGTTAGGGATCCACGAGTACCTGCGACGGTTTAGCGGGGATCGGCAGGCCCAGCAAATCCGCGAGGACTTGACCGGCCGGTTGATGGGTGGCTTTGGCCAATGCAACACGGAGGATTGGCCCTGGTGCGAGGATGTGGTGACCTATGATAATCCGAAACTGGCCCAGGCGCTGATCTTGAGCGGGTCGGCCACCGGGGATCAAAATGTCCTGGACACGGGGTTGAAAGCTTTGCGGTGGCTGGTGGGTTTGCAAACTTCGGAAGACGGGTATTTCAGGCCGATTGGATGCTACGGTTTCTATAAGCGGGGGGAATCGCGAGCCAACTTTGATCAACAACCGATCGAAGCCTGCGCGATGGTTTCGGCCTGTCTGGAAGCGTTTCGGGTGACCGGGGACAAATACTGGCACAACCAGGCGTCACGAGCCTTTGATTGGTTTCTCGGCTGGAACGATTTGGGCTTAGAGGCGTATTCGACGAGTTCAGGGGGATGCTACGATGCATTGCACGTGGATCGCATCAATCAAAACCAGGGGGCCGAATCGACGCTGGCTTTCCTGCTGTCCCTGGCGGAAATGAAAGCGGCGAGGAATACCGCCGCGACATTTCACGGGACGATCGTTGTCGAGGAAGCCTATGCTCCCGCGGAGGGAATCCGGCGGAGCGCGCGCGCAGAAATAGCCCGGCCTTGAGCGGGGTGGTTCGGTCCCGCAGTCCTTAGCGCCGGTTTTTCCTATGAAGACCATCAATGTAAAGCGTACGGGTGTAACCTTGAATCCGGACCGTTCCCGTGTCCTGGTCCGCCCATTCCGGCTGACGACCGAGCAACGGGCCAGCAACATTTGCGCGCGGGTGATCGCGCTGCCCGAGGCCGAAGTGAAGGAGCTGTTGCAGGAAGTGCTCGCTGAGTTTAACGAGCGCCACCAGCAAACGCGCGATCTGCTCAAGGCGCGGTTCGAGCGAGTGAAGGGGGCTTTGCTGACCAACCAAAAGTTGTCGGAGGAGCGGGAGCTGTTGTTGGGTGCGTACTTCACACACGAATATGCGCTCGAAGCGGCGGCCTTGTTCAATCCATCGGTCGCGCCGCACCCGGATCAATCGAACCTTCCCGAGGGATCATTGCGCTTCATCCTGAGCCTGAGGGCCACGGGCGAAGGCCACATTTCTTCAATCACGTTCCGCACCGGCATTATCGATCAGGACAACCAGATCACCATCAACTCGCCGACGCGGTTTTTGACCGAGCCGCGACAAGTGCCGAGCGCTTCGTACGAGAAGCCGCTATTCGAGCGGAAGCTTTATGAGCTCGGGTTGACGAGCCCGTTCAGCCGGCGGCTCCTGGAGGAGTTAAGGGACACCTTCACCCTGGCGGAGTTGCAGAAGAAGATCGACGCGCTCCTGAAGCAGGTGCGCAGTCTCCACCCGGAGAGCGAGACGGTGGCCAAAGGAATCCTGCTGCTGGCGCAATCCAATTACGAGGTTCAATTCGCGCCGGAGAGCCGGGTTTCCGAGCGGGTGATTTTCCCCACCTCGCCCTCGCAGAGCAATGGCATTGAGGACGCCCGGTTCGTGCTGTTCCAAAACGAGGATGGCAGCCGTAACTATTACGCCACCTACACGGCGTACGACGGGAAATTGACCTTGCCGCAATTGCTGGAGACTCCCGATTTCCTGCATTTTAAATTCCTGACGCTCAATGGGCCGGCGGTGCAAAACAAGGGCATGGCGCTGTTTCCGCGAAAGATCAACGGCCTTTTCGCGATGTTGGCGCGCCAGGACAACGAAAATATTTACCTGATGTACTCGGATAACATCCATTTCTGGTACGAAGCGGAGGTGCTGTTGAAGCCGACGTATCCCTGGGAGTTCGTGCAACTGGGCAATTGCGGATCGCCGCTGGAGACGGAGGCGGGGTGGCTGGTAATCAGCCACGGGGTGGGGCCGATGCGGAAATACTGCATTGGGGCTTTTTTGCTAGATAAGGATGACCCGAGCAAGGTGATCGGGCGGCTCCGGGAACCTTTGCTGAAGCCAAGCGAGGCGGAGCGGGAAGGATATGTGCCGAACGTGGTTTACAGTTGCGGCGCGTTCATCCACCGGCGCGAACTGGTCCTGCCTTACGCCATGTCGGATTACGCGACCAACTTCGCGACGGTGAACCTGGACGAGATTTTGGCGGGAATGGAGTAGCCCGGTTCAGCCTTTTCCACAGGCCAGGCTTAAAATTTCGGGCAAAGAAAATTCGACGACAGCGGTCGAAGTATCGGCTGCGCCGTAATAGACCAGGAGATTTTCCCCCTGTTGGACAATGCCGGTTGGAAAAACCACGTTGGGCACAAAGCCTTCCCGCTCATAATCGGTTTCGGGAATGAATATCTGGCCGGCGGCTCCGAGGATGCGTCGAGGCTCCTCCAGGTCGAGCAGGAGCACGCCGCCGGAATACGCGCCGATGCTTTTGTCCTCTTGTTGCCGGCTGTTGCCGTGATAGATCTCGAGCCAGCCTTCCGGGGTCCGGATGGGCGGGGTTCCGGCGCCGATCCGTCCGATGTCCCAAGCGGCGCTGCCACCCAGGAAATATTGGTGCGCCCCCCAATCCTTCAAGTCCGGGGAACTGGCGAGCCACATTTCAGGCTTGGTGAACGGGGTGGCTCCGTTCGGGCGATGGAGCGCGAGATAACGGCCGCCAATTTTTTCCGGGAAGAGCACGACGTCCTTATTCTCGGGGTAGAAGAGAATGCCGTGCCTCTCGAAGGTCTGAAAATCGCGGGTCGAAGCCAGAGCGGTCGCCGCGCCGTGGCGGGAAACGGCGACGTAAGTGAAATAGAAGATATCGCCGATGCGAGTAATTCGCGGATCTTCGACGCCGAACTCTGCGTACTCATTGGCCGGCGAGAAGGAAGCGCCCGGGGCCGGTTCCAGGGTCCGGCCATCCTTGCTGTGAAAAACGCGGAGGTGGGAAATAAAGCTTAGACGCACCAGGCCATCCCGTTTGCGGCGGACCACCCGAATATCCACCGGGGCGATTTCGTTGTTGGATTCCCAATCGATCCAGACCTTTTTGGAATGGGGGTCCCAGCGCGGGAGGCCGGTTTGGCCGGCGCGCCGTTCGATCGGTTGCTCGGCAACGCGCACAAGCAGCACGACTCCTTTTTCAGTGGCAACGGCCCCGGGATTGAAGGTGCCGATGACCTCGAGGTCGGGCTGGGAAGGCTTTAAATCCGCGGGCTGCAACAGCCTGGCATTAAAGAGGCGACGCAACATGGCGGAGGGTCACGCGGAGCGATCTGCGAGCGCGGTGGCCTCGACCGCCAGGGCCAATGAGTCGCGGCCGTTCGTTTCAGTCATCTTCCGATGGTGGTTGCGGTCGTAAACCCAACGGATTTGATCGCGGAGCATCGCGCGGAGCAGTTCGCCGTATTGATGCATTTTTTCGCCGGCGCCGTCATAATGGAGTTCGAGCTTTTGATAAATGTCGAGCGGTTTATGTCGGCCGGCCGCCTTGCGGGAGCTGCCGCCGTAGGAGGCGGTAATGTCGAGGCGCGCGCCGGGAAACAAGGCCACCAGGTCGCCGGTGCCCTTTTCGTCGAGCACGGCACGGACGTGGGCCCGGATGGGCACCCATTCTTCAAGGGTGACATCCCCGCGCTCGAACAGCAGTCGGAACTGCTGGCGATCCATTCGGGCGGGCTGGGTGAACCCGTGATAAAAATTGACCAGGCCGCCGCCGGGATACCTGACGGTGCATTGGACCTGTTCTTCGATGGCGGTGGCGGGGCGGACGGTGCGCTGGGCTGCGACGACCTGGCCCGGGCCAAGCCACCCGCTGAATAAATCGAAGAAATGAACGCCGTGTTCGATGAAGATGCCGCCGCTCTTGGCCCGGTCCCAGAACCAGTGGTCGGGTCCGAGGGCCTCGTCACTGGCATAATTCTCGAAGAAGCCGTGCAAAAATTCGCCGAGCACTTTTGTTTCCACCAGCCGCCGAACCGCATCGAAGAGCGGATTGTAACGCTGCATCAGGTTGGCGAGGACGAGCAGGTGTTTTTCCCGGGCCAAGGCGATCATTTCGTCCGCCTGTTGCAGGTCGAGGGCGAGAGGTTTTTCGCAAATGACATGTTTGCCGGCCTGGAGAGCCTTGATGGCCTGGGCGTGATGTAGGAAGGGAGGGGTGGCGATGTAAACCAGGTTGATGTCGTCCTGGGCCAGCAGCGTGTCCATGTCCTGGATATCAGGAATTCCGAACCGCTGGGTCATGGCGAAGGCGGCTTCGCGGTGGGTGGCCGCCATGCCGGCCAACTCGACGCCGGGAATTTGAGTGAAATGTTGCAGGGCGAACAATCCAAAGCCGCCCGCGCCGAGCGCCCCAATCCGGATCCCTTCGGTCTTCATAAAATTTCATTGTTCCGATTGAATGCACGCCTTGGAATGGGGTAAGAACCGTAGGGGAGGCAGATCCGAAATCCGAAAAGCGAAACCCGAAAGAAATCCGAATGACGAATGACGAATGACGAATGACGAATGACTAATGACGAATGACGAAACGACGGAAACAAGTCACGACCACGAACTGGGGAACGGTTTTAAGGGTTTCCTTATAATTTCACTTCCCGGATTCAGGATTTTCGACGGTTATTCGCAGCGAGCGGGGATGGGTTGTCCATTCGGGGCCAACACTTCCTTCAAGGCGGTTCCGGTGTGGCTGCCGGGGTTGGCGGCGACCTGTTCGGGGGTGCCCTGGGCCACGACCCGGCCGCCGTGGTCGCCGGCGTCGGGTCCGAGGTCGATGATCCAATCGGCGGATTTGATCACGTCGAGGTTATGCTCGATGACGAGTACGGAATGGCCGGCATCAACCAGGCGGTGGAACACTTTCAAAAGACGGCGAACGTCGT
>Ga0163163_10006699_pt1 | contig 10094 bp, 7 predicted proteins | sample S65metaG_FD_119766 | JGI IMG/M metagenome (GOLD analysis project Ga0163163, IMG submission 119766) | Switchgrass rhizosphere microbial communities from Kellogg Biological Station, Michigan, USA - S6-5 metaG | ecosystem: Host-associated > Plants > Roots > Rhizosphere > Soil | place: USA: Michigan... | reverse complement strand
CAAGGCAACGGCACAGTGAAGGCGGTCCATTGCGGCGCTTTCGCTGGCCTGTCTTCCCTAGGCCTGACGCTGCAGCGCCGCACTGCGGCGCATCCGCTGTCCTGTTGCCTTAGGACGACGCTCCTGCGCCGCGCCGCCGAAGCGTCGCGCCAGGGTAACGGCGCAGCGTAGGCGGGGACCGCCGTAACGTCGTGCCAAGGCTACGGCACAGTGAAGGCGGTCCGTTGCGGCGCTTTCGCTGGCCTGTCTTCCCTAGGCCTGACGCTGCAGCGCCGCACTGCGGCGCATCCGCTGTCCTGTTGGCCTTAGGACGACGTTCCTGCGCCACGCTGCCGAAGCGTCCCCGCCAAGGTAATGATGCGGCGTAGTTCCGAGGAACCAGCGCGTCACCCCCCAGCGACAGTCCTGCACCCGGGTCTTCCCGAGCGCCCAGCGTGTTTTAAGCCAATTGGACTAGCGCCCTCCATGTTGTCCGTCAAGCCCCGGCCGTACGCTCCCTGAAGTGCCGTGGCCGCTCCTGGCCACCACTTGAACTGCGCAGGAGAGCACATGAGAATCAGCGTGATGGGACTGGGTTACGTCGGCGCCGTGTCGGCGGGATGCCTGGCGCGCGAGGGCCACGAAGTCATCGGCGTCGACCCGGAGCCTGCCAAGGTCGACCTGATCAACGCGGGTAAGACGCCCATCATCGAGAAAGACATCGGTTCCATCATCGAGCAGCAGGTGAAGATGGGGCGCCTGTCGGCCACCACCGACGTGGCCGCGGCCGTGGCCCAGTCGGAACTGTTCCTGATCTGCGTGGGCACGCCCAGCCGGCCCAACGGCGACATCGAGCTGAAGTTCGTGCGCAGGGTGTGCGAGCAGATCGGCGCCGCGCTGCGCGACCATCACGGCGCGCCGGCGGTCGTGGTGCGCAGCACCATGCTCCCCGGCACCATGGCCAACGTGGTCATCCCCGCGCTCGAAGCCGCTTCCGGCCAGCGTGCCGGTGTCGACTTCGGCGTCTGCATCAACCCCGAATTCCTGCGTGAAGGCACGGCGGTCTACGATTTCGCCAACCCGCCCAAGACGGTGATCGGCGAACTCAACCAGGCCAGCGGCGACCTCGTGGCGAGCCTGTACGCCAAGCTGAACGCTCCGCTGGTGCGCACCGACATCGAAACCGCGGAGATGATCAAGTACGCCGACAACTGCTGGCACGCCCTGAAGGTAGGTTTCGCCAACGAGATCGGCAACATCTGCAAGGGCCTGCACGTGGACAGCCACCGCGTGATGGACATTTTCTGCAAGGACACCAAGCTCAACCTGTCGCCCTACTACCTCAAGCCCGGCTTCGCCTTCGGCGGCTCGTGCCTGCCCAAGGACCTGCGCGCGCTGCTGTACAAGGCCAAGACCATGGACATGTCGCTGCCGATCCTCGCTTCCATACTGCCCAGCAACGAGCAGCAGATCGAGCGTGGCGTGCACACCGTCATGGAGAAGGGCAGCAAGAAGGTGGGCATTCTCGGCTTCAGCTTCAAGGCCGGCACGGACGACCTGCGCGAAAGCCCCGTGGTCGAGCTCACCGAGCGCCTCATCGGTAAGGGCTACGACCTGCGGATCTACGACAAGAACGTCAGCCTGGCGCGCATTCACGGCGCCAACCGCGACTACATCCTCAACCACATCCCGCATATTTCCCGGCTGATGGTGGGCAGCGTGGACGAGGTTCTGCAGCACGCCGACACCATTGTCATCGGCAACGCCGCGGCCGAGTTCGCCGAGGTGCCGCGGCGCCTCGCCGACCACCAGACCGTCATCGATTTCGTGCGGGTCACGGATTCGCGCAGCGTGTCCGGCGTCTATGAAGGGATCTGCTGGTGATGAACGAGCGCGGCAACGGCGGGGAGAGGCCTCGGCGTGTGCTGATCCTGGTGGAGAACCTGCCCAGCCCCTTTGACCGGCGGGTGTGGCAGGAGGCCTGCGCGCTGCGCGACGCCGGCTACGTGGTGTCGATCATCTGTCCCACCGGCAAGGGCTACGACAGCAAGTTCGAGGCCATCGACGGCATCGCCATCTGGCGCTACGACCTTCCGGTGGAGGCGAGCGGCGCCAAGGGCTACGCCATCGAGTATTCGGTGGCGCTGCTCAAGACCTTCGCGCTGTGCTGGCGGGTGCTGGCCACGCGCGGCTTCGACGTGATCCAGGCCTGCAACCCGCCCGACCTGTTCTTCCTCATCGGCGGCTTCTTCAAGCTGTTCGGCAAGAAGTTCGTGTTCGACCATCACGACATCAACCCGGAACTCTACGAGGCCAAGTTCGGCCGCCGCGATTTCTTTTACCGGCTGCTGTTGAAAATGGAGCGCTGGACGTTCCGAACCGCCGATGTCTCCCTGGCCACCAACGAGTCCTACCGCCGCATCGCGGTGGAGCGCGGCGGCATGCCGCCGAGCAAGGTGCACGTGGTGCGCAGCGGCCCGAGCCTGGAGCGCCTGCGCATCCTGCCGCCCGATCCGCGCCTGCGGAACGGCCGGAGCCACCTGGTCGGCTACGTGGGCGTCATGGGCGCGCAGGAAGGCATCGACCTGTTGCTTGCCGCGGTGCGCCACATCGTGTTCGACATGGGCCGGCGGGACGTGCAGTTCGGCCTGGTGGGCGGCGGCACGTCGCTGGAAGAGATGAAAGCCCTGGCGCAGAAACTCGGTGTGGCTGACTACGTCACTTTCACCGGGCGCGTGCCCGACGCCGAGCTGCTCGCCATGCTCAACACGGCGGACGTGTGCGTGAATCCCGACGTGGCCAACGACATGAACGACAAGTCGACCATGAACAAGATCATGGAGTACATGGCCCTGGGCAAGCCCATCGTGCAGTTCGACCTCACCGAGGGCCGCTTCTCGGCCCAGGAGGCCTCGCTGTACGCGAGGAAGAACGACAGCCGCGACATGGCGGAAAAGATCGTGGAGCTGCTGGACGACCCGGCGCGGCGCGAGAGGATGGGCGAGTTCGGCCGCAGACGGGTGGAGAACGAGCTGGAATGGCGCTACGAGGCGCCGAAGCTGCTCGCCGCTTACGACGAGCTGTGGCCGCGGCAGCAGCCCGCCGTGTGGCCCAACGCGTTTCGGGGGTAGGAATGATGCGCAGGCTGGTCGATTATGTCACCGGCACGGTGGGAAAGTACGGCGCCGGGGCCCTGTTGCACGACGTGCAGTGCCGCCTCGTCAACAGCGTCGTGCAATTCCAGATACTCAAGGGCATCGTGGTGCGGCTGCAGGACATCACCGACCCCTCGTTCCTGGACGACGCCGGCATGGACGCGCGTTTCGCCGATTGCGACGAGTTGATGGTGTACGCGCGCGCCGGGCAGCATGGACTGACGCCGGCCTTCCTGTCCGAGGCGCGCCGGCGCGGCGACCGCTGCTACGCGCTGTTCGACGGGCGCGAGCTCGCGGCCTACGGCTGGTACTCGGTCCTGCCCACCCAGATCGACGATCACTTCCTGCTGCATTTCGACCCGAACTGGACCTACATGTACAAGGGCTACACCGCGCCCGAGTACCGCGGGCGGCGGCTGCACGCCATCGGCATGTGCCGCGCGCTGCGCGCGGTCACGCAGGAAGGCCAGGCCGGGCTGGTCAGCTGGATCGCATCCAACAATTTCGCCTCGCTGCGGTCGTCGCTGCGGCTGGGCTACCGCGTCTTTGGCGACGCCTGGCTGTTGCGCGCCGCGGGCGTGTCCTGGGCTTACACCACTCCGGGATGCCGGCAGTACGCCTTCCGCGTCGAGTCGCTCGAGGACGGCCCGGGCAGCAGCGCCCGCAAGGCTTTTTGACCGGCCCCCGGGGCGCCGGCTCGGCTCCGGGGATCCAGCGGTCAACCCTGGGTCAACCCCAGGTCAGCCACATGGTCAGCCACCCATGGTCAGCCCCATGGTCAGCCCTGGGGCGGCGGACCTGACACCACCGGGTCGTCCGTTCCGCCGCCAATCACCACGGTTTCAACCGTCAGTTCCTCGTTCAGCAGCCTGCTCGTCGAGGCGCCGCCGCCGTCCATCCATTGCAGTCCCAGCGCATGCAGGTGCCGGAGGCAATGCAGTTCGAGCAGTTCGGCCGGCGAGAACATCGCCAGTTCCTCCTCGTAGGCCGTCTCCAGCGCGACCGCGCCGCCGCCAACTGTCAACAGGCAGCGCCGCGCCATGGGCGCGCCGTCGAAATCCAGTCCCAGCAGGATGAGGCGCCCCCGCCGGAGCGCTTCTTCGATCGTGGCTTCGAAAAACCGCCGTCCCTGGTCTGAGGCAAGCAGGCTCGCCCCGGCCTGGGTGCTGTCGCGCACGAGCCGCGCGAAATCGTCGATCCAGCCCCCGACGTCGTCGCCGGGCTGCAGCACCCGATGGCGCAGGTGCCCGCGCTGGGCCAGGCGCTGTTCCTTCTGTCGCAGGCGCCGCCTCAGGCCGATGGGCAGGGCGGCATCGGAGTCGGCGCCTTCCGCGTGGCGCCACAACCCACGGCCGGCGGCATCGGTGCTGCTGGGATGCAGGCCCGCTTCCACCGCCACCTGGAAAATCAAGGTGTGCAGCGGGCCGCCGCGGGCAATGCGCTTGAGGGCCAACAGCGACGCGCCGCTTCCCTCCGAGTTCGCCCAGTCCAGCAGCCGCGCCACCGATTCGCGCGCTCCCGGGGCTCGCACCAGCGGCGCTCCCAGGCCGCACTGCGGGTATATCCAGGACTCGATGACCCTCAGTTGCTTGAACGAGAGCGTGGGCTGCAGAGGGACCAGCAGCGCCAGTTTTCCGGCCGGGTCTGGCCGCCCCGAAGGATGGTTGTGCACCATGAGCACGCGCAGGTTGTCGCGCGCGCCGAACGCCTTCAGCGCATTCTGCAGCATCCACGGCTCGAAGTAGACGTTGGGTTCCAGCGCGGCGGCGGCCAGGTCTTCCCAGGCGGTGACGAACTCGCCCAATGCCTGCGGGTCCTGTACGACCAGCACGGACTGCCGGCTTGCGCCGCGCCGCGCCGTGGCAGGGCGGGGCGGCCCGTCAGGCGATGAGACCCGGGGCGCTTCCTTGGGGGAGGGATCTGCCTGCGGGGTTGCCGTTGAGCCTTCGGCGGGCCTCCACTCGGGCCTCATGCCGGACCTTCCGGCCGCCGGCATGCGCTCCTGCCCCACGCCGCGACCCGGACCACACGTGCGCTTGTCCAGTTGGGATGCCATGGCCGCAGACCCACTGTGCTCAACCGCCCTGGAATCTCAGCCACCACTCGCCTTCGAGGCGGCCGAGCACCGCGTCGCCGCTTTGGATGGCGGCCATCAGTTCCGGGTCCTTGGAGTACACCACCGTGCTGGGCGATTCCTGGCGGAAGAAGCAGTGGCGGTCGGAGAATTCCTTGACGTGCTGGGGCTCGAGCCGCCCGCGCGCGGCCACGGCGCCTTGCTTCCAGGCGTCGGCAAGCATGTGCTGCAGCACGCGGTCGAACGCACCTTTGCGGGCGGTGATCTGCACCACTTCGCTGACGTCCCCGGGCTTGGCGTAGTACAGGTACCAGCCCAGAAGCTCGCGCTTCGTGTCCAGCACGGCGCGGCTGCGCAGCCGTCCATGGCGCGCCTTGCGGCCGGTCTGGTCGATGAGCCAGGGCAAGGCGCGCATGTCGTAGTTGGGCTGCAGCGCGTGGCCGTTCATGAGTTCGGGCAGGTGTTCCAGCATGGTGCCGGCATCGATGGGGTGCTCGGACAGGCCGTCCTCCTCGGAGAGGAAGCGGTTGGGGCCGAGCCGCGCGGCGAATGCGTCGGCCACCGCGGCGAGCGGTTTCGCCGGCAGGCGTATGGGCGCCGGGAGGGCTTTCCGCGGCAGCAGCGCCAGCCCGTAGCGCATGGGCCGCAGCGGCCGCACCCAGTGCAGGTTGTACAGCGGCGGCGTGACCGCGCCCAGCCCCATCCACATGCGCCGCGCCATGTCATTGGCGCCGTCGGCGAGCGTCAGGTCCTGGGGGCCGGCCGCCACCTTTTTCATGAGCTGCAGCGCGGTGAGGGTGTTGCGCTTGTCGGGGTCCACCATGAACTGGCAGGGCACCGCCACGCGGATGGAGCGGCCCCGGAAGCGCATGGGCCGCGGCAGCACGGCGATCATGCCGGTGATGCGTCCGTCATCCTCCTCGGCGATCCAGGAGGGCAGGTCGAGGTCGCGCCAGGGATTGGCGAACAGCATGTCGCGGCAGTACCCCTCGAACGCCGGCCGCGACTTCCAGCGGTATTGGGGATAGACGCGCTCGAACAGGGAGGCCACTCCCGGCAGGTCGCTCTGTGTCAGCGTGCGAAGCATCGGCATGACCATTCCCTCCGTATGCGCTTGCGCAAACCCCGTCCGGGGGCCCGGCGGCAAGCGCGGCCACCACGGGCGGCCGACCAACCCATCCTAGGACCCGATCAAGAACGCGCATCATCGCCGGGCCCGCGAACTCTGGTTCTTTTGGACCAAGCGGCGCGAGGGCGCGCGGCGTCGCCGAGCGCTACCCTGAAAGCCGTTTCCGGGAGAAAACATAAGACATGCTCGCTACGTTGCTGCCACCCGCACCCAGGATGTCCGCTCCGGCACGGCCGGAAACCAGGCGCATCCGCACCGTCCGCCTCGAGGGCTGGCAGGACATTCCCGACCTCGACAACGCCTGGTCGGCGCTGCTGCAGCGCGCCCGGGCCGGCAGCGTGTTCCAGACGCTGGCCTGGCAGATGTGCTGGTGGCGGGCTTTTGGCGCGCCGCACGAACTGCTGGTGGTGCTGGCCTTCAGCGGCCCGCGGCTGGTGGGCGTGGCGCCGATGATGGTGTACCGCTCGGGACCGTTCGGGGCGGGCAGCATCCGCTTCATCGGCAGTCCCAATCACGCGTCGGACTTCTGCGATTTCATCGTCGATCCGGACGTTCCGGAGGCGCTGGATGCGCTGCTGGAAAACATCTGCGGCGCGACGCATCAATTCAGCCGCATCGACCTCTCCCACTTCCCGGGGCATTCGCAGAACCTGCACAGGGCGCTGGATTACTTCGCGCGGCGCGGCCTCAAGGCCTGCGCGGATTTCGAAATGGACGCGCCGGTGCGCGTCTTGGGCGACCGCCAGGCCGACCTCAAGGCCGCCGGCAAGACCAGCCTGAAAAGGCACGTGGCCTTTTTCCGCAAGTCGGGCGACCTGCGTTTCCACCGCTGCACGCGCATGGAAGAGATCCTCGGCTACCTGGGCGAGTTTTTCGAGCAGCACAAGGCGCGCTGGGGACGCACTTCCACGCCCAGCCAATTCGGCGACCCCGCGCAACGGCGCTTCTACGAGGACCTGGTGAGGGAACTGTTCCCGAGCGGCTGGCTCAGGTTCGACGTGGTGCTGTTCAACGGCCAGCCGCTCGCCTTTCATTTCGGCTTCGAATACCGGCGCTCCTTCATCTACTACAAGTCGACCTTCGACACGCGCTTCGCCTTCAAGGCGCCCGGCGAGGTGATGCTGAAATTCCTCCTCGACGCGGCCATCGAGGACAAGCTCGATGAATTCGATTTCACCGTGGGCTCCGAGTCGTACAAGTACCGCTTTGCCAACCGTGTGCGCAACGTGAACCGCGTGCTGGCGTTCAAGTCCGCGCATGCCTACTGGCTGAATCGCGCGGCGCATAACGGCAAGGCGCGGCTGAAGCGCCTGCTGGGGCGGGCAAGGACTACCCGTCCGCTGGCCGGCCCGCTGCCGGCCGGCGTGCCGGCGGGGAGCGAGCCCCAGGTGGTGCGCGGCGTTTCTCCATGAGCCGTGCGGTTCGCCTGCTTGCCTGCCTCGCCGTCTGGGTATTTGCCGCGGGCCAGGAGAACGCGCGCGCCGATGTCTACCTGTGGCGCGGACCGGGAGGCGAGTTGGCTTATTCGAGCCAGCGCCCGTCCGGGAATCCGCCCGGGCTCAGGCGGCTGCGCACGCAGCCGGCCTTCGAATGCGATTTTTCCGGACCGGGGCTGGGCTGCGGCTTCCGCCTCCAGGCCCGGAGCGACCAACGCGCGGCGCTGGAAAAAATGGGCCGCGACGGCAAGCGGGTGCTGCGCCTGCGCACCGAGCCGGGCGACGATCACATCGTCGGCAGCGGCGACATGGAGCGCAGCGACGTGTACCTGAGCCAGGAAGACACCGGATGCTACGAGGGCCGCGAGCAATGGTGGCAGCACAGCCTACTGTTCCCGGACGATTTCGCCATGCCCACCTGGCAGATGTACGTGGTCTTCGATTTCCACGGTACGGGATCGGGTCCGCAGGCCAATTTCCACCTCAATTTCGCCCCGCAGAAGGACCTTGCCTTGCCTGGGAACCTGATTTTCCGCGGCTACGGCGGCACCGCCGCCAACAATTGGGGCGAGTACAAGGCCGTGATCGGACCGGTGCGCAAGCAGGCCTGGTACGACTTCGCCTACTACGTGCGCTGGTCCTCGGGCGAGGATGGCTTCATCGAGGGTTGGGTGAACGGCGAGCACAAGCTGTCGCATCACGGCCCCACCCTGTTCAAGGGGGAGGGCTGCTACCTGAAGCTGGCCAACTACCACACCCCGGTGTGCAACCCCTTTCCGGGCTGCCGCGGGCCGGCCAGTTCGGTGATCCACGGACCGTTGCGGCGCGAGGACGTGATCGACGCGGCCCGGCCCCGCTGAGGCCCCCCGCGCTTTCCCGCGCGCCTTTCTCCAGGGCGGTTCGTCGCGCCCCCGCGCTCTTTCGCCGCCCTGTTTCGCCCTACAGCCGCAGCTTCCGGTTCACGAGGTAGTCCAGCACCTGCAGCCGGCCGCAGGCGCCCAAGGTGTGGATGCGCTGCACGTCCCTGCGCCAGCCTGGCGCGATGCGGCGCACCGCCGTCTCACGGTAGGCCTGTTCGTTGAGCAAGTCCACGCGATTTATCCAGATGGAGTGGCCGTACGCCACCGAGCAGTCCTGGCTGAGCCGGTAGAGCTGCCCCTGGCGCGTGAACAGCGGTCCGGCGCAGCGCGCGTGGCGCACGTCGGAAATGACGGGATTGCGCGGATGGGCAATCCAGGGGCCCAGCGGCGAAGAACTCCAGTACAGGTGCAGCTCATCGCTGCTGCTCGCGCCGGGCTCGGCCACGTTGACGAACATCCACCAGCGGTCCTCGGCCTGCCACAGCGTGGCATCGTAGGCGCTGATGTTCCGCAGCAGCACGCGGCACGGCGTCCAGCGCCGGGGAAAATCCTCGCAGCGGTACAGTTGCAGCAGGCCGCTCTCGGCGCTCTCCGGCAGCATGTAGAGGCCGCCCTGCCAGCGGAACACGAAGGGATAGGACAGGTGGTAGTCCTCTTCCAGGGCAACCTGCGGCTCGCCCGGCTGGCCGTTCTCGGACACCTCGACCGCCATGATGCGGCCGCGCCCCGTGTCGTACGGCAGCTCCTCGAAGAAGATGAAGTAGCGGCCCTCGTGCTCCACCGCGAACGGATCGGCCCAGAAACGGTCCTTGGGCGGAATCAGGTAGCGCAGGCGCTCCAGCGGGCGGTCGGGATGCGCCTCGTCGAGGAAGCGGTAGGCGATTTGCCATTGCGGGCGCCAGAACATGCGCGACGCCTGGTTGGCCGCGACGTTGGACAACAGCCGCCACGACAGCCGCCCCAGCGCGAAGAGCGTGGGCGCGGGCAACGCCGGATAGCGCGCCGGAAGTTCCATGGCGCGGTCGGCGAGCCCGTCATTGAGGGCCTCGTCCTCGCGCAGGCTGCCCAGCAGGCGGCCGAACAGCCCCACGCCCTTGCGCAGGCAATCCAGGCGGTTGAGCCGCGCCGAGTTGCTCACGGTCGCGCCGAAGGTGCGGTACAACAGCCCTTCATTGTGGTCCGCGTAGTTGACCAGGGTCATGCTGGTGATGGGGCTGCGGCTGGCCACTTCCATGGCGCCCGCCCAGGTGCTCACGGCGGGGACGCCGCGGCCGATTTCCAATCCCCATACGCCGCGCGGAACACCCTTGTCATGCGCGGCGTGGTGCAGGCCGCGGCGCAGAATGGAAGCGATCCGCCTTCCCGGCGCCTCGCCGCAGAAACACAGCCACAGGTCGACGCCGCAGGCGCGCAGGCGCGCCGCGCCCTGCTCATCGGGATGCCAGCCCTCCTTGCCGCGCT
>Ga0163163_10006698_pt1 | contig 10094 bp, 8 predicted proteins | sample S65metaG_FD_119766 | JGI IMG/M metagenome (GOLD analysis project Ga0163163, IMG submission 119766) | Switchgrass rhizosphere microbial communities from Kellogg Biological Station, Michigan, USA - S6-5 metaG | ecosystem: Host-associated > Plants > Roots > Rhizosphere > Soil | place: USA: Michigan... | reverse complement strand
GGTGTGCGCGCGCTGAGGCTGCCGGCGATTTACGACATCAGCACCGACACGACCAATCCGCCGCGTTTCGATGCTCTGGCGCGCCAGCGCCCGGGCGATCGCATCAACTATCCGGGAGCCGCAACTGCCCAACTGCAGCATGCGGGTTATCCCGATATTGCGCCGCTCGACCTCGAAGTGCCGTCGCGAATAGCCTATGACGCCGCGCTCGCGCTTGTGACGAAGCGCAAATGGGCGATCAGTGATTCACGCGCCCCCACGCTTGCGCGCCGTGACGGCGCGATCGAAGCAACCGCGCGCAGCCCGATCATGGGCTTCCGCGACGATGTCGTGATCCGTGTTACCCCGATGGGCCAGGGCACACGCATAGACGTGCGCTCGGCCTCTCGCGTCGGCACGCACGACCTTGGCGCGAATGCGTCACGCATTCGCAGTCTGCTCGAGGATCTCGACGACGTCGTAAGTTCGACGCCGGAACCGCGCCAGCAGCCGCAGGTGAAGACGCCTCCTTCGCAGAAGGGCCGCCAGCCCGACAAGCGTCAGCCGGCCAAGCGATAGACGCCATCAATGGCTGGCTGGCCGTCGGTCGCAACGACACCGCGCGTGACGAGGTCCTCCAGATGCGCAAGCACGGACAGGCCGGCGGCGCCGGTGAGGCGCGGGTCGATGCCGATATAGATCGCGCGCACGATTGTGGGGATGTCGGTTGCGCCCTTGGACAGGCGGTGCAAAATTGAATCTTCTCGCGCCTTGCGATGCAAGATGTAGTAGTTGACGAAGCGTGGCGCGTCGCCGATCGCCGGGCCATGACCCGGAAAATAGATCGTCTCCTTGCGCTGCGCGAGCTTGCGCAAAGAAGCCATATAGTCGCTCATGGCGCCGTCCGGCGGCGCGACGATCGACGTCGCCCAGGCCATCACATGGTCGCCGGCGAACATCATGTTCTTCTCCCTGACGGCATAGGCCATGTGATTGGCGGTATGTCCCGGCGTCGTCACCGCCTCGACGGTCCATCCGTCGCCGCTGACGTGCTCACCGTCCTTAAGGGCAATATCAGGGCGGAAATCGCGGTCGGCGCTGGCATCGAGCGGATTGAGCTCCCCGATATGCAGCGGCCGCGCTGCGCGATGCGGACCCTCTGCATAAACGGTCGCACCAGTCGCCGCCTTGATGGCCGGCACGGCCGGTGAATGATCGCGGTGGGTGTGGGTGACGAAAATGTGCGTCACCGTCTCGCCGCGGACAGCATCGAGCAACGCGCCCACATGCGCCGGATCATCGGGGCCTGGATCGACGATCGCGACGTTCCCGCGGCCGAGGATATAGCTCACGGTTCCCTTGAAGGTGAATGGACCCGGGTTGTTGGCCATCACGCGCCGCACGCCCGGCACCGGCTCGTCGACCACATCCGGCGCAAGCTCGAGATTTTTGTCGAACGGAATATCGTCGCTCATGTGCCCTCGAACGCGCTTGCGGGAACCGGCCTACCACTATTTCGGCCATACTTGCACCCTAGCGAGCAGCAAATGACCGATGTCCTTCGTGCATTGATCCCTGCAATGTGGCTGCTGTGGCTGGCCTACTGGGTCTTGGCGGGCCGCAACAACAAGGCAGCGCTGCGCCGGGAAAACTCTCTGTCGCGCCTGAGCCATTACGGTCCACTGATTCTCGGAGGCGCGCTGATCGGCATCCCCAACAGTGCGGGGCGGGTGCTGGAACTGCCTTTCCACGCCGTCACGCCGGGGTGGCTCCTGGCCGCCACGGCGCTTGTTGCAGCAGGGCTGGGCTTCTCGGCACTGGCGCGCCTTTGGCTCGGCCGCAACTGGAGTGCGCAGGTAACGGTCAAGCAGGATCACGAATTAATCCGCAGCGGGCCCTATGCCCTTGTGCGCCACCCGATCTATGCCGGGGCATTGCTGGCACTGCTCGGCACCGCCATTTCCGTCGATAAATGGCGCGCGGTGCTGGGCTTCGTGCTGGTCGTGATGGCGTTTGTACGCAAGCTCACGATCGAGGAACGCTTCATGAGCGAGCAGTTTGGCGATGCCTATGCGCGTTACCGGGCCGAGGTGCCGGCGCTCATCCCGTTCGTGGTGTGAGATGGATCAGTGAATTTCGGGCTCGGGCACGGCGCCGAGCGGAGCGAGAAAATCGAAATCGCAGCCCTCGTCGGCTTGCCCGATGTGTTCCGAATAAAGCGCGCCATAGCCGCGCGGATAGCGTGGCGCAGGCTGTTTCCAGCTGGCGCGCCGGCGCGCGATCTCTTCGTCCGGCACATGGAGATGGATGCGGCGCGCTGGCACGTCGACCTCGATCTCGTCACCGGTTTTCACGAAGGCAAGAGGGCCGCCGACGAAACTCTCCGGCGCCACGTGCAGGATGCAGGCGCCGTAGCTGGTGCCACTCATGCGCGCATCCGAAATACGCAACATGTCGCGGACGCCCTGCTTCACGAGCTTTTTCGGAATCGGCAGCATTCCCCACTCCGGCATCCCCGGGCCGCCTTTCGGACCCCCATTCTTTAGAACCAGAATGTGGTCGGGCGTCACATCGAGGTCATCGCGCTCCACCTCGCGTGCCATGTGGTTGTAGTCCTCAAAGGCGATCACCTTGCCACGGTGCTTGAGCAGCCGTTTTTCGGCCGCCGACGGCTTCATCACGCAGCCGCGCGGTGCCAGGTTTCCGGTGAGCACGGCGGTTGCGCCCTCGCGCGACACAGGGTCGGCGAGCGGATGGATCACGTCACTTTTATAGACTTCAGCGCCGGCGATATTGTCACCGATGCTCTTGCCGGTCACGGTCATGCACGACAGATCGAGCGCGCCCTTCAGCTCGTTCATCAAGGCACGCAATCCACCCGCATAGAAAAAGTCTTCCATCAGAAATTTTCCGGAGGGCCGTACATTGGCGAGCACGGGGATTTCGCGCGAGATCTCGTCGAAACGCTTCATGTCGAGCTTCAACCCGGCCCGGCGCGCCATCGCAACGACGTGAATGATCGCATTGGTCGAGCCGCCCATCGCCATGTGGACGCGGATGGCATTGTCGAAGGCCGGCGATGTCAGAATTTTCTCCGGCGTCAGGTCTTCCCAGACCATTTCGACAATGCGGCGTCCGACAGCGGCGCACATGCGCGGGTGCGCCGCGTCGGCCGCCGGAATAGAGGACGCACCCGGCAAGGCTAGCCCCAAAGCCTCGGTGATCGCCATCATCGTTGCCGCCGTACCCATCACCATGCAGGTGCCGAAGGAGCGGGCAATGCCGCCCTCGAGCTCGGCCCAGTCGGCCTCGCTGATGCGGCCCGCGCGTTTTTCGTCCCAGTATTTCCAGGCGTCTGAGCCCGAGCCGAGCTCCTGGCCCCGCCAATTGCCGCGCAGCTGTGGACCAGCAGGCACATAGATCGCGGGCAGGCCCATGCTGACTGCGCCCATGATCAGCGCCGGCGTGGTCTTGTCACAGCCGCCCATCAGCACGGCACCGTCGATCGGATGGCTGCGCAACAGCTCCTCCGTCTCCATTGCCAGGAGATTGCGGTAGAGCATCGTCGAAGGCTTCACGAAGGGCTCCGACAGCGACATCGCCGGAAGCTCGACCGGAAAGCCACCGGCTTGCAGCACGCCGCGCTTCACATCCTCGGCGCGGTCACGCAGATGCGTGTGGCAGAAATTGATGTCGCTCCAGGTATTGACGATGCCGATCACCGGCTTGCCGCGAAAATCGGCGGCATCGAAACCGCCCTGGCGCAAGCGCGAGCGATGCCCGAAGGCGCGCAGGTCGTTGACGCCAAGCCAGCGATGGCTGCGCAGATCTTCGGGACGTTTACGGCTCGTCATACTTTCCGATGCGCGGGTCCGCTAGTTGATCGACAGGTTGGCCGCGTGCACGACCTTTTCCCATTTCGCCGTCTCGTCCGCAACGAGCTTGCCGAAATCTGCGGGCGATCCGGGAATGGGCGTTCCTCCGAGGGCCTTCAGCTTCTCAAGTATCGTCGGATCCTTGAGCGCGAGATTTATTTCCGCGTTAAGACGATCGACGATCTCCTTGGGCGTTCCATGCGGGACGCCGAAGCCGAAGAATGCACTGGCCTCATAGCCCGGCACCGTTTCGGCAACGGTCGGAACGTCGGGCAGCTCCTCGGAGCGCTTTGCGGTGGTCACCGCCAGCGCGCGCAGCCTGCCAGCTTTGATATGCTGTATCGAGGACGGGAGATTGTCGAAGGTTATCTGGACCTGGCCGCCGATCAGATCGGTGAGCATCGGTGCCGAACCCTTATACGGCACATGCGTCATTTTGGTGCCGGTCATCATCTTGAACAGTTCGCCAGATAGATGGATCGACGTTCCGTTGCCCGACGATGCGACGTTCACCTTGTCTGGATTGGCTTTCAGGTAGGCAATGAACTCGGCAACCGTCTTGGCCGGTACTGACGGGTGCACCTCCATCACATTCGGCACGCGGATGACTCCCGCGACCGGGTCGATGTCGCGCAGGAAGACGAAATTGAGATTTTTGTAGAGCGACGCGTTCACCGCATTGGCGGGGTTGACCAGGATCAGCGTGTAACCGTCGGGTGCGGCCTTGACGACAGCTTCGGTCGCGAGATTGTTGCCGGCGCCGGGACGATTTTCGACGATGAACTGCTGACCGAGCCGCTTGCCCAGCCAATCGCCGATCAGCCGCGCAATAATGTCGGTCGAACCGCCCGCCGGATAGCCGACGATTATGTGAGGCTGACGGGTGGGATAGTCGGCCGCCCTGGGACTTCCCGCCGGCAGCAGCGCCAGGCAGGCCGCGGCCAGGCCGACGCGCCCAATGAACCCCAAAATCCGTTGCATGCGTGTGATCCTCCCCAATGCCCGCCGATTTGGCCGGTGTTTGGCCCCGGTCTGCTGATGCCGACGTTACGCGGCGCGGCCAGCATCATGCAAGAGCGCCGCCATTATGTGGGTAAACCGGCACAAACGAGCCGCATGACTGAACGATGTATTAACGAAGCACGCCTTTAATTGTCGTCGATGTAACCGCAGGGGTGAGGGTCGGTCGTTGATTTGGAGTCGCACCATGCCTGCGCGCAAATCATCCCATCGGCGTTGGATGTTGCGCGATATTCCGCGCACTTACGTGCTGCTCACCTGGCTCACCTTTGGCGCCGCGATTCTAATCTACTCCAACGACTGGCACCCGAGCGGCTGGACCGCTCTGCGCCAGGAAGCGACCGCCCCGAAACCGCCGGTTTCCGTGACCGAGCAATACACAGGCTCGATCGTCATCGTTCCGTCACGCGGCGAGGATTGCCGGCAGATGATGCTCGACAATCGCACCGGGCGGATGTGGGACAAAGGCGTCGTCAATTGCTACGAGGCGGTGGCTCGCCCCGAGCGAGATCAGCGGGGCGGCATGAGCTCACTGCGCATGAATGCGATCGGCAAGGCATTTAACCGCCGCGACGAATAAAGCGCGCAAGGCAATCTTCGAAAAATAAGCCTTATGTGGCCCGTTTCACATTCAGGCAGAGCGCAGTATCATTAAGTGCGCGGTACGATTTGACTAAAACGGATTGCCTCCGGGGGGCAGATGTCGCGCGAAAACGACGGTTTCGAATTTCATCCGACACGGCTGCAGCGATTTCTGGACGTCGCCTATCGCTTCATCAACGTCTTCGTGCGGTGGGATCAGCTGCCGACAATGCTGGCGGCATTCAATATTGCCGCCTTTCGTGACCGGCTCCGCGCCCACAATCTTCATCATACCGGCTATGGCGCCAAATCGCCGGGCCCCTGGAAACCCGGTTACGAGCGCTGGCGATCTCCGGACGGTTCCTATAATTGCCCTGGGCATCCGCGCATGGGAATGGCCGGAACGCGTTTTGCCCGCAACATTCCCTTGGCTGAAGGCGTGCCCGAGACCGGCGACGCGCTGCTCGAGCCAAGTCCCCGCCTGATATCGCGCGAGCTGCTTGCGCGACACGAATTCATTCCCGCTCCTACCCTCAACCTTCTGGCGGCCGCCTGGATCCAGTTCGAGATTCATAACTGGTTCAGCCATGGAAGACCGGAGGCTGGAAACGAATTCAAGGTCCCGCTGCCGCGCGGTGATGACTGGCCGGAGAAAGCAACGTTCGACGGCTGCATGCATATACAGCGCACCGCCCACGACGAGACAAAGCGCGAGCCATGGCTCGGCGCCACACCGACATTCATCAATTTCAATTCGCACTGGTGGGACGCCGGCCAGCTCTACGGCCACAACCACCACACCCAGATGAAGATCCGCTCCAAGCGGGACGGCAAAATCAGGTTTGACGGCGAAATGCTGCCGGAAGATCCGGACATGGAGGGCGTCGATTTCACCGGCTTCAACGACAATTGGTGGATCGGATTGGCCCTGCTGCACAACCTATTCGCTCGGGAGCACAATTCCATCTGCGATGCGTTGAAGTCGGCTTATCCAAAGTGGAATGACGAAGAGTTGTTTCAGCATGCGCGGCTGATCAATGGTGCGCTGATTGCGAAAATCCACACCGTCGAATGGACCCCCGGGATCCTGGCACATCCGGCGCTGCAGTTCGGCATGCCGGCCCAGTGGTGGGGAGTGCACCAACGCTGGCTGCATCTGCTGCTGGGCGAAGACAATGAAGTCTCACGCGGCATTGTCGGTTCGGCCACCGACCAACATAGCGCGCCTTACGCCATGACCGAGGAGTTCACGGCCGTTTACCGCATGCATCCTTTGCTTCCGGACACGGTCAGCATTCGTCCGTTCGAGAAAGGCGCGTCGGAGACCCTGGATTTCATCAATGTGCAGGGCAAGAAGACTCGCGCGCTCATGAAGAAGCACGGCTTTCTCAACGTGCTCTACTCTCTCGGCACCCAAAACCCCGGCGCCTTGCGCATCCGGAATTATCCAAACTTCCTGCGCCAGTTCCAGAAGGACAGGGTGCGCGACAAGACGAAGCCGGCGCCACCGCTGATGGACATGGCGGCGATCGATATCATGCGCGACCGCGAGCGCGGCGTGCCGCGCTACAACCGTTTCCGCGAACTGATCGGCAAGAAGCGGGTGACCTCGTTCGAGGAAATCACCAGCATCCCGGGCATCGCCGAAAAATTGCGCGAAATCTACAAGGACGTCGATCGCGTTGACCTGCTGGTCGGGCTGATGTCGGAAGATCTGCCGGAGGGCTTCGGCTTCAGCGACACGGCATTCCGCGCGTTCATTTTGATGGCGTCGAGGCGCCTGAAGAGCGACCGCTTCTTTACCGACGACTTCCGGCCGGAAATCTACACCGAACTTGGACTGGACTGGATCCGCAACAACGCGATGAAATCGGTGCTGCTCAGGCATTTCCCGCGGCTCGGACCGGCACTCGAAGGCGTCAACAATTGCTTCTCACCCTGGAACGTCGTGACTTGAGCGATTGCCTATGGCCATAAGGATCACAATTCCCGGCATCATTCGGCTCGCCTGGCTCAGGAGCCCCGACGAGATTGTTGCCGCCAATGACAGTGGCGTCGTGCAGCGGTCGCTCTCGGGATTGGGAGGGCTGGTGCAGCGCTCCATCGCCGCCAAACTGGCCGTCTTCCGGACCCCGGACGGCGACACATGGCCGGCTTTTCGCGACCGGGCGGACCCCCTGCGCACAAAGCACCAGAAGGAGCTCGAAAAAACCCTGTCCGACACGCGGACCCTGCTCAAGCGCGTTGCACCGGAGACAGGTGCGCTTGCGAGCTATATCCGCAGCGGCAGCACCAATCGTCCTCCCGAAATCATCGTCCAGCAGATGGTCGGCCGGCTTTTCTTTGAAGACTATGCGGCCAGCGAGGAATCCTACGACGCGGCCCACACGCTGCAGACCTGGGTGTCGGGCGGACCGATAAAGTCCTACCTGTTGAAGGCCAGCGGCGCGCTGAAGCGCGCGCTCGACCTGATCATAACGCTCGCGCGCGGCAACACATCGTGTGCGCATGCAACCGCAATTGCGATGCATAACATCGTTGATGCGGTTGAGCGGATGCGGCAGCTCGCAAAGACAGCAGACAATCTCAAAACTCTCAGCCCACAGGACGCAATTGCGTCCGCCCTGCGCGCTCCGAAGCAAGTCGTCCGTGAGACGCGCGACGGCGGCCCGGTTTGCGGCACGCATCTCGGCGCACGCACGCTTGTCGTTCTTCGACTCGAGAGCGCGCGACAGCAAAGACCCGACGTGGGCATAGAGTTCTTTGCGAAAGGCTGGAACCAATGTCCCGCTCACGCGGTCGTGCCGTCGCTGCTGGCGGAGATCTGGAAAAAGGCGAAGGCCGCCAAGGCATGAGCGCCCGCAAGCCCTTCCATTACTAGGCTAAAGCGCTACGATGCCCCTTCGTGAAATTCGGGGCAGCAATGAGACATCACAATTTATTGGCGTTTCTGGGCAGCGTGGCGCTGGCGCTGGTTTTCGTCGTCATGCCGGTCCATGCGCAGGTCCTCAAGACCGTCAAGGATCGCGGCACGCTCAATTGCGGCGTGAGCGAGGGCCTGAACGGATTTTCAGCGCGCGACAGCAGCGGCAATTGGAGCGGGTTTGACGTCGATACATGCCGGGCGATCGCCGCGGCCATCTTCAACGATGCCGGCAAGGTCAAATACGTTCCTCTCGACGCCAACCGGCGATTCGAAGCCCTTCAGGCGGGCGACATCGATGTTCTTTCGCGCAACACCACCTGGACAATATCGCGGGAAGTCGATCTCGGGCTTATCTTTGCAGCCACGAACTACTATGACGGCCAGGGATTTCTTATTCCCAAATCCATGAACAAGGAAACCGCGCTCGACCTCACCGGCGTGAAGGTCTGCGTGCAGACCGGAACGACGACCGAGCTCAATCTCGCCGACTATTTCCGCGTCAACAACATGACGTATGAGGTGATCGCTGCCCCGACGCTTGAGGGAGCGATCAAAAGTTACGATTCCGGCCAATGCAACGCGCTTACGGCGGATGTGTCTGCGCTCTGGGGAATCCGCCTTCTGCTGTCGAAGCCGGGGGACCACGTCATCCTGCCGGACGTTATTTCCAAGGAGCCCCTTGGTCCCGCGGTGCGCCAAGGGGACATGCAATGGTTAAACCTCGTGAAGTGGGTGAGCTTTGCGCTGGTCAATGCCGAGGAGCTCGGCGTGACCTCGAAAAACATCGACGAGGCGCTCAAGTCTGAAAAACCGGACGTCAAACGGCTCATCGGCATCGAAGGTAACTATGGCGAGCGAATGGGCGTTACCAATGATTGGGCGGCCCGTATCATCAGGCTCGTCGGAAACTATGGAGAAATTTACGAGCGAAACGTTGGCGTCGGCTCACCGCTCGGCATTCCACGCGGCATCAATCAGCTGTGGAATAAAGGCGGTATCCTTTACGCTCCACCAATCCGTTGATTGTGATTATGGCGGACGGGAAGGAATGATAGATTCTTCGGTAATGTCCGGCAGCCTGGCTGCGTTGCTTCCGTGAGTCCACGAACACCATGGTCGAATATGTTCAGCTGATCAGTCGCGCGGTTGCGACACTTAACCCGAATACCCGCGAGGCGCGTCAAGCACTCTATCAGCGGGCCCGGCAAACGCTGGTCGACAAACTTCGCAGCGTCGACCCGACCTTGTCTCACACCGACTTGAATGCGGAACGGGCCGCGCTTGAATCGGCGATCCAGCAGGTCGAACGCGATGCGGCACGCCGCGCCGCGCCGCCGCAACGGCCTGCCCAGGAGCGCGGGCAAGAACGCCGGCAAGAGCGCGCCCAGGAACGCTACGACTATCGTGACCGACCGCCGTTGGAAGAGCCCCGAAATTGGCTGCGCACTGCCGCCGTCGCGCTCGGAGTCGTACTTCTGTTCGCCGTCGGGGCGGCTGTTTATTCATTCTGGCCACGCAGCCTGGATGACGTGCGCGGCATGGCAAAACCGCGAAGCGCCTCGTTGGTTTCGGAGGCAGAAGAGCCCAGGTCAGACTATGTTCGATTGCGGCAGCTGGTTTACTACCGCACCAGCCAGCCTGAGGGGACCATCGTCGTCGACAAGTCGCAAACCTTCCTTTACGTCGTGCGGCCCAATCTATCCGCCCTGCGC
>Ga0163163_10006695_pt1 | contig 10097 bp, 7 predicted proteins | sample S65metaG_FD_119766 | JGI IMG/M metagenome (GOLD analysis project Ga0163163, IMG submission 119766) | Switchgrass rhizosphere microbial communities from Kellogg Biological Station, Michigan, USA - S6-5 metaG | ecosystem: Host-associated > Plants > Roots > Rhizosphere > Soil | place: USA: Michigan... | reverse complement strand
CTTCGCGGACAGCACCGGCAAGTGCAACGACCCGAACGAGCAGTCCACGGTCGTCAAGGCGAAGCCGGCGATCACAACGACGGCCGGATCGTCGGGGACGCTGCCTGGTGCGGTGACCGTCTCCGACGTCGCGCACCTGACCGGGCTGACCGCGACCGCGACCGGGACGGTGACGTTCACCGTCTATGGCCCGTTCGCGGCGAGCTCCTCACCGACCTGCACCGGGACCTCCAAGTCCGTCGACGTGAACCTCGGCTCGGTCGGTGCCGACCACGCCATCGACGTGGCCTCCGGCCCGGTCACGGTCACCGCGGCAGGGAAGTACTACTGGATCGCCTCCTACAACGGTGACCCGAACAACGAGGCCGCGGCAGGTACGTGCGGCGACGCCAACGAGACCTCGACTGTCGCGAAGGCGAGCCCCGCGATCTCTACGGTGGCTGTCGCGACGGACAACACCCTGCCAGGTACGTCGGTCAAGGACACGGCCACAGTGACCGGGCTGTCGGCCAACGCCACCGGCACGGTGTCGTTCGCGATCTACAGCAACAACAGCTGCACCACCCTCGCCACCACCCTCGGTCCGGTGGCGATCGGGACCGTCACGGGTGGCACAGCCACCGCAGTCTCGCCCGTCTACACCGGTATCGCGGCGGCTGGGGACTACTTCTTCATCGCCAGCTACTCGGGCGACGCCAACAACAATGCGGTCGCCGGCAAGTGCGGTGACGCGAACGAGAGCGTCCATGTGAACGCTGCCCCGGTTGCCGTGCTGCCGGAGAAGCAGGGCAAGCCGCCGGTCGTAGTACTGCCGCACACCGGAGCTGCGCTGCCGGTCGGCCCGACCGTGGGTGGGGCGATCGCTCTGCTCGGCGTTGGCCTCCTGCTGGTGGCGGCCGCGCGCCGGCGCAGCATCTGGCCGCCGCACTAGCAAACGCCAGCGCCGCCAGCCAGCGACGCGACACCTGACGAAGACCCCTGGGCGCGACCCGGGGGTCTTCGTCACGTCACGCTTCGTGATCATGTTCGGCCGAACGGGTGGACCAACATCAACAAGTAGGACCAATGCGGTTTTCCCGGGCCATGGCGGGTCATGACAGGACCAGCAGTACGGGGAGGCATGGATCCGCGACCGTGTGACGGTCACCCGACTGGCCCTCGGTGAGGGCTGGATGGTCGCGGGGAGCCCAGAGGTGAGACCGGCCCCGCATCAACTCGGGAGCAACGGTCTAAGGGACGGGTCATGAGAACACGTGTCACCACACTGCTGCGCGCAGCAGCGGCCATCACACTTGCGGTGGCGGCGATGCCGCTCGCGGCCGGCGCGGCCACCGCGAGCCAGAGCGGGGCGGACGACCACAAGGTCACTCTCTGCCACCGCACCAACGCCGAGAACAACCCGTACGTCGTCATCACGATCGACAAGGCCGGCGTCTTCCAGACCGGTCACGACGGGCACGACGAGGGCGGCGTCTACCAGCCGGGTGACAAGGCAGCCGGCGTGCGCTGGGGCGACATCATCCCCGCGTTCGACTACTACGCCAGCCCGCAGGCCGAGAAGACCGGCACCCTCAGCCACTACGCCGGCCTGAACAACTCTGCAGGTGGCCTCGACGTGCTGGCCAACGGCTGCCAGGTGCCGGGTGAAGGCGAGCAGCCCGAGCCCAGCGGCTCCCTGAGCGGTTCCTGCGTGCAGGACTCCTTCGTCGTGAGCGGAAGTACCGACTCGGACGGTGCCGACAACGCCTCCTTCCGCCTCGCGATCACCGGCCAGCAGCCGGTCCCCGTGTCAGGCGACTTCACTGAGACCGTCTCGACCGGTGCCGGGACCGTCGTGACCCTCGAGTACCGGCTCGGGGACGGGGCCTGGACGTCCACCGGCGAGACGGTGACGGTGAAGGACTGCACGGAGGCCCAGCCGACACCGGCGACGGGAGCCTTCGCGGTCATCTGTGACACCGACGGCACCGCCAACGCGGTCGTGACGATCGGGACCCTCGCCACCCACGACAACACCGGCAGCTACGAGCTGCGGGCAACCCCCGGCGTCACCACCACCAACGTGACAGCCGGACAGCAGGTCGACGTCCAGGTCGGGGCCCATCTGGCCCTCTACTTCGTGCCCAGCAGCGGTTCGGCGTACGCAGTCGACACGGACACCGCTCCGACCGGCTGCGGCAGCACCACCGTCACGCCACCGCCGCCCGCGACTGAGCGTGGGCTCACCATTGTCAAGTCGGTGTCGCCGACCGGTCCCTCGACGATCGGGGCGACCCTGACCTACTCGCTCGCGGTGACCACGACCGGCAACGCAGCCCAGACCAACGTCACAGTCTCGGACGTGCTGCCCGGCTACCGCACCGGCACGACCTCGGGCACGACGACGTACGTCGTGGGCTCGGCGACCTGCTCAGGCTCCGGCACGTGCACCACCGCCTACGACCCCGCCACCCACCGCGTCACCTGGGGCCTGGGTACCCTCCCCGCCGGCACCAGCCGCACCGTCTCCTTCCGGGTGACCATCGACCGGCCGGCATCGACCGGTGGCACCATCCCCGGCTTCGACGTCGTCAACGTGGGCGTCGTCGGCTCCGACCAGGTGCAGCCCGTGACCTCGAACCGGGTGGTCACGCCCGTGGCAGCCGTCGAGGGCGTGAAGGTGGGCCGCCCGGGCACCGGCTCGAGCCCGGGGGCCGTGGTCACCGTCCTGCCGCACACCGGGCCCGGCGTCCGGCTGGGCGTGACCCTCGGTGTGGCCGTTCTGCTGCTCCTGGCCGGCCTCGGCCTCATGTCGCTCCCCGTGGCCCGACGCCGCGGCTGACGCAGCAGCTGCATGGTCGAACGGCCCTCGTCACCCAGGTAACGGGGGCCGTTCTGGCCGTCACGCACCGTGATGGTCCGTTCGGATGATTTTCCACAGATGTCACTCTGTGCGATTGACGACAAGTTGATCAGCCGTCATGATCAGGAGGCTGCCATCGGCAGCACAGGTGGGGAAGCTTCGATCCACGACCGAGAACGGTCACCTTCTGCCTAGGGGATGGGCGGGACGGTCGTGGGGAGCCAGTGGTGAGACCGACCCCTGAGGAATCGACCAGGGAGTGCTCCACCATGAACGTCAAGAACACCGCACTGCGCCTCGCGGGCGCCGCGATGATGGCTGTCGCCCTGGCTCCGTGGGTAGGCGGTGTAGCCGCCCAGGCGGCCGTCACCGTGCACCTGGACAAGAAGTGGATCGGGACGTCCTCCACGACCGAGACCGTGGTGCACGCCGACTGCAGCTACGCGGAGCTCACGGCGACCCACACCGGCACCGGATGGCACTTCGTCCTGCCGGGTGGCGACGGGCTCACGACGTTCACCGCGTACTTCCAGTCGGCAGGCGCCCTCACGGTCACCACCACCGAGACGGCCACTGGAGTCATCGTCCAGAGCGGCAAGGGTGCGGTGATCTACACCCCGACGGACGACACCCTCGTCGCCGGGCCGAGCACGTTCCCAGGGGACGGCCAGGCGACCGACGCCGGCACCGGCGACATGCAGCTCTCGCACATCTGTACCGGAACCCCGGTCGAGACCACCTCGCCCCCGGTGACCACCTCGGCCCCGGTGACCACCTCGGCTCCGGCCACCACGCCGGCCACGGTCACCACGACCGCCAGCGCCGCCGTCCTGCCGACCAAGGCGAGCACCCCGGCGGTCTCCGTCAAGGGCACCAAGGCGGGAACGGTGAAGTCGGTCCTGCCGCACACCGGCTCGGGACTCCCGGTCGGCCTGCTGCTCGCCACCTCGCTCGCCCTGCTGCTCGGTGGCGGTGCCTTGATGATGCTCCCGGGGCTCGCCCCGGCTCGCGGCAAGCGCCGCCGGCACTGATCCGCTAGCGGGCGCCGCGGCGGCGCCTGGCAAAGAACACCTCGAGGGGCCCCGGATGTCCGGGGCCCCTCGCTGGTTGCTGCGTAGACTCGGCCGGGAAGCCGGCGATGGCGGCCGGTCCCCCTCCGACGCCCCGGTAGTGATGCACCCGTGATCCGCCTCGAGCACGTCACCAAGCTCTACCCGAGCCAGACCAGGCCTGCCCTGAACGACGTCAGCGTCGAGATCGGCAAGGGGGAGTTCGTCTTCCTGGTCGGGCAGTCCGGCTCGGGCAAGTCGACCTTCCTGCGCCTCGTCCTCAAGGAGGAGCGCGCCACCAGCGGCCAGGTGCACGTGGCCGGGAAGGACCTGGCCCGGCTGTCCAGCTGGAAGGTCCCCGCGCTGCGCCGCCAGGTCGGCACGGTGTTCCAGGACTTCCGGCTGCTCAACAACAAGACCGTTTACGAGAACGTCGCCTTCGCCCTGGAGGTCATCGGGCGGCCCCGGCACCAGATCGCCAAGGTGGTGCCCGAGGTGCTCGACCTGGTCGGGCTGAAGGGCAAGGAGAACCGCCGCCCGGACGAGCTCTCCGGCGGCGAGCAGCAGCGGGTGGCCATCGCCCGGGCGTTCGTGAACCGGCCGATGATCCTCATCGCCGACGAGCCCACCGGCAACCTGGACCCGCTGACCAGCGTCGGCATCATGCGGCTGCTCGACCGGATCAACCGGACGGGCACGACCGTGGTGATGGCCACCCACGACGACGACATCGTCGACCAGATGCGCCGGCGGGTGATCGAGCTCGAGGCCGGCCGAGTCGTTCGAGACCAGGCCCGGGGTGTCTACGGCTACTCGCACTGACGAGCAGGTACACAGGTAGAGCGGGACAGAGCGACCACGACCCAGGGAACGGCATGCGCGCAAGCTTCATCGTCAACGAGATCAGCATCGGGCTCCGCCGGAACCTGATCATGACCATCGCCATGATCATCACCACCGCGGTGTCGCTAGGCTTCCTCGGCACGGCGGTCTTGTTCAACCAGCAGGTCAGCGTGATGAAGGACTTCTGGTACGACAAGGTCGAGGTGTCGGTGTTCCTCTGCGGCGCCGACAGCGGCGAGGGCGTGGCCGGCAGCTGTGCGGCCGGCGAGGTGACCCAGGACCAGCGGGACTCCATCCGTGCCGACCTGGACAGCATGCCCCAGGTCGAGAAGGTCTACTACGAGTCCAAGCGCGAGGCCTACAGCCGCTTCAAGGAGCAGTTCAAGAACTCCGCGATCGTCGACAACGTGACCCCCGACCAGATGCCGGAGTCGTTCCGGGTCAAGCTGGTCAACCCCGAGCAGTTCGACATCGTGGCCAGCGCGTTCGTGGGGCGGGCCGGGGTCGAACAGGTCCAGGACCAGAAGGCGCTGCTGGAGAAGTTCTTCAAGGTCCTTAACTGGGTGCAGTGGTTCGCCGGTGGCTTGGCCCTGCTGATGATCCTGGTCTCGGTGATCCTGATCGTGAACACGATCCGGGTGGCTGCCTTCAGCCGGAGACGCGAGACCGGGATCATGAAGCTGGTCGGCGCCTCGAACTTCTCCATCCAGCTGCCGTTCCTGCTGGAGGGCGCCATCTCCGGCTTCCTGGGTGCCGCGCTCGCCACCGGCGCGTTCGTGCTGATCAAGGGGGTGCTGGTCGACAAGATCCTGGCGCCGAACTTCCCGATCACCCGGTTCATCACCTGGGGAGACGTCTGGCTCAGCGCGGGAGCTGTCTTCGTCATCGGCGTGGCGCTGGCCGCAATCGCCAGCTCGCTGGCCCTGGTCAAGTACCTTCGGGTCTGATCAGCCGGGCCCCACCAGTCACACCAGTCTCACCCGGAACGGGCAGAATGTCCGTTCCACGGCCTCATCCCGGGGCCCGGACGGACCGATACAGCACACCTGCCTGTCAGCACTGTCGTCGACCGACCGGAGTCCCTCCTCCCATGCGTGCCCGTACCGCGCTGACCCTCGCCGTGATCGCCGCTCTCTGCCTGGGGCTGGTGGCTCCGGCTGAAGCCTCGGACCCGCGGGCCCGCAAGCACCAGGTGGACCGGGCTCTGCAGCACCTCAAGGCCGACATGGACGAGACCTCGGCTGCACTGCGGCACGCGGCGAACGCGCTGCACGCGGCCGAGTCCAAGCTGCCGGCCGCCCGGGCCAAGGTGGCGCGGGTGCACGGACAGCTGGTGGCCGCCCAGGCCCGGGACCGCGTGCTCGGCGAGCAGCTCCAGGTCGCGAAGGCCGAGGTGGCCCGGGCCCAGGGCCAGATCGACGACACCCTGGCCAGCATCATGGCCAGCCACCAGCTGATCGGCCGGATCGCCCGCTCCTCCTACCAGGACGGCGGCATGGGCGAGCTCGCCGTCGTGCTGCAGTCGCAGAGCCCGGACGAGTTCGCGACCCGGCTGGTCCTGGTGCAGAACGCGATGCGCTCGGAGGGCAGCGTGCTCACCGGCCTGGCGGAGAGCCGGGCCAACCTGGCGGCCCAGCGGGCCACCCTGATCGCCAAGCGTCAGCAGGTGGCCGGGATGAAGCGCCAGCAGGAGGCGCTGGTCCAGAAGATCAGCGGCCTGCAGTCTCAGGCGATCGACGCGCAGCACCAGGTGGAGTCACTGATCGCCGCCCGCGCGTCCGCGGTCGCGGCCATCGAGCGCGAGAAGCGGGCCGAGGAGGCTCGCGCGGCGTCGATGCGGGCCGAGTCAGCCCGGCTCGGCCGGGTCCTGGCGGCCCGCGCCCGGGCAGCCCGGCTGGCCGCGGCCCGGGCCCGGGCGGCCGGCCGGTCCAGCTACTCCTCCGGCGGCGGCGCCCTGTCGTACCCCGTCAACGCGGGGATCACGTCGCCGTACGGCATGCGGACCAACCCGGTCACCGGCATCTACAAGCTGCACGACGGCACCGACTTCGGCGTGGGCTGCGGCACCCCGGTGCACGCGGCGGCCTCGGGCACGGTCATCCAGGCCGCGCTCACGATCGGCTACGGCAACCAGCTGGTCATCGACCACGGGGTGATCCGCGGCGCCGGGGTGGCCACGAGCTACAGCCACCTGATGAGCTTCACCCGCGGCTACGGCGCGCACGTCAGCCGTGGTGACGTGATCGGCTACAGCGGCGGCGGCGAGGGCATGTACGGCGCCGGGTTCTCCACCGGCTGCCACCTGCACTTCATGGTCTACGTCAACGGCGGCACCGTTGACCCGATGGGCTGGCTCTAGTCGCTACGCCGGTGCCGCACGGCCACCCGGCCTAGACTCGTGCGGTGATCGCCGTCCGTCGGGTGCTGCGCACCTCAGCCGTCGCGGGCCTGGTGGCGGTGGCCTACGTCGGAGGGGTGCTCACCGGCGTCGTGGGCTCGCACGACCCGGCGCCGACGCCGAACCGAGGCGTGATCGACGAGGCCGCCGACCGGATCGCGGCGAAGGCGGCCCGACCGGTCGACCGCGACGCGCTCGAACGTGCCGCCGTCGAGGGGATGCTGCGCACGCTCGGCGACCGCTGGTCCACCTACTACGGCAAGTCCGAGTACACGTCGTTCCAGTCGGCTCTCGAGGGCCACTACTCGGGCGTGGGCCTGTGGCTGCGAGGCACCCCGACCGGTCAGAGCAGTGGCGGGGTGCGGGTCGGCAGCATCGAGGTCGGGAGCGTGCAGCCGGGGTCACCGGCGGCAGGGGCGGGCATCCTCGCGGGTGACGTCATGCTGCGCGTGGGCGGCACCGATGTCACCAGCGCGGACGTCGCGACGGTGGCTGCCCTGCTGCGGGGCGATGCGGGCAGCACGGTCCACATCGCCGTACGCCGGGGATCGGCCACCCGCACGGTCCGGCTGACCCGGGCCACGTTCACCACCGACGACGTGGTGGTCGAGCGGCTGCACGGCGGCATCGCCCGGATCGCCATCACCGCCTTCACCCGCGGGGTCGGGCGCGACGTCCAGCGGGCGATGGCGGCCGAGAGCCAGCGGCAGACCAGCGGCGTGGTGCTGGACCTGCGCGACAACCCGGGCGGCCTGCTCGACGAGGCCGTCGCTGTCGCGTCGGTCTTCCTCGACGGCGGACCGGTCGTTTCCTACGAGCGTCGTGGCGCCCAGCCGCGTACCCTCGACGCGTTCGAGGGCGGCGACACCACCACGCCCCTCGTCGTGCTCGTGAACCCCTCGACGGCAAGTGCCGCCGAAGTCGTCGCGGGCGCACTCCAGGACCGCAACCGTGCCGTGGTCGTCGGCACCCGCACCTATGGGAAGGGCTCCGTGCAAGAACCGTCCACGCTCTCCGACGGATCGGCCCTCGAGCTGACCGTCGGTCGCTACCTCACGCCGTCCGGCCGCAGTCTCGACGGCGTCGGCATCGAGCCCGACGTCGTCGTGCCGCCCGGTGCCGCACCCGAGGTAGCCGAGCGGCGGGCGATCGACGTGCTGACCGGACTGGTCGCCGCGCTCGGCGGAACGGGCACGGGTTAATGCCCAAGGAGCAGGGCCGCAAGCTGGTGGCCCAGAACCGCAAGGCCCGGCACGACTACCACATCGACGACGTCTTCGAGGCGGGGCTGGTGCTGACGGGCACCGAGGTCAAGTCGTTGCGCGCCGGGCACGCCAACCTGGTCGACGGCTACGCCCACATCCGGGACGGCGAGGCGTGGCTGGCCGGCGTGCACATACCGGAGTACACCGAGGGCACCTGGACCAACCACGAGCCGCGGCGGGAACGCAAGCTGCTGCTGCACCGCGCCGAGATCATCCGGCTGATCGGCAAGACCAAGGAGGGCGGGATCACCCTCGTCCCGGTCGCGCTCTACTTCAAGGACGGCAAGGCCAAGGTCGAGATCGCGCTCGGCCGCGGCAAGAAGTCCTACGACAAGCGGCAGGCGTTGGCCGAGAAGCAGTCCAAGCGGGAGATGCAGCGGGCCCTGGCACGCCGAAACAGCGGCAAGGATCGCTGACTCGATGCTGCGGCGCGGGCTGGCGATGCTCGCCGTCGTTGCCCTCACCGGTCTCGTCGCGGCGGCGCCGGCCGCGGCGCTGGTCGGCACCGGCGAGGAGCACATCACGTCGTACGACGTGGTGCTGAGCGTCAACGACGACGGCACCCTCGCTGCCCGCGAGACCATCGACTACGACTTCGGCGCGTCGGTCGGCAAGCACGGCATCTACCGGACCTTCCCGGTGCGGGTGCCCTATGACGACCAGCACGACCGGGTCTACGACGTCGCGAACTTCCGGGTGGAGAGCCCGACCGGTGCACCCACCGACGTGGACGCCAGCGAGAGCGGCGGCACCGCGACCTACCGGATCGGCAACCCGGACAAGACGGTCAGCGGTCGCCAGCGGTACGACATCACCTACACGGTCGACGGCGCACTGAACGCGTTCCCCGACCACGACGAGCTGTACTGGAACGCGATCGGTGACGGGTGGGGAGTGCCCATCGACGCCGCCACCGTGCGAGTGGTGACTCCCACCGCCCCGACCCAGCAGGCCTGCTTCGCCGGCCCGACCGGCAGCAGCCTGCCCTGTGGGTCGATCACCGCCGCCGGCACCGAGGTGACCGCCACTCAGCCCGGCGGGCTGGGCGCCTACAGCGGCTTCACGGTCGTGGTGGGGCTCCCCAAGGACGCGGTCACTGCGACCGGGCCGCTGCTCGAGGAACGGTGGACGCTGCGCCGGTCGCTGCCTCCCACCCCGTTCACCGGGAGCCTCGCCGGGCTGCTGCTCCTGCCGGGGCTTGCGGTGGTGGCCTGGCTGGTCGGCGTGCGGGGCCGCGACCGTCGGTACGCCGGCCAGACGCCGGGGCTGGTGCCTCCCGCCGGCGGGGTCGACGAGCGGGTGCCGTTGGTCGGTGCCGGACCTGTCGCGGTGCAGTTCCAGCCGCCGGAGGGCCTGCGCCCGGGGCAGCTGGGCACGCTGCTGGACGAGCGGGCCAACGTGGTGGACGTCACGGCCACCATCGTCGACCTCGCGGTCCGCGGCCACCTGCGCATCGTGGAGCTGGAACGGGCGCACTGGTTCTCGTCCCGCGACTGGCGGCTGGAGAAGCTCACGGGTGGAACCGGCGAGCTGCTGCCGTTCGAGCGGGAGCTCTACAACGGACTGTTTCTCGCCGGAGACCAGGTGCTGCTCTCGTCCCTGAAGAAGACCTTCGCCGCCAGGATGGCGAAGGTGCAGACGGCGCTGTACGTGGACGTGACCCGGGCCGGTTGGTTCCGTGGTCGTCCCGACAAGGTCCG